>Ga0213878_10000013_pt1 | contig 378951 bp, 354 predicted proteins | sample VelepicoBEBS_R02_FD_161053 | JGI IMG/M metagenome (GOLD analysis project Ga0213878, IMG submission 161053) | Vellozia epidendroides bulk soil microbial communities from rupestrian grasslands, the National Park of Serra do Cipo, Brazil - BS_R02 | ecosystem: Environmental > Terrestrial > Soil >... | reverse complement strand
CTAGCCCCGATAGAAGCGGGTACCCCGCAGTAAGGAATGGAAAGATGAAAGGCATGGCGAGGGAAACGCGGCACGAGGAGTATGAGCGGATAGCGGGTATAAGCTCCTGAATATACGGGAAAGGATTGGCAACCGGGTGATGAAAGTCTTTATTTCTTGATAAACTGTAGAGGATATACCTGTAATTTACCTTTTCAACTATCATAATAGATGTAATAGTGATAAAAAGCGGCAAGCATTTTTATTTGATTCCTTACATTTGTAATACATTCCGGATATCAAGGAATGAAATGATTTACTATATGCTAGACAAAAAATATAAAGAAACGGTTCATACTGATAAAAACCATTACGAATATACAACGGTAACTCACGATGAAAATAATGTAAGAATCTATTTATTAAAGAACGGCTTAAAGGTTTTCCTTGCTCAGAACTTTGATGCTCCCAGAATTCAGACTTTCATTCCGGTAAGAACCGGAAGTAATAATGACCCTGCTGATAATACCGGGCTGGCTCATTATCTGGAGCATATGATGTTTAAAGGGACTTCTAAAATAGGTACTCAAAACTGGGATAAAGAAAAGGAACTTCTGAATCAGATATCAGATCTTTATGAAGCTCATAAAGCAGAACAGGATCCTGAGAAGAAAAAAGAAATTTATCAAAAGATTGATCAGGTATCCCAGGAGGCAAGTCAGTATGCTATAGCTAATGAGTATGATAAAGCTATTTCTTCTTTAGGGGCGAGCGGGACAAATGCCCACACCTGGTTTGATGAAACGGTTTATAAGAATAATATTCCGAATAATGAACTCGAGAAATGGCTAAAGATAGAAAAGGAAAGGTTCTCAGAAATTGTATTACGTCTTTTTCATACGGAGCTGGAATCGGTATATGAGGAATTCAACAGAGCGCAGGATAATGATACAAGGCTTGTGAATTATGAACTGATGGATGCATTATTTCCCACTCATCCCAATGGACAGCAAACGACACTGGGTAAACCGGAGCACTTGAAGAATCCTTCTATGAAAGCCATTCATAAGTATTTTGATGAGTATTATGTTCCCAATAACTACGCAATGGTTTTGGTGGGTGATTTAGATTTTGAAGAGACTATTCAATTGGTTGATCAATATTTTGGAATGATTCCTTACAGGGAGCTTCCTAAAAAAACACCGGTTGTGGAGGCTCCTGCTACAGAGATCGTCAGAAAAACGGTAAAAAGTCCTACTACTCAAAGGATCCAGCTGGCATGGAGAACGGACAGCTATGGAACAAGAGAGGCCATGCTTGCTGATATTGTTGCGAATATTCTTAGCAACCGACCTGAGGCAGGCTTACTGGATCTCCATATCAATCAAACTCAAAAGTTGCTTTGGGCTCAGGCTTTTTCGGTAGGTTTAAAACAATACGGCTATCTTTCTATTTTTGCTGTTCCCAAGGAGACACAGACATTGGACGATGCTAAAGAAATGGTACTGGAAGAAATTGAGCTTATTAAAAAGGGAGATTTTCCCGACTGGATGCTTCCTGCTATCATTAATGATTTTAAGCTTCAGAGAATAAAAGGGCTGGAGACGGCAGAAGGGCTGGCTACTAATCTTTATGATTCTTATATAAAAGGGAGAACCTGGGAACAGGAGCTTAATGAAATGGATGAATATTCACTTCTTACTAAAGAAGATGTGGTCAATTTTGCCAATACATTCTTTAAGGATAATTACGTTATTGTTTATAAGGAGAAGGGAGTAAATGATAAATTAGTTCGCGTTGAAAATCCGGGAATTACGCCCATTAAAATCCATCGTGATGTACAGTCTGAGTTTTTAAAAGAAATTATAGCTGATAAAACGGAAGATATACAGCCTGAGTTTATTGATTATGGAAAAGAAATTACCACTGATGTTATTAAAGATAAAAAGATCAGCTTTGTAAGAAATAAATACAATGATCTTGCACAGGTTCATTTTATTTTTCCTTTTGGAAGTGATAATGACCGGGATTTAGGACTTTCGACTCAGTTATTGCAGTATCTGGGAACGGATACACTTTCTCCGGAAGATCTGAAACAGGAGTTTTTTAAAATCGGAATTAATAATGATTTTAAAACAACAAATAATCAGCTGTTGATTTCATTAAGCGGGCTGGAGGAAAATATAGAAAAAGGGATTGCTCTTTTACAACATTGGATGTATGATGTAAAGCCTGATCAGGAGATCTATAATCAATTTGTCGGAACTTTACTGGAAAACCGTCAGGCTCTTAAAAAAGATAAGAACCGGATCATGACTGCTCTAACCAATTATACCAAACTGGGTAATCGCTCGCGTTTCACAGATGTGATTTCAAAGGAAGAGCTTGAAAATAGTAAGGCTGAAGTATTTACTGACCGTATGAAAAAACTGTTCAGATATCCTTATCAGATATTTTTCTATGGAAGAGATTTTGGGTCATTCAAACAATATATTGAAAGATATACTGAGACGGAAAGTCTTCAGATCGCTGAAGCAAAGCTTTATCCTGAAGCTGATACGGGAGGAAATGTGTATTTTATCAATTACGATATGGTTCAGATGGAAATGAGCAAGGCCGGAAAAGGAAACCCTGTCAACCCATCCAATTTTGGAAAGATCAATGTTTTCAACGAATATTTTGGCAGAGGCTTATCTTCTATTGTTTTTCAGGAAATGCGTGAGAGTAAAAGTCTCGCTTATTCGGCTTATGTTTCTTATAGTGCTAATGCGGAGCTGAATCATCCGGATTATATCAGCACTTATATCGGAACCCAACCGGATAAACTGATGATTGCCGTTGATACCTTAAGTGAACTGATGAATGAGCTGCCTGAGGTACCTATTCAGTTTGAAAATGCTAAAAATGCTGCTTTGAAGCAGATTGCATCAACCAGAGTAACAAGAAACAATATATTTTTCAATACCTTACGATTAAAAAGGCTGAATATCTACCATGATTACCGGAAAAATATCTATGAACAGATTGAAAGTCTGAAATTTGAAGATATTCAACAGTTTTATCAAACGGAGATCAAGCCTGTACAATTTAATACTGCTATTATCGGTAAAAAGGAAAATCTTAATATGGAAGCGGTCAATAAAATGGGGAATTTTACGGAAGTAAGCCTGCAAGATATTTTCGGTCACTAAATATGAGACAGAATCCCATAAAAAAAATCCCGGACAAGTCCGGGATTTTTTTATATGTATACGATTGACATTTTTATTTGATCACTTTCATTTCATCAACCAACCATTTAGAGTCAGCAAATTTTTCAATGATAAACAGTATGTATTTTGTATCTACCATAATATTTCTGCTGAAACGGGGGTCATAATTGATATCACTCATCGTTCCCTCCCATTGTCTGTCAAAATTCAGACCTACGAGATTTCCATTGGCATCCAATACGGGGCTTCCTGAATTTCCTCCGGTTGTATGATTCGTTGCTGTAAATCCTACAGGAACATCTCCGGTTTTATCTTTATAAATTCCAAAATCTTTTTTATTATAAAGATCAATCAGCTTTTTAGGAACATCAAATTCATAATCACCCGGAACGTATTTCTCCATTACACCGGCCAAGTGAGTCTGATATCCATAAGAAACGGCATCTCTGGGGCTAGAGCCTTTCACTTTTCCATATGCTACACGAAGGGTTGAATTCGCATCGGGAAAGAATTTTCTGTCCTTATCCGTTTCCATCTGCTGAGCCATAAATTTCTTTTGCAGGGCGTCAATTTTGGTCTGAAGCGTAGTATACTGCGGATCAGCAGTCTTTGTATATGTTTCTTTCATTGAAACATACAACTGATAGATAGGATCTTTCTTTAGGGTTTTGATTAATTTATCCTGATTTGAAAATGCTTTATCAATATCGGTAGTTAATGCCGCTCCGTTTACGGCTGTTCTGCCTGTAATAATAGAGTTTTTAGACATATCTTCTATCACAGGAATATTTGCATTTTCATCTTTATACTTATTGAATCCTGTCGGTAAGAACTGAGTAGCGGTCTTGTTAGCATACAAAGCCAATAATTTTGCGGTTACTTTGGCATCCAGTTCTGCACTGTAATCCTTGTAAAAAGAAGTTAATTTCGTTTTTAATTTGGTCAGCTCTTTTTCATCCATTCTTCCTGCTTCTACGGAAGCTATGAAATCATAATAATCACCTGCAAGCTTTAATGTTTCTGCATTTTTTACCACTTCGGTATAATAGGCATTATTTAAAGCAAAAGGAGCCTGGTCGCTATAAAGCTTATTGAGCTGATCTAACGTTGATTTAATTTCCGGGTTTTTAGAGACTAAAGAACCTTCATACATTACTTTTTTCTCAACGGCATTGGATTTTTTCAATCCTTCTACTTCACCGATCCATTTTTTCCAATAGTTGGCTACCGAGGCATATTTTGAAGCATATTTGATACGCGTTTCGCTATCAACACGCATTTTCTCGTCCAGTGTTTTCAAAGCAACATCACGAACGGCAATTCTGGCAGGGTCAATATCTTTCATGATCTTCTCTACAGCAATGGCAGGAAGATATTCTGTGGTTTTCCCGGGGAATCCGAAAACGAAAGTAAAATCATTTTCATTTTTATCTTTTATAGAAACCGGTAAATAATGTTTTGGAATGTAAGGAACGTTATCTTTTGAATATTCTGCAGGTCTGTTATTTTTATCTGCATAAATTCTGAACATGGAGAAATCTCCTGTATGTCTTGGCCAAACCCAGTTATCTGTATCGCTACCGAACTTTCCGATGCTTTGAGGCGGAGCCCCTACCAAACGGATATCTTTATAGGTTTCGATGGTATAAGCATAGTATTTGTTTCCATAATACATAGGCTTTACCATGATCGACTGATAGGATTCAATTTTCTGAGAGTTTTTGTAAACCTCGATATTGTTATTGATTTTTTTAGTAAGTTCAGGCTCTGTAAGATTGTCTGTTCCTTCTAAAATCTGATTGGTAACTTCTTTAATATCTACGATAAAATCTACTTTTACTCCGGGGTTTGGAAGTTCTCCGTCCGGATTTTTAGCCCAAAAACCATTAGAAAGAAGATCATTCTGAACTGTAGAATGCGCCTGAATCTGCCCATAACCACAGTGGTGGTTGGTTAATACCAGACCTTTAGGCGAAATGATCTCTGCGGTGCATCCGCCATTAAACTGTACTACTGCATCTTTTATGCTCGGCTTCTGAGGGTTGAAAATGTCTTTGGCAGAAATCTTCATTCCCAAATCCTTCATCTCCCTTTCATTAAGTTCTGTAGGAATCCACATTCCTCCATATTGTTGTGCAAATGCCATTGCAGCCGGCAAAAGAAATACAGATAAAAGTATCTTTTTTGTCATAATCAAAATTTTGCCCGAATTTACGAAGAAAAATAAGAATACTTCAAGAAAACAACTGTAAAAGTTGTTTTGAAGATTTTAAATATGAAAAAGGATAAGAATCGGAAGAGAAGATCCGGGGTAAAAGAATCAGGAGAGAAAATAATGGAGGACAGATTTCGGAAAATCTCCGCTCTTCAACTTTAAACCATCAATTATTATCGGTAAGCTATCCCCTCATCGCCCTTCTCATGCCATGGCTCAGTTTTTGATCATTGCTAGTCAACTTAATAAAAAAACATATTTAATTGATTATTACGATGAAAAACAAAATGCTTATCCTTGGAATGGGAGCTGCTCTGTTCCTTACCTCTTGTGCAAAAAATGAAAAAAAAGCTGAAGACGCAGGTTCTGTAACGGATTCTACCGCTGTTCAGCCAATGCCGGCAGATACTGCTTCACATGCTGTAACAAGTGCTATGGGAGATACTTCCGAAAATGCACTGGACTGGAGCGGAACTTATAATGCCGTGGTTCCCTGTGCAGACTGCCCGGGAATCAAAACTTCATTAACATTAAATAATGATAAAACGTTCAGCATTACTGAAGAATACCTTGACAGAAATTCAAAAAATCAGGAAAAAGGGTCTTTTGAATGGGATAAAACAGGAAGTATGATTACATTAAAAGGTAAAACAGCCAATTACAAATATAAAGTAGGGGAAAACATCCTGATCCAGCTGGATATGGATGGAAAAGAAATCACCGGTCCTAATAAGGATTTGTATGTATTCAAGAAAAAATAAAAATAAAGGCTCAGGCCTTTATTTTTTTGCTTTGTCTTAAAACTGATAGGCTATGATTTTAGGATCATCTACAAGATTTTTCATCAAGTCTTCATGATGGGTTCCTTTTCCGGTGAGCCTCCAGATAACCGTTAAATTACCCTGGGTATACTGTTGTTTGATCATCAGATATTTTAAATGATGATTTCTGAACATTTCTTCACAATGCTTCACATCTCCTGATGCTGTAACGGATATTCTATATTCCCTGATCTTATGATAATTATCTATAAAATTCTGTAAATAGGTCAGAGCACTCAGAATAACAAGGACCAAAGCTGTTCCCAGAAGAGAAAAATAAACATATCCTGAACCTACTGCCATTCCAATAGATGCAGTAGCCCAGATGGTAGTGGCCGTGGTAATTCCTTCAATTTTATTTTCTCCTTTAAAAATAACTCCGGCACCCAAAAATCCGATCCCTGTAATGATATTGGCTGCGAGACGATCCGGATTGGCAACCCCTATTTTAATGGAAAGAATAGTAAACAGGCAGGATCCAAAGCAAACCAGGATAAAAGTACGAAGCCCGGCAGATTTATTACGATATTCCCGCTCTGCACCAATCAGCAATCCCAGAATAACAGAAATTAATATCAATAACAGCTCGTTTTTAACGGCATAATGATCCTGAAGAAATTCCATAGTTTTTAATTTAAACCTAAAAAATAAAATTACATAAAAATTTTTATGAAACCATTTGTTATCCACACTTTATCCAATGATAGGATATTTAATGGAAAACTTTCGTAATATTACGTTTCAAAACAAGAAAAGACAAGACTTTCCAGATTAGGAAAAGTCATTGATGCAAGTGAACAATTAAAAAGATTAGAATAAAAATTATGGACAAAGAAATTTCACACTTCTGGCTGGGATATTTTAAAAATGAAGAAGACTTTTATGCTTTTGTAGAAGAGGATGAGAGTTATTATATGGAAGAAGAGACTGAAGACCAGTATGTTTCAAAGTTCGCAGAATCCCAGAATATAGAATGGTTTGATGATGATTTTGTGGAATATGGTTTTGAAGACGAAAGACTCGGACTGTATGAAAAGTTTTCAGAATATTCTTATGCTGACCAGTGGCTTCCTGTTCTTGAAAAGAAGCTTAACGAGCTTAACCTGGATACGCCTGTCAATGTGATTATATTTGCCAGCAGATTTATTATCCCTAATCCTGTTTCTGTGGATGGAGAGGAAAACAAATTGTATTATATCGGTGAGATTGAGTTTGATGTGTAAATAAAACCTGAGCCTTAATGGATAAGAAGTTTATTTTCATTAATGTGATCATCATTCTGCTTTTAACAGCGGCATATATTCTTGAATATTATTTCACTCAATATCCGATGAAGTTTAATGCTGTATACAGTATTAAAGAATGCAGATTAGAATACCTGGCTGTCATCCTTGCCGGAACAGCTTTGGTATCTTATCTCATCAGCAGTTTACCTTTTCGGGGCCTGAATTTCAAATCAAAATTTTTAAGAATTTTTCCACTTATCAACGGTATTATTTTGCTTTTTTTCATTGGGTTGTCGACAAATCAGCTGACAGAGAAAAGGAAAGAACTGGCCAGAATGAAAAATTCTTATTTCCGGCTGGCAGAAAAAGACATTCAAAATAATAAGATTATGCTTACTGATGCCGGTGGACTTTCTCTTCCGTTTCAGAGCCAGGAAATTCTTAACAGCATTGACAATATCAGGAAAAAGTACGGGATCGTTTATCAGAATACAGGTTGTATCATCGATCCTATGGATATGGAAGCCCGAAAAAAGTACACGGAAACAGTCACTCCTTATCTTACGAAAAGAAATGGAAAAGACTGGAAGAAAAGAATGCAGAAAGAAATTGATGAGCTTATCACCAATTCAAGGAAATAAATAGACTCGCCATAAAAGACACTTTGAACCCTACACCGCCACCTAAATTCAAGAAAGCACTTCCTTTTTTAAAAAGGATGCTCATCACTACTGTGATTATTTCAGGAGTAACTTTTGCACAGATGTACTGGTCCATGGGAATATTCTCAAACCGGATTTCCAGTGGTTGTCCGGATTGCAGTTTTTTCGAGGACGCTGTTTTTCTTTCTCTTCTTACCGGTTTATTTTTATCCGCAGGCTTTAGGGTTTTGCATTGTATTAAAAAGATGTATATCAAAGCTATGGTTGAGTTTTTAATCCTCGTTATACTCTGGTTTTTTTGGAACTACAGTATTTTTGTGGACCGGGAGTCTTCCTGGAGCACCTATGATTTCAGTTCAGAAATTTACTATACCTTCTCACAATCGGTTTTTCCCGCTATTATTCTTGGAGGTGTTTGTATTTTTCTTTTACATTATAAAGAAATAAAAAAGAGCCATTAATTATCTTTATATATTGAATGGCTAAACATGAAAGCCGTCCGCTTTTCAGGCGGACGGCTTTATTATTGTTTTAAAATTTCTGTTGTTATTAATGAGCCTCAAGCCAGTTATCCCCTACTCCGATCTCTACCAATAAAGGAACCTGTGTTTTTAAAGCATTTTCCATTTCTTTTTTAATTAATGCTGAAGCGGCGTCTATTTCGTCAGCCGGAGCTTCAAATACCAATTCGTCATGTACCTGAAGCAGCATTTTGGTTTTTAACTGCTGTTCTTCAAGCTCACGGTCTATTTTAATCATTGCAATTTTTACAATATCTGCTGCGCTTCCCTGTACCGGAGCATTCACTGCATTTCTTTCTGCATGACCTCTCACCACAAAGTTATTGGAATTGATATCTTTCAAGTGACGTTTTCTTCCTAAAATAGTTTCCACATATCCTGCCTCTCGTGCTTTATTTACCTGTTCCGCCATATATTGTTTCAGTTTAGGATAGGTTTCGAAATAGGCTTCAATCATTTGTTTCGCTTCAGTACGGGATAATCCTGTCTGTTCTGCCAGTGCAAAAGCTCCCTGTCCATAGATGATTCCGAAGTTCACCGTTTTAGCCTGACTTCTCTGGGTTTTGGAAACTTCTTCCAGAGGAATTTTAAATAGTTTTGCTGCCGTGGAAGCGTGGATATCTTCTCCGTTCTGGAATGCCTTGATCATATTTTCTTCACCTGAGATTTCAGCGATAAGACGAAGTTCGATCTGTGAATAATCGGCAGAGATAATCTTCTTTCCTTCTCCGGAAACAAAGGCTCCACGGATCTGCTGTCCTCTCAGTGTTCTGATCGGAATGTTTTGCAGGTTAGGATTTACACTCGCCAAACGTCCTGTTGCAGCCGTGGTCTGTGAGAAATTAGTATGTACTCTGTTGTCTGCTTTATCGATCTGTGAAGGCAGGGCATCTACATAGGTAGATTTTAATTTCTGGTAAGTTCTGTATTCCAGAATATGCGTGATGATTTCATGTTTTGAAGAAAGCTTCTGAAGGACATCTTCCGAAGTTGCATATTGTCCGGTTTTTGTTTTCTTGGCTTTTGGATCCAGCTGCATTTTCTCAAAAAGGATCTCACCAAGCTGTTTCGGAGAGTTCATATTAAATTCTTCTCCTGAAAGGTCAAAAATTTTGGTTTCCAGCTGTCTTAGATCATTTTCAAGATCAATACTTTCCTGAGCCAGCCATTTTTCATCAAGAGAAATTCCGGCAAGTTCCATTTTTGCCAGTACTTCCATCAATGGCATTTCGATAGTATAGAAAAGTTCCTCCAGGTTTTCTTTTTTCAATTGCGGAGCAAACAGTTCATAGAGCTGGAAAGTTACGTCTGCATCTTCAGCCGCATAATCAGTCTGCGTTTTAAGGTCTGCATCTCTGAAGTTTCCCTGTTTTTTTCCTTTCCCTATAATAGTTTCAATGGAAACCGGTTTATAATTAAGGTATACTTCCGAAAGATAATCCATTCCGTGTCTTCCGTCCGGATTCAGCAGGTAATGGGCAATCATGGTATCAAACATGGCACCTTTAACGGTAATATTGTACTGTTTTAAAATTTTATAGTCAAATTTTAAATTGTGAGCAATTTTAAGCAGGTCTTCTTTTTCAAAAAACGGTCTGAAAATCTCAAGAGTCTGTAATACCTCAGCTCTGTTCTCTGATAAGGGAATATAATAAGCCAGTCCTTTTTTATAAGAGAAACTCATCCCTACTAATTCTGCTTCCAGCTCGTTTAATGAAGTCGTTTCCGTATCAAAGCAAACCACTTTTTGCTTCAGCAGGTTGTCTACTAATTTTTTCTGAGCTTTCGGATTATCGATGAACTGATAAAGGTGATCATTATGTTCAATGCTGGACTTGGTAGAAGTAGCCTGGTCCAGTTCTTCAAAATTAGCAAAAAGGTCAAGCTGCATCACCTGTCCCTTTACTTCTGTCCCTGCGGAAGTCTGTTTTACTTCTACTTCGCTTACCACCACCGTTTCTGTAGCTGCGGGAGCGAAAGCCCGGTAAAGGTTTTCATAGAGTCTTCTGAATTCTATTTCTTCAAATACTTCTTTTACTTTTTCAAAATCCGGAGTTTCAAGATCGTACTGTTCCTGATGAAATTCTACAGGTACATCACAAATAATGGTGGCCAGTTTTTTAGAAAGGATTCCACGTTCTGCGGAAGCTTCCACTTTTTCTTTCAGCTTTCCTTTCAGTTTATCGGTATTGGCCAGTAAAGTTTCAATATTTCCGAATTCTTTAAGGAACTTCATTGCCGTCTTCTCTCCTACTCCTTCCAGCCCGGGAATATTATCTACAGCGTCCCCCATCATGGCAAGAAAATCAATCACCTGTTTCGGATCTTCAATTTCATATTTTGCCTTTACTTCTTCTACTCCCAGAATTTCTATATCGCCACCTTTTAAACCCGGTTTATAAATTTTGATTTTATCGGTAACCAGCTGTGCAAAGTCTTTATCCGGTGTTACCATAAAAGTGGTATACCCTTCTTTTTCTGCTTTACAGGCAATAGTTCCTATCACATCATCTGCCTCATACCCTTCTACTCCTAAAATCGGAATATGCATGGCTTCCAAAATCCTGTGAATATATGGAACAGCAATTTTAATGGCTTCGGGAGTTTCACTTCTATTCGCTTTATAATCTGAAAAATCTTCCGTTCTTACACTTGCCTGTCCCACATCAAAAACTACTGCGAGGTGAGTGGGTCTTTCTCTTCTGATCAGCTCGATCAGAGAGTTGGTAAAACCAAAGACGGCAGAAGTATCCAGTCCTTTACTTGTAAGTCTCGGGTTCCTGATCAGTGCGTAATATCCTCTGAAAATCATCGCATAAGCATCGATGAGAAACAGCCTTTTATCTTGTGTTGCCTCCATATTATCTATAATGAACAAATATATGAAAATAGGAAGAAAGTTGCTAGTGTGAACGGGAGAGTTTAGCGCTGAAGGTGTAAAGTTGAGAGTTGGCGCCTGACCATTGAAAGCTGAAATTTTTGAGGATCACAGTCAAGGATATGCATAAAAAACAGTACACTCAATGGGCATACTGTTTTATATAAATTAGTTTCTAAGGGTCTATGTAACTTAGTTACCCGGCCATAATCCTGCATACTGAGAGTTACCGTAGTCGATTGTTTCAGCACTGATAACGAAGCTGATCAACATACTGTTGCTGTCGATTGCATCGAATTCTACTTCGTGCTGAATCACATATCCGTTTTCCCAGTTTAAAGTAATTAATGTACCTTCTTCGTGAGATTTGTTAAATGTAATTTCCCCTTTTGTAGGCTTATATTTACCGTTTAATAAACTCTCTAAAATGTCTGATTTTTCAGTAGCTTCTACTGTAACTTTAATTAATGCATTGGAAGGATCTGATGCTACACGTCCTGATACGTCTGTAGATCTGGAAACGCTGTAGTTCATCTTTAATAACTTCTGTCCTTCTCCGCCGTTGAATTTTAAGATTCCTCTTGAATTTCTTTCTGCCATGATTGGTAAATTTTAATCGTTAGTAATAAATTGTTATTCGATAATTATATAACAAAGATAAAGCCGTTGGTTTTGAAAAAAAAGCTTTTGAAGATAAATCTGAAATTTTGTCGTAATTCTACGATTTCATGTCGTAATTCTACGACTATAGATTTAAAAGCTCTGTTTAAGCTGTTATCTTTAAAATACTTATCTTTTATTATACATAATAAAATCAGTAGTAAACGAATACCCCGCAAAGGGATATAATCAATATCAAAAGACCGGTTTAATCTGATATGTAAAGGAAAATCATCCCTGTTGCCTTAGGCATCCGTTGCACTTACCGTCACTCCTTTGGTCATATCTTTGGCAAAACCTTCAGCGGCCAGTCTGATGGCTTTTTCTGAGAAATAACTTGCAGCAAACGGAGCAATTAAAGTAAGAATACCAGCCGCTGATGTGGCTCCGCTTTTTAAACTTGCTTTATTATTTTCACTAATGGAGAGGTTGGTTTTTTCAGAATGGGTTTCGGCTGATGCATTCGCATTCTTCCCGTTTACTTTTCCTCTGAAATTACCGCTCTTATTGGTCACTTTTTCCTGAAGTTCTTTTCCGAATTCTCCGGCTTTCATTCTTTCAAACATTTCTCTTAACTCCGGATTATTTTTCAAAGAATAGGTTCCCTGTTTTTTGGCTTCTGCAATACCTTTGTCAAATTTTTCGAGATCGGCTTTTGAGGCTTTATTCTCAATCATATTCTTTCTGATATCACGTCCGTCTTTTACAGGACTCCACAGATCCCAGTTATCTGTTGGAATGATGGGATCTTCGGTTCCCTGTTGTGCGCTTTTAACATCACTATAGCTGCTTCCGTCGGCTTGTGCTGAATTTATTCTTTCACCTAATCCGCTTGCTAAGGGAGTAATTAAGATTTGTCCTACAGGAATCCACAGTCCAAATATGGTAGCCTGCGTCAGAGCATGCAAAGCTCCCTGTCCCCAGGTTAAAGTGGCACCTGCAGGCAAAGCGACTCCCATTCCGAAACCAAGCAGAGCACCTGTTAAAAATCCACCAGCCACATTAGTCCAGAATTCAGTTTTATTATTTCCGGCAATATTTCCGGCTGCACTTACGGCATCTGCTTTGTTGATAAAGGGAAGTACCACTCCTCCTTCTTTACAGGACAGCATAGAATTTTTGGTGAGTGCCAGATGGAGATCTTTAACCTTTATTTTATGGCTGTCAAACCTTACTGTAGTATGATGTAAAGTCCATTTACTTTCTTCATATCCGATCATATCACTGCATGAAGGTCTTTGTGCCATTTTACAGATTCCCCAGATAATGGCCCCGATTGCGATAGCTCCTCCAACGATCCATCCGGCCACCGGTACGGTCATACATACTGCAGCAATCCCAAGCCCTACTCCCACACCGGCACCTAGCGCCACCATTCCTGCTCCTGTGCTCCAGTTTGATTTACATTTAAAATCCTCGCTAAGTTTTTTATCAATTTTGACAAGAAAAACTTTATCCCGGGCTCCGAACTTCACGGTTCTTGCGAATGACTCTCTCAAATCACTCAATAAAAGCTGCCTTGGGTCAGGATTCATCTGATTGGTACAGACCGCATATATTTTTTCAGGTAAGTAAACTGCCATAATCTATATTGTTACCAGTATTTTTCGAGTTGTGTAAATAATACAATCAGTAATAAAAAGCCTCCGCAAAGAAAAATGATCATAATCTGCCATGGTTTCAGCCTGTTGATCATACTGTATTTTATCTTTTCAGACTTCACTACATATACTCCATAGTGAGGAAACACCTGGGTATTTAGTTTATTTTTAAGCTCTTTTTTATTAAAATTCTCTTCTAAAAAAGGGTTTAAATAGTCAACAAATGCATCTATTATTTCAAGATCTTTTTGAGTTGAAAATGGTACAAATCCCGTATTTCCGACTCTCATCCTGATGTTTTCATCAGGGGTGGTTATCGTCAGATATCTGAACCCTACATTTCCCAGATTTTTAATCGATCTGATGTCTTTCAGCGGAATTAGTTTTTTCTCATTTTTATAAGTAATTTCCAGCATACTTTCATCAACATTGATATTCCATTTTTTATCTTTTATGGTGGTACTCAATAATTTCAATATAAGTATGCTTACTATAATTGTTAAAAATGAGGCCAGCAGAACAGGATATAAAAAAGAAGACTTTGGCAGATACAGCTCACCTATGTACATAACCAGAAAAAATACGGCTAATGCAGGAACAGCCAGTATCAGTCCTATTTTCCATTCTGTTTTGGCATCGATACCATCAAATTGAAAATTCTTAATTTCCTTCATCCGGGGTATAATTTTCTAATTGTTTTATACTATAGTTGCATTCATTTTCTATGTTATCAGCAATAGATTCCTTCATTTTTACGATAGCTGTTTTTACCAGTCCCGTACGGGTATCTATTTCTATTTTTGATCTGAAGATCAGTTTATACTGAGTATAACTAAAGCCTATACTGGGTTGGTGCAGGTTATTATACTGGCTGATGATATTTTCTTCCAGCTCTTTATTTAATTCATATTCTGCCACCATTCTCAGGGTAAGTATCTCATGATGTTCAGAAACTTTGTCATATCTCAGAGTAAGAGGTATTACATTAGGAGGTACTACAGTGGAAAGAAAACTAAAATGAGCAGGCTCCAGACGATCACTATTGATATACTGATTAAAACAGGTGAAATAAAAAAAGTCTTTTCTGTACTCTTCTTCATTAGCAGCTTCAGGGGAAAACTGGGTATCTCCCAGTTTAATAATTTCCTGAACTCCTTCTTCATTAGCCTTGGCCAGCTCTATGATAAAGGGATTCCTGAAAAGTTGTTGTTTTTTATATACTGTCCAGTTGTCATGCAGCTCCTTTCTGTTGAGAATCTTTTTGATCTGTCCGTTCTCATCTAGGGTAAAAAGGATATTGTGCTTGATTTGGTCTGTTTCCGCAATAAAATCAAGAACATTCAGCATAACCGGAGGGGTCATTTTTTTTAGGTAATCTTCTCTTTTAACAGATCCTATATTATGTACGGTATCTATTTTAAGGAGGTATTGAAATTTCTGTTCTACAAACTGGGCAACTTCTCCGTTAATACTGGTTGTATTGACCTGTTCACAACGGTATCTTGCTTTTTGATTAAAGGGAACTTTCTCACCTTCTCTTATGCTTCTGACTTTTTGTTTTTTAAGGTGTTCTTTGCTTACTATAATATGCTCCAGATGAATAGGTAGTGTACTTCCTATAATAACACCGGTGATTCCGGAATGTTGATTATGAAAATCCACAAGTTCATTCACTGAAATTTTCTGTTTTTCGGCAATAGACTCTAATGTATCTTTTTTCTGTATTTTATATTGTATAAACTCCATTATTGTTCATCAGCCTCTCCTAGAGACTTTTTTAATTATTTTACGTTAGCTTAGCTGCCTTTCGCTCTTTTCAAATCTTCCTGATAAAGGTTCTCTCCATAATTGTTGTTAAAATTAATGGAGATTTTATCTTTGGGGTTTAGATTTTCATAAAGCTGTATTCTGAGCTTAGCTTCTGCTACGGTATCTTTTTTATAGGGAAACTGAACGTTATACTTCTCAATTAACTGTTTTTTAAACGCTGTTATTTCATTTAAGTTTTCCGTTTTATTAAATTTTCTTTGATTTTCTTCTTCAAACTGAATATAACCCGCTATTGGACAAAGATCTGTCCCTTTTATCTTAGGCTGGCCTCCTTTCTCTAAAAAATAACTGGCCAGTTTCAGATCATTTCTGGCCGCATCTTCCATTATATTGCTTCCATCAATGGATATGTTATTGATATCAGCTCCATTCTGAAGCAAATAATCGATCATTTTTTTTTCGGTATTTTCAAAACCACCTATCAGCATGGCTACACTTAATGGAGATCTTCCTAAAGCTGGATTGGGATTGGCTTTATACTTGAAAAGCAGTTGAAGCATATCATAGTTATTAAGTGCTACTGCATGATTTAAGGGGGATTCCAGCCCTTCATTAGGAACGATAATATTAGGATCTGCACCTAAGGCCAAAAGTTTCTCCATTGCATTGGTATTCTCAATCACAGAAGCATACATGAGCAATGTATATCCTGTTTCTTCCTGTAAGGCATTAAGGTCGATATGTTTTTCTTTAATAAGCTGCTCCATACCTACCAGATCTCCATCGAACATTTTTTGGGCTGCTGATAAACCGTCTCCTTTAAACATCTTTGAAGGAGGATATTCATTTCTATTTTCTTTTTTACGTGACCTAAGGCTAAAGTCTGAGCAGGAAATAAGTGTCATGATGGAAAATATTATTAAAAAAAATGGTTTCATATTATATATTATTTGCTACAACGTCTGTATTGATATTGGCTACCATCGCCTGAAGAGCATCTGCATAGGCGCCGTGTCCGCTTCCTAAGGTCTTAATACCAAGACCTTCATTATCTTCTATATATCCGAAGATTTCATGCTGCTGTCCCAATGCACGGGGAGCAGCACCTGTAAGACCTCCGAATATGGCCAGTTTATTAAGTCCGGGAATCCTTGAAAAAGCTAATGTGGAAAGTAATCCTTCTCTATTATTCTGCAATCCGTTAAGGATATCGTTGCTTGTACTGTAGTTGATGATATTTGAGGTCGATCCTACAGCTTTCTTTTTATCAAGATAATCCAGTGTATTTTTGTGCACACCTCTCGCATTGAAAGTATATCCGGGAAGTCCTGTATAGTAGGAAGCCATCGCACTGTTTCCGCCTCCCAGTGAATGTCCTGTAAATTTCACTTTTCCGTTGGTTGCCTCATTCATCTTTTGAGCAAGGTTTCTCGTCTTTTCTATTTGAGGTGTATTAGCTCCAAAAGCCTGTCCGCCGTCTTCTATTACCCAGTCTTTTATAAACTGGTCACCTGCTTCCGAGCCTCTGAAAGCTACAAAATAGTCTCCGGTTTCTTTATTATAATAAAGGGAAGAAAAGAAACCATCGTCTTTATTGGTATTAAAATCTTCTTTTAGTAATACACCCGGACCAAAGAGTTTATTTAATTCACTCTGGTCATCCGTGTTGATTCTGGTATAGCCATCGATATCGGTATTTTCTCCCTTTTTATTGTCTTCATAAGAATTTTGGGCCATTTTACTGGCGGTAACTGCTTCCTGCAGCTGAACAACCGGTAAATGGAAAGTAATTTCCCCACCGAGAAAACAATGTAAACTGGAGTTTTGCAATAAAGGTTTTTTATTTTCAATCTTTACTTTTGGATGGGTATTTTTCCAGTCACTTCCTTTACATAAAAAGGAACATATATTCAGGCAGTCATCAATCAGTGCACTTCCCGCCCACGCGGCGGCGGCAAGAACGAAAAGTCCTCCGGAAAAAGCGGCAGCTACAGCTACTCCGGCCAAAGCTCCGGCCATCATCATTTCAGGACAGATAAAATTATCCTTGAAACGATCCTCTTCCGTAGCCATCAGCTTAGTCCCTTTTTTCAGGTGTACCGAAGACTGGGAACTCACTCCGATTCCTATAAGCCTTCTCCCTTTACTACACATCAGCGGAGTATTTTGTGCTATGTATAACTGACTCATAATGATCCTGATTTTATTGTTTGTTTAATTTGATATGATATCTGCAGACATAAAACATTTTTTCATTAAGCTCTTCTTTCACATGGAACACAACTTCTGCAAGTACTGAATCTTCATTATAAAGATATTCACCTTCTAAAAAATATTTATATTTTAAAGGAAGCCCAAGTGTTCTCTCATATTTATTTTTATAGACCTCCTCAAAATGGGAAGCTCCGTGATCTTCTTTTCCTTCCAGTTTTACCCTAAATCCGCCTTCTTCCCTTTTAGAAACTGTATACCGAGAACTGTATCGAAGTTTTTCTCCCGGAAATAGTGTAGATAAGGCTGTTCTTACCGGAATCTCATCAATAAAACTTCCGCCTCTGAAAGCAGGTAATGGATAGAAGATGATCTGATATAAAAAATTCAGTTGAATATTGCGGTCTATCTCGTTAAACTCCTTATCATAAATATGGATAAAGGTATCATAGCTCTCTTTTACCAGTTCAAAAAATCGCAAATCTTTTTTTATCTCACTCCATTTACGTAAAACCTCCTCTTTATTGGTAACTTCAAGAATAGTTTTGTCTGTATCCAGCAATACTTCCAATACATCGGTTGCCTTACTGATCTCCCCCAGAATTTCATAAAAAGGCTGCATCTGCCCATCTGCCTGAATATATCTCTGAGGAGAAGAATGAATGGCAATATGGTTATATTCTCCGGGTAATACCATCCAGTCTTCTTCTATTTCTGTCTGATTAGCTTTTCCGTTCCCTAAAGTAAGATAAGACCTGATATTGATATGATATTCCGATTTTTTGTACCAGGCATATTTAAATCCTGTTAAATCATCTGTTTCCTGACTATTCAGTTCCAATGCCATTCTATTAGGTGTTAAGATAATGATACATTAATTAATATCTACTGTACTACCGGTAATAAACAAATCTCCTGTAGCGTTCATGGATGTTTTTGACTTACTGTAAATACTTAAATTATCCTGTGTTACCAGTAAAGCATTTTTCAACGCATTCATATCCAGCATTCCTTCTTTGGCAGAAATGGTTATTCCTTCTTTGGTAATTGTAATGCTGTTCTCTCCTACTTTTAATTCAATTTTTGTTTTACCTTCTATCGATATATTTCCGGCAGCATCCATTTTCAGGCAGGAATTGGCTCCTTCTCCTTTTTTTCCGCCCACATTAATCGCACTGGTACTTCCTGCATTAACGGTATTATTATTTCCGACATTAACGGTCTTATTGTTATTGGCATTTGTCTGAGCATTTCCTGCTCCGTCAAACTTCATATTAGCCCCCCCCTGATCCGTAAGAAAAACAGAACCTTCACCATCATTTAATTCTAATTTATTTCCGCTTCTGCTGCTCAAGCTTTTAATAATGTTGTTGGCACCGCCTCCTGCTCCTATTCCTCCATGGAACATTCCTCCCATCACAAAAGGACGGTCAGGATGCTGATGAACGAAATTGACAATTACCTGATCTCCAACTTCAGGAATAGCCATAAAACCTCTGTTTTTATTGACTTTATCACTACTTCCGGCATCCGGTGTCATCACGCGGATAAATTCCGAAGTATCCGGCCCGCTCTGCCAGTCGAACTGAATCTTCACTCTGCCCTGATTTAAAGGATCCGTATTGGAAATTACTTTGGCAAACTGAGCTTCCGCTCTTGGAACATCAAATTCGGGGCGGGGAATAAAACCGGTATCGGCAGCAATAGCTTCAAATCTTCCGTCATAATACCCTCTCGCATCCACTTCATGAATGACTTCGGTGATCATCAGTTTTGTGAAATACGACGTATCATTAGTTTCTGATTTACGCATCTCAATATCGGCGGTACATCCGGGATATAAAAAAGGTACCGTTGTAGTTCCTGAAGTTACAAAAACTTCCGAAGCCTTACTTCCGGCTGTTCCTTTTTGAGAGGCATCAATATCCATAAAGGAAGTCGCTTTAATGGGCGCTATTCTTAAAGAAGGCGTAGTAAAGGTTTTTTCTGAGATTTCATAAGCACGTCGTGCAATATCTGATGTATGATTGATTTTAGAACTTCCTGTAATCAGTTTTTCATTTTTACTGCTGTTGTATCCGTAAAAACTGGGATTGACATGCTGTGCCTTCATTTTAATGGCGATATCGCTTACACTGCTTCCATAAGTAAGCTTAACCGGTTTTTCCTGAGGCGGAAGTTTTCCGAAATGCAGTACTTCTCCGTCATAATAAAACTGTTCACCATAAGCTTCAGCCATTCTGGCGAGATAGTTATAATGAGTCTCTTCGTATTGCGAGCTGTAAGACACGTTTCCATGTTGTGCGTCTACTCTGAAATCAAATTTGTTTTGTCCTAATCCTTCACGGATCACCTGGTCTGCAATACTATTTAAGCTTACCGGCTGACCTCCGCCAAAACTCTGAATATGGGGTGCTGCATCCAAAAGGACAGTAGGACTATACCCTTTAAGAACGATATTACCCAGACTTCCTTTTTCCTGGCTGAAACCGACTTCTGTGACTACACCCACAAAGTTACGTTCAGCACCTTTTTCAATATCTTTATATTTAAAAACTACGGTAATTCTTTTTCCTAAAAAATTCTGGGCTTCCTGAAGGTTGTGATTTTCCGGGCTTCCTAAGGTATCATGAGCCAGAACCAAGCTGAATTCATGGTGCTTACCCGCACTCTGAACCAACTTAAAATGTTTGAAGTGTTTAATCATCTGTCCTTCAATAACCACATCCAGTTTTACAACGCGATTGATTCCTGCAATATAGCTTTGAGGAATGGCTTCTGCATTATGAATTTTTGATGTGGGTTGTTTGGACCATACTTTTTTCTCCACCACGGAAGGGTTATTAGAGACCAGAGTCTGGTTCATAAACATATCAGCTCCCTGAGCAGTACTTAAACTTTGTTGTCCGGTTTTTACTGCTTTATTGACTTTCTCCGCTGCTTTTTTAACAGTATTTTCTTTGACTGTATTTTTAACTGCCTCCGTATTCTGTTTGATATCCTCTGGGGAGCTATCTACTTTAATTGTTTTATCATCCTGAAACATAATTGTGTGTGTTTAAGTTAAATAAATAATAAGCTGCTGATATTGATACTGAATCAGAAAGTTCTCAGATATATAGTACTGGCTTCTGACAGATTTTTCGCGATTTTATTAAAAATGGAAAAACAGAACAGCATACACGTGTGCGCTGTTCTGTACCAATTTTTATTTTTACTAAGATGATGAATCGGCTTAATGACCTGTTGACGGCCAAAGACCAAGGTACTGAGAGTTCCCGTAATCGATGGTTTCAGCACTGATAACAAAGCTAATCAGCATGCTGTTGCTGTCGATTGCATCGAATTCTACTTCATGCTGGATTACGTATCCGTTTTGCCAGTTTAAAGTGATTAATGTTCCTTCCTCATGAGATTTATTGAAAGTAACTTCTCCTGATGTAGGCTTGTATTTTCCGTTTAACAAGCTTTCAAGGATGTCAGACTTTTCAGTAGCTTCTACTGTAAGTTTGATAAGTGCATTGGAAGGATCTGATGCTACACGTCCTGAAACGTCTGTAGATCTTGATACGCTGTACTTAAGTTTTAACAGCTTCTGTCCTTCACCTCCATTGAATTTTAAGATTCCTCTTGAATTTCTTTCTGCCATGATTAGTAAATTTTAATCGTTAATAATATTTTGTGATTCAGTGATTGTGTAACAAAGATAGAGGCTCTTTTTCGCTAAAAAAAACTTTTGAATATAAAATTGAAATTTTGTAGTAATTCTACGATTTCATGTAGTAATTCTACGACAATTGACTTATAAAACACCAATAAAACACTATCAATAAAGGATTTATTTAAAATAAAAAAAAACATATTAAAAATAAAATTTCACACAACAATGAGAAATATTAAGACTTTTTAATAAAAAATTAAGAAGTCTTAACAGATGTGAAAATTCAGCATTATTGGAAAAAAAAGATGATATGAGGAAAACCGAATATTGAGCAAATAAAAAGACCTGCCGATAACACCGGCAGGTCTTTCAAAGAATATGCTCATCCTTATCATTTCAAATTATTGTTGAGAACTTCTTCCTTCTTTAATAGATCTCATCAGTATTTTGTTTTTTCTTAAAAGAAAATCAGGCATCAGATCGGTGGGAAGATAGAAAGGGCTTTCTCCTTTCTTCTGTAACTCTTCCACAATTCCCGGATTCCAGGCCAGAATTTTATCTACATCAACATTCAGTTCATCAGCAACCACCTTCAGACTAAATCCGGCGTTAATTTCTGTTTCTGAAAGAGCAGCCTCTGTCATTTTCCTGTTTCCATCTTCAAAGAAAACTTTATTAATTCTTGAAGAATTGTAATTATTTAAAACACTCTCAAGCTCCCCTGTCGCATAACAGGCATTCAGATATTTTTTAACGTGATTAATGGTTTCTCCGGGCAGATATTTGTAAAATTCGTGATATTGGGAAGAACCTGCGGCCTGCATCGCTTTGGCAATATTTCCTTCTCCGCAGTTATAAGCAGCCACTACAGTCACCCAGTTATTATACTTCTTATATAGATTGGCTAAAGAAATCACAGCCGTTTTAGTACTTTTATAAACATCCGTACGGTTTTGTTCGGTAAGCCCGTATTGATTGGCATGGGCTGTCATCAACTGCCAGACTCCCACAGCTCCGGCTCCTGAGGTAATGTTTCTGTCAAAATGAGATTCAATCAGGGCCAGGTTTCTCAAATGCTTGGGAAGTCCTTTCTGAAGAAGTAATTGTTCAATAAATTCAACAAGGTCTTTATTGGAACTGATGATTCCTTTATATCTTTTCACGCTGCTTTCTGAGGTATCTGAAGCAGCCAGAAACTGTCCGTTTACAAAAATACCGGCTCCCAATAACAGAAAAGCTGTAAAAATATTCCTGACAATAATTTTCATTTTAAATGTATTTATAGGGCAAAAAGGCCAATCTGCATTTGCTTTTTCGCCTTTTTACCTTTTGCTTATAATTTAATCTACTTTCCAGCTTAGTTTATTTTCTTCTGTATTCCAGTCTACATGGATGGTCTGTCCGGATTTCACTTCTTCTCTTACGATCATTTTGGAGATTGGTCTCGCGAGCTGGGCACGAATGACTCCTGAGATCTGTCTGGCTCCGTATTTACTGCTAAACCCTCCCAATGCGAGATTTTTCACGGCTTCATCACTGATTTTTAAAGCCATTCCCAGTCTTGTCAATGAGTGATGAAGTGATTTCAGCTGAATATTGAAAATTCTTTCTGCAATAGATTCCGTGATGGGTGCAAAAGGAATAATTTCTGTAATTCTTGCCAGAAATTCAGGTCTGAATCTTCCTGAATTGGACATAATCTGCATCAGTGAAGAGGATTCAGGAATCTTTCCTTCTTCAAACTGCTTTACAATTTCTTCACTTCCGATATTGGAAGTAAACAGGATCAGTGCATTGCTGAAATCCCCTTCTTTTCCGAGCTTATCATGAACTTTCCCTTCGTCCATAATCTGTAAGAATACATCAAATACGGAATGATGGGCTTTTTCAATCTCATCAAAAAGAACCACGGTATAAGGCTGTTGTCTTATTTTATTGACAAGCATTCCACCTTCTTCATATCCCACATATCCCGGAGGCGCCCCGTATAGTAATGCGGCAGAATGTTCTTCTTTAAATTCCGACATATCGAAACGCACCATTGCTTTTTCATCATTGAACAGCAATTCGGCCATTGATTTGGCAAGTTCTGTTTTACCGGTACCTGTGGGGCCTAAAAGGAAAAATGATCCGATGGGCTGCCCCGGTTTATTTAGTCCGCTTCGGTTTTCAACGATAGCATCAGAAAGGATTTTTAAGGCATGATCCTGTCCTACTACCCTGTTCATCAGAAGGGATTCCATATTCAGGAGTTTTTCTTTTTCCTGAGCCTGAATTTTACCGATAGGAATATTGGTTTTGGCAGCCATTACAGCAGCCAGCTCGAGGCGGTCTACTTTTTCTCTTTTCTTAGCAGCATGCTGCAGCAATTCGGCGTAAGTATCTTCAATGATTTTCTGAATCTGTTCAACCGGCATTGAATTATCAATAGCAGGTTGTTCACTCAGCGATCCCCAAAGAATGGGGCTTATTTTATCTCTCAGCAGGTTATACGTCCAGATCAGTTCGTCTGCTTTATCTTTATGGTCTGTAAACTCTTCTTTTAAGATCGTTTCATAGCTCTCTTTCCAGCTTTCCAGTTCTTTTTCGGAAAGTTCATCAAGCATTTTGATTGCTGCCATTGTTCTGTCTAGCAAGTCTATGGCTGCATCCGGTAATTTCTTACCTTTTGCATATCTTTTGGCCAGTCGTACACATTCGGGAAGCGCTGTTTTTTCCACTTCAATACCGTGGTGTTTTTTATAGCCTTCCAAAAGCACGTCAATCATTTTTACGCAGGTTTTTTCATCCGGTTCATTTACGGTTAACACTTCAAAACGACGGTTGAAAGCCTGTTCCGGTTCAATAATTTTTCTATACTCTTCCTGGGTTGTTGCTCCGATAACGGTAATTTCACCTCTTGCAAGTTCCGGTTTCAAAAGGTTGGCAACATTTCCGATGCTTCCTTTGGGATCTAAAAGGGTATGAATCTCATCAATGAAAAGAATTGCTTTTTCAATCTTTTTACATTCATTGATTACTTTTTTCAAACGGTCTTCAATTTCTCCTTTGTATGAAGTTCCGGCTAGTAATGCACCTGTATCCAGTTCTAAAAGCGTTCCGTTTTTGAGCATATCCGGTACATTTCCTTTCGTGATTTCTATAGCAAAGCCTTCTACTAAAGCTGTTTTCCCGACTCCCGGTTCTCCGATGATAATGACATTCGGTTTACTTCTTCGACAAAGGATTTCTACCAGCATTCTAAGCTCTTTATCTCTTCCGATAATATTTTCCAGATCACCTGTTCTGGCTTGTGCTGTTCTGTCTACACAATAGCTTTTGATAGACGGAAAAGAAGAGTCCGTAAAATCGGAACCGTTTGAAAATAAAGAAGAAAAGTCGCCGTCTTCCGAAACGGTAAAAGGGGTATCTTTTCTGTATAAATTAAAAATTTCGTGTTCTCTTAGCGGAAGTGATTTCAGCTGCTGAAGTGAAAAAACAACCTGAGGTTTTACGATAGCCGTCAGAATACAGATCGGAGTGATCTCATCCAGTCCTAATTTTAAACGGATGTCATCTGCTTCTTCTACAAGAGTATCTACCGCTTCATCCTGTCTGGCCTCATCCGGAAGATGACTGGTCTTTGGATATTCTTCAATACGTACATCTGCCCATTCATAAAAATAGCCGGGATCTTTATCTATGCTTTTCAGAAATTCATTAAGGCCGATATCTTTATGCATTAAAGCCTGAAGGATGTGGGGACCTCCATAAGTAGCATTATAATTTTCCTTTGCTATCGACTGAGCAATATGAAATAGTTGTTTTACTGTTTCGTTGGTTACTAGTACTCCCATTGATAATTTTTCTTATATTAATATTTGCGCTCTGTTTATTATTTTTTCAAATGATACTGGTTCTATCATCTGTCAGAAATCCGGTGGCTTATGTTCTTTTGGCGAAGAAACAAAAGCTTTTTATGTCTATAAAATTAATTATTTTATTCTAAATGAGATAAAGATAGTTAATTCTTTGATTAGAGAAGTCGCCAAGCTCTTTTTTTCATTTTTATCTTGGTTTCTTATCACAGGTATCTTCTTTCTTTCTGGAAGAACCATAGCATATTCGAGGCAAAAAAAGACCGTCTTTAATAAGGACAGTCTTTTTCGTATGAATGTGTGATAATGTGTCAATTTTAGCTGCTTGGCCAAAGACCTGCATACTGGGAATTCCCATAGTCTATGGTTTCGGCGCTGATCACGAAGCTGATCAGCATGCTGTTGCTGTCGATTGCATCGAAATCTACCTGGTGCTGGATTACATATCCGTTGTGCCAGTTCAGCGTGATTAATGTTCCCTCTTCGTGAGATTTATTGAAAGTAATTTCACCTACGGTAGGCTTATACTTTCCATTGAGCAAGCTTTCAAGGATATCAGATTTTTCAGTAGCTTCTACCGTTACTTTAATTAAAGCATTAGACGGATCTGAAGCCACACGTCCTGAAACGTCTGTAGATCTTGATACGCTGTATTTCATTTTTAACAGCTTTTGTCCTTCTCCTCCATTGAATTTTAAGATTCCTCTTGAATTTCTTTCTGCCATGATTAGTAAATTTTAATCGTTAATAATATTTTGTGATTCAGTGATTGTGTAGCAAAGATAAAGGCTCTTTTTCGCTAAAAAAAACTTTTGAATATAAAATTGAAATTTTGTAGTAGTTCTACGATTTTATGTCGTAATTCTACGATCATAGATTTACGAACATATCTGTAACATCCTTTAATAAAGGAATTTATAATATTTCAAATATTAAACAAAAACAACGATTTTACACCTAAAAGAGAAATAGATAATATTTTTTCATTAAAAATTCAAAGTTAAAAGCTGAAAAACATCTTCTTTTTTTATCATGTAGATCGTCCCTTTACAAAATAAAATCCACAACAGTTTACATTCTCCTGAATAAAAAAAGCAGAAGTACTGCTACTTCTGCTTTTGATATGATAAAACGAATGTTTAATGTTTAGTATATTCCGGTTGTTCAGTCGGGAACCTTGTCGGAGTAAAATACTCATTAAGCCAGTAGAAGGTTTGTCCGTTTTGCTGAATTTTTACCGCCGGATTATTTCTGTTGGCAAGCATTCTGTCTGACAGATCTTTATAGTGGCGGAAATAGTTTCTTACGGTTTCATTAGAAACTATTTTAGACTTTTTCCAGCCTTTAAGTTTATACTTAGCCATCAGTTCTTCTTCTGAAAGGTCAAATCCTGTGCTCATTCCAATAGCATAAGACATTGGCATTTCATAAAGCGCTCCTTTGTCAAGGAATTTGATTGTCGGATTATATTTTTTCAGCAGCTTCACATATTCTTTAATCGCTCTTGCCTGGTTAAAGTCTGCTTTCTCAGCCTCCGTATTTCTATATACTTCTGTATAAAAAGCTTTTAAGTTATCATATTCTCCTTCAGAGATCAGAATTCCTTTTTCTATTCCCGGAGTAAATTCTTTTAAATCTTTAGGGATATATCCTTTTACGAGGAATGGACTGCCATAGTTGATCAACTGTGCTGCAATTCCTGCAGAAACAGGATTTGTAAGTCCCGGATACAGATATTTATATTTTAAATCTACATCTGTTCTCCCTGCTCCTACGGACGAATGGAAATACTCATTTAAAGATTTGTCAACGGTCTGATTATCTAAAGTAACCTGAGCAATAAGGCTATCTACAGATTTTTTCAGGAAGCCCGGTGTTGCCACATCTCCTTTTTTAGGAAAGATGACAAATCCCTGAGACATACTCTGTTTAGGATAAGCTAATGAGAAAAACCCTTCATCCCCTTCTACCAGACTGAAATTATTTTTGGTAAGCACATCAGACTGATTGATAATCTTTTGTTTTTTAAGCTCAGCTATATTTTTGGCCGTATTGGTTACTACATTTTCAGCCATTAATACAAAGTCATTATAGGTATCTGAAGATCTTGCGCTGGTCTGGAACATGATCAGTCTCGCCTGAGCCTGAGTTAATGAGCTGATCACACTGTACATATTACCGCTCTGGTTCGCTGAGGTACCAACAGTAACAACGATATTGGTTTCGTCGGGAACATTTGAGAGAAGATTTCCTGCTGCGGTAAGAGCCTCTCCTACCGGTTGATAACCGCTATTGCTGTTACAATTCATCTCATTGGTCTTCTGATCAATAAACGTTGTAATTTTACTGTAATCTGTACTTAAATTTGAAACGGCTGTATTGTTTCCGCAAGGGTTATTTTTGTATAAAACAACACCATATTTTACATTCCCGAAATAAGAAGGTTTTTCAAATCTAAGCTGTAAATCCTGTAATAATGACTTTACAATAGGCGCATACGGAGCATTCGGAGCGCTCACATCCAGTGCGAAAACAATATTGATGTTTTTATCTCTCTCCGTAATTTCTCTGTAACGGTCGAAATAAATAGGTTCTCCTAACACATTGAAAACATAGTTTTTACTATAATCCAGAATATTCGTAAAATATTTTGTTTTAGAGTCCGGTGTAGGTGTTTCATCCAGGGTCAGGCTGACAGGATAAATATTTTCCAGTGGGGTTCTTTTGTTTACATCAGTAAGAAGAACTGCTGTTTTATTTACAGCATCGGATCCTGTTGCACCCGGATGTCCTTCATGAATTCCCAGAGCACTTTCATTAATCCCTGTTGTGTTTTTCAGTTTTACGGCAGAACGTTCACCCCATGCTGAAATCACATTTGAGCTTACCCATCCGTAAAGGCTTTTTCCAATGCTATCGATATCGACAGATGGTTTTTTACCTACTAAAAACCGTTTGTTGTTTTCAGCCTGTTTGTAAACATACACCATTTGTCCGTTAGGAATCTTTACATTGGCTGTTTCAATAAGGCTTGGTGAATTAAACACCATAATAGAATCATTTTTATAATACCTTTCAGCATTTCTGATCACTTCACTGTTGTTAGGTACTACTGCTACTCTTACCGGATAACCTGTTTTTTCGCTTTTTAAAGAATTGCTCCATAAAAGCAGGTCAGATTCCGGGATCCAGCCATAGGTTTTGATTGATTTTGACGAAACTTTTTTCATTAAAGCATCCGGAACATATTCCGCTACTTTTACCATTCCGTCTCTATGCTTTAAAACCATTAAAGGTTCTAAGAATTTCACCTCTTTATATGACTTCTCATCGTCTTTATCAAGATAAGCCGTATTTCTGGACCGGTCTGAAACGACGATCCATGGAACTGACTTTTTAGGATAACCATTGACAACCGGTGAATTATCCACCTGCCCGTACTGGGAAGGTTCCGGAGTTTTCTTTGACGGAAGCTTTACCTGACAGCTCGCCAGTAATACTGATAGTCCTATATAATATGCTGCTAGAGGAAATTTATTTTTCATCCTATTTTATCTTTTTATGATTGGCACACCCGGGTAAAACCGGACGGTATTATTTGCTTTGGTTTATATCTACTTTCGTTACACAGTTTTGTGTGTCATCCAGATTTACCTTTACGGTCTGAATTACCGTATTTTTATCAAACTGAAGACCTGCACAGTACATATAGAAATTATTTACTTTGCTGTCATTTACCTTGACTACGGTATTTTCATTATTACACAGATACGTTCTCAACAGGTAGTTATAATGCATATTAAAACTGTTTCCATTGGCAATCTGCTGCAAATGATATTTGAAGTCGTTATCAATTTTTGCATAAGAATCTTCTACAGATACTTCTTCTTCTTCCAGAGAGTCATAAGCAGGAAGGATCTTAATACGGTGATAGATCGGTTCTGCAGATTCTTCCGTATACAGGGTAATCAGATAATCTCCCGGCTTTTTATAGGAATAAATAGCCAGTTTGTCTTTTGAATCTGTATTTCCGGTTTCTCCAAATTTCCAAGAAAACTGTTTAGCATCGGAAACGGCACGGAATTGTACGTTTTCATTCTGCATAGCCTGCACCGGAGCTTCAATTGTAGTTCTGGCCGTTGCAGAATCTTTCTGTTTCTGCATGCTTCTGGCAGTAACCATTACCGGGAAAGATTTGGTGTACTTATTATCCACGATAAGGCTTACCTGATAATATCCTGGTCTGTTATAAAAGTGGATTCCACTGTTTTTATCAGAAGTTGTCCCATCTCCGAAATTCCATCGTTTGGTTTTAGCAAATTGGGTTTTATCTTCAAATAAAAGAGTATCTCCTACCGACAATGAAGACGGATAAACCACTCCAACAATATCATCTGCAGAATGAATCACTTTTTTCTGCAGCCACAGTGCAACAAGAGCTGCAATGAGCAAAGTTGCAATAACGCCAATGATAATGTTCTTTTTGTTCTTTTGAAAATAATTCATAGTTAATAATTGTGATGTGTTTTATTTATAGTTCCTAATTTCATTTCTGCTCATTATTGAGTACGCGACTTCAGTGCATTTTCACGCTCATAGAGCTTATTTTGTTTATCTTTAAATCCGATTCTGCAATCCTCCACCTGCTTTTCAAATCTTTTAATATCTTCAGTCGTAGTAGACACAACTTTTTTATCATCAAAATACATTTTATAGAATTTTGCAATCTGTGGATAGGCATCTTTTCTGATATCTACAATTCCGTTATCACCAAAATAATTAGCCAGGTCATTGATCCCGTTCATTACGTTGTTTTCTACAAACGGCTGCGGTGTTTCATTGGTAAGTTTGGTAATCATCACAAAAGTACTGTCCATCATTGGTAAAACGACCTTTTGCTGCTGTTCAAATTCTGCTTTTTGTTCCAGACTCTGAATTCCTCTTACATCTTCATCAGAAAACGGAGATTCAAATCCTTTTAAAAAGATAATTCCTAAAAATACCATAGAAGCTACCAGCATCAGTATTAAATAAAAAAACTGATAATGCCTTTCCTTTTTAGATAATGTAATCTGTCCTTGCATAACTTTTCTTTTTTATTTTCTTCTTTTACTTCCGGTGAAATTTCTGGTTGGGTCTTTTCGAAGTTCATTATTGGCTCGTCCTACTTTTCCCATGCATTCCTCAAGGTTTCTCAGAACAATTTTCTTTTTATATTCTACCTCAAAGATCTGTGCCTTTAAATTAATCATAGGAGCGATTTGTCTCATTAGAATGGCATAGTGCTTAAAGCTTCCGGAGCTGTCTTTATCCATGACGTTTTTAGCGTTCTTTACATCATCCGTAATCTTGGTTCTGAGGAAAATTTCATTATCTACCTTATTACTGCTCAGCTGAGTCATATTTTCATAAATATGATCAATATGATTTTTCAGAACATCACTTCGCTGCATCAGTTCTCTATAAGCATCTGCCTCTCTGGTAATTCCCTCTCTCTGGATATCATAGCTTTTAAAAAAGAAAAACAGACACGTAAAAGATACCACCGACAAAACCGCAAAAGAAAGAATAAACTTCCAAATGCCCGTTCTGACGTCAGATTTGTTCAATTTTTTTTCCCTGTTTGAAGACATAATTTGCGATTTGTTTGGCCTGTGAAAATATAAAAAAAAAATTTTATGCACAATACGTAATTTCCCCAGGCCTGTTTCGTGAAAACCCTGATTAACTTAATATTAATTTTCTCTTTCATAAGTTTTTCATAAATTAGGCCTCTGAATTTTGAATATCATTCGCCAAATCGATATTAAAAATGAGTAAATTATTATCTAATACTGTGCGTTTTTCCATAGCTGACAGCGATTTTTATTTTAAAAAAATAATGATCAAAACCCTTATGGAAAATCCTTTCTATATGCTTCTGAATGACTGTAACAATGGCCATGAGCTGGTGAACAGAATCTACAGAAGACAGGAAGATGTATTTATTATAGAGCTGTTTATGCCGGTATTAAGCGGGATTGAAGCGATTAAATACATAAGGAAAAGCAATACAGAAACTCCCATCATCACTTATTCCGGAACTTATCAGGAAGACATGGCTGAGATTTTGTCCAGGATTCCCAACATATATTACTGCCAGAAAAAAAGCAATACGATAAAGGATATCATTAAAGGAAGCATTACTTCCGATGATTTTGATTACAAAGCTTACTCCAAAGAATGGGAACAACAGCCGCTTGCCGTACAGGAATATATGGACCGGCAGAAAAAGAGCCAGGAAGAACTTTCTCCGGCAGAAATACAACTTATGAGATTCTGCTATGAGGGATTCAGCAATAAAGAAATTGCCGAAAAACTTAATTTGAGTACAAGAACTATTGATACCTACATCAACAGACTTACTGAAAAATTAGGATTAAAGACCAAACTTCATTTAATTCGTTTCTGTGTAGAAAACGGATATTATAATTCCAGTATGTAAAAATTTTATAGAAAGAAGAAAGATTTTGCAAGAGATCATTCTAATGAGAAATATCAGCTTACAGGATCTCTCGCCTGTATTTTCATTGATTAATCTACCTGATTTTACCTGGTAATACTGCTACATTATTAATTTGTTAAATTACGACAAGCCCTTCTTAATATAGCGTATACATAAATATCTCAACGATCTGAACAAAAATATTTTGCCACTAATTTGCTAGTATTCAATTTTTTTAACTAAATTTGCACACCTAAAATTTAAAATTAAAATAAGGAAATGACAAAGGCAGAATTGGTAAACACCATCTCAAATAAGTTGGGAACAGAAAAGAATGAAACACAGAAAGTTGTAGAAGCTTTTATGCAGGAGATCAGAACTTCTATGTATAATGGGGATAACGTTTATCTAAGAGGTTTTGGATCTTTCATCATTAAAACAAGAGCTGCTAAAACAGGAAGAAATATTTCTAAGAACACTGCAATTGAGATTCCTGCTCATAACATTCCTGCTTTCAAACCTTCAAAATCTTTTGTTGAGAAAGTAAAAACGAAAGTTGCAGTAAAATAAGAACATTAACTGAATATTAACTAGTTACTAAAAAATTAAAATTATGCCAAGCGGAAAGAAAAGAAAAAGACACAAGGTTGCGACTCACAAAAGAAAGAAAAGAAGAAGAGCAAACAGACATAAGAAAAAATAATCTCCTCTTCTCGAGATTTACAATATAATAATATAGTTGGTGATTTTAAATTTCTAAGGTTCACCGACTATATTTTTATTTTACAACTATAAGATTCCGCGGAAAAAAGGACGGTTTCAAATATTATTTTAATAAAAATATACAGGTTTTCATTCTAAATCCATATATTTATATCAATGAATTAACGAGAACCCTACCGATTTCCTATAATCTTAATAACTTTATTCTTATAACAAAATGAAGAAAGAACTAATAGTTTCGCATGAAGATGATCTGACAAAGATTGCACTGCTGGAAGACGGAAGACTATGTGAACTTCATGAGCAAGAGGACAAAAGCGATTTTATAGTTGGAGATCTGTTTATAGGAAAAGTAAAAAAACTGGCCCCAAACCTGAATGCAGCATTCGTAAATATCGGATATGATAAGGATGCTTTCCTTCATTATCAGGATCTGGGACCGCAATATCTTACATACAGAAAGTTTTTAAAAGATACTATTTCTAAAAAACAAAGCACTTCAAGCTTAAAAAATTTCGAGATACAACCCGAAATAGACAAAAACGGAACGGTAGATAAGGTAATCGCAAAAGACGATCTTGTTTTATTGCAAATTACCAAAGAACCTATTTCCACCAAAGGACCAAGAATTTCGACCCAGGTTTCCTTAACCGGCCGCTTTCTGGTTTTAATTCCTTTCGACAACAAAGTTTCCATTTCTAAAAAAATCAGAAGTTCTGAAGAAAAGGAAAGACTGAGAACTCTTATCGACAGTATCAAACCTGAAGGTTTCGGAGTAATTATCAGAACAGTAGCCGAAGGAAAAAAAGTAGCAGACCTTCACAATGATATGAATCAACTGATTCAGAAATGGGAAAGCACTTTTAAAAACATCCAGAGAAATAAAGTTCCGTCCAAAGTTTTAAGTGAAGAAGACAAAGCTTCAGCTATTTTAAGAGACAATTTCAATCAGGATTTCGTCAATATCATCTGTGATGACGAGCAGATGGTGCACGAGATGAAAAATTACGTTGAAGTAATAGCCCCTGAAAAAAAGAATATTGTCCAGTTTTATGATTCTCATATTCCTCTTCTGGAATATTACAATGTTGAAAAACAGCTTAAACAAAGCTTCGGAAAACATGTTAACATTCCAAGTTCAAAAGGAGCTTATCTTGTTATTGAACACACAGAAGCACTTCACGTCGTCGACGTTAACTCCGGAAACAATATTACTACCGGAACCGCTGTCAATAAAGAACACGCACTGAAAGTGAACAAAATGGCAGCTACAGAGATCGCAAGACAACTGCGTCTCCGTGACATGGGAGGGATTATCGTCATCGATTTTATCGATATGCCCAACTCTGAACACAGAAGAGATCTCTATGAACATCTGAAAGAGGAAATGAAGCGCGACAAAGCCCGCCACAAAATCCTTCCTCCGAGCAAATTTGGTCTGATTCAGATCACCAGACAAAGAAACCGCCCGGAAAAACAGATTGAGACCAAAGAAGAAAACCCGAACAAAGACGGAGAAATTGTAGCTCCTATTGTGATCGTGGAAAGAATGGGTGAAACCTTAAGAAACATCCTGCAGAAAGAAAAAGGAAAAGTATATCTGCATGTACACCCGTTTGTGGAAGCCTACCTCACCAAAGGCATCAAAAGTATCCAGATGAAATGGTTTATCAAATACAAAAAATGGGTAACCATTGTACCAAGGGATTCTTTTAAATATTTAGAATACAAAATTTACAATTCGAAAAAAGAAGAATTGATAGAATTTTCTAATTAAGACAAAATTCAAAGCCTCTAGTGTATACTGGAGGTTTTTTGTTACTTTAGCATAAAGAATAAAAGTCTGAATACCAGCAATTGAAATATTGGCGAAAGCCTGCTAAGAATAAAAAATTAATAATTAACGATGAAAAAACATCATTATACGGTTACGATTCACTGGACCGGCAATAAAGGAACAGGAACCAGCGGGTACAGAGACTATGAAAGAAGCCACTCCGTTTCAGCAGAAAACAAAATAACGATTGAAGGATCTTCTGACCCTTCATTCCGGGGAGATAAAACAAAATATAATCCTGAAGAGATGTTTTTATCTTCTCTTTCTTCATGTCATATGCTGTGGTATCTTCATTTTTGTTCAGAAGCCGGAGTTATCGTCACAGATTATACTGATGCCGCTACAGGAATCATGACAGAAACAGCCAACGGAAGCGGTCATTTTACTGAAGTAACCTTACATCCGGCCGTTACCGTAGCAGATGAAACCATGGTTGAAAAAGCAAAAGAACTTCACCATAAAGCCAGTGAATACTGTTTTATAGCCAACTCTGTTAATTTTCCGGTAAAACATGAACCTATCCTAATTGTTCAGAAATAATCTTCACAGGATACAGCATTACAGATTGTTTCAAATGCTTTCTCCCGTAATTTTTAAATCTTTCCATTTTTACTATTTTAATTCATAAAACCTATAGGTTAATTATTGTTAAGTCCCTTATTTCTTCAAGATATATTGTTAAATTTGGAATATGGAAAGTTTTGGAAAAGATTTATTGAGAAAAATAAAAAGTGTGGCATTACCCGGAGAACATGCTCATGGAGTATTCTCCCCCCCTTATCGTCCTGTCTTCACCTATGATGAAGTTTTAGCAAAGAATCCCAAATTTGCGGCTGTTAATATTGTACTGTATTTAAAAGACAATGAATGGTATTTTCCGCTGATCCAAAGAACTATCAATGAACATGACAGACACAGCGGACAGATTTCATTACCCGGTGGAAAACGCGAAGAGATGGATCAGGATTTTGCAGAAACCGCCGTTCGGGAAACTTCTGAAGAAATCGGGATTGATAAGCACTATGTAAGAATCATCAGAGAGATGTCTCCCATATACATTCCACCGAGTAATTTTTATGTATATCCCTATATTTCGTATACGAAAAAAAATCCTCTTTTCATTCTTCAGCAGAGCGAAGCGGTGGAAACTATTGAATTCCCCATTACTTCTTTCTTAAACCTGTCTGACACCCCTGAAATTATGGCTCTTCCCAGCGCAGGCGGCCACGAAGTTCCGGTCATTAATTTTAACGGATATATTATCTGGGGCGCTACAGCAATGATATTAAGTGAATTCAGCCAGTTGCTGAAAAAAATGTAACTTTGCACTACCGTGTTTAATTGAGAAATGGCGAAGAAAAATATATTCACCGATGCATTCGGAACACCTTATTTTTTAAAAAGGTTTATTATTTTTATTTTGGGACTTGTATCCTACAGGCGATTCAATGGCTTTAATAAACTGAAAATTACCGGCACAGAACATCTTGTGGACCTGCCGGACTCCAATGTGCTTTTTGTATCGAACCATCAGACTTATTTTGCAGATGTAGCTGCAATGTATCATGCTTTTTGTGCTGTAAATAATGGTTATTTAAATACAATCAAAAATCCGATCTATCTGCTTAACCCTAAGATTGACTTCTATTATGTAGCGGCCGAAGAGACTATGAACAAAGGGATTCTTCCTAAAATTTTTAAGATTGCAGGTGCTGTAACGGTAAAAAGAACCTGGAGAGCAGAAGGAAAAAATGTCAACAGAATGGTGGATATGAGTGAAGTTGATAATATTATGAAGGCACTGGATAATGGCTGGGTAGCTACTTTTCCACAAGGTACAACCTCTGCCTTTGCACAAGGACGAAGAGGTACTGCCAAGTTGGTGAAAAACCAGCGCCCTATTGTAATCCCTATCAAAATAAACGGCTTCAGAAGAGCATTTGATAAAAAGGGTCTTCGGGTGAAAGTAACGGGTGTGAAACCTACCATGGAATTCAAAGCACCTCTGGATATCGATTATGATAATGAAAAAGCACCCGAAATTTTATTGAAAATCATGACTGCTATTGAACAGACTGAAGATTTCAATCTATTACACAGCTATGATGAAGAACTTAAAGCAAAAAAATTAGAACAAAAGGACTCAGATAATTAAAGAAAATTAAAAAATTATGAACAGAATAATAGGAATCTTATTCGCAATCATAGTATTAGTTTCGTGCAACAGCCAAAAGGTATATTCTGATTTTGATATCAGCTATGCGAAAAGCGGTGGCTTTGCCCCTGTGTATGAAAACCTGCTTATTAAGGACAATAATGCACACTATTCTTTTGAGGGCCAGGGAAAAAAATATAAACAGGATTTTAAAATTTCCGGTGAAGATTTGAAAAAACTGAATCAGGTTCTTTCCCAAAATAACTTCAGAAGAATACAGGAAGATCGTAAAAAACTGTATGATAATATCACCACTTCCATCAACATCAAGAAAGGGCCTAACGAAGGCAGCAAAACAGATGCGAGTATGGTTACTCCGAATTATCAGACCAATTGGAATAACATCCTTGCGGCTTTTCAGGAGATCATTAATAATAATGTAAAAAAACAATAAATACAATTGAAAACCCACTTCATTGCAATCGGCGGGAGTGCTATGCATAATCTTGCTATTGCGTTAAAAGATAAAGGATATCAGGTTACAGGTTCAGATGATGCTATTTTTGAACCTTCAAAATCCAGATTAGAAAATAAAGGAATACTGCCACAGGAAATGGGTTGGTTCCCTGAAAAAATCACATCGGATATTGATGCCGTTATTCTCGGAATGCATGCTCATCAGGACAATCCTGAACTGGCAAGAGCAAAAGAACTGGGTTTAAAGATTTATTCTTATCCGGAATTTCTGTACGAACAGTCAAAAAATAAAACAAGAGTGGTTATTGCCGGATCTCATGGTAAAACCACTATTACTTCAATGATTCTTCATGTTCTGAACTTTCATCAGAAAGATGTGGATTTCATGGTGGGTGCACAACTGGAAGGTTTTGACTGTATGGTAAAACTGACCCAGGACAATGACTTCATGGTATTGGAAGGGGATGAATACCTGTCCTCTCCTATTGACCTGCGTTCAAAATTCTTATTATACCAGCCGAATATTGCTTTGATGAGTGGTATTGCATGGGATCATATCAATGTTTTCAAAACTTTTGATGATTATATCGAGCAGTTCAGAAAATTTGTGGCAAGCATTACGGCAGGTGGGGTTTTAGTCTATAACGAAGAGGATCCTGAAGTTGTAAAAGTAGTGGAAAATGCTGAAAATTATTTCAGAAAAATTCCTTACAAAACTCCTGAATACGAAATCAATAACGGAAAGGTGTACTTAAAAACCGAAATGGGAGATGTACCGCTTTCTGTTTTTGGCGCCCACAACCTGTTAAACCTTGAAGGAGCAAGACATATCTGTCAGCAGCTGGGAATCATGGATGAAGATTTCTATGAAGCAATTATGAGTTTCAAAGGAGCTTCAAAACGTCTTGAAAAAGTAGAAAGAGAAGATAAGGGAATTCTTTATAAAGATTTTGCCCATGCACCAAGTAAAGTAAAGGCAGCTGTAAAAGCATTTGTAGAGCAGTTTAAAAATGAAAAGAAACACGGTTTTCTTGAACTTCATACATATTCGAGTTTAAATCCTGCTTTCCTGGAGCAATACGATCACGCTATGGACGGTCTGGAAGAAGCGGTAGTATTCTATTCCGAAGATGCTCTAAAGATCAAAAGAATGGAGCCTATCTCTCCTGAATTTATTAAAGAAAAATTTAAAAATGAAAATCTAAAGGTTTTCACCAATGCTGAAGATCTTCATTCCTACTGGAACACTTTAAATAAAACAGATGGTGTTTATCTGATGATGAGTTCAGGAAATTTCGGAGGACTGGATCTGACGAAATAAGTTTGATTTGAGAATTTGAATATCAATAATCTTTCAAATTTCTGTATAAAATAAAATTCCTTTCAGCTTTGAAAGGAATTTTGTTTTTATTTAATTCTGACCAGATAAGACTTGGAAACATCCATGATACCATCCTTATCAATATCTGAATGATATTCCAGAACCATATTGATACGGTTTAAAACTGAAACAACCGCATTCTGCTCAGTACCCTCCTCATTAAACATGATCTTTTTTGTTTTGGGGTCATAAATATATTTTGTAATTCTACTTGCTTTAGGGACACATCCGGTATTTGTTATCATATGATTTATGGTAATCAGATCATATTGCCTGAACTCGTAGGTATCTTGTGTGGTACATCCTGTCGGCACATAAGTAGAAGTTTCATTTAATGAAGATGAGTACGCTGTTGATTTTTCATGCTTCCAGGTTCCGATAATTTCCGGTTCAGGTTCCGGTTCATTATTATTGCTACATGAAGCTATTACTGAAAATACAGCAAGCGATAGATATCGTTTTTTCATGGTTAAGTTAAATGGTTATTTAAGCCTGTAAGATAATCATATTTTGCAGGCTTTCACTTATGCCAAAAAGAAATTCCCTTTATCTAAGCTTCTTTTATTGTACTCCTCTATAATATCTTGCTATCACAGCATTCATTCCGTCCCCCTCTCTGTCTTCAGAATTACCCTCAGTCATTAATTTTTCGGGATTTCATTCGTAAAAAGTTCGTTGTACTTATGAATGCAATGGCCTGTCCGTATTCCAAAAAAAATCTGCGCTTTACTGATTCTTGGCAGTATTACGCAATCTCTTCATCAGTTTATTCTTTTTAAATATCTTTTAACAACATCCGGAATTCCGTCTCCGTCAGTATCATTGGTATGGTCTTCCATCACCATATCCGTTGAAGTCAGTTTCGAAATAGTGTAAGGATAATCTTCTTCTCCTTCATACCAGAATTTTTTAGTCATGGCATTATAGGTATATTTTCTGGTAACTACATCCGTTTGTTCACAAATGTTATTCACCGGTTCAAAAATAGTGGAAGTCATATCCTTCAGTCTGAATTCGTGAATACTTTTCTTCTCACATTCTGATGGATTATATACTTTCGTCTCTTTATTTTTGGACATATACTGCTCAGCCTTATCCAGAGACCATTTTCCTGTAATTGAAGCATCACTTGTCTGGGTTTCATCATCAGTACTGCTGCTGCATGCTACGATTGAAACTAAGGCGAATGGTAGAAATAATTTTTTCATGATTATATTTAAAGTTGTTATAAAGGCTGCAAAAATAAGAGAATATTTTCTAAAGAGCATTTGCTTCAGCAATGAGATTTTTCAGGATTTCTGTCGTAGAAAATTCACTGTACTTATGAATGGACTGGCCTATCCATATTCCCACAAAATCTATATTTTGCTGAGTCTTGGCAGCCTTGCGCAATCCGTTCGTCAGTTTATTCTGATAAGGATAAGGCAGAATATATTCAGAATCCTCAACGATCTGAATATATTTATTTTGAATACCTCTTGCATATCTACCGGAAAAACTCTTGGTTAAAATAAGGTCTTCTTCTTTCACCTTTTTTATCCTTTCCTTTTCAAAAGGCAGCAAGGCACTTTCCTGAGAAGCCAGTAAAAGAGTGCCGACCTGAAAAGCCTGCGCTCCCAGATCCTTCACCGCCTGCAGAGTTTTCGCATTATAAATTCCACCTCCATAGATCAGAGGAATCTTTACGTGGTCATAGACTTGGGATAATAAGGAAAGTCCTCCGGTCTGCGGAACATGATCCGGATCAAAAGTTCCTCTGTGTCCACCCGCCTCAGTTCCCTGTACACAAATAATATCAATCCCTGATTTTTCTAATAGTAAAGCCTCTTTGAGAGAAGTACAGGTACCTATAAGTGTGACTCCGTTTTCTTTTAACTGATGAATACTTTTCTCATCAAGATTTCCAAAGGTAAAACTTACAATCTTGCAGTTTTCTTCTATGATCGCTTCTACCTGCTCATGATAGCTCCTCACCTTCAGGTTTTCAAAATCAGGAAAGCTCGCTTCAAGATTATTTTCTCCGGCTAATTGCTCCAGAAACCTCTTGGTCTTAACAAATTTTTCTTTTAAGTCTTCCGTTACAGCAGGTATATCATGAGCAAAAATATTGACTGCAAAAGGTTTATCAGTCAATTTCTTTGTTTCCCTGATCAGTTTAACGGATTCATCCGCTGAAAGATCTGCTAATGCCAGTGACCCCAGACAATCCGCTTTTGCAGCAGCAATTGTCATCTGCACCGTACTTACTCCAAACATCGGAGCCTGAATAACGGGATATTTCATCCCGAACTTTTTACTGATTGTATCCGGCCAAAGCATAAGAAAGTATTTTAATTAAAAAGGTACAAAAAATAAGAATACCTCACTTTCAACGGAATATGACATTCCTCAGTCCGAATAAAATAGAAATCCCGCAGATCTCACGAGTTTCATAAATTTAAAATCTATGTGATCTGTGAAATCTGCGGGAGATATAGTATTGATTTAGTTTAAATATCCGCTACAGCATTTAGCATTTTCTCTTCCCATTCCGGGTCTTTCGGATCAAAGAATAATCTTTTTCCTGTATCTAAAGACCGGACAACATTCATTTCATCTTCTGTCAGTGTAAAATCAAATACATTAAAGTTTTCTTCAATTCTTGACGGAGTTACAGATTTTGGAATTACCACAAACCCTTCCTGTAAATGCCATCTCAAAATCACCTGTGCCACTGTTTTCCCATATTTCTCAGCAATTCCTTTTAAATCAGGATTACTTAAAAGATTTGCATTTCCGTTTCCAAGCGGACTCCATGGCTGAGTGACGATATTGTTTTCTCTGTCATAAACCTGTAATTCTTTTTGCTGGAAAACAGGATGCAGTTCAATCTGGTTAATGACCGGAAGAACTGCTGAATTAGCTTTTAATTCTTCAAGCTTTTCAACCGTAAAGTTACAAACTCCGATTGCTTTAATCTTTCCTTCCCCATACAGTTCTTCTAAAGCCGTCCAGGTTCCCAAAAAGTCACCATAAGGCCAATGAATAAGATACATATCCAAATAATCCATCTGTAATCTATCTAATGTCCTCCGGAATGCCTTTTTTGCTTTTTCATACCCATGATCCTGAACCCAAACTTTTGAAGTAATGAACAATTCATCTCTATTTACTCCGCTGTTTTTTACTGCAGCGCCTACAGCAGTTTCATTTTGGTAAATAGCAGCCGTATCAATCATTCTATAGCCTGTTTCAATTGCTTTGATTACAGCATTTTCACATTCTTTCAGATCTTCCATCTGCCATACTCCAAATCCTAAAGCCGGGATATCCACTCCGTTATTTAAAGTCACTACAGGTTGTCCTGTATAGATTTTCTTTTGCATAGTTCTTTATTTTAGTTATTAATATAAAGTGATTAAACAAATTTGCAACAAAAAATCGGAATCTATACTTAGCAATTTTACTGTTTATGTTAAAAAAATGTTATTTAATGAATGTTTGCAGTGATGTTGGGAAATCGCAAAGTCACGAGGATTTGATCTGCAGTACAATTGAATACCGATTATTGCAATGCACGAAAAAATGATGTACGCATAACTTTTTACGCTTAAAATCTATGTTCCTATGGGGTAAAAATCATTAAACCACATAGGAACATAGCCTTTTGAGTTATATTGATTATTCGTGAATTCGTGGCAAAAAACAAGAGTGTTGTACTGCCGAAAATCTTCAATTTTCATGCATCTTAAAAGCAATATATTATTTAAAATTCTTTGCCTTTTTGCGATTTCCAACCAAAAAACCATTTATGATTCCATTAATGGCCGGATTTAGGTTACTATTTTTCTTATTTTTGTGAAAATGATGATTCTCAGATTATTCATATAAGCCTGTAAATGGAACAATATACTTTTAATAAAATCGACAAAGATTCGGAGCCCCCTTATGGATTGCTTTTATTAGCAGATGAAACCACTGAAGCTATTGATCAATACATTTTCAAATGCGATATCTATATCTTACAGAATGGAACAGAAAATATTGCCGTTATGGCCTTATATCAAAACAATGATACGGAACTTGAGATTAAAAATATTGCAGTCATTGAAGGGTACAGAAGCAAAGGAATCGGAAGTATTTTAATAAAAAAAGCGAAGGAAATAGCCCTTGGCAACCATTATAAAGTTCTCAGTGTAGGAACTTCAGATACCGGATTTCAACAAATCAGGTTTTATGAGAAAAACGGTTTCAACAAAACAGGGATACGTAAAGATTTCTTTATGGAAAATTACCCATCCCCGATTTATGAAAACGGATTGCAGATGCGAGATATGATTCTACTTACCCATCATCTTACGAAATAAACCTTTAATATGTTCTATTTCCGTTTGATAATTGGTTTTCTTTCTGCATCCGAAATACAACGTATTTTCCAGCTTTTTCTTTCCTTCCCAGATCAGCTTAATTTCTCCGCTTTCGATTTCATTTTTGCATAAGAAATCAGGGACCACAGCCAATCCTGTTCCTCCTTTCAGACAACGGATAATTGAATTAAGATTAGGAACAATATAATTTGGACGAAAATTCGGTTTGTGACCAAAGTTTAAAGTCCAGTATTGGAAAAGATGTTCCATATCTCCGGTGGTTCCGTACCATTTTTCATTCTTCAGCCACGCTTCGATCTGTTCTATATCTTTTGTTTTCAATATTTTTTTGAACGCTCCTGTATCTACATCCTTTCCTCCTACCAGAACAATTTGTTCAGAAGAAAACGCTTCATGTTCAATATTGGGTGAAGATCCTTTTTTAGGAGTAATGATAAGATCCAGAATTCCTTTGTCCAGCTGATCCAGCATTTCCGGGTATTCTCCAAAACTGATGATCAGATTGAAAGGCAATGAAGAAACATACTGCTCCAATGTCGTTTGAAAAGTTTCAAAGCACATTCCCACACTAATGGTTGGTGTATGTTTCTCTGTAGATTTCTGGAAATTTTTCTCCACATCCTCCAGTTTCGTAAGAGGTTCTGCAACGGCATTAAATAATACCTTACCCCTTTCCGTCGGAATCATCTTTCTACCGGTCCTGTCAAACAGTTTATACCCTACATAAGCTTCCAGTGAGCTTAAATGCAGACTCACCCCTGGTTGTGAGATAAATAATGCATCAGCAGCACCTGTTAATGTCCCGGTTTTATAGATCGCCTTAAAAGTACGATACCATTCTAAATTAACCATGCCTTAATTATTAATATTATAATGTAAAATTACAAAATAATCATAATATTAATACATTTTCATTTCTTAAAAAGGAAGCATAATAATCAGGAATCCCGCTCTCCTGTATCTGACGGGCGGTTTCTTCAAGCGGATATGCTAATTGTATAATTTCAGGACTCATCTTTTCAGCATCCAAAGTCAATATAACGTAGGATGCTAATCTGTTTGCTTCTTTGGAGCGCCCAACAGAACCACAATTGACTGCCCATTTCTCATTTTCAAACTGTTTTTTGAATGATATATGAGTATGTCCCATCAGAATAATATCAGCCTTTGAATCTTCCAGCATACTGGTAAAAACCTCATCATTTTCTGATTCGTATAAGTAAGTATCATTGCTTTCCAGACTGGAATGCACCAACTGAATATTCCAATGCCTGTTCCCTACTTTATAATTTAATTTTAAATGAAAAGGAAGTTCGGAAAGAAATTTTTTGTTTTCCTCTCTAATATGTTTTTTAGAATGATCAATAGCGACAACTCTTGCCTTTGTTTCTTCTGCAGAATGCTTAGATAATGGAAAAACAGGTAAATCAAAAGCAATTCTTTCATCATGATTTCCAAGAATACAAGGGATGTTTAAACTTCTAATCCTTTCTATTACTTCATTACCCCACGGTGCAAAATCTACAAGATCGCCCAGACAGAACTTCTGACGAATTCCTCTCTGTTCAATATCCCTCAACACTACTTCCAATGCAGGAAGATTCCCATGCACATCACCAAAAACTGCTATCTGTATCATTGTCTGTCAATTTGTTAATCAAATGTACGAGACAAATGGAAATTCCAGTTCAGATACAGCATGACATTTTACCATGAAAAAAAATATATTAATGAATAAAGATTATTAAACTCTATATAAGAACGTAGAAATACCAGACTTTAAACCGACAGTATAAAACCCGCCACTTTCAATTCAAAATTTCAATCTATAAATATTATAATACTTTACTATAATTTATATTATTTTTATTATACAATACTCCATGGTAACTTTGCAGAGTAAAATGTAAACAATCATCAAAAAATGAAAAAAGTATTAATCATCAACGGAGGACAGAACTTCGGACATTCCGGAGGAAAATATAATCAGACTATCGCAGAAAATACAGTAACCGTTCTTAAAGAATTTGATAATGTAGAAATAAAGATTACAAATGTAAGTGAAAATTATGACAAACATGAAGAAGTAGAAAAATTCGTTTGGGCAGATTATATCATTTACCACACTCCCATCTGGTGGTTCCAGCTTCCGAACGGATTGAAAAAATATATTGATGAAGTTTTCACAGCAGGCCACGCTAAAGGAATCTATATGAGTGACGGAAGAAATGCTGTAAATCCTGAAATCAACTACGGAACAGGAGGAATGCTTGGCGGAAGAAAATATATGCTGACTACAAGCTGGAATGCTCCTGCTACAGCCTTTACCCTTCCGGGAGAATTCTTTGATGAGAAAAGCGTAGACGAAGGACCTCTATTTGGGTTCCACAGAATGAACGCTTTCGTATCGTTAGAAAAAATGGATAGCTTCCACTTCCATGATGTGGAAAAAAATGCCAACGTAGAACGTGACATGAAGTTGTACAGAGACCATGTGAAAAATGTATTTGAAAAAGAATTAAAAGCAGAATTAGTATAATGAAAATTCATCTTACCGCAGTTATTAAAGCCAAAGAAGAGCACCGTTCAGAAGTATTGGAAGTTCTTCAAAATATGGTAAAAGAAACAAGAAAAGAAGAAGCTTGTGAATTGTACAATCTTCACCAGGGAATTGAAGACAATAATCATTTTGTATTCTACGAAATTTGGAAAAGTAAAGAAGGATTAGCACAGCATAATGAGCAGCCTTATATTAAAGCTTTCGGTAGTTTAATTGATGAAAAACTTCAGGAAGTACCCCAGCTTTACATCACCAATCTCATTTAAGAATGAAAAAACTGGCGCTTTTATTTCTAAGCCTTTTCACAATAGGATTTATTCAGGCTCAACACCAAAAATCTATTGATATGAAAAAGAAAATCTTATTCGTTGTAACCAGCCATGACAAAAAAGGCAGCACAAACGAAAAAACAGGATATTATCTGGGCGAAGTTTCTCATCCATGGGAAGTCCTTCACAAAGCAGGATATGAAATTGACTTTGTAAGCCCAAAAGGTGGAACTCCTCCGGTAGACGGATTTGATTTAAAAGATCCTGTCAACAAAGAGTTCTGGGAAAACAAGGAATACAGAAACAAGATTGACCATTCTTTAATGCCGTCACAGATAAATTCCAAAGACTACTCAACGATCTTTTATGCAGGCGGACATGGAGCGATGTGGGATCTGGCCGATAATAAAGAATTGGCAGATATCGCTTCAAAAATTTATGGAAACGGAGGAATTGTGGCAGGCGTATGCCACGGACCCGCAGGCTTGGTGAATATCAGACTGAATAACGGAAAATACCTGATAGATGGTAAAAAGATAAATGCCTTTACCAATGAAGAAGAATCCGCAGTAAAGCTAACAGATATTGTTCCTTTCTTACTGGAAAACAAATTAAAAGAAAGAGGAGCACAATTTGAAAAATCCGGACTTTGGCAGCAGCATGTCGTTACCGATCAAAGAGTCATCACTGGACAAAATCCACAATCTGCAAAGAGTGTTGGAGAAGCAATTTTAAAAGAATTAAATAAATAATCACAATCAATTTAAAAATAAAAAAATGGAATATAGAAAATTAGGAAACACAGATTTAGAATTATCAACAATCACACACGGGGCTTTTGCAATCGGTGGTAATATGTGGGGTGGTAATGAAAAACAGGATTCCATTAACTCTATTCATGCATCATTAGATCATGGAGTAACTTCAATCGATACGGCACCTTTCTACGGTTTCGGATTAAGTGAAGAAATGATTGGTGAAGCCATTAAAGGAAAAGACCGTTCAAAAATCCAGCTGTTAACTAAATTCGGCTTGGTATGGGACGGAAGCAACAACGGAAAAGGAGCGTTTTTCTTTGACGCTGAAGATGAAGGAAAAGTAATTCCTGTATATAAATTAGCTTCTAAAGCAAACATCATGAAAGAAGTTGAAGAGAGCTTAAAAAGACTGGGAACTGACTATATCGACCTTTTACAACTTCATTGGCCGGACAGCACAACTGCTATCAGTGAAACAATGGAAGCTATGGAATTATTAATCCAGCAAGGAAAAGTTCGTACTGCAGGGGTAAGTAACTATAGTGTTGCCCAAATGGAAGAAGCGAACAGAACATTGAAATTAGCAAGCAACCAGGTGTCTTACAGTATGCTGAACCGTTCTATTGAAAGTGATCTTGTTCCTTATTCTTTAGAGAACAATTCAGGGATTATCGTATACAGCCCAATGGAAAGAGGCCTTTTAACAGGTAAATATTTCAAGGATAACAAATTAAAAGATAACGACCACAGAAACGGTTATTTCTCTCAGTTTGATGTAAATAAAGTAAAAACATTCTTAGAAAAAATTGAACCTATTGCTCAGGAAAAAGGAGCCAGCCTTTCTCAGTTGGTATTAAGATGGACTGCTTTACAGCCGGCAATTACAGTAGTATTAGCCGGAGCCAGAAATGCAGAACAGGCTATTGATAATGCAAAAGCAATGGATATAAACCTTTCTCAGGAAGAATTAAACTTCATCAACGCCTCTTTAAGCGAGATTTAATATAAAAGCCGGGAGCCGGAAGAGGAAGAATGAAAGTATAATCAGGTTAGTGATGACTTTCAGACCTTTGAATCCAAAGTATTATCAGCCTGTAAGATGGAAATGTGAAGTTGAAAACACCAGCATGTACTGTTACCTTACCGTCTGTTAATTTGAATAATTACAACAATTTAATCCATACAATATCAGTTGTTGACGGACTTCAAAAAATACACTTTCTCCTCCTCCAGCTTCCTTTCTCTTTAAAGGAAAGTAAACCCGGAAGCATATTTCAATAAACGGAACACCAGTTGTTCACCGATTTCAGCAACTTCCTTCTTCTGGCTTCCCTCTTCCTTTTTTTAACCTATACCTCATAAAAAAAATGAAAAAGAATCTGATCAAAATGTTCGGGTTAGTAACCCTATTGAGTATAAACAGCATGGCATTAAACGCACAAACTCTTGTAAATCCGGAAGACAAATCATGGTATCCGTCAGCTTACGGAGCTCAGGATGAAATCGGAGCAGCCAATCTGTTAACCCCTGAAGTCGTAAAACAGGCACTAGGATTAGTAAAACAAGGTAAAACATTAGCATTAGCTGTTCCTATTGACAAAAACTTACCCGCTTTCAGACACAGAAGTTTCAACCTATACAACATTCAACCGGGAGAACAAGGTGGAAAAAGTATTGGTCCTAATAAATTTACATTCAACGATGAATTGGTGAATGGATGGACAGGTGTTGGAACTCAGCTTAACGGTATCGGACACATCGGTATTGATAATGTTTACTACAACGGAAATAAAGCTGCTGATTTTGTAACCGTAGAAGGTGTGAAAAAATTAGGGGTTGAAAAAGTACCTCCTTTTGTTACCAGAGGAGTTGTTCTTGATATGGTAGCTCACTATGGAAAAGCTATTGTACCTGGTGGAACAGAATTCACCGTTGAAGACATCAAAGCTGTTTTAAAGAAACAAGGTCTTACTTTAAGAAAAGGAGATGTTATACTTTTCAATACAGGATGGCTTGAACTGGTAGGTAAAGACAACAAACAGTTCTTAGAAACTGAACCGGGAATCGGAATGGATGCTGCCAAATGGCTGGCTGACCAAGGAATTGTTGCTTTTGGTGGTGACACCTGGGCTTCTGAGGTATACCCAAATCCAAAAAGTAAAGAAGAATTTCCAATTAACCAGTATATGTTGGCTAAAAAAGGAATCTATAATTTAGAATTGATTGACAGCCGCCCATTGGTAAAACAAAAAGTATGGGAATTCCTGTTTGTATTGGGACAACCTCTCTATGTAGGTTCTACTCAGGTAAACGTAAACCCGGTTGCTATTTATTAATTTCTTTCTCAGGAATAATGTGTAGTTTAATATTCCAAATCTGAGAGACTGATCACAGAATTTTTTTAACTATCAATTATAAAATTTAAAACAATGGAAAACACAAAAAAGAGCTTTTCACTATTGAAAAGCTCTTTTTTTGTTAATAAACCGATTTTAATGGCTCACCTACTTAGCGATTGGCAAATGTGTACTTACTGCAATTCTGTTCCATGCATTAATCGTTACAATAGCCATGATAATCTGAGCAATCTGAGCTTCATCAAAGAACGTTTTAGCTTTTTGATAGGTTTCATCAGTTAGCCCTTTGTGGCTGATCAAAGTAATTTCCTCTGTCATTGCCAAAAGTACCTGTTCTTCTTCTGTAAAAAACTCTTTGGCTTCAGTCCAGCCATCAAGAATAAAGATTCTTTGAGCTGTTTCTCCATATTTGATGGCATCCTTTGTATGCATATCAAGGCAGAAAGCACATTTATTAATCTGGGAAGCTCTGATTTTAATTAATTCCTTTTGAATATGGGTTAAGGAAGTAGTTTGTAAATATCCTTCTAATCCCATCATTGCTTTGTAAGCTGCTGAATCTACTGTTGCAATATTTAATCTTGCGCTCATTATATTTATTTTTTGGTTAATTGATCGATACTAAAAGAATAGTGTTGCTGAACAGCCAGCAAAAGAGCGGCGGCACTTCCCACCCAGACTGAATAATTGAGGGGAGCCTTAGAACCTAACGCAATAGTCATGGATACGGCAAAAATCAACATCAGGATACTGCTTCCATAGGCGGCAATTCTGGTTTTAAAACCCACAATCAGCATCAATGGCAATAATATTTCAAAAAATGTAGCTGCATAAGCGGAAAAAGTACTTAGCGCTTCCGGAAGAAAAAAGGTCAGTGATCTTGTGTATTCTTCAAAACTCTTCATATTTCCCCATGAAGAATTTTCTGCACTCCACCACCCGAATCGGTCGGCTACTGCAGAAAGCATGGTTACAGAAAGAGCCCATCTTAAAAATAACTGTGGAAATTGATTTTTTGTATCTGTCATTGCATTCGCTTTTAATTACATGACAAATTTCCGATATCCGATCCGTAAAAAACTTAAACTGGTTTAAGAACGTAATTTTGCTTTGATTTCACTTAAATATTCCGGGGTAAAACCAAGAAAAGAAGCTACCAGGTATTGAGGTATTCTCTGAATAAACCATGGATACAATGTACTGAAGTGAACATAAAGCTCCTCTCTCGAATATTCATATAAATACCTGATTTTTCTTTCAGAAGCAGCATAGGCCCGCTGATAAATCATTCTGAAATACCGCTCCATAATCGGATGTTTCTCCAATAATAATTCCTGGTTTTTAAAATCAATAACGAGAATCGTTGATTTTTCTACAGACTGAATATTGAAATCCGTCTGTATCTGTCGCTCATAAGCAAAGGTATCAGTCACCCACCAGTTTTCAATGGCAAACTGAGTCGTATGTTCTATTCCTTTTTCATTGATAAAGTATTTTCTCAGACAACCTTCCACTACAAAATACATATTTCTGCATACCTCACCTTCCAGCATAAGGGTTTCTTTCTTTTTCACCTCCAATACTTCAAAGAATGAAAAAATTGAAATATACTCTTCCTCTGATACAGTAATGAATTTGTTTAAATGTGCCTTGAAATTATCCATCTTTAGAATTGAATACCCAAACTTAACTTTATTTTTTTAGTTTTACAATGACAAAAATATTAAATCATGGAAGTCATTGCCAAAATTCTGATCGCTGTTGTTGCCATAGAACATCTGTATATTCTCTGGATGGAAATGTTCGCATGGGAAACCAAAGGGAAAGAGGTTTTCAAAGCTGCTTTACCTGCAGAAATGTTCAAACCAACCAAAGGATTGGCTGCTAATCAGGGATTATACAATGGTTTTCTCGCTGCAGGACTTATCTGGTCTTTTATGATTAAAGATCCTCAATGGCAGGATCATATCGCGTTATTCTTTTTAAGTTGTGTTGCCATAGCCGGTATTTATGGAGCTGTTTCTGCCACGAAAAAGATATTTTTCGTTCAGGCACTGCCTGCAATACTGGCAATTCTTGCAGTTTTACTGAAGTAGTTTCACTTCTTATACTGCATAGATTTTTCTAAAAAACATCTGCATTTTTAAAACACTTTTATCGTTAATGATAAAGGGAAATTTACCATGAGTATCCCACTTCATAACCTGACTTAAAACCAGCTTCTTAGGTCCAAAAAAAACCATTTAAAATAAAATTCGTAAATTTGCATCGCTGTAAAAATCTGATACACAGGTTTTTTACAAAACCTTCATTATGATGAAATGTAAGGATTCAAGTTGTTCAGTACACATATCTTTAATTACCTCATCAGTAATTTAATTGTAGAATTCATGTAAAAGATTCATTTCTTTTTACATGAAACACTCTTTTTTCTAGAGTAAAATCTATTGAAATATTTAAAATAAACATAAGGCCGGAGCGCTTTATGCTTTTATTTTTTTGTGATAAGCTTTTAATGGTAAAAGCCTGGCAATCTATTTTTTATGCTCGTCACCAAAAGAACAACACCAAAAGATTAAATGTTTAATCATATAATGATATACCACATTGTGTATCAATTATTAATTAAAAAATTCTGAATATGGAAAAAAATGAAAACAGTAGAAAAGTAAAACTTAAAGTTGAAGATCTGACTATTATTTTTGGTAAAAACAAAGAAAAAGCACAGGAACTTTTAGACAAAGGTTTTTCCAAAAAAGAAATTCTTGAAAAAACAGGCTGTACGGTAGGAATCAACAAAGCAAGTTTTGAAATCTATGAAGGAGAATTCTTTGTGATTATGGGTTTGTCCGGAAGTGGAAAATCTACCTTACTCCGATGTCTTAACAGGCTTAATGAACCTACTTCGGGAAAAGTATACATCAATGATGATGATATTACCGGTAAAAACAATAAGCAACTCCTGGAAGTAAGAAGAACAGAGATGAGTATGGTATTTCAAAAATTTGGATTACTTCCCCATCACAATATCTTAGACAATGCCGGTTTCGGACTTGAAATCAGAGGCGAAAGCAAAACTTCCCGAGATGAAAAAGCACAAAAAGCATTAGACATTGTAGGTTTAAACGGTTTCGAAAATCAATATCCTTCTCAACTTTCAGGAGGAATGCAGCAGAGAGTAGGATTAGCAAGAGCCTTAGCTAATGATCCGGAAGTATTGCTCATGGATGAAGCTTTTTCTGCACTGGACCCTTTAATAAAATCTGAAATGCAGGATCAGATGCTGGAACTGCAAAACACTTTACAAAAAACGATTGTCTTCATTACCCACGATTTGGACGAGGCCATTAAGATCGGTGACCGTATCGTCATTATGAAAGATGGGGTCATAGAACAAATAGGAACAGCCGAAGATATTTTAACCAACCCGGCTAGTGACTATGTAAAAGCATTCGTAGAAAAAGTAGACCGTAAAACAATTATCACTGCCAGATCTCTGATGTTTGATAAAGCAACAGTCGTACGTTTTAGAAAAGACGGCCCCGAAGGAGCTTTAAGAAAAATGAGAGCAACAGGGCTGGAAAACTTACCTGTTGTAGATTTCCAAAATAAATTCCTTGGTTTTGTAACGCTTAATGACGTTGTCAGCATTGCCAAAAAGAAAGAACCTACGGTAGAATCCATTATCAATAGCAATGTACCTTCCGTTTATCCAGAAGTAACAGTAGAAGAAATGTTACCGCTAATTTCAGGGAGTAAATCTGCCATTGCCGTCGTAGATGAAAACAATAAATTTTTAGGTCTTGTCACCCAATTATCTCTTGTCATAGAAGCTACGAAATTTAACGAAGAAGAAATCATTGAATTAAAAGAAATCGCAAACAACCAGTAAGATGAATAAAATTATAGATATAGGTCAATATGTAGAAACTGCAATCAATTGGCTCACGGAAAACGGAAAACCTGTATTTGATATCATAAAACATATAGGAAACTCTTCGATCATGGGGATTGAATGGGTCCTTATCAACACTCCTTTTTATGTCATCATTCTCTTCATTTCCCTCTTAGCATTATGGAAAGCCGGAAAAGGTATTGCCATAGTAACTGTTGCAGGGTTGAGTCTGATATTTTTAATGGGATTATGGAAAGAAACCATCGAAACACTGGCGCTTATTTTTGTGGCCACCATTACCGCCTTAGTCTTTTCTATTCCTCTGGGAATTTTAGCTGCTAAAAATAAAATCGCAGCAAAAATAATTCGCCCTTTGCTGGATTTAATGCAGACGATGCCCGCATTTGTTTATTTGATTCCGGCGGTACTGTTTTTCAGTATCGGGAAAGTACCTGGTGCTTTTGCAACCATCATTTTTGCCATGCCACCGGCGGTACGTTTAACGACACTGGGAATTGAATCTGTTCCGAAAGATATTGTAGAAGCAGCCCGCGCTTTTGGAGCAACAAACCGCCAGATTTTATTTAAAGTAGAACTCCCTCTGGCTATGAAAACTATTTTAACAGGAATCAATCAGACGATTCTTTTATCACTATCTATGGTTGTGATTGCCGGAATGATTGCCGCAGGTGGTTTAGGAGAAAAAGTATTGGAAGGAATTAACAACCTGGATATTGGCCTTGGATTTGAAAGTGGATTATCTGTTGTCATTTTAGCCATCATTCTCGATAGGATTACCCAGGGATTTGTAAAGAAAAAACAATAAGATGAGACAAATAAAATATCTATTTTTTCCCATTTTAATAGCAGCGTTTGCTGCATTAAACTCATGCGGAAACATAAAGAACTCTAAATATATTACCATAGGAATGGTAGATGGCTGGGCAGAAGATGTTGCCATGACTCATGTTGCCAAAGCTATTTTGGACCAGCAGGGCTATCATGTCATTATTCAAAAAGCCTCTACCGATATGATTCTGGCCTCCATGAATAATGAAGATACAGACCTTTTTATGGGAGTCTGGCTTCCTTACACTCATGCTAAGAAGCTTGCCAAATTTCCAGGATTAATGCATATTGGAACCAATTATGACAACGGTCGTATAGGATTAGTCGTTCCCGACTATGTTGCTATTCACTCTATTGAAGAGCTCAATCAGCATCAGGATCAGTTTAATCATAGAATCATTGGAATTGAAAAAGGGGCTGGATTAACTACCGGAACAGATAAAGCCATTGTAGATTACAAATTGGATTACAAGCAAATCAATTCATCCACCATTGCCATGATCACTGAATTACAGAATGCCATACAACGTAAAGAATGGATTGTAGTAACAGGATGGCAGCCTCACTGGATGTTTGGTAAAATGAAACTGAAGTTTCTTGAAGACCCCAAAAAGATTTTTGGTGAATCTGAGCAGATCAAAACATATGCAAGAAAAAGCTTTGGTAAAGATCACCCTGATTTAGCTGAATTCTTTTCCAGACTTCACTTTGATGATGAAAACATGAGTGATCTTTTAATCCAGATGGAACACAGTAAAAATAAGGAAGAAACTGCTAAAGAATGGGTGGAAGCACACAAAGAACTGGTTAATTCCTGGCTTAACAAAAAATAGTGTAATCAACTATTTATATGACTGTAAATCCTCAGCTCTTATGAGTCTGAGGATTTTTTTATTGTTCTTTTAAGATCCTGAAGTAGTCATTGACTCCTTGATCTTCTCTCTATGAAGTATTCCCCAGTTCACCAATGTCTCTGTCACCGGAAATACAGATTTTCCATATTCCGTAACAGCATAAGTGACTGTAATAGGTTTTGTATCCCGGATCGTTCTTGTAATCAGAAGATTCGTTTCGAGTTCTTTCAGTTCTTTACTGAGCATTTTAGCCGAAATTCCATCAATTCCGCGTTCCAGTTTTTTAAAATGGATCTGCTGATCCGTTCTGTTGGTCAGATAACGAAGAATCATCAATTTCCACTTTCCTCCCAGCACATCCAGACTATCACGCATTGCAAATAATTCTTCCGTACAGCTGGCTTCTCTTTCAATGCCGTTTTCAATAATTTTTGCCATAATAGTTTCATCGAGGTAACTAGTTACCCATTGTTAACTAGTAGCAAATATAAACTATTCCCGCTTTACATTTGTACATCAAATCAATCCTATGAAAGCAGTCATTTTAAATAAAAACTTTGAACTTGAGGATGGTTTTACAGACCAACCACAACCTAAACCTCATGAAGTATTAATCCGGATTAAAGCAAGCGGCTTCAACCCTATCGATTATCAGATGTTGGAAAATGAACTGGAACGAAAACTCATCAGTTCTCCCATTTTAGGGCGCGAATTATCCGGAATTGTTGTAGAAAAAGGAGCTGAAGTCACTCAGTTCAACATCGGAGCTGAAGTCTTCTGTGGCAGTGGATCTATGGGAAGCAATGGAAGCTATGCGGAATACATTTCTGTTCCGGAAGTGATCGTTGCTCATAAACCTCAAAATATTTCTTTCGAACAGGCAGCCTCCATCCCATCTGCAGGCCTTACGTCTCTGCAAATTTTTAAAAGACTAAAATTACAGCCGGAACAAACCATTCTCATTACCGGAGCAGCCGGCGGTGTAGGCTCCTTTTTAATCAAAATTTTGTTAGCTCACCACATTGAAAATTTCGTTGCGACCGTAGGAAGTGAAGAAAACAGACAGATGCTTCTCAGCCTCGGACTAAAAGCTCATCAAATCGTCAATTATAAAAAAGAAAATCTTGTACAAAATATTTTAAAGGCCAATTATCATCAACCTTATGATATCGGAATTGATCTGGTTGGAAATGTTATGGCTGAAATTACGGCAGAAGTATTGAAAATTAATGGAACCTATGTGGATGTTACAGCTCTTGTTACTAAGGAAGCTCATGAACTTCTTTTCAATAAAGGAACGGTAATCATGAATATCTCCAATTATGCCTACAGCATGGTTAAAAAGTATGATTATTACAAAAATAGTCTGGAAGAAATTTCAGAACTTATTGAAAACGGATCCATAGCACCTTCTCAACACAAAATAATCGGTAATCTTTCTTTAGAAACTGTTCTCAGAGCACATTCCATTCTTAAAAATAACCAGACCCAAGGTCATAAACTCATCATGAAAAATTCATAAGCCAATGAACAACATACCAAGACGAATCATAACAGGCATTAAAAACGGAAAATCCATTATCGTAGAAGATCAACAAGTTGAAAATGCTGTAGAACATCTCCCGGGACTTATTATCTCAGACATCTGGAATACTCAGGTAACGCCGGCAAACCTTGATTTTGAAACAAGAATTCCCAATACCGGATTTCCTCAAACACCCAAAAACGGAACCTATTTCCGATACGTAGTGATCCCTCCGGATAAAGATCTTGGTGTCGAATTCAAAGAAGGAGAACCTCATCCGATGATGCATGAAACCCCCACATTAGATTATATCATCATCCTTTCGGGTGAGCTGTATTTGATTATGGAAGAAGGTGAAACCCTGCTGAAGCCAGGAGATATTGTGATCCAGAGAGGAACCAGCCATGCATGGAGCAACAGATCTCATCAACCCTGTATCCAATTAGCTGTTTTGATTGATGCAGAAATTTAAAAATTCTCTCATACAATAGATAAAAATAAAAAACGGAAATCACATTTTTGTTGTGGGACATCGCAAAGGCGCAAAGGTCTTAAAATAAGATATTGTTTTTAAGGCGCAAGAAAATCGAATATTTTCGGCAGTCAACTCTGTTATTATTTCGCCACGAATGCACGAATAATGCATATACAGCTCAAAGTCTATATGATATGCAGTTTATTTTTTGAACTACTCAGACCCATAGATTTTACTTGTGAAATTATGGAAGTATCATTTTATTCGGGTATTCGTGGCATTAAAATTAGCAGCATCCAAAATGCACGAATAATGCATATACAGCTCAAAGTCTGTATGATATGCAGTTTATTTTTTGAACTACTCAGACCTATAGATTTTACTTGTGAAATTATGGAAGTATCATTTTATTCGGATATTCGTGGCATTAAAATTAGCAGTATCCAATCGCATCACAAATAAAATCCTTGTGTCTTACATACAACACATTAAAATAGAAAAATTTGCGTCTTAGCGTTTCCCAACCTATTACAAAGCCGAAATCTCCTTCAGTTTCTGTTTCATTTTTTCAGGAGTGAGCAACCCCTCCTGGTAATACACCAAATTCTGATTCTTATCCAGAAAAATCCACAACGGATAAACCGGCTGTTCCTTATTCTTGGATAGCGCCAAAGCCAGCGCATGAATTCCGGAATTCCCATTGGATAAATAGCTAAACTCCTGACCTTGAAAGTTAATTTTTTCTCTCGTTTTTTCAGCCTCAAAATTAATCAGGTAAAAATGATCATTCATCATTTCTACCAAGTCTTTATCCTTATTCAAACGGAAAGATTCTATTTTGCAGACTGTACACCAATCCGTATACAAATGAATAACAACAGGCTTTGGAGTTTCTTTTTGCTGACGCTCAAGTTCAGAAAAAGTGCCTGTCTTCATCTGAGACAGATAAAAACAGGGCACTAACATTAAAAATAAAGCTATTTTTTTCATCGTAAAGTATACTTCACTCCCAAGAACCCTCTGATACGCTGCATGGGGGCATAGCCATACGCCGTATCGAAAGTATAATGATTGGGGTTGTTGATAGGATCATCTACGTGTTTGTCAAATGGATCAAACGGTCTCATCAGGGGATCTTTAGGAGTAAAGTTGAATAAATTTTTCACCCCGCAATACACTTCAAATCCGGATGTAAAACTCTTTGAAACCTGAATATTAGCCAGAGAATAAAATGGAGAATACTCCGGTCTGAAGTCATTTGGTAAAACAGGCAGCCTCATAGGACCATAAAATTGTCCTGTAAAGTCTACTGTAAGATTGCTCGGGAATTTATAAGTCAGACTATAGGTACCACTCCACTTTGGGGCATGAAGTTGTTGTGTCTTTTGATTTTCATCATCATATTTCTGGTAAACGTCAAGATAAGTTACTCCTAAATTAACGCTTAACGGGAATGCAAAACTGAAATCCACATTTAATGACGCTCCTCGGGAAACTCCATATCCGTGCAGATTATCATAGATGATTTTATTCGGATCAGAATCAAAATCACCCACGATTTTATTACTGAAATAAGTATAAAATGCAGAGGCATCAAGGTTTATCATCCGTGTTCCCACAGGAATTTTCCAGATATAATTCAGGTTCCCGTTTACGGATCTCTCCGGCTGAAGATCTGATTTTACCACTACTTCTCTGGAACCAGTTAATGCCGCATGATCCTCTGTAAACAGGTTGACCACTCTGAATCCTGTCCCAAAATTAAATCTTAAAGTATGGTATGGATTCGGTGAGAATTTCCATGCAAATCTTGGAGAATGTACAGAATGATGTACTTTATCATAGTCATAACGATAGCCTAATAAGATGGTATTCTTATCATTAATCTCCCATTGATCCTGGATAAATGCCCCCCAGATCGGAGACTTCATCGGCGCATTGGTTATTCCGTCTGATGCCAGAGTTCCCGGGGTATTATCATCGTAAAAAGTTCTTTTGAAAGTAAGTCCGGCAGTAATATCATGTTTTCCGAAGCTTCTGTCCCAATAGGTCTGCACAAAAGCAACCTTTTGAAGGGCATTAAACGGATTGGCTCCGTAAAATGAATTCTGGTCATGATAATTATAAGAAAACTGGGTCACAATATGTTCCTTCATCGGCCATTCATACAATCCAAAAACTTCGGCTCTGTTCGTATAAATACTTTCACCATATACCTCATCACTTCCGCGGAAAGATTTATTCCACTGCATTTCGCCTCCAAAGCGATCCTCATATAAATATCTCAGCGCAAAACTGGCCTGTCTGTTTTCTTTTCTTTTAAAATTCCATTTATTAAAAACTGAAATTCTGCTTTGCAAAGTAGTATCTGTGAAATTATCTTTGTTTTGATCTATTCTTTCCTGAAAACTAAAATAATTTAAACTTAATAATGAAGCGGCCTTCTTCCCTATATTAAACTTTGTGGAAAGATCAAGATTATTCTCAGCCCAAGAACTCGTCATCATATCGACGCTGAGTTTAGGAGCCGTCAACGCATTTTTGGTGATGATATTAATAACTCCTCCCATCGCTTCAGAACCATAAATAGAAGAAGCCGGACCTTTCACCACCTCTATTCTATCCACTAAACTGTTAGGAATTCCACTTAATCCGTACACGGTGGAAAGAGAACTTACAATGGGCATTCCGTCTATAAGAATCATCGTATAAGGTCCTTCTAAACCATTGATATGAATATCTCCCGTGTTGCACACAGAACAGTTTAGCTGAGGTTTTACTCCATTCACCATACTGATGGCTTCAAAAATACTTGGAGTGGGATTTTTTTGAAAAAATTTCTGACTGTAGATCTCAACAGCCACAGGGCTTTTTGACCTGCTCATCGGTTTTATGGTTCCGGTAACCACTACATCATCAATATTACTTGTCCTGAATTCTTTTTTAGAAACCTTTACAGAATCAGTATTTTTAAGTTGATTGGTACTTAAACTGTCTATCTCTTGGGCAAAACAATACGAAGATAAAAAAGTAATAGAAAATAATATTCGCTTCATGAAATTAAAATTGTTAGACAAAACTAACAATTATTTTTCAAACATAAAACTTAATGACAGATATCATCAAAAATATTTGATTCAATCAATTCATGAAAAATGATTAAATTTGAGAAACTACATATGAAAGTAAAATGAGATATCATCTATCGGGAAACATCCCACAAAAAAGACATACAGTCTTTAAATCTCCGGAAGATAAATTTTACTATGAACAGCTTTTCGGAACCGAAGGCTTTCACGGTATCTCTTCTCTGTTATACCATATTCACCGTCCTACGCAGATCAAATCAATCGGAGAGCCGAAAGACGTGACTCCGAAAATCGCTGTGGATAAAAATATTACCCCAAGAATGTTCAAAGGAATGAATGTAACTCCTGAGGACGATTTTATGGATAGCCGTAAGATTCTTTTGATGAACAATGATCTGAAAATGGGATTGGCCAAACCAAGAAAATCGATGGATTATTTCTACAAAAATGCAGAATGCGACGAACTCTTATTCGTGCATGAAGGAACCGGGATTTTAAAAACATTTGTGGGCGATCTTGAATTTGGTGTCGGTGATTATCTTATTATTCCAAGAGGAACGATTTATCAGGTAGAATTACAATCTGAAAATACAGTATTCTTCGTATTGGAAAGTCACTCTCCTATTTATACTCCGAAACGGTACAGAAATGAATTCGGGCAATTACTGGAGCATTCTCCATTCTGCGAAAGAGATATTATTGCGCCTGTCTTCAAAGAACCTAAGGATGAAAAAGGAGAATTCCTGATTAAAGTAAAAAAAGAAAACCAGATTACAGACTTCATCTATGCGACACACCCATTTGATGTGGTAGGCTGGGACGGATATTTTTATCCTTATAAATTTAATATTAAAAACTTTGAACCGATTACCGGAAGAATTCATCAACCACCACCGGTCCACCAGAATTTTGAAGCGCATAACTTTGTAGTATGTTCATTCTGTGCAAGAATGTATGACTATCATCCACAGGCAATTCCTGCACCTTACAATCACTCTAATATTGACTCTGATGAGGTATTATTCTACACAGAAGGTGACTTCATGAGTCGTAATCATATCGATTTAATGGATTTCACTCTTCATCCGGGAGGAATTGTTCACGGACCCCATCCAGGTGCAATGGAAAGAAGTATCGGAAAAAAATTCACTGAAGAATATGCGGTAATGGTAGATCCGTTCCGACCGTTAAAAATTACGGAAGAAGCTTTAAAAGTGGAAGATCCGTCTTACAAAACTTCATGGTTAGAATAAAACAGCAGAAGACCTTTCTCATCATAGAGAAAAACTATTACTGATTACATACAAAAGACGCCTCAAATCCTTTATTTGAAGCGTCTTTTTTCGTAAATTTGTAAGGTATGGTTCACATATGACCATCATTATTTTTCATAACGCATCCTAAGTAATGGTGGTTTAATAAAAATCAATATTACATGTTAGAAAGAATCAGATTAGAAAATCTACACGAAAAGGTAACTACAGCAGAAAATGCTGTGAAAATCATTAAAGACGGCATGACCATCGGGTCTAGCGGCTTTACAAAAGCGGGTGACAGCAAAGCTATTTTACCTGCATTGGCAGAAAGAGGAAAAACAGAAGATCTTAAAGTTACTTTAATGACCGGTGCTTCATTGGGCCATGGTACCGACGGGAAACTGGCAGAAGCTAATGTTTTAAAGAAAAGAATGCCGTTTCAGGTAGATCCTATTTTAAGGAACAAAATCAATAAAGGTGAAATTCTATTCATCGATCAGCATTTAAGTGAAAGTGCAGAACTTCTTCATACCAAAAATCTTCAAGGCATTGACGTAGCTATTATTGAAGCGGCTTACATTGAAAGAGACGGAAGTATTGTACCTACTACTTCTGTAGGAAATTCAGTGACCTTTGCCGCTTTGGCCAAAAAAGTGATTATTGAAATCAATACCGAAGTTCCGGAAGAAGTCTATGGTATTCACGATATTTATCAGGCAGAAGATTATCCTTACAGAAATGTTATTCCCATTGTAGCTCCGTGGAATAAAATCGGAAGAAAAAGCATTCCTGTTGATCCTAATAAAATTGAAGCGATTGTTTTCACCAATCTTAAAGACAGCCCTGCGGATATTGCAGAACCGGATGAAAAAACAACGGCCATCGCAAAACATCTCCTTGGATTCTTTGAAAACGAAGTACACTTAGGCCGACTTACAGACCGATTACTTCCGCTTCAGGCAGGAATCGGAAAAGTAGCCAATGCCGTACTTACAGGGTTTAAGGATAGTAATTTCTATGACTTAACCATGTTTTCTGAAGTTCTTCAGGATAGTACGTTTGATCTGATAGATTCCGGCAAGCTAAGTTTTGCCTCTGCCTCTTCCATTACTGTTTCCAAAGAATGCTATGAGAGAGTATTAGGAAATCTTTCAAAATATAAAGACAAGTTTGTTCTAAGACCTCAGAATATTTCCAATACACCGGGACTGATCAGAAGATTAGGAGTTATAGCCATCAATACAGCTATTGAGTTCGACATCTATGGGAATGTAAACTCTACCCACATCGGCGGAACAAAAATCATGAACGGAATCGGAGGTTCCGGAGACTTTGCCAGAAATGCTTACCTAAGTATTTTTGTAACTCAGGCGGCTTCCAAAGAAAATAAAATCTCCCATGTTCTTCCAATGGTTTCTCATACAGACCATACAGAGCATGATGTAGACATTTTGGTGACGGATGTCGGATTAGCGGATTTAAGAGGATTAGCTCCTAGAGAAAGAGCCCAGAAAATCATTGATAATTGTGTACATCCGGACTATAGAGCAGAACTTCAGTCTTATTTCGACAGAGCCTGTGAACGTGGTGGGCATACTCCTCACCTGTTGGAAGAAGCTTTCAGCTGGCATTTACGTTTTTCTGAAACGGGAAGTATGAAACAGAAAGTAGCTTCCGAAGTTTCAAATTAAACACTTACAGCTCAATTCAGCCATATAAAAGGATCAAATGCATAACATTTGATCCTTTATTTTTTACTAAATTTATATAATTCATATGATAAATATCCTTTAAGAACCTTTAAAATGTCTGAAATAAATAAAGATATAAAGGTTATCTTTGAAAGAGGTTAGGCAAATTAGTCAGGAATTTTATAATAAAAAGATAAAATATGAATAATTACATCAGCGCAGAAGAAGCGATATATACAGTAAAAAGTGGTAACCGTGTATTTTTCCACGGCAGTGCCTGTACTCCCAATTACCTGATCGATGAACTGGCAAGACAGGCTCACAGACTGGATAATGTAGAAATGGTTTCTATTACCCAACAGGGAAATATAGAAATCGCCAAACCGGAGTACAAAGACAAATTCTTTATCAATTCATTATTTGTATCTACACCGGTACGTGATGCTGTAAATTCAGACAGAGGCGACTTTGTCCCTGTCTTTTTAAGTGAAATTCCTATTTTATTCAGAAAGAATATCCTTCCGCTAGATGTAGCTTTGGTTACCGTTTCTCCACCAGACAGGCATGGCTTTTGTACACTGGGAACTTCCGTTGATATTGCAAGAGCAGCCGTAGATACGGCAAAAATCATCGTTGCAGTCGTTAATCCAAGAATGCCAAGAACGCACGGAGACGGAATGATTCACATCAGCAGAATCCATAAGCTGGTTTGGCATGAAGAAGAACTTCATACTGTGGATTACAGTTCAAAAGTAGGTCCTGTTGAAATGGAAGTAGGAAAAAATGTAGCAGAACTTATTGAAGACCGTTCTACCCTGCAAATGGGTATCGGAACGATTCCTGATGCTGTTTTACAATGTCTGCATAATCATAAAGATCTTGGTATCCATACTGAAATGCTGAGTGATGGCGTTATAGATCTTATCCGGAATGATGTCATCAATAACAAATACAAAGGTTACAACGATAATAAAACTATTACCAGCTTCTGCTTCGGAACCAGAAAACTCTATGATTATGTGGATGACAATACGGTTTTTGCTTTCAGAGATGTAAGTGACGTCAATTTCCCGATCAATATCATGAAAAACAAAAAGATGGTTGCCATTAATTCAGCCATTGAAATTGACCTTACGGGGCAGGTCTGTGCAGATTCTATCGGAACCCTTCAATACAGTGGTATCGGAGGGCAAATGGACTTTATGAGAGGAGCTGCCTTAGGAGAAGACGGTAAACCGATCATTGCTATTACTTCAAGAACTAAAAAAGGAATCTCAAGGATCGTTCCTTATCTTAAACAGGGAGCCGGAGTCGTTACAACAAGAGGACATATCCACTATGTAGTTACAGAATACGGAACCGCCTATCTGTATGGTAAAAACCTCCGCCAGAGGGCACAGGAGCTCATCAGTATTGCCCATCCCGATGACAGAGAAATGCTGGAAAGAGCTGCTTTTGAAAGATTTAAACACTAATAATCAAAAAAATAAGCTTCTCCGGTATTAATTTTTATTTAGAATCTAAAAGCATATTTTTAATTCTTATAAATAATTCATAAAAACCCTTTAACATTTTGGCAGTATTTTTGATCAAACTCTTTCAAAAACATGGAAATTGAAGACTATATATAATTCGATACGAGAAGAAGTTGCAAAGCATTCGAAGGTAAGGAATTCTGTTTTGGGGAATGTGAATGAATGGAAGAGAAGCCATTATATTATTCTTTCCGAAATTATTAAAGAAGAATTATCAGAAGCAGAAGAACTTAAGGGAGGAAAAAAATTTGAGATAGGAAATACTATTTCACATGTTACCCTACAACGTTTTTTTGAAAATGATTATCAGGATAAAACCCACAGCGATCTGAGATTCTTAAAGACTCTTGATAAAATCTGTATTTTTCTGGGATATAAAGATCTTAATGATTACATCCTTACTGTAAGGCTTAAAAAAGAAGATGATCACGAAGCGGACGCCCACTCATTTCTGACTCAGATGGTATACGAGTACTGTGCGACTGCCTTTGAATTCTGCAAACAGTTTCCGGAACATAATACCGGGCTTTTTAAAGATCTGGTGTTTGAGGATTCTCCGTTTTTAGAAAGAGTTTCGCAGTTCAGTAAAGAGCTTTGTGACAAAGATTTTCATCTTGTCACTAAAAATAACCGGTCCAACTACGAAGTTTTTGACCTGCGTATTGTCACAGATGAGCCGGAGAAAAAGATCCTGGAATCTCAGGAATTCTGGAATCTTCTTTTCAAAGTAGGAGAAACTGGGGAGGAACATTTTGTTAATCAGCTCAGCACCCAGATTTATTTCATCCGGAAGATTGATAATGTCTGGAAAATATGGGACAACTATAATCCTGATGCCGGAAGCTTAAACAGAAAGATAGAAACAATCTGAAATAAGAAAGCCGCAGAGATTCTCTGCGGCTTTCATGTTCGAAATATTTTTTTTCACTTGTCTTTTGTAGTACAAATGTAGGAGGTCATTTTTAAACTTAAGAAACTTAAATATACTTAAGTGAACACTTCTTTAACTTTATGTTAAATAAACTTCATGATTTCCTTTGAATATTTTCGCTATATCCAAGATTTTTGTAATTTGCATACCAATAAAATAAAAGTAAAAGAGAAAATATGTCAACACTTACATTTGCCGAAAAAATTGCTCAAGCAGAGAATTTTTTACCGATCAACGGTACAGATTATATTGAGTTTTATGTAGGAAATGCAAAACAGGCTGCCCATTATTACAAAACCGCTTTTGGTTTTCAGTCTGTAGCTTATGCCGGTCCTGAAACGGGAGTGAGAGACCGTGCATCTTATGTACTTCAACAGGGAAAAATCAGACTGGTACTTACAACAGGTCTTACATCTGAATCTCCGATCAGTGAACATGTAAAGAAACACGGTGACGGAGTAAAAATTTTGGCACTTTGGGTAGATGATGCTTATGCTGCTTTCGAGGAAACGACCAAAAGAGGAGGAAAACCTTATTTAGAGCCGGTTACCCTGACTGATGAGCATGGTGAAGTAAGAATGTCCGGAATTTATACCTACGGAGAAACGGTTCACATGTTTATAGAAAGAAAAAATTATAACGGAGCTTTCATGCCCGGATATGAAAAATGGGAAAGTAACTACAACCCTGAAGATGCAGGTTTACTGTATGTAGACCATTGTGTAGGAAACGTAGACTGGAACAGAATGATTCCTACTGTAGAATGGTATGAAAAAGTAATGGGATTTGTGAACATCCTTTCTTTTGATGATAAACAGATCAATACAGAATATTCCGCGTTGATGTCCAAAGTAATGTCAAACGGAAACGGATATGCAAAATTCCCGATCAACGAGCCTGCAGAAGGTAAAAAGAAATCTCAGGTGGAAGAATATCTTGATTTCTATGAAGGTGAAGGAGTACAGCATATTGCGGTAGCTACAAAAGATATCATCCACACTGTGAGCGAATTAAAAAAACGTGGTGTAGAATTCCTTTCTGCTCCGCCGGAAGCATATTATGACATGGTTCCTGAAAGAGTAGGACATATTGATGAAGATCTTAAGAAACTTCAGGACTTAGGCATCCTTATTGATCATGATGAAGAAGGCTATCTGTTGCAGATCTTTACCAAACCTGTAGAAGACCGCCCTACCCTGTTCTTCGAAATCATTGAAAGACACGGAGCCCAGAGTTTCGGAGCCGGAAATTTCAAAGCTTTATTCGAGGCATTGGAAAGAGAACAGGAGAGAAGAGGAAATCTTTAAATTTACAATACCTATTAAGTTTTGTCAAGATGAAAAGTCTTGACAAAACTTTTTTATAAAACACAGCATATGAGAAAATTTTTAATTGGAGTTTTATTCTTCGGAACATTAGGTGTAAAGGCACAATATGGAAGCCTGGATGCAATTCTTAAAAAACTTGAAGAAAGACAGGGGATCAACCAGTATCTTGAAAACGTCAACATCGACAATAAGAAGTTCGTTTTTATCAAAGATGAAGCAGATCACACCGAAAGAGATTTTATTATTCTCAAAGGAAATAATGCTACCTATGTAGAAATTTTTGATGATAAAGCTACCGGAGAAAGCAGTTCCAATGTTTTTACCGGAGATATTATCAGAAAGAAAAACATTATTTCTTTAAGAGCAGATATGCTTGAAAATAAAAAAGTTCCGCTTCCGGTCACCAAAACTCTCCTATTAACCAGACAGGATAATATTCTGTATCTCATCGATGTCAATACCAAAGACAGATGGATTGATGAAGAATCTTATTCGAAAAAGGCAAAAAAATAAATATCCCGGAGGAAAGTTTCTCAGGGTGATATTTTAATCTAACTTAAATTTAAACTTATGAAATCATTTGTAGACTATTCCTCAAACTCGGATTTTTCTATACACAATATCCCTTTTGGAGTCGCAGTTTTTAATAAAGAATACATCGGGTGCTGTACCAGGATCGGAGATCAGATAATTGATCTGGCAACTTTGTACGATCTTGGTTATTTCGATGATATTCAGGGACTGGACGATAATGTTTTTGAAGCTTATACCATCAATGAATTTATTGAACTGGGTAAACCGGTAACCAATGCTGTTCGTACAAAGATCCAGACTTTATTACAGGAAGGATCTGCGCTTTCAAAGGATCAGAAAACCATTGAAGAAGCATTCTATGATCTGGATAAGGTTAAAATGATGATGCCTGTACATATTCCCAATTATACGGATTTTTACAGCAGTATTGAACATGCTACCAATGTAGGTAAAATGTTCCGTGACCCTGCAAATGCATTATTACCCAACTGGAAACATTTACCGGTAGGGTATCACGGAAGAGCTTCGTCTATTGTAGTTTCAGGAACAGAAATCAATCGTCCGAAAGGCCAGATGAAACCTGCGGATGCAGACAAGCCTGTTTTCGGTCCTTGTAAACAACTGGATTTTGAACTGGAAATGGCTTTCATCATCAACAAAAATACTGAGATGGGCGAAAGCATTTCTACAAAAGAAGCGGAAGACGCTATTTTCGGAATGGTAGTTTTCAACGACTGGTCTGCAAGAGATATTCAGTCCTGGGAATATGTTCCACTGGGACCTTTCCTTGCTAAAAATTTCGGTTCATCCATTTCTCCATGGGTTGTTACCCTTGAAGCACTGGAACCATTCAGAACAGCTTCTCCTGTACAGGATCCTGAGGTTTTAGATTACCTGAAATTTGAAGGAGATAAAAATTATGATATCAATCTGGAAGTCTATATCCAGCCTGAAAACGGTGACCAAAACCTTATCTGCGAAAGCAATTACAAACACATGTACTGGAATATGACCCAGCAGCTGGCTCATCATACCGTAAACGGATGTAATGTTGAGGTAGGCGATATCTACGCCAGCGGTACCATTTCAGGAAGTGATCCGAAGTCTTTCGGTTCTATGCTTGAACTGACCTGGAGAGGACAAAATCCTTTATCTTTAAGCAACGGAGAAGAAAGAAAATTCATTGAAGATCATGATACGGTTACCATGAAAGCTTGGGCTGAAAAAAAAGGCGTGAGAGTAGGTTTCGGTGAAGTTTCAGGTAAAATTATCCCAACCCTTTAATTCATTTAACCGCAAAAGTCACAACCGGATTTATAGTTACACAGTCCTATTTAACTGATCTACCCTAATAAACGGCGCCTGCATAGAAGTTCACAAGATTCTAGGCGCCGGTTTATTGGAAAGCGTATATCATAATAGAAAGGCATCTTAGTCAATTTTAATGTAAAAAATCTTTATTATGATGATAAACAGGAAACTTGTGTCAATAAATAGTACGACATGCTTTTTTGATCTTTAAAGATAAAAGCTATTCACTTAAAAAATTTTGTGACTTTTGTGGTTTTATCATTTTTATAGTTAACTAAAATATGAAAGCAGTAATCCCCTCTGAATTAACCTCCGTACAGCTTCAGACCATTATGCAGACAGCCGTTTCACCGCGTCCTATTGCATTGGCTTCTACGGTAGACAAAGACGGTAATAATAATTTATCTCCATTCAGTTTTTTTAATATGTTCAGCACTGTTCCTCCGATTTTGATTTTTTCACCATCAAGAAGGGTACGTGACAACACAACCAAGCATACATTAGAAAATGTACTGGAAGTACCGGAAGTAGTTATAGGAACAGTAAATTTCCCTATTGTACAGCAAATTTCTCTGGCTTCTACAGAATATGAAAACGGAGTGAATGAGTTTATCAAGTCCGGACTTACCATGAAAGAGGCTGATCTGGTAAAACCTAAGCTGATTGAAGAATGCCCTGTCAACTTTGAATGCAGGGTTTTAGAAGTAAAATCTTTAGGAGATCAGGGAGGAGCCGGTAATCTGGTAATCTGTGAAGTTCAGAAAATTCATATCAGAGAAGAATACCTGAATGAAGCAGGAAATCTTGATCAGAAAAAACTGGATATGGTAGCCCGTCTAGGCAGCAACTGGTATTCCAGAAGCAATGAAAACAGCCTTTTTGAAGTTCCAAAACCATTAGTAACCAAAGGAATCGGGTTTGACTTATTACCTGATTCCGTAAAATACAGTAAGATCTTTACAGGAAATGACCTGGGAATGCTTGCCAATATAGAAGTATTGCCTGCCGGAGATTTTTACTCCGATGAGCATATTCATCTGGACGTTCAGAAATTACTGCTGGAAAACAGAATTGAAGAAGCCTGGACATTACTCAGCATACAATAACAAAAACAGCCTGAAAATTTCAGGCTGTTTTTATTTATCTGTACTAATACTGCTTATCTTTTACTTAGATTTTAAATGATCAGGCACTGTAATTTTTCCTTTTTCAGCAAAATCAGCCACCTTCCCGTTTTTATCAATAGCCACATTCAGATTATCATTTTTAGCATCATAATACATCGTAGTGGAATATCCCGGACAATCGTGCTGCTTGCACCCGTTCAGTTTATAGATACCGTTTTCCGATACAATCGGGCTTTCCACATTGAAACTTTTTATCATTTCGTCATATTGGGTGCCTGTTAGTTTTTTTAGCCTGTCTGTTAGATTTTTATCTTCAAATAATTTGATATCGTGTGGATATTTACCGGTGCTTTTTGTAATAAGATCAATTCCGGCAGACGTTGTAGAGGCAGCAGCTGACACCGAATCTTTCTTAGGTCCAGCCACTGAATCCACAGGAACCGTAGCAGCCAGAGAATCCGTACCGGTAGAAGGTATTTCAGTTTTGGCTTCCTTTTTACAAGAAACGGCAGTGGCCAGCAATGATAGCGCAAATGCGCCTGCAATAAGTTTTTTCATAATTAATTTTATATGGTGGTTAAATATTTTATAACGTCATTTTTGAAAAATTATTTCCGAAGTGTTCTGCTTATATTTTTTCACGGATGAATTCAATGCATTTTTCAGTCACGGTATTCAGATCCTCGGGCAGTTTATTTTCTGTCCATGGTTCTTTTGCACCAAAAGTATGGCCGGCATTTTCGATAAGTAATAATTGCGAATTGGGATGTAAAATATGAAGATGTTCCGCCTGTTTTGCTTCTACCGCTTCATCTTCTGTTCCATGAATAATCAGCATATGGGCTTTTGCCATTTCTGTTGCCCGCTCTACATCAAAACGGTGGATATCTTTTTCATAGTCTTCATAAAACTGATAATAATGAGGCATTTCCTGTTTCGTCCGTCCGTTCAGAGCATAATAAACGCCTTCTTTCTGCCATTTTTCAAAAGCTTCACCTTTGGGAAAACGATCTAGCGAATCTACACTTGCCAGAGTAATCAGCCCGTTGATCCTTTCATCTTCAGAGGTTTTGACAATAGAAATTCCTCCTCCCCTGCTGTGTCCTATTAAAACAATTTTCTGATCATCTGCATGAGGATCATTTGTAAAATGGTCAATCACTACTCCAAGATCTGATAATTCTTTAGAATAATTATTATGGCCAAAAGCTTCCAGATCGGTAAAATGTTCAGGATCTTCTATGGTTGTTCCGTTATGGGAGAAATTAAATTTCACAAAGAAAAATCCGGCTTTCGCAAACTTTTCAGCCATGAGTTCCCACGCTCCCCAGTCTTTATAACCTTTATATCCATGAACAAAGATCACCAACGGCAGCTTTTGTCCGGATTCTTCATAGTAAGCATCCGCCAGAAAACTTCTCGTTTCGGGGTTATTCAGACGTCTATTCTTTTTAATAATCAGTTCCATAAAACAAATGCATTGAATTGAAATCGAAATTTATGAAAAAAACTATGAAAAAATAACCTTATTTTTGCTTCATGCAGAATTTAAGAACCGTAACGGTAATGCGTTACATTCTGCCATTGAGAGAGGGAGGTTCTCTTCCTGCTCTGGCAGAAGCTGATGATGATTTTAAATATGTCTTAAAATTCCGTGGTGCAGGTCATGGAGTGAAGATGCTAATCTCGGAATTTATTGGTGGAAAGATTACAGAAGCTTTAGGATTAAAGATTCCTGAACTTGTATTCATTAATCTTGATGCAGATTTTGGCAGAACAGAAGCTGATGAAGAGATTCAGGATTTATTAAAATCTTCTGAGGGATTAAATTTAGGATTACATTATTTGTCCGGTTCTATCACTTATGATCCAAGTGTAAAAGTTGACCCGCTTCTAGCATCAAAGATAGTATGGCTGGATGCTTTTATCACCAACATTGACCGTACGTTTAAGAATACAAATATGCTGATGTGGCATAAAGAGCTTTGGATCATTGATAATGGTGCTTCATTCTATTTTCATCACTCCTGGCAAAATTTTGATGCGGCAGCAAAAACACCGTTCAAATATGTGAAAGATCATGTGCTGCTTCCTAAAGCCCATAAGCTGGATGAAGCAGATAAATTTGCCCATGAAATACTGAATGAAAGTCTTTTCAGAGATATCGTCAATGCTATTCCTGAAGACTGGTTACATTGGAATGATGCGGATGAAACACCTGAGGAGATCCGTGAAATTTACTTTCAGTTCATGAAGACCCGATTCCAAAATTCTCAAATCTTTTTAAACGAAGCTAAAAATGCAAGAGGATAAAATATATGAATACGCGGTAATACGCTTGGTACCAAAGGTTGAGAGAGAGGAATTTTTCAATGTGGGATTGGTTATGTTTTCTAAAAAGGAAAAATTCATTAAGATAGAATTCTATTTGTGTCCCGATAAATTCAAACTGATGCACAGCAAACTAGATTATGATGATGTCATTCAAAATCTGGAAAGCTTCCAAAAAATAGCCAATGGAGATAAAGATGGCGGTCCTATTGCGCTGCTTGAAATTCCTGAGCGTTTCCGCTGGCTTACTGCTGTAAGAAGCGCTGTTGTACAGACCTCCAGACCTCATCCTGGAAAATCTAAGGATCTAAATACCACTTTTGGTAAACTTTTTGAGGAGTTAGTAAAGTAAGATTCCCTCAAAAAAAATAATATGAAATCATTGCTACACATATCCATTAACAGGTTTTTCACAAGCCTGTTTTTTGTTTTATTTTTAAGTGCTTCCAACTTAGTTTTTTCACAAAACTTTTCACAGGTTCCTAATCCTGCCCCACGCGTAAAAAGCACGCTACTTCCTGAAATAACCGCGGTTTCTGAAAATCTGGTGTATAAAACCGATAAAAAAGGTAAACCTCTGATGCTGGATCTTTATACCCCTAAAAGCACAACTGCTGAAAAATTCCCGGTTTTAATCTACGTTCACGGAGGCGGGTGGATTGAAGGCAGTAAAACCATTTTTGCCGACGATTATGTTGAAAATACTATAAAAAAACTGACAGCAAAACAATATGCCGTCATCAGTATCAATTATACACTCCTCAACGACAGTACTCATTTTCCTCTGCCTTTGGAAGACACCAAGGATGTGGTAAGGTGGGTGAGAAAAAATGCCGATCAGTATCATTTTGATACCAGTAACATCGGGTTATTCGGAGCCTCTGCGGGAGCACATCTTTCTTTATTGGCAGCCTACACTCCGGATGACAGTTTTAAGGGCAGCCCTGAACTTTCCGCCTATTCGGCTAAAGTAAATTATGTCATAGACCATTATGGACCTGCTGACCTGAACCAGCTTTTCCATACCAGACTGGGAACCATCCCTGTTGCCATGGTAAGAATGATTTCAAAAAAAATCGTCAGTTTACAACAGAATCTCGTCAGGGGACTTTCCGGATTTGACCTCAAAAAGAATCAGGAATACGCTATAGAGTATTTAAAAACCATATCTCCTGTAAGCTATACTTCCACTGCTGTTCCTACTTTAATTGTACAGGGTGATAAAGATAAAATCGTTCCGCTGAACCAATCTAAAAAGCTTCGCAGAAAACTGAACAGAGCAAAAGTTCAGAATTCACTGATTATTATCGAAGACGGAGTCCATGGCTTCGGAACAACAGATAAAGACAGGCTTGATAAAATGACTGATCAGATGGTGGATTTTATCATCTCCCAGAAAAAATAGAAAACTATACCTTATAAAAAATAATACCCTATATTACAATATATTAAAATACAAAAAATATCAAATTTGCTAGATTGATATACATATCAATGCTTTTTAATAACAAAATATCTAACTTGGCTTTTAATTAAATTTATCGCACAAAAAAAGCTTAAAGTTTAATTATTCGATTAAAAAAAAGCAAGATCTATGGATTTCATGAACAACCTCAACGCCCTTACCCTGATATTTGTTTCAGTACTTATTTTTGCGATCGCTTACCGAATTTATGGTATTTTCATGGCTGATAAAGTACTTCGGCTGAATAATCAAAATACAACTCCCGCAGTGGAATTTGCAGATGGTAAAGACTATGTGGCGACGAACAAAAATGTACTCTTCGGACATCATTTTGCTGCAATAGCTGCAGCAGGACCTCTAGTAGGCCCTGTCCTGGCCGCACAGTTTGGTTATCTCCCCGGAGCATTATGGATCCTGATTGGCTGTGTCTTGGGCGGCGGAGTGCATGATATGGTAGTTTTATTTGCTTCCGTTAGACATAAAGGACAAAGTTTAGCTACAATTGCTTCCAAAGAAATTGGTAAAACTACCGGAACAGTGGCTGGTTTTGCCATCTTATTTATATTAATTCTTACATTGGCGGGGCTGTCACTTGCCTGCATTAATGCAATGCACGAAGCCTCATGGTCCCTATTTACGGTAATTATCACAATGCCTATTGCCATCATCATGGGGTTGATTATGCGTTATAAAAAGAATTCTGTTCTTTTTGCCAGTATCCTTGGCGGAATTCTATTAATTGCAGGAATTATTGGCGGGCATGGACTTATGCAAAATCCCACCATGAATAATTTATTTTCGTGGGATATTAAAACCATATCCATTGCCATACCGTTATATGGATTTCTCGCTTCGGTACTACCGGTATGGCTGCTTTTGGTTCCTAGAGATTATCTGTCTACCTATTTAAAAATCGGTACAATCATTATGCTGGCAGTAGGAGTAATTGTTATTCATCCTACGATACAGATGCCCGCTCTTACAGCATTTGTTAACGGTGGTGGTCCTGTTATCGGAGGTCCTGTTCTTCCTTTTATTTTTATTGTGATTGCCTGTGGTGCAATTTCGGGTTTTCATGCAGTCATTGCTACCGGAACCACACCTAAAATGCTTAATAAAGAAAGAGAAATTCTTTTTGTAGGATATGGCGCTATGCTGGTGGAGGGGTTTGTCGCTCTGATGGCATTGATTGCTGCCTGTACCTTAATGCCCGGAGATTATTTTGCCATTAATACCCCTAAAGAATCTTACGATGCTTTTCTGGCTGCTCATCCGGCTTTACACGGAGTAGATATCGATTATTACTCTCAGAAAATAGGAATAGATCTTCACGGAAGAACCGGTGGCGCCGTTTCACTGGCAGTGGGCATGGCTCATATTTTCAACAAAATTCCTTATATGGATCAGCTGACCGCGTATTGGTACAACTTTGCCATTATGTTTGAAGCAGTCTTTATTCTGACAGCTATTGATGCCGGTACAAGAGTAGGACGTTTCTTTTTACAGGAAATGCTGGGATCCGTTGTTCCGAAATTTAATGATAAAAACTGGATTCCCGGAATTATCATCAGCAGTCTTCTTTTCACCTTTGCATGGGGATATCTGGTCTTTACCGGAAATGTAAGCAGTATCTGGCCGTTATTTGGAATCAGTAATCAACTGTTAGCTGCATGCGGACTGATCGTCTGTACAACAATGCTTATCAGAATGAACAGAGGAAAATATGCTTTATGCTCTGCCATTCCCGGAGTTTTCATGGCTATCATTACCTTTTGGGCAGGCTACATTCAGGTTGTATCGATCTATATCCCAAAAGAGCAGTATCTGCTGGCTGCTTTAGCTGTCACTGCAATGGTACTAATGCTTATTGTCTTTATAGGTGCTTTCAGAAAATGGTATGAGCTTTTAAAAATCAATACAATGGAGACTGATTTTTATGGAGAACAGGTGAAAGAACTGGTAGAAAGATAGGCAACATTAAAGAGAATCATTAAGATGATTTCTTGGCCTGCTCTTATAATTTTTATACATTTGTTTATGCTTTAGGGGTATTCTGTAAAAAGAATTGAGAAAGTCCCTTTGAACCTGATACGGCTTACACCGACGTAGGGAAAAGCAAAACTACATCATACACTGATGTGTCTTTTGTTTTGGATTTTTTCCTGAAGCTGTTTTTATTTTAGTATAACAATGGAAAAAATTCTTTGGCAACAAGTTCAGCTTGTAAAACAAAAGTCTCCCCTTGTTCATAATATTACCAATTATGTAGTGATGAACAATACAGCTAATGCTCTTTTAGCTGTGGGCGCCTCCCCGATTATGTCACATGCTCAATCTGAAATCAGAGAAATGATTGGCATTGCTCATTCCGTAGTGATCAATATTGGGACTCTTGATGAATATTGGTCGGAATCTATGCTTCTTGCAGCTGAAACGGCAAACTCGATGAATAAGCCCTGGATTCTGGACCCTGTAGGAGCAGGAGCAACCTCTTTTCGGGATAAGACCCTGCAGCAGCTTTTACAATTCCATCCTCATGTAATCAGAGGCAATGCTTCAGAGATTATTGCTCTGGCGAAAGCCAATCAGACAGTAACAAAAGGAGTAGACAGCACCGCATCAAGCAGTGAGGCTGTTGATGCTGCCCGGACATTGGCTCATCAATACAATGCCACGGTTTGTATTTCCGGAGAAACCGATATTATTTTAAATTCCGGACAAAGTATTTGCATTAAAAACGGGCATCCGCTCATGACCAAAGTAACCGGACTGGGATGTTCTGCTTCAGCACTAGCAGGTGCTTTCATAGGAATTACAGAAGATCAGTTCACCGCTACAGCTGCAGCAATGGCGCTACTGGGCATCGCAGGAGAACTGGCTGTCCGCGAAAGTAAAGGCCCCGGAAGCCTGCAGGTTAACCTCATCGATAAACTGTATAATATGACAGAAGAAGAATTTGTCAGTCATTTAAAAATAAAACAAAAATGAAATTGAATTCTTTTCCCTATCAACTGTATCTGGTAATTTCTGAAGCAGACTGTAAAGGAAAAAGCTTACTAACAGTAGCTGAGGAAGCCATTCTGGGTGGTGTGGATATCATTCAGTTAAGAGAAAAAAACAGCAGTACGGAACATTTTCTTCAAAAAGCAAGACAGCTTATCGAAGTCACAGATAGGTATAATATTCCTCTCATCATTAATGATCATACAGAGGTAGCCGAACAAATAAATGCGGCAGGAATCCATGTAGGTAATACAGATGCAGCCCCCACTTTTCTCAGATCACAATCTTTTTTTAAGAACAAAATGATTGGCTATTCTGTGGAATATCTTGCTCAGCTTGACAATAAAGAAACGTTAACATCAGATTATCTCGGTATAAGCCCTGTATTCAGAACCGACACCAAAACGGATACTGTCACCGAATGGGGGCTTGAGGGAATTGCTACCATCAGAAATCTCACTGAAAAACCTTTGGTAGCCATTGGCAATATTCATCTGGAAAATGCAAGAGAAGTTATGAATGCTGGAGCCGACTGCCTTGCAGTTGTTTCTGCCATATGCAGTGCTGCAGATCCCCGAAAAGCAGCTTATGAATTAAAAAATGAAATTTTAAAATGAAAAAATATAAATATCCATCTGTATTAACTATTGCAGGTTTCGACGGAAGCGGCGGTGCAGGTATTCAGGCAGACATTAAAACTGCCTCTGCTCTTGGTTGTTTTTCCACCTCGGTATTAACGGCTCTGCCTGTTCAGAATACTCAGGGTGTAAGAAAAATATATCCTATCCCTGTAGAAGCTGTTGCAGATCAGATCAGAGCTATTCTTGACGACATTTTCCCTGATGCTGTTAAGATCGGGATGGTGCATACTCCGCAACTCGTTGATACCATTGTATCCACATTAGCCGAATATAAAAAAATACCTGTTGTATTTGACCCGGTGATGGTGGCTACAAGCGGACACCGGCTTATTGAAAACGAAACTATCACAGCGATTACCGAAAAGCTTTTTCCCATAGCGGATATCATTACGCCTAATATGGATGAAGCCGCAATTTTAGCTGATATGAAAGTGGAAACGCTGGAAGATCTATATACTGCCGGAAAAAAAATAAAAAAATCGGGCTGCAGAGCCATTCTTCTTAAAGGCGGCCATCAGGAAACTTCTATGATTACTTCATTATTTTATGATGAGCATGAAAATTTTCACTCCTTCGAAACATCGAAACTTAATACGAATAATACCCACGGATCCGGTTGTACACTCTCTTCTGCCATTGCTTCTTATCTGGCTCAGGGAAAAACTTTATATGATGCTGTCGCTTTAGGTCAGCAATATATTTACCAGGCCATAGAACAGGGTCAGGATGTACAAACGGGACTTGGAAATGGTCCGCTTAATCACTTTTTTAATCCTCAAAAATTAATAAAAAATGAAATGGTCTGAACACATATGGCAGAGGATAACCCCTCATTATCAGTCTATCCTGAATATGCCATTTATCAAAGAATTATCAGAAGGAGCTCTTCCTCAGGAGAAATTCCGTTTTTATATGGCACAGGATTCTTTATATCTTGAGCACTTTGGAAGAACATTATCACTGATTGCCGCAAAAATCCCGGACCTGACGGATGTTCTTGCGTATATGCGGTTTGCTGAAAGTACTATTGTGGTGGAGAACGCACTGCATGAATCTTATTTTAAAGATTTCGGAGTGACTGATAAAGGAGTATTAGAGCCGGCTTGTCATCATTATATCCATTTCCTGAGAAGTACCGCTGCCTTAGAATCGGTAGAAATTGCCACAGCAGCTGTTTTACCTTGCTTCTGGATTTACAGAGAGGTTGGAAATTATATTTATCAAAATCAAAATACCAACAACAATCCTTATGAAAAATGGATTGCCACTTACGCAGGAGAGGAATTTTCCGCCGCTGTAGATCATGCTATTGCTATTTGTGATAAAATGGCGGAAAATACTACAGAAGAAATCAGACAGAAAATGACAGAAGCTTTTATCATGTCTACCAGGCTGGAATATCATTTCTGGGAGGCAGCCTATGAATTAAAAACATGGAAATAAGTTTTCTGATTATTTTAAAAATAAAAAAACGGATCTTTTGTCAGGATCCGTTTTTCTTTTGAAATATGAAGGATTAAAAATTGAAATTGAGTCGTGAAAAGACATATCGCCCGTTTTGTCCGAACTGTGAAGTTGATCGTGAGTATACAAACTGATCATTGTTGGAAGAAATCGGCAGGTTCTTTGTAGGATAAATATCAAATAAATTATTTACGCCTAATGTCAACCCGATATTTTTAGTAAACTGATACGCTACCGAAAGATCTGTAATGATCTTGTCACCGATAATCTGATGTCCGTTTACACCGTCAATAATATCAGCACCGGTTACTTTTCCGAAGTAGGTATTTCTAAGATAGAAACTAGCATTCTTCCATGAAAGACTGTGAGACAGACTCGCTTTTACTCTGGGTACAGCCTCTTCCAGATATACTCTTGATTTTTCAGAGAAGTAAATGGATTCTAGTGCCGGAGACTGTAAAAGTCCTGATGAGTGGATAGCTCCTACCTGTTTAGTTTTACTTAGGTTAATCGCAAAATTATTATCGAGTTTGAAGCCTGAAAACCTTGCATTATGTGAAATCACTACATCCACTCCTTTTGTCTCTGTATCAATGGCATTGGTAAAGAACTGTGCGGCATTGATTCCCAGTTGATCATACTGTATCTGTGCCTCCATCGGAACATCTTTTCTCAGGAACTGGTCTGTAAGGATGATTCGGTTGTTTATTTTCGTGAAATATCCGTCTGCAGTGAAAGTAAGGCCTACGGATGGAATTTTATAGGTAAACCCAACACTTGCAGATTTAGACGTTTCCTGTTTCAGTTTAGGCATCTGCAATGCTGCTGCCACCTGTGAGTCATTACTGAATGTTCCTACCTCCAAAAGCTGCCCGTTGGTAAATAAAGTAGAAGTCACATTATAATAAATCTGATGAATAGAAGGTGCTCTGAATCCTGTAGACCCTGCCAGTCTCACGTTAAAATTAGGAGCAACTTTAATTCTTGACGCCAGTTTATAATTGAAAGTAGAACCGAAGTCCGAATAATTCTCATATCTCGCAGCCGCATCTACCAATAGCCACTTCGTAAAATTAAACTCTACATCTGCATAAGCGGCCACAGATTGCCTGTTTTTATTAACTGCATTTTCAGGTTTAAATCCTCCGAATACCTGTGATCCTCCGGGAAGTGCAGCTCCAAAAAAATCGGTTGGTCTTTGAGTATTTCCGGTCCAGATATTTCCGTTTACATCATAAGCTTCATACGAAGCGGGCTCTCCGGCTGTTATTTTAAAATTTTCAAAACGGTGTTCAGCTCCAAACGCTACATTGATGCCCTCCCAAACATCATATTTTTTAGAGAAATCTAAATTGATGGTATTTTGTGAAAATCTTAATCCTCCCGCATTAAATTCATTAGGTGAAGCAAATCGTAAGGATGTATTTCCCGTATTCTGAATATTATAGGTAAACGAGTTTTGGCCAAAGGTATTACTGAAATCAATATTCCAGCCATCCCACTTTCCTTTGATCCCGGCTGCTAATGATATATCCTGAATATCAGTCCCGATCTGAGGCAGATAGCCGTCAGGATATAATCCTGTAAAAGTTCTGCTCTGATTAGGTTTTCTGTAAAACCCTCCAGAAGTACCGTGTCTTAAACTATAACCACCGAAAGAATATACTTTCCAGGTATCACTGATAGGAACTTCCATATTGACAAAAAGCTGGTGATTGTTCAGTTTAGACTGCCCAACCTGCATATTGAAGTCTTTTCGGGTTTGTCCTCTGTAAGCAAGTTCCTGATCTGTAAAATCTTTGCTTAAAAGTCCCTGCAAGGCAGTGATGGTATTCGCTCCCTGTATTTGATTCTGAAAATCAGGGCTGAAATAATTAACGCCCTGCGCATATTGATGAACATAATTGATAATCTGCTGTGAATTCGGTGTACTACCGATATTGCTGAAGAGTGAAGAAAGGTTGACTCCGTTATTCAGAGCACGCTGTTCGATGGCGTTGTAGGCATTATAAATATTTCCGCTTTCAGCACCAGCTCTGGAAGTAGGATCTCTGAACTGGGAAGACCAGGTAATATTGAAAAAACCGCCTTTAGTTCCTATTTTATTTCCATAATTCAAATCCACCTGAACATTCTGACCATCAAAATTTCCGGTATGGTCGTTAGCTGCAGGAGTCAGATTTCCTCCATAACTTACCTGACCAGTCAGTTTTCCCGTATCTCTTTTAAGCTCCAGATTCATGACACCTGCAATAGCGTCTGATCCATATTGAGCGGCAGCACCATCTCTTAAAACTTCAATTCTGTTAAGGGCAAAAGCAGGAATAGCATTTAAATCTGTCCCTACAGTTCCTCTACCCGGGGTTCCGTTTACATTAACCAATGCTGAAGTGTGTCTCCTTTTTCCATTCACTAAAACCAATACCTGATCCGGGCCCAAACCTCTTAACTGGGCCGGATCCAGATGATCTGTTCCGTCAGCATTGGTTTGAACGGTAGAAGTAAAAGAAGGGGCTATAGCATTTAGAATCTGTCCTATTCCGGACTGTGGAAGCACTACAGAGGCTTCTTTGATATTGAATACATCTACGGGAACGGGGCTGTCTGTCTTTGATCTTGCACCGGCTCTTGATCCCAGTATTACAACTTCTTCTACATCATTGGTTTTTATACTGTCTTTTATCTTTGTGTTGCCTTTTTCCTGGCCATAGGCATAGGCTCCCAGAAAAAATAATACTGAAGCCGAAAAAATAGTTTTTTTATTTATCATGTTTTTATTTGAAGTTAGTAAAACATTTATGTTTTTGAAGGGGCAAATGTATAATTTATTTAATAGTCTACAAAAATAATAGACTTTAATTTTATAAAAAGTTTTGATTGTTTTTTTCTATACAATCAGAAAACGCTGTATTGAATATCCGTTACAGAGATTCAAATAAAAAAACGGATCCAAAAAATTGAATCCGTTTTCTGTAAATAGTGTATTTTAATATTTTAAATCTTGGTCAGTTTAGCATATTTCAGGATAAGATTTTTTTCACCTTCATGCATGAAAACCACTTTTGCTTTGATATTCTGAGGATCAGTTCCATCAAGAAAAGTAACCTCTCCGATTCCAAAACGATCATGCCTTACTTTATCTCCCACCTCGATATCCTGAGAAGAAGCTCCGCTTGGGTTAATAATTTTGGCTGTACTTACAGGTTTTAGTTTTCTTGCTTCGGGTGCGGGTTTTGAAGCATCTCCCCTGTCTATAGATTTTTTTTCCACCTTCTTGTATGATCTTTGCTCTGAAGGATGCTCATCAAAAATATTGGATTTAACGCCTGAATTATTGATAAACCTTTTTTCCATAGCCGGATTGATGAATTCAATATATTCATCATCAATCTCACTTAAGAATCTTGAAGGTTCTGCATCTGTAATTTTCCCCCATTGAAAACGGGAAATGGCATAGGAGAAAAACGCCTGTTTCTCAGCTCTTGTTAACGCAACATAAAACAGTCTTCTCTCTTCTTCCAGATCTTCTCTTGTAGCAGAACTCATAAAGCTAGGGAAAAGGTTTTCTTCGAGCCCCACCAGGTGTACTACCGGAAACTCAAGCCCTTTTGAAAGGTGGATTGTCATTAAAGATACCATATCATCTTCAAGAGTTTTATCCTGTGTATCTGCAGAAAGCGCAATATTTTCAAGGAAATTAGAAAGGCTCGGATCACCATCCTCCAACTGCATCTGTTCTTCAATGAATCCCTGCATAGAATTCATCAGTTCCTGAACGTTTTCTACTCTTGAAATACCTTCAGGAGTCTGATCATCTTTCAGAAATTTGATTAATCCGCTTCGTTTGGCCACTTCCATAGCCACGCTGTAAGCCGTCTCGGTTTTAAGCAATACCTGGAATGCCTTGATCATCGACCAGAAGTCATTCAGTTTATTTAAAACTCCGTTATTTAATCCTAGTTGAGGAGCATACATCGGAAGATTATCCAATACTTTTGAAACAGCAAGATTATGCGCGTCGGCAAAAACAATCAGTTTATTCTGAGTTGTTTCTCCAATTCCTCTTGCCGGATAATTGATAATTCTCATCAAAGCTTCCGAATCATTTTCGTTGATCAGCAGACGAAGGTACCCGATAAGATCTTTCACTTCTTTTCTCTGATAGAAAGAAAGTCCACCGTATACTTTGTACGGAATATTTTTACGTCTCAAGGCATCTTCAAATGCTCTGGTCTGAGAATTTGTTCTGTATAAAATGGCAAAATCACTGTATTTTCTCTGATCACGATTACGAAGTTCCCAGATATTTCCGGCCACAAAATTGGCTTCATCCGCATCAGACAATGAACGGTATATTTTAATTTTATCGCCTTCCTCATTATCACTGAAAACATTTTTCTTAAACTGCTGCAGGTTCTTTGCTATAACCACATTAGCAGCATTTACAATGTTCTGGGTAGAACGGTAATTCTGTTCTAACGAAACGGTTTTCGCATCCTGATAATCTTTCTTAAAGTTTAAGATGTTGTAAATATTGGCACCACGGAAAGAATAAATAGACTGCGCATCATCTCCTACCACACAAATATTTTCAAATTTTGAAGCCAGCGCCTTTACAATAAGATACTGAGAATGATTCGTATCCTGATACTCATCTACCATGATATACCTGAACCTGTCCTGATACTTAGCCAGTATTTCCGGAAAGCGCGTTAGTAATTCATTGGTCTTTAAAAGCAGATCATCAAAATCCATAGATCCGTTTCTGAAGCATGCATCCACATATCTCTGATAAATCTGACCGATGAATTTCATATTTGCTTTTTCATCAGCTTCCATTAATTCAGGATTATTGAAATAGGCTTTTACCGTAATCAGATTGTTTTTATATGTTGAAATTCTTGCCTGAACTTTTTTAGGTTTATAAAGATCCGCATCAATATTCATGTCTTTCAACACTTTTTTGATGACATTCAGGGCATCCTGCTGATCATAAATGGTAAAATTAGACGGATATCCCAGATAATGCGCTTCGATTCTTAAAATTCTCGCAAATACAGAGTGGAAAGTTCCCATCCACAGGCTTCTTGCATTACTCTCTCCCACGACCTTTGCGATACGGTCTTTCATCTCACGGGCCGCTTTATTGGTAAAGGTAAGTGCCAGAATATTGAAAGGATCTATTCCATTATGGATAAGGTGTGCTATACGCATGGTGAGTACACGCGTTTTTCCGGAACCGGCTCCTGCAAGTACCATTAAAGGCCCCTGTAAAGAGGTAACCGCTTCATATTGTGATTCATTGAGTCCTTTCAGATAATCCATACTGCAAAAAAATTTTGGGATCACAAAATTAATGTATTCAAAGGAGAATTCAAATTTTATATGAGAAGTTAAAATACAGAAGCTGTATTTCGACAGCTATTCTGGTCAGCATTCCATCGAACTTCCACGTACAAACTTGTAGTTTAACTTCTACATGCAGACCTGTAACATTTAATTCACTTTTCCTACTTATTGAGTAAACAATTTCTAACTTTATGAAAAAGCGACTTCTTTCTGTTGCCGCAGTAGCGTTCTTCGGAATGGTACTCAACGCACAGCAAATCAAATTCGAAGAATATGACCTGCCCAATGGTCTTCATGTAATTCTCCACCAGGACAATTCCGCTCCGGTAGTTACTACAGGAGTAATGTATCACGTAGGTGCAAAAGATGAGGTAAAAGGAAGAACCGGATTTGCCCATTTTTTTGAACATCTTTTGTTTGAAGGCACGCCTAACATCAAAAGAGGAGATTGGTTTAAAATAGTTTCTTCCAACGGAGGACAAAATAATGCCAATACAACAAACGACAGAACGTATTACTATGAGACATTCCCATCTAATAATGAGCAGCTCGGTCTGTGGATGGAGGCTGAAAGAATGCGTCATGCCGTAATCAACCAGGTAGGAGTAGATACTCAGAGAGAAGTGGTAAAAGAAGAAAAAAGGCTGAGAATGGATAACCAGCCTTATGGTAATCTATTTCCGACTATTCAGAAAAATCTTTTTACCAATCATCCATACAACTGGCCTACGATAGGTTCTATGGAAGATCTTAATGCAGCAAAGCTTGAAGAATTCCAGGCATTTTATAAAAAATTCTATGTTCCGAATAATGCTACTCTGGTTGTAGCCGGAGACATCAAACCTGAACAGACCAAAAAATGGATTGAGGAATATTACGGAGGGATTCCAAAAGGAACTTTATATCCGAAAGATTATCCAAAAGATACACCGATTACTCAGGAAAAAGAGGTTACCGCTACAGATCCTAATATTCAGCTTCCTGCCTATGTCTTTGCTTACAGAACACCGGCGAATAAGGAAAAAGATGCCTACGTTTTAGATATGCTTTCTTCTTATCTCAGCAATGGTAAGTCTTCTGTTTTGTATAAAAAACTGGTAGACCAGGAGAAAAAAGCACTTCAGGTAGCAGCATTCAATCAGGGCCTTGAAGATTACAGTATTTTTGCATTCTTTGCGATCCCAATGGGGCAAACGACAAAGCAGACTTTACAGACTGATATTGATGCTGAAATCAAAAAACTTCAGACCACTCTGATTTCTGAAGAAGATTATCAGAAACTTCAAAACCAGTTTGAAAACCAGTTTGTCAATCAAAATTCCAGTATTCAGGGGATTGCAGCTTCATTAGCAACCAACCATGTATTGATGGGTAATACCAATATCATTAATAAAGAAATAGATATTTACAGATCCATTACAAGACAGGACCTGCAAAATGCAGCAAAAAAATATCTGAATCCTAACCAAAGAGTGATCATCAACTACCTTCCTGAGAAAAAATAATTTACCCATGAAAAAGCAATTTACCTATATAGCCGCAGCATTTTTATTTTCAGGAATGCTTTCCGCACAAAAGATAGATCTTAATGCAATGCCAAAACCAGGGCCAACTCCTGCAATCAACATTGCTAAGCCGAAGACTTTTCAGCTCAATAACGGGCTTACCGTAATGGTTGTTGAAAACAATAAACTTCCGAGAGTAAACGCTACACTTTCGATGGATCAGCCTCCTCATTATGAAGGAACTGTTGCAGGAGTAAGCCAAATTATGGCAGAGCAGCTCGATAACGGAACTACGACTCTGAGCAAGGATGTTTTTAATAAAAAGGTTGACTTCCTGGGAGCCAATCTGAGATTTTCTTCTAACGGAGCCTCAGCGAATTCACTTTCTAAATATTTTCCTGATGTATTGGCATTAATGGCTGATGCTGTTGTAAATCCTAAATTTTCTGCTGATGAGATTCAAAACTCAAAAGAAAGAACGATTGAAGGCCTCAAAGCTGATGAGAAAAATGCTTCATCTATTGCGTCAAGAGTCTCCAATGCCTTAATGTATGGTAAAAATACTTCAAGAGGAGAGTTTGAAACGATTGAATCCATCAACAAAATCCAACTATCAGATGTACAAAATGTTTATAACAGATATTACACCCCGGATAATGCCTATCTTGTTATTGTAGGTGATGTGAAATTGGATCAGATAAAACCTTTAATTGAAAAGGCTTTCGGAGGCTGGAAAAAATCAAATACAAAATTTGCAGCTTTGGAACCTGCTTCCAATGTTTCTAAAACAGAAATTAATGTGGTAGATGTACCATCGGCAGTGCAATCTGTATTATCAGTCAATAATCTGAATACACTGACAATGAAAGATCCAAACTACTTTGCTGCAACGATTGCCAACTATATTCTAGGCGGTGGTGGTGAGGCCAGACTTTTCATGAACTTAAGAGAGAAAAACGGTTTTACCTATGGTGCTTATTCCAGCATGACTCCGAGCAAATATTCTCCTCAGTTTTCAGCTGACACCAGCGTAAGAAATGAAGTTACAGACAAAGCCATTAAGGAATTAATGAGTGAGCTTAATGGCATCTCTACGGTAAAGCCTGAAGAATTGGAAAGTGCTAAAGCCAAACTAAAAGGTTCTTTCATTATGTCTCTTGAAAAACCTGAGACAATTGCCAGATTTGCTTTAAATCAAAAAACCCAGAACCTTCCATCTGATTTTTACACCAATTATCTGAAATCAATTGATAAGGTAAACGCTTCAGATATAACCAATGCAGTAAAAGCGACTATTTTCCCTAACCAGAGCAGAATTTTTGTAGCCGGTAAAGCTTCCGATATTTCTGAAGGACTGGAAAAGCTTGGATATCCTGTAAAATATTTCGATAAAGAGGCTAACCCTGTTTCAAAACCTGCCGTCCAGAAAGTAGATGCCAACGTAACAATTGCTTCTATTGCCGATAAATACATCAATGCCATCGGTGGTTTATCTGCGGTTCAGAAAGTAATGTCTGTTTCCGTAGATGCGACAACTAAAGTTCAGGGAATGGATATGAGTATGAAGCTGATCCAGGCAAAGGGTGGAAAAATGGCTATGGATATGAAGATGATGGGTAACTCTGTTCAGAAAATTGTTTTTGACGGAAAAGACGGATATATGGAAGCACAGGGAAGAAAAATCCCTTTAAATGATAAACAGAAAGCCTCCATGACAGAGCCGGAACTTTTCCCGGAACTGGCTTTTACCAAATCATCAGAATTTAAATTAGCCGGAATTGAAAAATATAACAACGAAGATTCTTACGTTGTGAAAGGAGCTAAACAAACTTATTACTACAGCGTAAAAACAGGTTTGAAAACCGGTGAGCTCAAAAACGGGGAAGGAGGCTCCATCCCAACCAGCTTTGCAGATTACAAAGATGTTTCAGGCGTAAAATTTCCATTTACAATCATTCAGAATATGGGCGGAATGGAAATCAATATGTCTGTACAGTCTTATCAGATTAATCAGGCAAAGGATTCTGATTTTAAATAAAAATCATTCTTTCATTCTATATTGTAAAATGGCAGCTTCAGCTGCCATTTTTTATTTCTGCCCATAACGGATTGTAAAAACATTGCACCGCTTTGACATTCCCTATGTGCGTGTTTAATCTTCAGTTTTAAGCTTATTTTTGTTGTCTGATCTCTAAACTTTTGCATTTGATTCATATTTACCAACATCTTTTTTTGTCATTCAGTAAAAAAAGGTTAAATTTGCCCATTCAAAAAGATATCAGAATTAATGGACACTATATTTATACTATTGATGGTTCTTATTATGATTGCCAGTGTACTATTGGTAATTGTTGTTATGGCTCAAAACCCTAAAGGAGGAGGTTTATCAAGTACTTTCGGAGGTGCATCTTCTGCACAGTTTGGAGTACAGAGAACCAATGACTTCATGGAAAAAGCAACATGGACTCTTGGAGCAACAATTATTGTTCTTATTCTTTTAAGTGTTGTACTTACTGGTAAACCGTCCGTGGCTCCGCCGCAACAACAGCCAGCTAAAAAAGAAGCGCCTGCAAAACAACAGTCTGCTCCGGCTTCTTCCAAAACAACTACTCCGGCTCAGACACCGGTAGCTCCAGCTAAATAAGCAAGTTATTACTTTATATACAACAAAAGCAACTCAGTTTGAGTTGCTTTTTTATTTTAATTTAATCTTTTCAAGCTGATAACGAAGCTTCAATCCTGTTTTCAAAAATGAATACTGTAAAGGTTTTGTTTCTTTATAATACTTATCTATAAAGATTTGCATTGCTCCATAAAAACGCTCCAGATACATCTCGTTCTTCACAGTACTTTCTCCTTTATGGTGAAGAAGAGGTGCTTTTCCATAATAATAATTTTTATAGCCTTTCATAAGCAGGGTATAACAAAGATCTATATCTTCACCATACATAAAATAGGCTTCATCCAGCCCGCCTGATTTTTCGTAAACCTCTTTTTTTATCAGCAGAAAAGCGCCGGTAATTACTTCCACTTCAGCGATAGCCTCTTCGCTGATATCATTTCTGTAATAGGATTTTGAATTATTTTTTTTAAAATTTGTAAATAATTTTTCAAAGGAATTAAACATATCCGGTACTGAACGTTTACTTTCAGGGAGAAAATTACCTTTTGCATCATGCATACGAACACCAAGACATCCGAAATCGGCTTTAGAATCCGCAAAATCAAGAAGATCTGCCATGTAGAAATCTTCAAATTCTGTATCAGGGTTTAAAAGAAGCAGATATTCTCCTTTTGCTGTACTGATTGCCTGATTATTGGCTTTCGAAAAGCCTCCGTTGGTCGTTGAAGGGATAAAATGAACGTCCGGAAATTCAGAGATAAGATCTTTCCAGGAAGTATCTACAGAAGCGTTATCAATTACAATTACTTCATATTCTATTCCTTTTACATATTTTTGAATAGATAAAAGACAGTTTCTCAACAGTTGAGTAACATTATAATTAACAATAATTACAGACAGCTTCATATTAATCTTTTTCGTTGTACGGCAGTCTGTTGATAATCGATCTGCCTAAAGAAATCTCATCTGCATACTCCAGCTCATCTCCTACTGAAATTCCCCTTGCAATACTTGAAAAGTTCACATTGAAATTTTTAAATTTCTTATAAATATAATAAGCGGTAGTATCACCTTCCATGGTAGCACTTAAAGCAAAAATAAATTCCTTCACTTTTCCTTCGTTCAGCTTCTTCTCAATGCTGGGAATGTTTAACTGACCGGGTCCCACACCTTCCATCGGAGAAATTTTACCCCCCAGAATCAGATATTTCCCTGTATATTTCCCTGTATTTTCAATAGCAATGACATCTCTTACGTCTTCAACGATACAGATTAATTCACCATTTCTTTTTTCATTACTGCAGATCTCGCAAAGGTCAAAATCTGAGAAGTTATGACATTCTTTACAGTATTTAATCTCATTGACAAGATTAATCAGTGAATTTCCAAGGCTAACTGCTCTTGAATTGGGTTGTTTCAATAAATGTAATGCTAGTCTCAAAGCAGTCTTCCGTCCGATTCCGGGCAATCCTGAAATCTCATCAACTGCCTTTGCCAAAACTTTACTTGGGTAATCCATAACGACAAAAATAAGGATTAAAGTTGAGAATTGAAGGTTTAAAATTGAGAGATCATGGCCAATGGCAAATAGGCAGTTTGCTATGTTTGTCAATGGGTACAGGTGCTCAGTATTCAGTAATAAGTTTTGGATAAAACCAGTGGGCGGTTAGTTTTTTACAGAATGTCCGTATTGAAATCAATGTCCTCAATGTCCCTGACTCTTTATTCTTGACTCCTGGCTTTCTTTTATTTTCTCTCTATAACTCACCACCTATACTCTATAACTCTAAAAAAACCTTTATATTTGCGGCCTAAATATGAAAAAAATAAACTAACATGGTACTTAAAAACCTAAATTATCCACTGGATTTCAAATTCAAAATCACTACATTAGCAAGTGACTTTAACATTACTGACAAAAACGGAAATTATGTAGCTTATGTACGTCAGAAAATGTTTAAACTTAAGGAAGATGTAATTGTTTTCAATGATGAAAGTAAATCTAAAGAACTTTTCAGAATCAGAGCCAACAAATGGATTGACTTTAATGCTTCTTATTCTCTGAATGACCTTATTGACAATAAGAACTACGGAAGACTGGCAAGAAAAGGAATGCGTTCTATCTGGAAAGCAACTTATGATATCCTTGATGCCAATGACCAGCCTAAATTTAAAGTTCAGGAAGATAACGGATGGGTAAAATTCTGGGATAGCTTTGTAGGGGAACTTCCTATTATCGGAATGTTTACAGGATATTTCCTTAATCCTTCTTATACTGTAGTAGGTATGGACGGAAAAGCTTATTTTAAACTCAAAAAAATGCCTTCATTCTTCGGAAGAAGATTCCAGCTTGACCGGTTAGTTGATATTGATGATGAAGAAGAAAGTTTAGTTATCCTTTCATTATTAATGATGACCCTACTGGAAAGAGCAAGGGGCTAATAAAATATAAAATCACAAACAATGAGATATATAATCATTTTCTTTTCTGCGTTTCTATTGGTAGCCTGTAAAAAAGACCAAGCCAATGCTTCTGGTTCTGCCTCTGCCGATTCTTTACATCATATTAAAGATTCTGTAGCAACCGGTAGTTCTTCAGATAAAATACAGGTGGAAACCATCGCATTTCCAACTGAAATCAAGGAATGCTCTTGTTATTTTGCCAAAAACAAAGCTGATTTTGAAAACGAAAAATACATCTATGCAGATGATGCCGGTAAAACGGCTTATATGAAACTGGATGGCAAAAGAGTAGCCATGAATCTTATTTCTTCAAGTGATATGGAAGTAGATGAAGTATTGACCAAAGAAATTGAAAATGAAAATTATAAAATCTCTGTAAAGGGTAAAAAAATAAAAGGCGAGGAAGCTTTATTATTTGAAGGCACCCTGACTATTGAAAAACCGGATGGAAGTGTTTACACAACTCCTATCTATGGAGAATGCGGATGTTAATAGAGTGACCGCTTAGCTATTCATAAAAAATGCTTCTGTATCCTGCAGAAGCATTTTTTATTTTGTAAATTTGAGAAAAATAAATTTCAATGGAATTATCTAATATAGAACCGCAAATTATCTGGAAAAATTTCTCCAAATTAAATGCTGTTCCAAGACCATCAAAAAAAGAAGAAAAAGTAATTGCTTTCATCAAAGGATTTGGTGAAAACCTTGGACTGGAAACAACTGTAGATGAAGTAGGAAATGTAATTATCAAAAAACCTGCAACTGCAGGGATGGAAAACCGTAAATCTATTGTACTTCAGTCTCACCTGGATATGGTTTGCCAGAAAAACAATGATGTGAATTTTGATTTTGAAACAGAAGGAATCAAAATGGAAGTTGATGGGGACTGGGTAAAAGCTAAAGGAACAACTTTAGGGGCTGACAACGGTTTAGGAGTTGCAACGATCATGTCTATCCTTGAAAGCTCAGATATTCCACACCCCGCTCTTGAAGCGTTATTCACTATTGACGAAGAAACCGGAATGACAGGTGCTTTAGGTTTAAAACCAGGACAACTGGCGGGAGATATTCTTTTAAACCTTGATACGGAAGAAGATGATGAGATTGACATAGGCTGTGCCGGAGGTGTAGATGTTACGATTACCCAGACTTATCCCACTGAAGCATCAAAAGGCCAGATTGTAAGAATTGAGGTAAAAGGACTTCAGGGAGGGCACTCAGGAATGGACATTCATAAAGGGTTCGGAAATTCAAACATTATTCTGGGAAGACTTCTTTACAAAGGTCTGGATAAGCAGAATGCAGAGCTGATCTCAATTGACGGCGGCGGATTAAGAAACGCTATTCCAAGAGAAGCCGCAGCTATTATCTCTGTGAGAAATGCTCATGAATTTATGGAAGAAACAACGGCTCTTAAAAAAGAAATTTTAGAAGAATTTGCATCTGTAGAACCGGGACTTCAGATTAATATTGAAAACTCTACCTCTTCTGACAAAGCAATTTCTGAGACAGATTCAAAAAAAGTGATTCTTTGTTTAAAAGCTCTTCATAACGGAGTTTACAGAATGAGCCCGGACGTGGCTGATCTTGTAGAAGCTTCCAACAATGTAGCCAGAGTTGAATTAAAGGGAGGTGAGCTTAAAATCTTAAATCTTACCAGATCATCTGTAGATTCTTCAAAATATGCTACCGCTGAACAGTTGAAATCCGTAGCTGAATTAGCCGGAATGAATGTAGAATTCAGCGGATCTTATCCGGGATGGAAACCAAAACCGGGTTCTGAAATTGTACAACTCATGGAAAAAATATATACAGAGAAGTTCAATGAAAAACCTCATGTAGTAGCTTGTCATGCAGGATTAGAATGTGGTATTATCGGCTCTAATTATCCGGAAATGGAAATGGTAAGCTTCGGACCTACCATCAGAGGAGCCCATTCTCCTGATGAAAAAGCAAATATCCCATCTGCTCAGAAATTCTGGAGTTTCCTAAAAGATATTTTAGCAAATATTCCTCAGAAATAAAATAGTAAAATAACAATATTGAATATCCAAAGTCTTCTGATTTTGGATATTTTTAATTCAGATCATTAAACCCTATTTAAATCTGCAAACAAACTAGAGAAATATAACACTTAAAATATCGTCAATATTTCCTTACCTTTCCTTAATCACTTAAACCTAATGGTAAAAACATTTAAATTATGAAAAGTATTACCGTATTCTGCGGCTCAAGTTTCGGGTCGGACACAATCTATGAAGAGCAAGCTTTCTTACTTGGCCAAACATTAGCTCAACAAAATATACAGCTGGTTTATGGAGGCTCAGAAACAGGCTTAATGGGAACTATTGCCAACGGAGCTCTAAGCGAAGACGGAAAGGTAACCGGAGTACTTCCCCAATTTTTACAAGCCAAGGAGATCGCTCACAAGAATCTGACAGAACTTATTCTGGTAGAAACAATGCATGAAAGAAAAACCAAAATGAATGAACTTTGTGATGGGGTCATTGTTCTTCCGGGTGGCTATGGAACACTGGAAGAGTTTTTTGAAATGATCACCTGGTCACAATTAGGGCTTCATAAAAAGCCAATCGGCGTTCTCAATACTGACGGGTTTTATGATGATCTCGTAAAACTTGTTGACAATATGGTTGACAAAGGATTTTTAAAACAAGTCAACAAAGAGATGCTTTTGATAAGCGATAATATCAACGACTTATTAGAAAAAATGAAAAATTATCAGGCTCCGACAGTGAGTAAATGGATTTCTAAGGAAAAAATCTAATGATAAAAGAGGGAATATTTTCAAAAGTATTCCCTCTTTTTATAATCTATTTTCATTTCTACAGCATAAGTTAGTACATTTGTAAGTGTCATTTATCACTATTACAAGAAATAATATCATGAAACATTTATTCCTAACAGGCTGTTTATTCTTAAGCCAGGTCACTTTTGCCCAGTATAACTATCCAAAAACACCTGAAGTACCGGTAACAGACGATTATTTTGGAACTAAAATCACTGACAATTATCAATGGCTGGAAAATCTGAAAAGCCCCGAAGTACAGACATGGTTCAAAGCACAGGCAGATTTTAGCCACCATATTATTGATCAGATTCCTAATCGGGATGAGCTCTATCAAAGAATGAAACAGGTGCAGGAAATGATTGGAGATGATTATGGCAATGCAATTCTGAGAGGAAATTTCTATTTCTATTTAAAAACAAAAAAAGACGAAAAGATCTCAAAACTTTATAGCCGGGATATCTCTACGGGCAAAGAAACTTTGATTTTTGATCCCGAAACCCATCAAAAAAATGCTCAGATCACTAATTTTAATATAGATTCCAAAGGTGATAAAATTGCCTTACTATTTTCTAAGTCCGGTCGTGAAATCTGTGAACTCAGAATTCTGGATCTGAAAACAAAAAAATTGCTCACCGATATATTAACTCCTATCTGGAGTGAGTTTAATTTTGAGTTTACTCCGGACGGACAGTATATTACCTATACTAAAATGAGTACCGGAGACCCGACCAGCAATATGCTTTTGAAAGAAATGAAAGCAATGCTACACCAGCTTGGCACCAGCCAGGATAAAGATATCATATTAGGCTCAAGGGAAGAATATCCCGAACTGAATATATTGACAGAGCAGTTTCCTGATGTTTCTTTTACCAATGATTATAAATCCATAATTTTAAGAATTGGTTCCACAAAATCAGAGAATCCTATATTCTATGCTCCTATATCCGCTATTAAAGATAAAAAAATCAAGTGGAAACAGGTCTTAAATCCTTCAGATGACATTACACAAATAATGATCTATGGAGATCAGTTATTTTTTTTGAGCCACAAAAATACCCCGAATTACAAAATTGGTTTAACCAGCTTATCTAACCCGGATTTTGATCATGCCAAAACGGTGGTTCCAGAAAGCAATTCTGTAATCAAATCTCTTCACAGCTCCAAAAATTATTTATTTTACACACTAAGTAATGGGATTACTAAGGATCAATATCAGCTGAATATTAAAACTCTGGAAATAAAAAAAATCCCTCTGCCTCCGGGAGTGAACACTTCCACTTCCCTGAATTCCCGTGAAACGGATAACCTTCATTGCTATAACAGTAACTGGCTGGATCCTGTGACCATATATGATTACAGCCCTGAAACAGGTAGAGTCGTAAAAAGCACTTATTTTAATGCTGAAAACAGCTACCCCGACTATCATAAATTATATGAAGTAAAAGAAATAGAAGTAAAGAGCCATGACGGTGTAATGGTTCCTCTTTCCATTATTTATCCTAAAAACATTAAAATGAATGGCAATACACCGGCTTATATCACCGGATACGGTGGCTATGGAATATCTTCTACACCCCGTTTTTCAAACAGACTGATCGTATTGCTTGAACAAGGTGTAACTCTCGCTATTGCCCATGTTCGGGGAGGTGGAGAAAAGGGTGAAAACTGGCACAAAGACGGGATGAAAGCTAAAAAGCCCAATACATGGAAAGATTTCATTGCATGTTCAGAATATCTTATTCACCAAAAGTACACCTCTTCTTCAAAACTTATTGGTAACGGGATGAGTATGGGAGGAGTTCTTATCGGAAGAGCCATTACTGAAAGACCTGATTTATATGCAGCTGCTATTGCTGAAGTAGGAATGACGAATGTTCTCCGTTCTCAGAATTCCGCCAATGGTGCCAATCAGATTCCGGAAGTCGGAAGTTTAAAAAACTCCGGGGATATTAAACACCTCATCGAAATGGATGCGCAGAGCAAGGTTAAAAAAGGAGTAAAATATCCTGCTGTTATTGTACGTACAGGAATGAACGATTCCAGAATTACGCCATGGGAGCCTGCAAAATTTGCTGCAGCATTACAAAACAGTACATCTTCAGGAAAACCTGTTCTACTATACGTTAATTATCAAAACGGTCATTTTACAAGTGATCAGGATGTAGTTTTCCATGAATACTCAGATCTTTTTGCCTTTGCATTATGGCAGACAGGCCATCCTAAATTTCAGCCTGTAAAAAAATAGAAGATATAAAAAACAAAACCCGTTTGAGAAAACTCAAACGGGTTTTTATTAAGATTAAAAAATATTGTCTAAGGATAGGGAGCAATTTCCACTTCAAGTCCTTCCATTTCATCTGCCATATGCAACTGACATCCTAATCGGCTGTTATCCTTCACATGGAAAGCCTCAGCCAGCATAGCATCTTCTTCATCTCCCATAGGCTCCAGCCCCGGATCATTAATTACATAAACCTGGCATGAAGCACACATTGCCATTCCTCCGCATACTCCAATAGTACCTTCTTCAGCCAATTCGTATGAACGAATAATCTCCATCAGGTTCATGGACATATCCGTAGGAGCTACGACATCATGGGTTACCCCCTCTCTGTCGGTGATTTTAATATTAATATCTGACATAATTCTGCAAAATTAGTCAATTTTTTTCACAACAGCTTTCTCCGCTTCTTTACGGCTACCGTCAAATCCGTCTACTCCACTTACAGTAGTATATTTTAAAACGAATTTTTTACCAGGATTTAATCTGTTGTAAACACTTTGACACATTAGCGTAGCCTCATGGAAACCACACAGAATCAGCTTCAGTTTTCCGGGATAAGTATTGATATCTCCGATAGCATATACTCCGTCAATATTGGTCTGATAATCAAGAGCATTATTAACAACGATTGCGTTTTTCTCGATATTTAATCCCCAGTTTCCGATATCACCCAGTTTTGGAGTTAATCCGAATAAAGGAATAAAATAATCTGTTTCAATATCAACCGCTTCTTCGCCGTCTTTTTCTACTGTAATAGCTTCTACTTTTCCTTCTCCTTTGATGGCTGTAACTTCAGCAGGAGTAATCAGCTTGATTTTTCCCTGATTCTTCAGATCCTGAACTTTTTCTACAGAATCCAGTGCTCCTCTGAACTCATTTCTTCTGTGGATCAGAGTAACTTCACTGGCTACATTGGCAAGGAAAATACTCCAGTCAAGAGCAGAGTCACCTCCACCCGCAATTACTACTCTTTTGTTTCTGAAGTGTTCAGGTTCTTTAATAAAATATTCCAGCCCTTTTTCTTCATAATCAGCGATGTTTTCAATGGTAGGTTTTCTTGGCTCAAAAGTACCTAACCCACCGGCAATAGCTACCGCTTTTGCTCTGTGAACCGTTCCTTTATTAGTGATCACTTCAAACCATTCTTCATCTACTTTGTTTAAAGTAACAGCAGTTTCCCCTAAAGTGAATCCCGGCTGGAATTGTTTGATCTGTTCCATCAAATTATCAACTAATTCTCCAGCATTAACTGAAGGATATCCAGGAATATCGAAAATAGGTTTTTTAGGATAAAGTTCAGCTAATTGCCCTCCCGGCTGTGGAAGTGCATCAATAATATGACACTTCATTTTTAATAGACCAGCTTCAAAAACTGCAAAAAGTCCTGTAGGTCCCGCGCCTATGATCAATATATCGGTGGTTATCATAATGTTTAGATAATTTAATTATACTTGTAACTGCAAATTTACTAATTTTAATGCGAAGCATATTTAATTGATTCTAAATAAAAACCTGAGATTTGTCAAATATCTCTATTTTAGGATTTTAAATTTGGCAATGTTTTTGTAAATGTCTTAATATGAAGAAAATTTTAAACCTTTTTGCAGTATTTATATTCTTTTTAGGCTCAGCACAGCTCAGCAATATTGCAGATGGTGAATCAATCACTTTCAGAATTCATTATGGGTTCCTGAATGCCGGTACCGCAAACCTTACTACAAAAAAAACAGTATATAAGGGCATTCCTCACCTTTATGCCAAAGGTACAGGAGAAACTACCGGTGCAGTAAAGGCTTTTTTTAAAGTAGAAGATTTGTATGAAAGCTTTATCAATACAGAAACAGGGCTTCCCAGCTTCTATGTAAGAAATGTACGTGAAGGAAGCTATCGTCAGCATTTTGAAACTGCCTTTAACCATGATAATAACACGTTGATCTTAACAGATAAAAAAGAACCTGCTAATGGCTCAAAAGTGATAAAGTCTGTAAAAGGCGTTCAGGATATGCTTTCATGTTTTTATTTCTTACGAAGCAAAACTTCAGATGAATTAAAAATAGGAACCATTATCAATATGAATGTATGGATTGACGATGAAATGTTTCCATTCCAGTTAAGAGTGGCCGGAACTGAAGATCTTAAAACGAAATTCGGAACCATCAACTGTTTAAAAATTATTCCGTCAGTAAAAAGCGGAAGAGTATTTAAAGAAAAAGAAGGGGTTACAATGTGGGTTTCCAATGATGCCAATCATCTTCCGATGCTATTAAAAGCTGAACTGGCAGTAGGTTCACTGAAAGCCAGTATCGATGACTTTAAAAATGTAAAATACCCATTAAAGTTTAGCAAGTAAACTATAAACTGCTGGTTTCTTAAATTAAAAATGTCTGTAAAGTTTTTTACAGACATTTTTAATGAATGTAATACAAACTGATTCCTGATTGTCTTTATTATAGAAGCAGCTTATATGGCTGCTTAAACATAAGATACTTCTTTATTTTTTAATTATTGAAGTATATATAAGAAACAGGACACGTGTAAGTTTTTCAATACCATCAGTTTTTAGTTACGTTTTGTTTCTTAGGTCAGTAATTAAAAACAAAAAACCTCCGGAGCTCCGGAGGTTTGATTTTTATAAAGATTTGAATTGTTCTAATGTTCTGATATCATTCTCGAAGAACATTCTGATATCGCTCATTTGATAAAGAAGCATGGTAATTCTTTCAATCCCCATTCCAAATGCATATCCCGAATATTTTTCAGCGTCAATATTTACATTTTTAAGAACAGCAGGATCTACCATTCCGCATCCCATAATCTCCAGCCAGCCTGTACCTTTTGTAATTCTGTAATCGGTCTCGGAGTTTAGTCCCCAATATACATCAATTTCAGCACTAGGCTCGGTAAAAGGGAAATAAGAAGGTCTCATTCTGATTTTAGACTTCCCGAAAAGTTCTGTCGTAAAGAACTGAATGGTTTGCTTCAAATCGGCAAAACTTACATTCTCATCAATATATAATCCTTCAATCTGATGGAAAATACAGTGAGATCGCGAAGAGATGGCTTCATTTCTGAATACTCTACCCGGAGATAAAATTCTGATTGGCGGCTGGTTTTCTTCCATAAAACGGGTTTGTACAGAAGAAGTATGTGTTCTTAAAAGGATATCCGGATTCTGTTCAATGAAGAAAGTATCCTGCATATCTCTTGCCGGATGGTATTCCGGAAGATTAAGCGCTGTAAAGTTATGCCAGTCGTCTTCAATTTCTGGACCATCTGCTACCGCAAATCCAATAGATTTGAAGATTTCAATAATTCTGTTTTTAACCAGGTTGATTGGATGTCTTGACCCCAGATCCAATGGAAAGGCAGGTCTTGTAAGATCTTCTTTCTCTACCACAACAGAAGATGCAGAAGCACTTTTCAAGTCCTCCAGTTTCACAGCAACAGCCTGTTTCAAAGTATTGATCTTTTGTCCGAAATCTTTTTTCTGGTCGTTAGGAACTTCTTTTAATGTTTCGTAAAAATCATTCAGAACTCCTTTTTTACCGTTGTACTTGATACGGAAGTTTTCTATCTCTTCTTTAGAGGTAGCATTGAAGCCGTTTACTTCGATCAGTAGTTCTTCTATCTTTTCTATCATTATTTTACCCTTTCAAAATGTTTTGCAAAAATACGACTTTTAAGTTGAATAATAAGTCAGTCATAAAAAAATCTGCCTCTTTTTCGGGAGGCAGACTTCAATCACTTATTTCACTTAAATAAAAAAATTATTTCTTTTCTAAAGCTTTCACGTTGATCTGAAGAGTTACCTCATCTTTAATCACTCCGTTTTCAGCAGGAGCCTGGAATTTCACACCAAACTCTTCTCTCTTGATATCTTTTGGCTCAGTCGCTACACTCACCTCTCCTTCTTTCACAGAAACATTAGCTTTAAACTGAACCGGCTTTGTAATCCCTTTAATCGTCAGGTTACCATCTAAAAGTGTATTGTAATCACCTTCTGTAGCGGGTGTCACTTTTGTAATCTCATAAGAAGCAGTGGGAAATTTTTCTACTTCGAAGAAATCACCACTTTTAAGATGTCCGTTTAATTTTCCTAAATCTTCCGGACTGTCTTTTAAGTCCACAGAAGTTAAAGAATTCATATCAGCAACGAATTTACCGCTTTCCAGTTTTCCCTCTTTTACTGTTACATCACCACTTTCAAATTTAATAGTTCCGAAATGGCTTGTATTTTCAGATTTAAATACCTTGTATCCTTTCCATTCAACTTTACTGTTTAGCGTATCCAGAGTATACTGGCTACCATCTTTGGTAGTTGTCACCTCATTACTTTCGCTGGTAACCGGTTTGTCTTTTTTACAAGAAATGACAACAGCCGCAGCAAATAAAGCAGGAATAGCTAACGAAAACAGTTTTTTTCTCATTTTTGATATATTTTTATTACTCCTGCTAATATAATAAAAAAAAATAGTGTTTTTATAAAAACCTTACATTTGTAATATGCTATTAGAAATAAACAATTTATTTTTCTCTCATACCAAGGATAAGCCATTGTTTCAAAACCTTAATTTAAGCTTTGAAGCCAACAGGATTATAGCATTGGCAGGGGAAAGCGGATGTGGAAAATCTACACTTCTCAGTTTGATCTACGGGCTTCTCGACTGGGAAAGCGGAGATATTATATTTGATAAAACACGGCTTTTAGGTCCCAAAGGAAATCTTGTTCCCGGAGAAGCCGATATGAAATTTGTAGCACAGAATTTTGATCTGATGCCTTACGCTACCGTTGCCGAAAATGTGGGAAAATTTATATCCAATATCAATCTAAAGCAGAAGAAAGAAACAGTAATGGAGCTTCTGGATGTGGTAGGACTTCAGGAATTCGCGCATATACTTCCTAAATATTTAAGTGGCGGCCAGCAACAGAGAGTGGCCATTGCAAGAGCTCTTTCCGTACTACCTAAATTGCTTATCCTGGACGAGCCGTTCAGTAATCTGGACTTTCCCAGAAAAATTGAACTTCGTGAAAGGCTCTTCAGATATGTAAAACAACAGGGAATTTCGTTAATAATCTCTACCCATGAACTTCAGGACATTATGCCCTGGCTTGATCAGATTGTTATTCTTCAGGAAGGAAGATTAATCCAGAATGACAGTCCGGAAGAAACCTACCGGAGACCTTATAATTCTTATGTAGCCAAGTTGTTTGGTGAAGTTAATATTTTTAGTGAAGAAGAAAGTACAGATTTTCAGTTATCCAAATTTTCATACTATCCCAAAGAAATAAAAATTTCCGAAAACGGATTTCCGGGTGAAGTCATGGAAAGCCGATTTGCAGGAAATTACTACTGGAATAAAGTGAAAGTAAAAAATAAAGAACTGGTGATTTTCACTGATGATCAATTAGAAGGACCGGTTTCAGTTTCGTTTATGTAAGATAAAGGTGAAAGCGGCTACCCAAGAGGTTTTTCGCAACTCCCACAAAACATAACTAATACATTTACTTACACTTACCATCAATTTAAAGATAAAAAAAATACAAATATAAGAACCTGTTATTAAACTTTTTCTTACATTTGTATTTCCACAGCATAAGGAAATTTTTGGTTAATTCTCTTTCTGCCTTCCGGACGGACATTAGCAATCTTGCAATTAAGTCTTTTGAAAGATTACACTGTCCAATTTTTTCCTTTTTTTATGTTTATCATCAATAAAAGCTGACTACCTCTATGCTTTCTTTACAAATTCTGATTTCAAAGCCATCGCTCCGAATCCATCAATCTTACAATCAATATTGTGATCACTTCCCGGTCTTAAACGGATATTTTTTACTTTAGTTCCGGCTTTTACCGGTTTTGGTGCACCTTTTACAGGAAGATCTTTCACCACAACCACAGAATCTCCGTCCTGAAGTTCATTTCCGTTTGAATCTAATATTTTCCCTTCATTCGCTGATTCAGAAGCTACTTCTTCAGGGTTCCATTCATAGAAACACTGGGAACATACCATCATATTGTCACTCGGATAGGTAAACTCCGAGCTGCATTTCGGGCAAAGTACTGTATCACTCATATTTTAATTTTTTACAAAGGTAGAGCTTTTTAGAGGTTAAAGTCAAGAGGAAGGGATTGGGATTATACATAAAAATATAAGATTTCGAAAAATTGATAATTCAACATTCATCAGGCCTTCCAATCGTTATTGATGTATTACCGGCATTACATTTCAGACCTAAACTTTAAAGTTTGAGCCTTGCCCCATATATTTTAAACTCCCAACTCTCAACTTTAATTCGTATTTTTGCAGATTCAAAACAGCGAAGCAAACTTATGGAACTTATTCACAGAAACTTAGCGATCGGAATTCACGATGCTTTACAAGAAACATTTTTCGAGAAAAATAAATACGCTGATAAAGTAATCGAAAGACTTTTAAAAGCTAACAAAAAATGGGGAAGCCAGGACAGAGCCGTTGTTTCTGAGATTTTCTACAATATTATCCGTTGGAAAAAACGCCTTGAGTACTATATGGGAGAAGGTGTAAAACCCAACAATATTTATAAACTTATTATTGCTTACCTGCTCTGGAGCAAAACCAATTATAAAAAATTTGAAGAATTTGACGGAATTAAAATTGCCGATATTCTTACCAAGCTTAAAAAAAATACAGTTCCTACCAAAGCTATAGAACATTCTATTCCGGACTGGCTGGCGGAAACACTTGAAAAAGAACTGGGTTCCAGCTGGGAAAGAGAAATGATTGCTTTGAATGAGCAGGCTCCTACTGTTCTAAGAACAAATTCTTTAAAAACAAGTACAAAAGAACTTATTTCCGATCTTTCTGACGAAGGAGTTGTTTCTTTTCCTATCAAGAATTATCCGGATGCAGTGCAATTAGAAGAAAAAAAGAATGTTTTCCTTACCACGGCTTTTAAAGAAGGCTTATTTGAAGTTCAGGATGCTTCTTCCCAAAAAATCGGATATTTCCTTGACGTAAAAGAAGGTCAGAGAGTAGTAGATGCCTGCGCAGGTGCAGGTGGAAAAACACTTCACCTAGCAGCATTGATGCACAATAAAGGCCAGATTGTGGCATTGGATATCTTCGAATGGAAGTTGGCTGAATTGAAGCGTCGTGCTAAAAGAGCCGGAGCTCATAATATTGAGACCCGTATGATCACGGATAACAAAGTCATCAAACGTCTTCATGAAAAAGCGGACCGCCTTTTAATTGATGCTCCGTGTTCAGGCCTTGGTGTACTGAAAAGAAATCCGGACAGCAAATGGAAGATTGATCAGGATTTTATCGACAGAATTAAAAAAGAGCAACAGCAAATCCTTCAGGACTATTCTAAAATGCTTAAAAAAGGCGGAAAAATGGTCTATGCAACCTGCTCTATTCTTCCTTCTGAAAACAATGGACAGGTAGAAGAGTTCTTAAAAAACAATCCAGGATTTAAAATGATTAAAGACGAAAAAGTAATGCCTAGTGAAGGGTATGACGGATTCTATATGGCTTTGATCGAAAGAGTTTCTTAATCACCGAAAGATCATAAAAATAACAATGGCTGTTTTCAAAGTAAAGCAGCCGTTTTTTATTCTGGCCATCACCATGAAGAATATTCATGATCTGCATCCTGACTTCAGGAAGAAGTCATCTCTTAAACTCCTTAACAGCTCTTCTGTAACAACGGGGTCATATCTTCTACTGATTCTGTAGATCATCACCGTTTTGCGGCCACAGAAACTTGGAATAACTTTGTGGTAAACTCATTTATTTATGCTAAAAAGAATCCGTATTAATTTCCTGGCTATTTTTCTGTTTTGCCTGGTCTCAGCACAGACCTATGAAATCCAATATATTAATTCCTATAACGGAAAAGTACAAACAGACCAGCCCGCCACAATAGTATGGGTGAATGAAAAAGAAAACTATATTCTAAACAACAACATTAAGAATCAGAAAAGCGGTTATCCTTTTGAAATTACAAAGGTTAAAAAGCCTTCCAATATCGTTATTTCCTATGCTTTTTTAAAACCGGGAGAAATTATTTCAAGTTCAGATTCCGAGTCTGTAGGAAAGCAAAATTTTGAATTTACCGGTGAATCAAAAAAAATAGCAGGTTATACCTGTAAAAAAGCAGTTACTAAAGTCAATTCCAATACTATTGAGATCTGGTATACCAATGATCTTAACCTTAAGGGCGGGCCTTCCGTTTTAGGACAGGATCTGGGACTGGTTTTAGAAGTGGAAAGAAATAAAAATTCGGTGATCCGTGCTGGTTCCATCCAAAAAATTAAAAATACAGATACTCAGAAATTGATAACAGCATCTGTACAACCAACAGATCAGCTAAGTTATAAAGATATGCTTTGGAAAAGCCGATTTACAACATTGAAAATTTTCGAGAATGAAATCATTAATTTTTCCGATGCTTCAAAATCTGACCGTCAGATCAAAAGATACGCAAACGGCACTATTATTCTTAAAAAAATTAAATTTCCTGTTATTTCAGAAGGTGAAAATATCTTTGCAGAACTGAAGCAACAATCCAACGGAGATGCCTATGACAGAACAGGAACGGTATTTTTTATTCCCCAGGATAAAACAACCTCTTTCTTTGACGGTCTGGAAAAAGGAGTAAAAACGCTTCCTGTATTTGAAAACGGAAACGGAAAGCAGTATTTTGGAATCACCGCCACAGAGAGCTATACTCCCGCTGTAGAAATGATGAGATTTTTCACTCCTTTCGGAATTCAGCAGTTCAATCACATCCAGCTAAAAGGGAAAACCTGGCAGACTGTTAATCCCTATAGAGAAGATATCACAGAATTCAGACCTTCTTTATCAGGAAAAGAACTTTGGATAGGAGCATTTATCGGAAACTATGATAAAGGCGGGCACAAAGTGAACCTTGAAATTACCATCCATAAAAGCGATCAGGCTGTGCATAAAAACAATATAACAATCCCTTTATTCAACTCCTTAAATATCATGGAAATGGCCGGACAGGACTACTCCACCATGTTTAATGAATCTAAAGGGCTATGGGTTGATTTCGATGTAGAAAAGGATATCAGAAATGCTCAGTTAAGATACACTACTACCGGACATGGCGGGTGGGAAAACGGCGACGAATTCATTCCCAAAGCCAATACCATTTCACTGGATGGGAAGGTCATATTTTCATTTGTACCATGGAGAACAGATTGTGGCTCCTATCGCCTGTACAACCCTGCTTCCGGAAATTTCCAGGACGGGCTGTCATCCTCGGATCTGAGCAGATCCAACTGGTGCCCGGGAACAGTTACCAATCCCAACTTCATTCCTCTCGGAGATCTGAAAGCCGGGAAACATACCATACAGATACAAATTCCCCAAGGCCCTACCGAAGGAACCAGCTTCAGCTCCTGGAATGTTTCGGGAGTCTTGCTTGGAGTACAATAAAAACAAAACCTTCTTGCATGAGAATTGCAAGAAGGTAAAAACACAAATGATGAAAAAAAATTATTTCGAGCCACAAAGTAAGCCCTAAAATTCATATAATAAATTACCATATATTAATAAATATGTCATTTTTATTTCGTATAGAGAGTACAGTCTTTATCGGCTCTTGTGAAAAAAATCAATCAAAAAACCTATTAACCCACTATTATAGTTAATATTTTACTTTAAAAACATTTAATTAATTAAAAAAAATAACTATTTATCTTTTTTAATTGTTATTTATAAACAACACTTCTACTTTTGTCCCATAAATATTAAAAACATGTGTGGAATTGTATGTCTATTTGACGCCAAACAAGAAACTGAAACATTACGGCCTCAGGTTTTGGAAATGTCAAAAAAAATCCGTCACAGAGGACCGGATTGGAGCGGAGTATTTCAGGATGAAAAAGTAGTTTTCTCTCATGAAAGACTTGCTATTGTTGACCCTACCTCAGGAAAACAGCCCCTATTTACTAAAGACGGAAAAGTAGTACTAGCCGTAAACGGTGAAATCTACAACCATAGGGAATTAAAAGAAGAATTTGCGGATTACGAATTTCAGACCCAGTCTGACTGTGAAGTAATTTTAGCACTTTATAGAAAATACGGAAAAGATTTCGTTGAAAAACTAAACGGAATTTTTGCATTCGCCTTATATGATACTGAAAACGGAGTATATCTGATTGCCCGTGATCATATGGGGATCTGCCCACTTTATCAGGGATGGGACAAGAACGGAAACTATTATGTTGCTTCTGAATTAAAAGCACTCGAGGGTGTATGTAAAACAATTGAAACATTTTTACCCGGACATTTGGTATACAGCAAAGATGGCAGTGATCTTCAACAATGGTATAAAAGGGACTGGGAAAGTTTTGATCACGTAAAAGACAAAGAAACTGATATTGCAGCATTAAGAAAAGGCCTTGAAGATGCGGTTCACAGACAACTGATGAGTGATGTTCCTTACGGAGTTCTTCTTTCAGGAGGTCTGGATTCTTCGGTAATTTCTGCTATCACTGCAAAATTTGCAAGACAAAGGATTGAAAGTGGTGACACACAGGAAGCATGGTATCCGAGACTTCACAGTTTTGCCGTTGGCCTTGTAGGATCACCGGATCTTGTGGCAGCACAGAAAGCAGCAGAACATATCGGATCTGTTCACCATGAGGTCAATTTTACAGTTCAGGAAGGACTGGATGCCGTACGTGACGTGATCTATCATCTGGAAACTTATGATGTAACGACCATCAGAGCTTCTACACCGATGTACCTTCTGGCAAGAGTCATTAAATCAATGGGAATTAAAATGGTTCTTTCAGGAGAAGGTTCCGATGAGCTGTTCGGGGGATATTTGTATTTTCATAAAGCTCCAAATGCACAGGAATTCCATGATGAAACGGTAAGAAAACTAAGTAAACTTCATCTTTATGACTGTTTAAGGGCCAACAAAGCTCTAATGAGCTGGGGAATAGAAGGCAGGGTTCCTTTTCTTGACAAGGAGTTTATGGATATCGCTATGACCCTTAACCCAAAGGATAAAATGATTAATGCCTCGGAAGGAAAAATCGAAAAGTGGGTACTCAGAAAAGCTTTTGAGGATATTCTTCCGGAATCTATCGTCTGGAGACAAAAAGAACAGTTCTCCGATGGTGTTGGATATTCATGGATTGATACGCTGAAAGAAGTTGCGGAAAAAGAAGTTACCGATGAGATGATGGCTAATGCAAGATTCAGATTTCCGCTAAACACGCCTCAAAATAAAGAAGAATACCGATACAGAACTATTTTTGAAGATCACTTTCCAAGTGAAACTTCTGCGGCAACTGTTCCGTCTGTTCCTTCCGTAGCCTGCTCCACTCCTGTCGCTTTAGAATGGGATGAAGCTTTCAAAAAAATGAACGACCCGAGCGGAAGAGCGGTAAAAGTACACGAAACGTCATATTAGAGATAGAGCTTCGGAATCCGTCTCTGTTAAATAGAAAATTTATCAATCCCGTAGCGATACGGGATTTTCTTTTGAATTAACGACAACAATATCGACATAATTTAACTGACAATCAAAAATAATATCTAATAAATAATTATATTTGGAAAACGAAAATATCAATTATAAAAAAAATGAGAAGAAACCTTACTGTTTTGTTTGTCTTATTATCCTTCAGTTTCGCCTTTGGGCAGGGAAAATATGGCAAATACCTGAATTCAAAAAAGCTTGCTTTAGCTTACAAAAGTGTGAAAGATGCTGATAAGGATGACTATTATCAACAATTTTACTGGCTGGTAAAGGCTGAGCAGCTTAAGACGTATCCTCACCTGAAAGATGTAAAGCCAGTTGTATTATATGAATTTGTAAAAAAAGTAAACCCTCAGAATCCTACTAAAAAACTGGATGCAAGAAGTAAAGAACTGAGAGCAACAGCAGAACTTTCTTTAAATCAGTATTTTAAAAATAAAAATTTCGAAAACAATTCTGTTTTGATGTACAATCTTGAGACCTATGTTGATCCGTCTAAAGGCCAATACTACACAAAAGTTGATCCCGAAAAGATCAAGGAGCTTGTTCCGAAGGAATTATTTGCATTCAATTCTCTCAACAGAAATATGGGAGAAGAAAAAACCTATTATCTTTGGATTGATAAGAAAAAAGACGATTTCAATATTGTAGATATCATTCCGGACGAAAAAGAGGATAAAGCTTTCTATACAAGACTGAGACAGTATCTTCCGAATTATAAGTTCTCTAAATATGTTCCTTCTGTAAAAAAAGGAAACAAATCAGACAAAACCGATTTAGAATACTACTACATCATGCCGTTTGAGCAGAATACCGATAATATCGAATACAAAACAAAAGATTTCAAAACATATATTCTGAGCCAGTATAAAAAAGCCGGTGATGAATGGAAAGGAGTAGAAAAACCAAGAAAATAAATCAAAAAGTCCTGTGATATTTCGCAGGACTTTTTTAATTTTATATAGATTTCTTTATCTAAAGATTCAAACTGCTTAAAGTAAGCACTTTTCTTCAAATAAAATAAGTCTGGAGACTCTATAGACACTTCAGCCTATATAAAATGACAGAAGCATCAAACCCACAACAGACCTCCATCAAGAAAATTCTTCCATTGATTCTGGCTACTGCTATTTTTATGCAGATGCTGGACTCCACTATTCTGAATACTTCTTTACCTTCCATCGCAAAAGATCTTAATGAGTCCCCCCTTAATATGCAGAACGCTATTATCAGCTATGTTCTGACTTTAGCTGTTTTTATGCCTGCAAGTGGTTTTTTGGCAGACAGATTCGGAACCCAGAAAGTATTCATCGTTTCATTGGTCCTCTTTAGCCTGGGGTCTCTCTTTTGTTCATTATCTCAAAACCTTACCCATCTGGTCATATCACGAGTTATTCAGGGAGTCGGGGGAAGTCTGATGACCCCCGTCGGAAAACTTGCCCTGATTAAGACTTTTGATAAAAATGAATTGCTGAAAGCGATGAACTTCGCGATTATTCCGGCGCTTATAGGGCCTGTGCTTGGTCCGTTGGTAGGAGGTTATATGGTAGATTATCTCTCATGGCACTGGATTTTTCTAATCAATATTCCTATTGGAATGCTGGGGATTATTTTAGGATTGAAATATATGCCCAATTATAAATCTGACAATGTTGATTTTGATGTAAAAGGTTTCCTAATTTTTGCGGCTGCCTCCCTTCTTCTTTCGGTATCGCTTGAACTTTTCGGAGATATGCAGAATATCACCCCGGTCCTTCTTGTATTTATTATGGGCTTTCTGTTTCTTTATTATTACTATAAACATGCAAGAAGAGGAGGAAACCCTATTTTCCCTTTAAATTTGTTTCAGGTAAGGACTTTCCGTGTAGGAATTGTCGGAAATCTGGCAACGAGATTAGGAATCAGTTCTGTTCCGCTGTTACTTCCTCTGATGATTCAGATCGCCTATAAGCAGTCTGCCGTAACTTCAGGCTGGATTATTGCTCCTATGGCTATAACTGCGATATTCGGAAAATCATCTGTTATTAAAATTTTAGATAAGTATGGATATCGACAGACTTTAATGGTGAATACCTTCATCATCGGAACTCTCATCTGTCTATTGGCCATTCCTGATATTCACACCTCTTTATACTGGTTTATTCCTATTATTGCAGTATTAGGATTCTTCAATTCTATCCAGTTTACTTCCATGAACACTATTTCCATTGCGGATTTACGAAATTTTCAGACCAGCAGCGGAAATTCACTGATATCTGTTAACCAGCAACTCGCGATCGGATTCGGAATTGCATTCGGACTTATTGTATTAAAACTGTTTGAAAATACAGACCTCATCAAAGGCGAGATTCATAACGCTTTCCGCTATACCTTTATCACGGTAGGCATACTAACGATTTTCTCCGGTTTAGTCTTCAGAAGACTTCATATTTCGGACGGAAAAAATATGAAATCGAAAGATGAGTAGATTCCGGACATTCACCTCAAAGTATATATCATCTATTACTGACCAGTTTTATTTACCTTCCTGTTTTACCCTACGATCTTAACACAGATCAATGTTTTTTTCTCTTAGCTGTGGTATTTTTGTCTATATAAAATCAACAATATGATGGCAACTAAAAAAGTAGAAACTGTAGTATCTCCAAGACCTGCACATTTTGTAGGTGACGGATTCAGAGTGCACAATTTTATTCCTGGTGTGCACGGATTAGATATGAAAAGAATGGACCCTTTCATTATGCTTGATTACAATTCGAAATTTCATTTCAACGGTTCAGATACCCCAAGAGGTGTAGGAGTACATCCACACAGAGGTTTTGAAACGGTAACCATAGCATACAGCGGTAAGGTAGAACATCATGACAGCGCCGGCGGAGGTGGTATTATCGGAGAAGGTGATGTACAATGGATGACAGCCGCTAAAGGGGTTTTACATAAGGAATATCACGAGACAGAATGGTCTAAAAAAGGAGGAATTTTTCAGATGGTTCAGCTCTGGGTAAATCTTCCTGCAAAAGATAAGATGAGCCATCCAAAATATCAGGCTATTGAAAACGCTAAAATGGAAAGAGCAGACCTGGGTGAAAACGGATTTGTAGAAATTATAGCAGGAGAATATCAGGGACATCTTGGGCCAGCCAAAACTTTTACCCCTGTTCATATGATGAATGCCAAACTTAAAGCCGGAGGAAAAGCAGCATTTAATTTTCCAGCCCATTTTAATACCGCTGCTTTGGTGATTGAAGGCAATATCATCATTAATGAACAAGACCATGTAAAAACGGATCATTTTGCTTTATTTAAAAATGAAGGAGAAACATTCACCATTGAGGCAAAAGAAGATGCTGTTGTTTTAATCATCAGCGGAGAACCGATTAATGAGCCGATTTATCCTCACGGACCTTTCGTTATGAACTCCAGAGAGGAAATTATGCAGGCATTTGAGGACTTCAATACCGGAAAATTCGGTTATCTGGAAGATTAGCAGATTTAAATTTAACTTAATCTTTAATTGCTCCTTTTTTACTAACTTTATATAATGATGTTACGGTAAGCATAACAGGAGCAGAGTACATATAAACGACAATAAATATTTTATGATATCTTGACAAGTCTTATAGGTTTTCAAAATCGATAAGGCTGAGTCATCAGACAAATCATATACAATCTATCCTTAATACTACAATTATGAAATCCGAATTCGAAAATATACCTCTGGTAAAAGCTGACAAAAGATTTGAAATCGAAGTCAACGGACATTATGCTTTCATTGATTATCGTGAAACCAGTCATCAGATTGCTTTGATTCATACTGAAACAGAACCGGAACTTGCCGGCACAGGAGCTGCTGCAGCAGTGGTAGAAAAAACACTGAATTATATTGAAGAAAGCGGTAAAAAACTGCTGCCTTTCTGCCCTTACGTTTTTGCTTTTATTAAAAAGCATCCTGAATGGAAGCGTATTGTTGATGAAAAATTCGAAGGCTATCATCAGCTTTAAATCAACAACAGGAACCTCTCAACTTATCTAAACAATTCAAAAAACACATTATTTATCATGTCAAATATCGGACTTATCATCGAAGAAAAAGCTGCAGATATAGGAAATTTTCTGGTGGGAAGACTTCTTCCTTTTCGTGAAAAAAGAGCCGTAGGACCTTTTGTATTCATTGATCACATGGGACCTTCTGAATTAAAGGATTATCAGAATCTTGATGTGCCTCCGCATCCGCATATAGGATTATCTACATTAACGTATCTGCTTGAAGGATCTATTTTCCATAGAGACAGTATAGGAAGTGCCATCGAAATAAAACCGGGTGCTGTCAACTGGATGACTGCCGGAAAAGGTGTGGTACATTCGGAAAGAACTCCGGAATACCTAAGACACAGTGATAAGAGACTCCACGGATTTCAGATCTGGGTAGGACTGCCTAAACATCTTGAGCAATCTGAGCCTACGTTTCATCATATCGAAGCAGATGACATTCCGGTCTGGGAAGAAGACGGAATTCAGTATAAATTAATTGCAGGTGAAGCATTCGGAAGAACGTCTCCGGTTCCGGTACACAGCAAATTGTTTTTCCTTGAAATCAAAACAAAAGAGCCTAAGAAAATAAGCATAGGAAAAGATCTTTACGGAGAAGCTGCCATGTATGTACTGGACGGAACTGTAACGACCGAAGGAAATACTTATGGTTCTAAGCAGCTGATGATTGCAAAAGATACCAAACTGTGTGAATTTGATATGAGTGAAAACGGTACGGTTTATCTTTTTGGCGGTGATCCTTTCGATGATGAACGCTTTATATTCTGGAATTTTGTCAATTCCGATAAAGAATTAATAAATCAGGCCAAAGTAAACTGGAATGATCAGAACCATGAAGCATTTCCTCTGGTTCCGGGTGATGAACAGGAATATGTTCCGCTTCCCAAAGCTATTTTAAACAAAAAATAAATTCGGTTAAGCAATAAAAACCATGAAAATATTAGCATTTGCAGGAAGTTCTTCTTCCACTTCGATTAACCGTGAACTGGTGAAGTTTGTCCTAAAGGATTTTCAGAAAGAGGAAATTAATCTGATTGACCTCAATGATTTTACAATGCCTGTTTTTTCTGTTGATCTTGAAAAAAAAGGATTTCCTGACCAGGCCCACCGGTTTTTAAAAGCCATTGAAGAATCCGATGTTATCATTTGCTCTCTTGCCGAACACAATAGATCCTACAGTGCTGCCTTTAAAAATGTTTTTGACTGGGCTTCAAGAATTAATGTAAAAGTATTTCAGAATAAGCCCATGCTTCTGATGAGTACTTCTCCGGGAGGATTTGGAGGCGGAAACGTGATGAATACTGCCAAAACATTTTTCCCGCAGTTTGCTGCTGATATCAAAGACACCTTCTCATTACCTAAATTTTATGAAAATTTTGATCTTGAAAGCGGAGTTATTAACCCTGATATGCTGGCTGATCTGAAAAATAAAATACAAAACTTTAAAAATCAGGTAAATGAATAAAGGAAGATTAGAAGCCTTCAGTGACGGTGTTCTGGCTATTATCATCACCATTATGGTACTTGAACTGAAAGTTCCTGAGGGTGATAGCTGGGCAAGTCTGAAACCTCTCCTTCCCAAATTCTTAGCTTATATTTTCAGCTTTATTTATGTAGGAATCTACTGGAACAATCATCATCATTTGTTTCAAACGGTAAGAAAAGTAAACGGAAGTATTCTCTGGGCCAATCTGCATTTGTTGTTCTGGCTCTCATTAATGCCTATTGCAACAGAATGGATAGGAACAACCCGTTTTTCCAAAAATCCGGTAGCCGCTTATGGTATCGGACTGATTATGTCTGCAATTGCCTATACTATTTTAGAGCATGTAATTATCCGGTCTGAGGGAGAAAGCTCAACACTGAAGGAAGCTATCCATTCAAAATATAAAGAATATATCTCCATTATATTTTATGTACTGGGAATCGCTACTTCATTTTTTTATCCTTATATTGCCATAGGTTTTTATTATATCGTAGCTCTTATATGGCTGATTCCGGACAGAAGAATCGAAAAATCATTAAAAGAAAATTGATATGGAAACACATGAATATCCCAACGGCGACATTACGGTCATCTGGCAGCCCCAAAAGTGTATCCACTCGGCTGTATGTGTAAAACTGCTTCCCCAAGTCTATAATCCCAAAGACAGACCCTGGATAAAAGCAGAAAATGCAACCCCTGAAGAACTCAGAAAACAAATAGATCAATGCCCGTCAGGAGCATTAAGTTATAAATTCAATACAGAAAAATAATGGCGGTAACTGTACAAGCAAGTTTAGGAAAAACAAAATATTACACTCAGGTAACAGCTGGTGAAAATCAGATCATTACTGATGAGCCTGTAGATAAAGGTGGGCAGAATAAAGGCTTTAATCCCCTGGAAATTCTGGCCACCTCTCTGGCAAGCTGTACGGCAGCTACCTTGAGAATGTATATTGAAAGAAAGGAATGGGACGTGGAAAACATCCTTGTAGAAGTGGAACTTGAAAATTTCCCATTGACTAAAAGAGCTGTTTTTAAAAGAGATATCCGCTTTGAAGGAGTACTGGATGATGAGCAGATGAAAAGATTACATACTATCGCAGACGCCTGCCCTGTTCATAAAATATTAACTAACGACATAGAAATACTAACTAAATTCTCATAATATGATCGAAGTAAAACAAAACAATGACGAGAAACACGGAAGTTTTGAAGCTTTCATAGATGGAAGGCGCGCAGGAATGATGACCTATACCTGGGCGGGAGAAGAAAGATTTATTATTGACCACACTGAAGTGGAAGAAGCTTACAATGGAAAAGGAGTAGGTAAAGAAATGCTTTTGGCAGCGATAGATTTTGCCAGAAAGAATGGCAAAAAGATTATTCCGCTATGCCCTTTCGCTAAAGCAAGTTTTCAGAAAAGCCCGGAACTTCAGGATGTATTGGTGAATTAACTGCTATTTCCAATCTTAACATACCAACCTTTCAGAATAAGATCTGAAAGGTTTTTTATTTTGTTGATGACCATTTAGCATTTCTGCAGATTCATAAAAACAGACCATATACTGAATTCACTATCCACGAGTGATCTTTTTTATATATTTGCTAAAATTTAATTTAAGCATGAATCCAGGAACTGTCCTTTTGCTATTTGTTTTCATCTATTTCATCGGTCTTTTAGTAATTTCTTATTTCACCAGCCGAAATTCTGATAACCAGTCATTCTTCATCGGGAATAAAAAAAGTAAATGGTGGCTTGTGGCATTCGGAATGATCGGAACCAGTTTAAGCGGGGTCACATTTATTTCAGTTCCGGGAACGGTGGGAAAAATGACAGGCTCCGAGTATATTTACGGCGGTTTTGAGTACTACATGATGGTTATTGGTTTCTTCATTGGATATTTCATCGTTGCAGCCATCCTTCTTCCGTTGTATTACAAGATGAACCTGACATCTATTTACACCTATCTGGGAAGAAGATTTAATGTTGAAGCTCATAAAATCGGCTCTATATTTTTTATCATTTCCAGAGCTATTGGAGCTACGGCGAGACTCTATCTGGTAGTCAATGTTTTGCAGATTTTTTTACTGGAAGGCTTAGGCGTTCCGTTTTGGGTAACTTCTCTTGTACTCTTACTTATGGTTCTTTTATACACCTTTGAAGGCGGAGTAAAAACAATTGTTATTACAGATACTCTGCAGACTTCTTTTATGATTATCAGTCTGGTTGCATGCATCGTTTATATTCTTTCCAACCTTAACTTATCTTTTGGTGAAGCATATACTATTTTAGAACAGAAGAATTATACTCATTTCATCAATTTTGATCCCAATTCAAAAACTTTTTTCCTTAAAACAATTTTAGGAGGGATTTTTATCACCATTGCCATGACAGGACTGGATCAGGAAATGATGCAAAAAAACATCTCTGTAGATAATCTTAAAAACTCAAAGAAAAACATGCTGACTTTTGCAGGAACTCTTCTGATTGTCAATCTTGCATTTTTGTTCCTGGGAGGCCTGCTCTATCTTTTTGCATTACAGCACGGCGCAGAATACGGCACTACAGGTACTGATCCTGTGACCAATATTTTTGGATTTAAAGATGCATCGGGCAATATTAAAAATATAATGGGCGATGATCTTTTCCCGGCTTTATCTCTTCAGGGATATTTCCCGATGACCATTTCCATTATCTTCATCATTGGGTTGATTTCGGCATTATTCCCTTCTGCCGACGGGGCTTTAACAGCTGTTACAAGTTCCTACTGTGTAGACCTTCTCAATCTTAATGAAGATAAAACCAAGACTGAAAAAGAAAAGAAAAGTCTTCGTATGAAAGTCCACTTAACATTTACGGTGGTTTTCTTCATTCTGATTATGGTCTTCAAAGCTTTGAACGATAAATCGATTGTTTATCTTATCATGGAAGTAGCAGGTTATACCTACGGACCGCTTTTAGGACTTTTTGCTTTTGGTATTTTCACTAAATTTAAGATATCAAAGAAGTATTCAATCCTTGCCGTGACTATTTTGGCTCCTGTGCTTACCTATCTGATTAATTTTTCCGTGACCACCTACACCGATTACAGAATCGGGGTGGAATTAATTGTTCTCAACGGGTTGCTTACTTTTATCGGACTATGGATTGTTAAAGACAAACAGGATCTAAGACTTGTTTAATAAAAAATAACCCTAAAATATCAGTTATGAAATTATCCGTTTTTCTGACCCTGAGTCTGTTTACAGGTCTATTTGTAAATGCACAGAATGCTGTTGATTTTGCCAATCTTGCAAGATATAAAGATGAAAATACAAGCATTTTAAGTTCAAAGAAAAAAGTGGATGTTGTCTTTATGGGCAATTCCATTACAGAAGGCTGGGTGAAAAGCCATCCGGAATTTTTTTCTGAAAATAATTATACAGGCAGAGGAATCAGCGGGCAAACCACATCACAGATGTTACTGCGTTTTCAGAATGATGTTATTGCTTTAAAACCAAAACTGGTGATCATTAATGCGGGAACCAATGACATTGCTCAGAATACAGGTGTTTATGATCCTGATTTTACGTTTAATAATATCAAAGCAATGGCTGATATTGCCCAAAACAACGGAATTAAGGTTATCATAGCCTCCGTATTACCTGCTGCTGCATTTCCGTGGCGCAAAGAAATAACGGATGTTCCCCAGAAGGTAGATGCCCTCAACAACAGGCTAAAGCAGTATGCAAATGACAACAAAATTATTTATGCAGATTATAATTCTGTGATGCGTGATTCAAAGGGAGGAATGCGTGAAGGTCTTTCGAAGGATGGTATCCATCCGGTTCCCGCAGGCTACGCCATCATGGAACCACTGATAAAAAATGCCATTCATAAAGCCTCAGTAAAAAAATAAAAAATTCAAAAAATACACTTTATTAACTATGAAAAAAATGATTTCGCTCTTCATCTTTGTATGGACATTTGGGATGATGAGCGCTCAGGAAAACTTTGAACTGTCTACATTGAGAATCGGACCTTTTAAGATTTTCATGTCTAAAACAGAAGCTGAAAAGATTGCAGGTACAAAACTATACGCCGAAGGGGATAAAAAAAACAATGTGAAATATAATGGAGAAACCATTCAGATTGATATTTTCGACCAGTATGTAAATGAAGCCAACCCTTCTGTTCCTTCTGTTTCGTATATGACGACAACCAGCAAAAAATTTAAAACAAAAAGCGGAATCGGAATCGGAAGTACCAGAGATGACCTGATCAATGCCTACAGAAATTATTCCAGCTTCAGTGTTCGTCCTGAATGGGATGATACAATGCAGAAACCTGTTAAGGATGCAGGTTATTTCACTTTAGAAGACAGCCAGGCCGGAACACAGCTTACTTTTAAACTGGTCAACAATACGGTTGTAGAAATTTCAGTTTATCTTAACGAAGGCTGCTAACTCCCTGCTTTAAATAAAATAATCAAAATCCGGACCTGAGCTCCGGATTTTGCATTTCCGTAAGCCGCCAAAAAATTGTAAATTCGCATGCAAATAAATCAGATATAATGAGTAAAAGTATCGAAGAGTTAAAATCTCTTACTACACAGATCAGAAGAGACATTTTAAGAATGGTTCATGCTGTTAATTCAGGACACCCGGGTGGAAGTTTAGGTTGTACAGAGTTTTTTACAGCTCTTTACGGAAAGGTGATGAACTATCATCTTCCTTTTACGATGGAGGGAAAAAATGAAGATCATTTTTATTTGTCAAACGGACATATTTCACCGGTTTACTATTCTACACTGGCAAGATTCGATTTTTTCCCGGTAGACGAGCTGAAAACGTTCAGAAAACTGGATTCCAGATTACAGGGACACCCAACGACTCACGAAGGACTTCCAGGGATCAGAATCGCTTCAGGTTCTTTAGGTCAGGGGCTTTCTGTGGCACTTGGTGTTGCTCAGGGTAAAAAATTAGACGGAGACAAGTCTCTTGTTTACACGCTTCACGGTGATGGTGAACTTCAGGAAGGTCAGGTTTGGGAAGCGTTGATGTATGCTGCTGCTAAAAAAGTAGACAACATCATTTCAACGATTGATTACAACGGACGTCAGATTGACGGAGATACTGATGATGTATTAAGCTTAGGAAATCTTCATGCTAAACTTGAGGCTTTCGGATGGATCGTTCTGGAAGAAAAGAACGGTAACGATCTTGAAGCTGTGATTGCTATTCTTGAAAAAGCAAAAACTGAAACCGGAAAAGGAAAACCGGTAGCAATCATTCTTCATACGGAAATGGGTTATGGGGTTGATTTTATGACGGGAAGTCACGCTTGGCACGGTAAAGCTCCTAATGATGAGCAATTGGAAACAGCATTCAAACAATTGTATTTAGAAGCTCCTGCAGATTACTAATATCTTAAAAAAATAAAAATGAAATATACATATACAGAAAAAAAAGACACTCGTTCAGGATTCGGAGCCGGATTAGCGGAACTGGCTGACAAAAACCCTAATGTGGTAGCACTTTGTGCAGATCTTATCGGTTCTTTGAAAATGGAGAAATTTATTGAAAAAGCTCCGGAAAGATTCTTTCAGGTAGGTATTGCCGAAGCCAATATGATGGGACTGGCAGCAGGTCTTAGTATTACAGGGAAAATTCCTTTTACAGGAACTTTTGCCAACTTCTCTACTTCAAGAGTGTATGACCAGATCCGTCAGTCTATCGCTTATTCAGGGAAAAATGTAAAAATCTGTGCATCTCACGCTGGTCTTACTTTAGGAGAAGATGGGGCAACTCACCAGGTTCTTGAAGATATCGGTATGATGAAAATGCTTCCGGGAATGACCGTGATCAATCCTTGTGATTACAACCAGACAAAAGCTGCAACACTGGCTATTGCAGACTTTGAGGGGCCTGTATATTTAAGATTCGGAAGACCTACCGTTCCGGTATTTATGCCTGAAGATATGCCTTTCGAAATCGGAAAAGGAATTTTACTGCAGGAAGGAACTGATGTAACGATCGTTGCTACAGGTCACCTTGTATGGGAATCTCTTGTTGCCGCTGATGAGCTTGAAAAAGAAGGTATTTCATGTGAAGTAATCAATATTCACACGATCAAACCTTTGGATGAAGAGATCATTTTAAAATCAGTGGAAAAGACCGGTAAAATTGTAACTGCTGAGGAGCACAACTACCTTGGAGGTTTAGGGGAATCTATTGCAGGAATGCTTGCAAGAAGAAGACCTACAAGACAGGAATTCGTGGCTGTGAATGATACTTTCGGAGAATCGGCAACTCCTGCGGAACTAATGAAGAAGTACAAGATTGATGCTGCTGCAGTGAAGGAAGCTGTAAAAAGAATTTTAGCAAGCTAAAATAAGCTATTATCAATATAAAAAATCGGCTGTTTCAGGGAAGCAGCCGATTTTCGTTTATATATCTATCAATTATTTAATCTGATCAACATCTGAAGGTTTTATCGCTATCTTTCTCTAGGAATTCCTACAGCTTCCAGAATAGGACATAATATCTGATCAATATATTCATCTTCTCTTCTGTTTGAAGCCTTAGAACCGGAAAAATAATTACTGATTCTGTAGTTTTTTACAAACTGATTTCTTTTTTTCCCGATACAAAAGTGGTAGCCTCCCCACTCTTCGTGGATAAAATAAGTCATTTCATTAAAATCCATGATTTTCCAGGAAAAATAAAGTTTCTTATAAATACACTTTTGAGATTTATCAAAAATATAAGTCACAGGAATTCTGAAAATAAGATCCGCCAGAAAATAGATCATATAAGCTGCCCATAATCCTATGGCAATCTGAAAAGAATTCCGGGACATATGAGGCTGATAATAAAAAATAACAGGAAATGCTATAAGTCCTAAAGCCAGCCAGCCCATCAAAAAACGCATGAAATTGTATTTGGGCATAATCCGGATCTCATTTCCGTCTTCACGGAATTTATAACGGTCTGTTACGTTCATTATTCTGATCATTAATATTCATGATATCTTCTGTTTCATTCACCATATTTTGTATTCCTCTTTGAGTAACCGCCTGTCCTATCGTCAGCTTTTTATTTTTGCCATCCACTTCAAAATGAGCTGAAAGGATTACATTAGTGGTAATCAGTCCCCAATATTTGGTCGTAAAAATTTCAAAATTGGTAAAATTCTCTATCGGATAAGTTTTGGCGGGAACAAAGACAGAATGTTTTCCGGTAACGGTAAGCCGGTCCATATCAATGATTAACTTCTTGGCAAAAAAATTGGCAATAATAAGTACTGCAACCGCCAGCAAAGAAAAGAACAGCCATGTAATTCCCAGTCTGTAAACGAAGACAGCTCCCGCTAAAAATACAATCGTTAGTATGGAAATAAAGACAGGCTGATTTTTAAAAGTATAGAGGTTTCCGTCTTTTTTGTAAAATTTTAAGGTATTCATAGTAATATTTATATTATGTTTTGATTGAGTTTAAAATAAGTGAATGGGGTGTATTTTGTTATCGGTAACGTTTTGCAATGTCATCGTCATTAATGGTTTCAAATGTGACCAGGTCTGTTCTGAAATAGGTATCGTGAATTGAGAAATAAGCATCTGTTTTATTTTCAGTAGCAGCAGCAGCTTTCTTCCAGCATTCAAAAAACCAATTTTCAAACAGGGTATATTTCTCATCATTATATTCATCCAGAAGATCATCAGCATCTTCTTCTTCATAGGAATCACAAAATTCTGCAGCTTCATTCCATATATCCTCAGGAATGAATGCGTTCCATCGGTCTGCTTCTGAATTCTTCCCGTCATTTTTTTCCGGAAGCATCATGGGTGCAATAATAATCTCGCCTGATGCATTAACAGCCCAGCATACCAGATTTAAATAGTCGTATTCATATTCAAAGTAAAAAGCTTTAATATCGGCTTTACTGTGATCTCCAAGATACCTTATATTCTCATCATTAAGTATATTGGTCAAATCATCGGTAAATGATCCGCTTATCTCATCTAAATAATTTTGAAATTCAATATTGAGCTTTTTGAGTTTTTCCATCAATTATCGTTATCTTTAAATTTATCGGGCAATGGTTCTTCCCACTACTTTTTCCAATGCTGAGAACATATCATCTACAGCTAATACCTGCACATCAGAATGATTTTTTAACCAGTAAGAATGTAAAACGATCAGATCCTCCTCAAGATTATAAAAAGAGTCATTGTTCAGTTGATCCCTTGTCACATTGGAGCCGAAATAATCGCTTTCCAAAAATTTCTGAAGTACTCCTTCCTGTAGGCTTTCAACTTTTGAAGACTGTTCAAAAAACAATTCCAGATGTTTCGAGGCTCCAATTTTCGTTAAGCCTTTTATTATCATTCCGTTAACCACCGGAGACCATTGGGAATTCCACACAAACTGGGAAAAGTTTCCGTTTTTATATTGCCACAGATAGTAATCCACATAATAACTTGTAACAGCGTCCTCATGCTGGTTTTCCGTTTCTACTCCTTCTTCAGCCAGCAGGTTTACCACAGAGATATTGGAACGGATGATATCATAAGGATCATTGCTGTTATAAGCATTATCAGATACAATTATTTTATTCAGTTTCATATGCTATAATTTGATGGGTATTGTATTTAATTACCCCAGGTATCCATCCAGGCCAGATACTCATTTTTATATTCATTATCATTGAGCCTTGTAATTATTTTTCTAAGATCATCCGTTTCAAATTCATAATCTGAAACCGTAAAGATCAGGAAGATCTCATCACCGGTAATCTGGCTGAAAAAGTTTTCTTTTTTAAGCTTTTCAAGAACTTCAACACAGGCAGAATATAATCCGGTCTGAAATTTTTCAAACCATCCGTTATCTTCATCATTTTTATCCAGTTCTGCTCTAAGCTCAGAGCATATATCATCAAACTCCTTTTCTGCACCCTCCATTTCATAGGCCCATTCAGCAGGCTCATACTTATAATACACGAGATCTCCTTCTTCTGCATAATGCTCCAGTACTCTAACTGTATTTGTTGCAGGGCAAACGGTCATGGCTCCTTCGTCACTATATAAAGCAAAACTATAGATCTTTTCAGATCCGTGTTTTTCATAAGCATCCAGAAATGCTTTTTTGGCAGCCGTTTCTATTTTCTGTTTCAAAATCTCAAAGTTCATACTTCATCTGTTTAAAATGGGGCGGTAAAATTACCCTTATCTCTTTAAACCGGGGTATTCTATTTTGTATAATTCCGGTCATTTTCATGAATATAGCTAATCTATTTTACGGTCTCTGGACAACAGCCTTAATAATCAATAGATTAACAGTTCATGTTTTCTCTCTTTTTTTGTACATGATATCATTTTCACCGGATAAAATCATGAATGTGTACACTAAGAAAATATTATATCATATCATCATCTTTACAGGTTTTATTCTTATCATACTATAAGCACTTATTTTATTTTCATCAATCATGAAGATTTAATAAAAAAAGATACCTACCTCTTACAGAGCATCTTATACAATTTCCACGTTGAAAAACTTACAAAAAAATCACAACAACAATCACGATACAGTGATGTAATTATTTTTAGTTTTGATACCATCAGCGTTGATAAAAATTATATTTCAGATGATATTATACCCGTACACTATAATACCGGTCTGAGAATCTCCCATGTCAGGGATTGTATGACAATACAGGTTTTAATTAAAATTATTTATTATGAAAAAACTTACAGGAATGAAGAGCTTTTCTTCATTGGAAAACAAGAAACTGAAAAATTCAAAGATGATTTTTGGAGGAAACACAAATGTGAGAACAACTGAAGAAACGGGGCCTAACGGTCAGCCTGGCAATACAGGAGATACTAGGCTATTCAACGATGGAACAGCTCACTCGACTATAACAGTTGATTAAATTACAGGGGGAAAAAATCCCCCTTTTATTTCATACAATAATATATATAGCTTATGAAATACATTTTTTTTTCCTTTATGATGATTATATTCACTTTTATTGCTTGCACAAGTAAAAAACTTAACTATATAAATTATTACAATCAAGTTTATGCAATCGACAGTACTCATAGGATTGACAGGGATACTTTAGCAACCATCAGAAAATATAAAAAATTGTTCAGAAAATATCCTCCCGTACAAAATGAAAGAATTGAAGAATTTGAAACTTATATTCGGTATGCAGACAAATATCATACAAATTTTGGAGGAAAACGAACCCTCAGCAAACTCATCTCACAGGTTGCTCCGAACTGGAAATACAAAAGACTCGAACCATTTTTCTTTACACTTTATAAAAAATATGGGATGGATAGTATTGATATTGAAAAAAAAATTATTGTATGGAATCAGAAATTAAATAAAGTATTAATTGATTCTTTTAACATTGCATTTAAACGTGATCAGTATAATGATCGTATCGGGCCAACCGTTACGATTAATGACCGCAAAAATGCAGAACTTTTAATCTGGACATTTAAAAATTACGGTTTCCCCTCCAGAGATAAGATAGGTCTTTATGGAAGCAATGAGCAGCTTATGTATATGGGAACCCTTCTTAATCATATGGCAGGAACAGTCTACTATGATTATTTTAAGACAAAATTACTGGAATATGTAAAGTCTGGAGAATGTACTCCAAGAGATTATATAGAAATGGTTGATAAATATAATTACATCCATCATTTTGACACTGCTTATCGCATATTTGTGCATTACAACAGACCTGAGCTGAATGTTTCAGATTCCGCAAGAATTAACAATAATAGAAAAGCAATAGGCTTTCCTACTCTTAGCCAGTCAGAGAAAATCATTAAAGATTTTCAAAAAAAGATCAGCCATTGAACTTATTTGCTAAGTTTTGAATTATTTATATAACCCAATTTAAGCTATTAATATGATTCTGATTCTTTCTCAAAATAACGAAATCACCACGACTGAAGTTATTAAATATCTTATTCAGATGAATAAAAAATTCATCAGAGTACATGAAGATGAATTGTTTGAGATTAAAATCCGGGATAAGAAAATTTTTCTGGAAGGTACACATAACGTATTTTTTCTTGATGATATAAAAAGTGTTTGGTACAGGCGTGGAGGATTGAAGTTTAAAAGATTAAAATATACCAATCGGTCCATTCATTTAAATATGTCGGAAACGCAGCACTGGCTTGAAGATTATGTAAAGAAGACGTTAGAATCCAAAAAAAACATCAACAAAGAAAGTAACAGCGATGTTAACAAACTGATCATACTGAACAAAGCAAAAGATATTGGATTCGATGTTCCTGAATATTTTTTATCAGAAAATACTGACGATGTGGAAATAGAAAAGACCATTATAAAAACAATAAATGGAAATGTGATGCTTGAAGAAATAAAAAAAAGCTTCAGCGGATTTATGTATACTTCGGTAGTTAAAGAAAGAGAAAACAGAGATTTCTTCATTACTTTTTTTCAGAAGAAAATTGAAAAGGATTTTGAAGTAAGAACCTTTTATTTAAATGGTTTATGCTGGTCTATGGCAATATTCTCACAAAATGATGCCCAAACTAAAACTGATTTCCGGAAATACAACGAAATAAAACCCAATAGGAATGTCCCTTATCGCCTTCCTGCTGAACTTGAAAAAAAAATACATCTCCTTATGCAATATTTAGATCTTAATTCCGGGTCTGTGGATTTTATAAAGAAAGGAGAAAAATATTACTTTCTGGAGATCAATCCAATTGGTCAGTTCATGGGTCTATCTCATACATGTAATTATTTCCTTGAACAGAAAATAGCTGAGTTCTTATGAAAAAAATGTATCACGAAAAAAATAAATTACCTCTTACATTCAAATATATTGAGATCTTTAAAACCAAAAATGTATGTAAAATCCATAGTAATTTATTGTTTTTTGTAAAAAGTAAAAAGTATCAGAGTGACTATCATGTAAGAGAAAAACCATTAAAAGCACTTATCAGAATCTTATGAAATACTTCAATTTATTCAGCAATATACTCGTCACTAAAGGGGCCAAACGTATCCTGATCTCTGATCTGCAAAGAAATTCTTCTGAATTGTATCCTTTAGAATTTCACGAAATTATAAAGCAGTTGAAGAATAAGTCTGTAGAAAATATTCTGAAAAATTACGATACAGAATCGATATCATTCGTTCAAGAATATATTAATCTGCTGGTTGAAAAAGAATACGGTTTTATAACAGAAGGAGACTGGGACAGAAATTTTCCGTCACTAAATTATCATTTCCATGAGCCGAATGAAGTTTCTAATATTTTTATAGAAATTAGCAGTCTCTCTGTTCTCAACAAAATAAAACAAGAGGTGGAAAATCTTGGAGTGAAACATCTTGTTATTTATAGTCATCAAAAACTTTTACTTAAAGATTTCCAGAATATTGACTCAAAATTTAAAAATTCTGTTTTAAATGGTATAGAAATTATCTCACCTTTCCACGATGATATAGACAGAAATTTTATTGATTCACTTCATCAAACCGTTGATAGAATTTACAATTTGGTATTTCATACCTGTTCAAAGATCCCATTCCGTTCAAAAGACATTTTCAGATTTACCGTACAGTTCATCAGACAAGACTTACAGATATCTGCCTGCGGAAAGGTAGACTTAAAATACTTCAATACCAATCTTCCAAAGGTTCTTGAAGCCCTCAACCATAATTCCTGTCTGTATAAAAAAATAGGTATAGATAAAGACGGCAATATTAAAAACTGTCCTCTAATGTCTGAAAGTTACGGCAATATTCAAAATACAAGTCTTGAGGAAGCTATCGCGCAGCCTGCATTCCGGCAATATTGGAATATGAATAAAGATCGTATAGAAGGTTGTAAAGACTGTGAATTCAGGTATATCTGTACTGATTGCAGGGCTTATACGGAACGATCACATTATACCTCGGAAAACCTGGATATATCAAAGCCTTTAAAGTGCGGTTATAATCCTTATACCAGCGAATGGGAAGAATGGAGTAAAAACCCGCTTAAACAGAAAGCCGTCACTCACTATAAGATATAGAACATAAAAGCTTTTAAATGATGTTTAAAAGCTTTTTTATACTATAATAAGAAAACGCTGCATCTCTTATTTAAAAAACTTCCATTTCGGAATAATAGCCAGCATCCCAAATCCTGTGAAAAGGAACAGATTGGTCACATCCGTGTATAAGAATGTTGACAGGTAATAATTATGCATAAAGAAGTGCAGCACCAGTAAAACGGGAAACATAAAAATTCCGATTTTCCGGTAAAAAAACATCAGCACAAGACCTATCATCATCAAAAGGTCTATAGAAAAAATAACATAAAAATACCATCTTGGAATTTCCAGGTATTCATGTTGCAGATATTCATCAACATCAATTCCAAGTCCCATAATCGTAAACAACATCAGGGCAGCAAATGCCAGTACAAATCCCCATCCTTTCTTCGGATCTTCATCAAAATAGCTGTATTCTTCCATACTACAAAAATAAAGAACTTATGAGAGATTTCATAAGTTCTTTTATAATAATTCGTTTAAAATTTGAATTAGATAGAGATAGCGTTGATCAATCTGTTTTTGTCGCTTAAGTACTCTTCCATTGAAATCATACTTTCAGTTCTCATTACATCCTGAATATCGTCTATCTGATAGATAATTCTTTTAGCGTCATCTGTATTCTTAGCTCTTACTTTACAGAAAATATTATATTTTCCGGAAATAACGCTAGCTTCGATTACGTTAGGAATAGTTGACAATTCTTTCAATACTTCCTGAGTACGGTTTGATTTTGTCAAAAGGATACCGATAAAAGCAGTAAAGTGATAATCCAACTTACCATAATCGATATTAAGAGATGATCCCAAAATAATACCTGCATCTTCCATCTTTTTCACTCTTACGTGAATTGTTCCAGCAGAAACATCCATCTGCTTTGCAATTTCGGTAAAAGGCATTCTTGTGTTTTCTACTAAGAAATCAAGAATCTTCTTGTCTATTTCGTCCAGTTGATAGTTCATATTAGTTAAATTACAATTTCTTTAAAAAATCTATGTATTTTTTGCAAATTTATAAAAAATAATTTAACTAAAAAAATTATATCAAATATTAACAATAATTAACACAGATGATAAAAATCATTAAAATATTCCGACTATTTAGCTTTCGATTTTATAGAATCTGTTTTTATTTCAGTTTTGTCTTCAGGAGTTTTTTTATCTTTTTTCTTCTTTTTAAATAAAGAATTAAAGCTTTTACTCCACACAACTCCCATTCCATAGGCTTGATTAGCAGATCCGTTGGTACTTACCATCCCAATATTGGTTGGTTTTGAATAGCCTCTTAAAATTAAACTACCGTCATTTTTTTTAGAAAGATCATACTCAATAGATCCCTCTCCGGAGAGATAATTCGTCTGTGTACCCTCTGTTTTTGATAATGGAATCCCTAATCCGGTCTTTACATTTACCCTTGGTGAAAGTGCAACACTTACTCCCGCATTCGCTCTGTCTCCGATATTGGCATTCTGGTCACCTTTTACATAATTAAGGTCAATCTGGAATTCATTACTCATCGTATTTAAAACGGATCCCAGCTGTTTCAGAAGCATATTATATCCGGAAGATTCCGCAACGTTTCCTACATTCACATCTACCCCACCCGTATTGGAAACATTAAACGTGCTTAATAGCAATACCGAACCAAACTGAAGAACCTTTTCACCTTCCTGGCTCATTTTGGCGGCCAATGTTTCTCTTACCTGACTGGAAACATCCATTGCCGTTACATTAAGGTCAACCTTAGGATCTGTTAAAGACTGGCTGATGTGAGCCTGCAGCAATATACTGATAGGCTGTAATTTTCCCATGCTCAGATATTCTCCGGCATTAGAAACCATTCTGACATAATTAGCGGTAATATCCAGTGCCGGTTTCATCGCATCACCATCCCATCGGATACTACTATTTTTTTCAATCTGGAAGGTCTTATTAAGAATTGCCTTAGAAACAAATGTTCCGTTATCTACTTTATAAGTACCACTCATGGCAATATTTCCCTGTCTGTTCATCTGGAACTTCAAAGGATCAGCGGTACCTTTTACGGTAATATTTCCTACATCATCCCCTATCAGTACATTTACAGTAGTTCCTTTGTCTACTGCCAGATTAAAGTCAATATTCATATTGGCACCGGTCTTTTTCTTTTCGTCCAGCGTAATTAATCCGTCTTTACCTTCCTTCAGGAATCTCAGCATTTTAAATTCTTCCACATTGGATGTTGAGCTCGAATTAAAGGTAAAGGTACTTCCGTTTAATGACTTCATATTAGGAGTCGTGATACTTAATCCGGAAACCGGCCCATCCACATACAAATCCCCTTGTCCGTAGACTCTCCCCCAGAAGAGATCAGAATCTTTTTGTGTACTGTTTAAGACTAAAAGATTATCCGCTCTCATTACCAGGTTGACCCCCATTGAAGAAAGCGTTTCAAACTGGATTGCTCCGGAAATATTTCCTTTAGAATTGGATCTTCCGTCATGTACTTCAATATTGTTGAGAATGGCAAGTCCTTTTGATAATTGGATCACGGTATCATCAAATGAATAATCCACCCCTGTAAACAGCAGTTTAAGTCCAAAATCTTTTAAAGCAATATCCCCGCTATAATCCAGATCATTAAGTTTTCCGTTAATTTTAAGATCGCCGGTTGCCTTTCCTCTCATATTACCAAAAACAGTATGCACAAACTGTTGGGTAAAGGCAAGGTCGAAATCACGCATTTCCGCAGTAAGATCTATAACCGGTTTAGGAGTATTATTATTAACGGTTCCCGTCAGATTCAGGGTATTATTACCGAGTACTCCTGCGGAATGTACTTTTACATCAATATCATATACATTCAGGGAAAATCCGTTGGTTGCAGAAATGGTAATATCCCCCATATCATTACCATTCATCTTAATATCATCTATGGTAAGATCTACCAATGGCTGAAGTGTGCTCTTATCCATTTTAATTTTCACACTTCCGTTAGCAAGACCTTTGATATCCATTCCGTTTCCGCCGGACTGCATTTCAAGGAGTTTTTCTATGGCAAAATCATTAATATCAGCATCTACGTAAAAGTCTTTAGCGGATTTAAACTGTGCCTCTTTAATGAATAAGGCGCTTTTGTCAGAATAGACCCTTAGATTCCTGATATCAAAATCTCCGGTTTTCTTCCTGTATGTAATCGAATGATTGAGTTCCGGACTGGTATCAACAGCCCATTTCACATCATTGAAATTAACTTCGGTGGGTTCAAATTTGAAAACATAATCCCCTTCCGCATCCGTAGTCTGATCCACATTGATTGCATACTCTTTAAGCTTATCTTCCGTTTCATCTTCAGGGCTTCCGTGTTTGAATATGGCAGATAAGTGCAGGGTATTATCATTCTCATTATTTCCTTTAAGCTCAAAATCCTTAATAATGTTTTTATTATAGACCACTCTGCTTATTTTGGCATACAGCTGTTGATTGAGATCAGCGGTATTGATTCTTACCTTAACACTATCTACCAATGCGCTGTCTCTGCTGATATTCTTTCTGTCGTTAACCTGATAATCAGGATTTGAGGAGGCCAGGGCTTTATCAGCATCTGTAATTTCCTCTTCTTTGGTCATGATGTATTTTAAAGAGGCAGCATCCAGATTTAAGATAAGATTATTGGAGTCTCCATTATATTCTCCTTCCACTTTAGCGCCGTGCGGAAGTTTCAGTTCCGGTAAAAAATAATTGACCAGACCTTGCTGAACATCAAAATTCAGTGTAAAATTCTGTCCCCTGTAGAGTTTTCTTGGCGGCGGCCCCACTAATATTCGTCCGATACCGTTTTCCACCATCCCTGCAAGATCACCAAGACTGTATCTTCCTGAGATTTTACCTGTAGCTGCTCCCGGTGCATCCACATCAATCATTCGTCCTCCTGCATCTACAAAGGTCTTTAACTTGGCACTCGGAATGGTATATTTCTGTGTTGCCGTAGCAAACTGCAGATCATTAGCATCCACATCCAAAGTCAGGTCGTTAATAGAAGACATAGACATTTTCCCATTCACTTTACCACTGACGATCTGATTCCCCGGTTTGTTGGTAAAATAATTCATATTAAGAAACCCCACATCCGCATCTACGTCCATTGATACTTTAGAAGTACTAAAATCAATCAGTCCCTTAATGGTAGCTTTTGCCTGCTCATCATTCACCGTGATAAGCCCGTTATATTTTTTATGATCCAATAACCCGTCTAAATACAGATTATTGATCACTTTATCCATAATTTCCACACTTGCAATCTGAGATTTGGTAGTGAGACGCATGGTATTTACATCAAAACTTTGCCCGTTAAGATCAAATTTACCGGAAATTAAACCTACTGTTTTATTCTTGGTAATCACAGAAGTATTAAGGTCCTTTATATCGAGATACCCTGAATACTTAGGCATAGTAGTGCTATAGCCCGTCAGTGACAGTTTGGATATTTTTGCCTGCCCGATTCCCGTAAGCAGATTTCCGCTTTCCACATAGATCTGATCAGGATTTACTTTGGCAGTTCCGTTATATTTTAGTTTCCCGAAATCATCAGCGAAATTCTTCATCTTCTTGGCAATGAATGAAGGCATCATTGCCTTTAAATCCTTGTAGGTAAAATCTGTAGAAAGATCCTTGGTTTCAATAGAAAAATGGCCTTTTAACAAATGATCCACCTTCATTGTTTTTGTGGCAATATTAACATCAGGGTTTCTGATCAGAAAATTTTCCAGATGAAATTTATTCAGAGGGCCTGTCATTTTTCCTGAAAGATTGAATGGTTTGATATTATCCCAGTTGGTAACAAAATAACTGATATCATATCCGCTCACCTCACTTCCCTGATTAATATTCATATCCCAACGGACTTTATCGGCAAAGCCTGCCCATGATCCGTTATGAAGATTAAATTTAATATCTCCCTGAAGTAAAGTGTGATCTGTATTGAGTGTTAAATCTTTAAGAGATAAAAACTGATGAGTTAAAGACAGTTCGGTGGAAAAAGTGTCTACAAAATGAGATTTTCCCCATCTCGTTGTGACGAATGACATATTATTGATCAATGCCGAAACATTGGGGCCATTCACTTTAACATTGGGAGCTTTTAAATTAAATTTTGTTGCCGTAAGCCATTTTCCAGGCTCTCCCGGTGAGTTCTGATTAACAATAGACACTTTAGAATCAATAATCTGTACCCTGGAATTGAGCTGGAAAGGAGGTTTTTTGGGATCTCTTTTTTTACCGTTATCAAAAAGTTCAGTAAATCTGATAAAATTGGAGATACTATCGCCTTTATAAGTAATAACTTTGATATCTGCATTAACCAGCGTAAGCGAGTTAAAACTCAGAGAATTGCTTTTTCCGGAAATGGCATTCACGGCCAGAGAAATCCAGTCTGAGTCAGCACGAAACTCCTTTGAAGTAATAAAATCAAGACCTTTGTAATCCTTTACTTTTAATCCTTTTATCGTTACGTCTCCGAAATAATTAACATCAACGCTCTCTGTAGAAAACTGAGATTTAAAATCATTATTCACAAGTTTCAGAGCCTGATCTGCTGCCCATTGCTTGGTTACCGGAAGGTTTATCCCAATGAGTATTCCTCCAACAAGAATAATTCCCAGCCAAAACAAAATCAGAAGAAGTTTTGCCCACCATGTATAGCTGGTCACATCTTTTACAGCCTGTTTTCCAAATTCCCCGGCTGTTTCTACAGGATGATTAATGGCATCTGAAGCAAGCTCAGACGCTTCTTTTACAGTCTCCCGTACTTTTTCTTCCACATTTTCAACAGTCTTCTGTACCTGATCCCCTAGGTTTTCAGCTACAGATTTTTTATTCTCATTCTCGTTATTATTCTCTAACTTTGCCATTATTATGAGCGACTCTATAATTTTAGGTATTGAATCGTCTTGCGACGACACCTCAGCAGCTATCATCAAGGGAAATTCTATTCTTTCGAATATTGCCGCGAATCAGGCCATCCATAAAGAATATGGTGGTGTAGTTCCTGAATTGGCTTCACGAGCTCATCAGCAAAATATCATTCCCGTTGTTGAAAAATCTTTTACTAAAGCAAATATACAACAAAATGCAATTTCAGCTATAGGATTTACACGTGGCCCCGGACTTTTAGGATCACTTCTCGTAGGAACATCATTTGCTAAATCACTGGCAATGAGCCTAAACGTTCCTTTAATTGAAGTAAATCACCTTCAGGCCCACATTTTAGCCCATTTTATTGAGGATGCAAATCCTGTGCCGCCTACTTTCCCTTTTTTATGTCTTACCGTAAGTGGCGGTCATACCATGATCGTATTGGTAAAAGACTATTTTGATATGGAAATTATCGGAAAAACTATTGATGATGCAGCAGGTGAAGCTTTTGATAAAATCGGAAAAATCTTTGACCTTGATTATCCTGCAGGCCCCATTATCGACAGACTTGCTAAAGAAGGAAATCCGGATGCTTTTACATTCAGCAAACCGAAAATGGAAAACTATGATTACTCCTTCAGCGGTATTAAAACTTCCGTTTTATATTTCATTCAGAAAGAAGTCCGGAAAAATCCTGATTTTATTAAAGAAAACCTTAATGACCTTTGTGCTTCGGTACAGAAATCTATCATTGATATCTTAATGAACAAACTTGAAAAGGCAGCCAAAGAACTCAATGTTAACCAGGTAGCTATAGCAGGAGGTGTTTCTGCTAATTCTGCTTTAAGAAAAGTAATGGAAGATAACAGAGAAAAATTAGGCTGGGAAATTTATATCCCGAAATTCGAATATACAACAGATAACGCAGCGATGATCGCCATGGTAGCCCAGCTGAAATTCGAAAGAGGTGAATTTACAGACCTGAGAACAACAGCCACGGCCAAATATGACTTATGAAAATACTCTTAGAAGAAAAAATACTGGGAAGACAGTCTAAAAAGAGCTCAAAATATTATTGGGTATTGGAAACGATCACAGGAAAAACGGATGGTCCGCAAGAACCTGCGGATTATTTCCCTTCCAGTTCTGAAAAAGGATATATTCAGGATGTAAAAGATGAAATCCTGGAAAAAATCAATTCAGAGAATCTTTTCAGCTTCTCCTACACGCCCAAAGAAGGAGATTATTTATCCATCAAAAACAACCTGAGAAAACAGGAATATTTGAATCTGATCTTTATTAATGATAGCTGGATAGAGGAGGTATTCATGTGTACTTACCGTGAATGCGATACAGATATATACACCACCTTAAAAACAGGAGTTGCATTCTTAACTCAGGATATATGAAATTATTTTACGGAGAAATAACAGGTAATAAAGTCATCATCAACGACGAAGAACAGCAACACATTGTGAAAGTCCTAAGGATGAAGGACGGAGAAAACATTCATGTAACAGACGGCAAGGGAAGTCTGGCTTCCGGAAAGCTTGTTATAGAAGGAAAAAAAGCAGGCATAGAAGTTTCAGAAATTAAAAGTGATCTTCCGGATTTCAACCCAAAACTCCATATTGCCATTGCTCCTACAAAAAATATTGACAGGATAGAATTTTTTGTGGAAAAAGCTGTAGAAATGGGAATATCTGAAATCAGCATTATTATTACGGAAAAAACCGAACGTAAAAACATCAACATCGATAAAATCAGAAAACAGAGTATCGCAGCTTCAAAACAAAGTTTGCGATTTCACTTTCCGGTAATCAACGACGCGGTAAAACTATCTGATTTTCTCGGAAATATTGATCCTAAAAACACCTTTGTTGCCCACTGCCATGAAAACCTGGAAAGAATTGACCTCAACAAGATTCCATCGTCCGACAGTCATACATTTCTTATCGGACCCGAAGGTGATTTTTCTGAAAAGGAGATTGGCTATCTGTCAGAACACAATATCAAAGCGGTATCTTTGGGCAGCCAACGATTAAGAACCGAAACTGCAGGATTATTTGTTGCAGCCTGGAATTACAATACAATGATTTAATCATCATGCCAATGCAGTCTCTTTTCTTTTAAAAAGAGGCTGTAGCATATGATAAGGAAAGAATACCACAAGAAGGAGGTAATTGGCATTTTCAAAATCCGCCAGTACAAATTTTGCAGTATACATATGAAATACATACAGAAATACCATAAAAAAGGTAAGTAACTTCCTGTTAAATGCGCCAAGAAAACAAAGAAGCTGTAAAACAATTCCGCCCACAGTAAGCATTACCCATACATTTTCATAGGCATACACCTCTTTTATCCATTCCGGTACCGCAAGATCTGCCGTCCAATAGCTGTCGTAAGTATTCATCTTTGCAGCATTTTTATCCAGCCATGTCAGTTTATCCGTATGTTTAATAATATTTTTAGCGGTTCCTAAAAACTTACTCATTCCGGCCAGCGAATAGGTAACCAGAATTCCCAGATAGAAATATTGTACAAGTTTATAGTCTTTATCTTCCAGATCCCGTGGTAATAAAAATATACTCAGGAAATACGCCAGTATCAGGAGATGATTATCATGATGTACTGAGAAATTGGCAGATAATGGCAGGTTAATAATTGCCATTAACAAAAAGATCAGAATATTCAGCACATAAGATGGTCTAAAAACAGAAGCAATAATACATATGCCACAAGCCACCAAAAGCCCGACAGATAAAAGCATCCCCGGAAATTCCGGAAATATGATTTTCTGAAGCCAAAATATGGGTTCATAAATTTCCCCGGATCTTTGGCTTAATGCACTCAACTTCACATACTGATCAATCAGCCAGTATATACTAAATATTCTTAGGGCATAATAGACAATTTTATAATTGAATATGGTAAGTTGCGGGTATTTCATTACAGCTTAGTAATCAGTTTTTTATTGATCTCCATTTTTTTTTCGCCAATCTGGTCCGGTTTGTATTTTTCTTTATACAACAGATAACTCTGAAATTCGGGTCTGGTATCTCTGGCAAAAATCAGAAGCTTTTTTTTATATATTTCCCGGTCTTCATTATTTTCAATCTTCCCTCCGTACATATTAACAATGATTTCTTCATCATTGGCTTCATAAGCTTTCAGATTTGTATTTAAAATTCTTATGGTATCATGAGCCTTTATTCCGTACAATTTGTATCTTTCAGCAAAAGCTTCTCCTCCACCCGGAACGGTAAACAGCTTCCAGCTGGCAAAAGGATACATTTCCTTAAAACCTTTTTCTTTGATTACGAGGCTGATCACGGACATTATAAAGGAAAAAAAGAATATATATCGGGTATATTTTTTCATCTGATGATTTATAAATTATGATCTTTCTGATATTTTTCCAGAATTTCTTTTCCGCTTCTGATAGAATTTACCGCCCATCTGACTTTCATTTCCAGCAGTTTCTGTTCATCCAGTTTATAATCAATTCCTGATTTTATAAGTTTCTGTTTTAATTCATACATACAGATTGAAGCGGCCACGGAAACATTAAAACTTCTTGTAAAACCATACATCGGAATGGCCAGTGTTTCGTCTGCAAAATCCAGAATTTCCTGAGAAACCCCTTCCATTTCGGTTCCGAAAACCAAAGCAATAGGCTCTGTAATTTCATATTCAGGTAGCATTTTAGCATTATTTTCCAGCGAAACCACCACAATTTTGTATCCCCTGTCTTTGATATCCTGAAAGGATTCCATATTGCGGGGGAGTTTTTCGACATCCACCCAGGTATCCGCGCCTTTAGTTACCCTAAGATTAGGTTCAAAACTATACTCTTCCTGCAAAGCCACAACTTTATGAAAACCGCAGGCTTCTACAGAGCGTACAATCGCTGCAGCATTCCGGAACTGATAAATATCTTCTACTACAGGAAGCACAAAATCAGAACTTTCTACGGAGAAATGTTCAATTTTTGCAAGTCTTTCTTCTGTTAAAAACTGCTTTAAATATTCATAAGTTTGCGCTAAATCTTTCATCTGCATTCAGTTATTTTTTTGTCAATAGACAGAGCTTACGCTTTCGACTGTAGTCTTAATTTTAATAAAAATTTCACCCTAAGCGTTTCATTCATTTTCAAATCTTTGCAAATTAACGTAATTTTGGGCTATGAACCTTGTACAGGCTCAAATTCTTAATTAAAAATAATACATGAAGCGAAAAGTCCTGCTTATCTATACCGGAGGAACCATTGGTATGGAAAAAGATTACGAAACCGGCAGCCTCCGCGCCTTTGATTTTGGAAACATATTTGAAAAGATGCCTGAAATGAAACTCATGGAATGTGAAGTTTTTGTACATCTTTTCGCAAAACCTCTGGACTCCTCTGATATGGGACCTGAAGAATGGAAAATTATCGCCAACTATATTCTCAAGAATTATAATGATTATGACGGCTTTCTGATCCTTCACGGAACAGATACCATGTCTTACACGGCATCTGCATTAAGCTTCATGTTGAAAGGTTTAAGAAAGCCTGTGATCATGACCGGTTCGCAGCTTCCGATAGGTGATCTGAGAACAGATGCTAAAGAGAACCTTCTGACCAGTCTTTATTATGCCAGTCTTTATGAAAATGATGAGGCGGTTATTCAGGAGGTTGCAATCTACTTCGAGTATAAATTGTTAAGAGGAAACAGAACGCTGAAATATTCTGCGGAGTATTTTGATGCCTATGCAAGTCCGAATTACCCTATTCTGGGACAGTCCGGCGTGCATTTAAATATTATTAAGGATAATCTTTTCCGTTGTGATCCTGCTGTGGAATTTCATGTTGATGAACATATTTCCGAAGATATTCTATTCTGGAGAATTTTTCCAGGAATGCATTTGAGCCATTTCAGAGAAATTCCGAAGATGAAAGTTCTTATTCTGCAGGTTTTCGGATCCGGAACTATTTTCAGCAGCGAAAAAACCCAGGAAACTCTTCAGGAAATCAGAAACAACGGAACGGAAATCGTTGTGGTAAGCCAGTGTATTTCGGGAGGAATTTCATTTGGAAAATATGAAAACAGTAATATTTTCTCAAGAATCGGGGCTATCAGCGGCAGAGATATGACTGCTGAGACAGCTATTACCAAAGCTATGCACCTGATAGACAACCCTAATTACTCCGGAAACTTTGCAGACAACTTCACACAAAGCCTTTGCGGAGAAATTACTGATTAAAAAATTGCAATAATAATTTGGATATTCAATAAAATACTCTATTTTTGCAATCTCAAAAAGAAAGGTGTCCGAGTGGTTGAAGGAGCTACCCTGGAAAGGTAGTATACGGGTAACTGTATCGAGGGTTCGAATCCCTTCCTTTCTGCAAGATAAAGCGTTGTTTTACAACGCTTTATTTTTTTACAGATTATACGACTCTATTTTCTCCACAAAGAGCTCATAAGTTTTCCACAAGTTTTCCACAAAAACAATCTCACCGCACACAGACTTCATCAGCCAGCCCGCCAGCTATAAAGGATAAAATAGAAAAATACTGTATTTGAAATAGATTTATGATTGGCTCATTGCTTATGACCCGCTTCATTTTTCACTACATTAGCACCCAAAAAATACAATTCAACGACAATGCATAAGATACGAACACTTATTCCGGTCCTTTTATTTCTAACATTTTTTTTATTTCCCCAATCCATAAAAGCGAGCGCTTACTGGATGGAAATTCACGGATCCGGAAAAGTAAATGAAGAAGTTAAAATCCAGGTATGTTACGGTTTTATTGATGATCTCAGCGAACGTCATCGTACTACAGGTCCGGAATTTCAGGAAATCCGGAATTTTAAATTCTTTATTTTGAATGATAAAGGAAAAAAATCAAAAATAGAATTACAGATCAAAGGCGATCACTGGGAAGGCCGTTTTATTCCTGACCAGGAGGGCTCTTACCGTATTCTGGGACTCAATGATCAGCTACCTGTACTTCTCCGATCGAAAAATTCACAGGAAAATGTACGCCCCATCGATCTTATGTGCGGAGCCTATCGTGTCGGCTCTTCTTCTGTTCCTATGAAACCTGCTCAATTCATGGATATTATTCTTCAGGAAAAAAACGGGATTTATACTGTTTTTCCCTACCGCGACATGAAACCAGTAGAGAAAGGAACGACGATACGGATATTCAATCCTGAAAACTGGGAAAAAAATGTACAGACTGATGAAAACCATCAGATTGTTTTCAAACCTACATTGCCGGGGCTGTATGTCATCCGTCAGGACTGGTATGACAACAGTCCGGGAGTTTTAAATGATAATGCTTATGGAAAAATACGGTATCGTAATAATTACTGTCTCTGGATCAACTGAAACAGGTCATCAAAAAAACAAATATCCCGGATTCTGTAACCCGGGATATTTAGTATCAACATTTATCATTTAAAATTTAAGAGAAACACTTCCCAGGAAACGGGCCGGAGCCTGTGGTGTTAAACGTACCGACCACGCTTGTTCATTGGTAATATTGTCAAATTTCAGTCCTACCCTGTATTTTGGCTGATCATAGAAAATTCCCAGATCAAACATCTTATAAGAAGGAATAATGACTTTCGCCGTCTGGGTATTCGTCTGGTAAGAAGAGGAGCCCATATTTCCTCCACCTCCGATTCCTAATCCTTTCAGTTTTCCATCAGTAATACGGTAGCTGATCCAGAAATTATACATATTGGCTGGGCCTGATAATGCAGGCCTCAAACCGTTTACAGAAGGATTGGCATTTGTATATTTACTGTCATTATAAGCATAACCGGCGACAATATTCAGACCGTCAAACGGATTGGCAGTCAGCTCCGCTTCTATCCCCCGGCTCAGCTGTGTTCCATCCTGAATGGAATAATTGATATCATCAGGATTGGTTCTCAGAATATTATCAACCCGAATATTATAATAACTTAATGTTCCTACAAGCCTGTGATTGAAAAGATCGGCTTTTGCACCGAATTCCAGCTGATTGGCGTATTCAGGTCTGAAAGTATTCCCGTTGATATCCGTTCCGCTTACATTATTAAACCCGTTCATATAGTTACCGAATAGAGAAAGTTTATTTTTAAGAATTTCATAAACGACTCCTAATTTAGGAGAAAATGCAGTCTGTCCATAAGGTCCTGTTTGTGTTCCGCTATTACTTAATCCGCCCTTTATTTCACCGGTTGCAATATCATATACTCCTTTAAACTGGAACCGGTCTACTCTTAAACTGGCCATTACCATAAGCTGATCCGTAATATTAAACACATCGGAAACATAAGCTGCATACGTATTATCACCGTTATTTTCCTTTCTCATTACAGAAGTTGCTGTAAGTGCGTCAATTGTATTACGGTTTACTCTGAAATCTGCTGAAGGATGAACAAAATTAAAAACCTTAGTATTGGTATGATAGCGGTCAAAATGATTGGAATTATTATAATAATCCAGTCCTACAACCATTCTGTTTCTGAAACGTCCGATTTTAAAATCTCCGATGAAGTTCTGCTGAATATTAGTGGCAATGAAAGAAGTAGTTCCTACCATTACCTGAGCACTCGCTGTTGAGTCTGTTTTACCGTTGATAGCAGAAATATATCCGTTAATGGTAGATCTCGCTCTTGATAATATGGTCTGAGAAGTCCAGTTTTCTGAGATTTTATAATTCATTTGGGCGAAAATATTCATCATCTGGGTTTCATAAGCCAGGTCATCACTTAAAAAGTTTTTGTAATACGGAAACTTCATATCAGCAATAGACTGAATTTTATTTCCTCCTGTATATGGATTAAAACGTACTACCGAAGTTCCTTTTGCCTGATTAAATTCCACATCCAGAAGCAACGACAGGCGGTCGGTGATCTGATAAGAAAAACTAGGTGCGATTGCTAAGGAGTTTGTGAAGCCTAAGTCCTGAAAACTCTTCTCAAAAGTCCCTGCAGCATTAAGCCTGAAAAGAGCAGTTCTGTCTTTATTAATTGGTGTATTAACATCTACAGTCAGGCGGTTATAATTCCAGCTTCCTCCTACATAGCCTACTTCACCTCCAAAATCATTATACGGCTTTTTAGTCACACGGTTATATACCCCTCCGTAGCTGCTTGCCACACTTTTTCCAAATAAAGTTGCAGAAGGTCCTTTAATCGCTTCTATACGTTCCAGATTCACGGGATCAATAACTGAAAAAGCAGCACCTGCCACTCCATTCCTGGCATTAGGTTCTGTTTCAAATCCTCTTGAGCGAAAGGTCACTCTACCCTGATTGGCAATCATCGGTACACCGGCTCCCGGTACATTTTTAGAAATACTTCCCAGGTCTACAGCAACCTGCTCCTGAAACAACTCTTTGGTAACGGTATTATATACCTGTGGATTTTCAAGATTTTTCAACGGTAATCTCGCTACATATCCACTTTCCTTTTTTGAAAACCTGTTTGTATTTTTCATAATGACTACTTCCTGAATAGCCAGAATATTTTCTTTGGTCAGCTGATAATCCAATGTAGTAGTCTCCCCTGTTTTTACTTCAGCCGGAAGACGGATTTCTTTGCTCCCCAAAATCTGAAACTTTACAGTATAGTTTCCTGCGTTCAGGTGCTCGAATTTGTAGTTTCCTTCATCATCTGTTAACGTCTGACGGTCTGCCCCCAGTAATGAAACCGATATAGCTCTCAATGGCTGGCCATCAATCATATTTACTTTTCCGGTAATACCACCCTGTATTTCCTGTGCAGACACCAGAGAAGATATCAATGAAAAAAGCAGTAGTGAAAGCAGTTTAATTTTGTGAGTAATTTTGATGTTTAAAGGACCGGAAGCTTGTCTTATCCCCATGAGACAGCTACCGACAACCTGTCTGATCAGGAAGTCATTTTTAGTACATTCAGTCATTTTTTCAACCTTATTTAAAATGATTATAAATAAAACGCAAAATAACGAAATCACAAGTTAACCTACAATATTAATTTAAATTATTCTAAATAAATGTTAAAAGTCATATTTTCAAAAATGAAGATTTTCTTTTTTTTCCTAACTTTTTCCTAAATCTCTGCTTTATTTTGTCATGTTTTTAAATAGTATTAAAAGAATTTGAATAATTATTGAATGAATAAAGTTTTTAATTTTGTTGTGATAAAATATATTCTCTGCAAATCTACCTTATCAGTACCCAGATGATTCTGCAGTCCGTTCAATCCACATTGAAGCAGTTGCCTATGAAGTTTAGTATAAAGAAAATATCCGTATCATTATTGCTGATGGTTTTTACAGGCATTTCTGTAAAAGCACAGATCAGTCCGCCTGGTCTGGGAGATGCCAATACGGCATTCTGGTCTGCCTTTGGAGTGAAGCGTACACTGGATTCTTTAGGAAAGAAACAGACATTGGATTATATTGGTATAGGTCGTAAAAGCAGTCCGGATAATGACAACCTGTTTTCCAAGCAGGCTATTTTCGTGTTTAATCATGAATTTTACCATTCTTTCGCACCTCATCAGCAATACAGCTATGCATTGAGCTACCGCAGGCAGCCTCAGTACGAGACTAATGCTCCTTACGAAAAAGAAGGTATAGAACAGGAATTCCGGGCATATGGAAGATATGCCTATACTTTTGATTTTGGAAAAAAATGGAAACTAAAAAATACAGTCCGTCAGGAATTCAGAAAATTTTTTGATGCCGATTTCAAAAAGGTGGAAGAAGATTTTCAACTGAGAACCCGGATCAAAAGCCAGCTTACCTATAATTTATCATCGAAAAACAATCAAAAGTTAGCGGTAAGTGCAGAAGCTTTATTTTCAATCAGCCATCTTAATGAGCCGGATCCTCAGTGGACCGCTTTCGGATACAGAGAGATGCGTATTGCTGCCTATTATATGTTCAGCATTCCACACTCTCCTTTTACCGTGGATATTGGTTATATGGATGATTTAATCAGAGGAAGCCAGAGCATCCATAAAGGAGGCGTACATTATCTCGCAGCCGATCTGATCTGGAATATCCCTTATAAAAAGAAAGAAGCTGATAATCAGGAACATCTTGACTGAAAAAAAACAAACCTTCCGGCCTAGTTGTCAAAAAAAATCCCAACCGGAAACAGTTGGGATTTTTTGTGCGGAAAACCTACAAGATTCTCCTCTGTATAATGAGTTAAAGTCTGGTGTAAAATTTAATTGCACAAGGTCAGGAACTGACGTCCCATCTGGACCTTACATCTTGCTTCCGCTCTGGAATGCGTGTAGATAGAATATTCAAATGCTTTCACCGTTTTCAGTTTCTGATCAATATATTCAGCAATATCCACAACTGAGAAAATAAAATCTCTGTATACCGCCATATTGACCGTTTGCCCATAATACGGAAGATAAGCTTTCAGAAAAGGAAGCACCTTCTGATGACGGTTGTAGCTGATACAATACCCTACTCCTTCCACAGCGGTGATAATATCATAATGATTGATATAATCCAGAATATTTTTGCTTCCTTCCAGAGCATGAGGTGTTTTAGAACAGTATTTATTGATTTTATCTAAAATATGCTGTGCATATTCCATCATCGAAATATGTTTAAATTCAAAAACGTGATTCAGGTGTTTCTTAGATGTCCCTTCTTTTTCACAATGAGTACAGAAAGAAATCCCAATTTTTTCATGATAAGGGAAAAAGCAGTCTTTTATCTCAATGCTAGCATCTGCCTGAATGCTGTCATTTGCAAAATTGTAATAGAGATAAGGGCTATACAAATCAGCAAGAGCTTTCAGATAATCTATTTCACTGGTATTATGATATTCTTCAAACCATTTTTCAAGATTATGATAATAATGACTTTCAAAGTCTTTAAAATTTAAGTAAAACGGTAATTCCATAACTCTGTAATTTTGATACTACAAAGCTATTACGGTAATGCGACAAAACTTGACGCAATATATTTTTGTTTTCAGAATCACTGTGAATTCATGATGATAAAGAATCGGCAGTTCATTTTACTATTTAAAACCTAATCCCTTCACCTAGTTAAGCTTACTTTTTATCATAATTCTTCATTACGTATTCAAAATAATGAATCATTTTCAGATAGTTTTCAATACTGACATACTCATTGGTGCTGTGAATACTCTGCTGCTCAAAACGGTTGATTTTAATAGGCATAAATCTATACACATTCTTACTTACGATTTCATATTTACCGGCATCTGTACCTGCCATGGTAAGATAAGGAGTAACAATAGCTCCCGGATGGATTTCCCTGATTCCTTTCTCAATTATTTTAAATGCTTTGGTATTGGTAGGTGATATTGCCGAAGCTTCTCTTGTATTATCTATTTCTTCTACTTCAACATCAAAACCTTTTGTTGCTTGTGCAATATGTGCTCTCACATCTTTCACCGTATTTCCGGGAAGGAGTCTGAAATTAACAACAAATTCCACTTCTGGAGAAAGCACATTAGTCCCGTCGCTTCCCTTCATCATCGTTAAAGCTGTTGTCGTACGAACCAGTGCATTCGTCGTATTGTTTTTGGTAAGTTGTGACAGCAACAAAGGTTTTAAAAGCCATTGATTGGCAATAGCCAGCCTGCTGGTAAACGGCATAGCTCCTCCGATATTATCAAAAAACTCTTTGATCAGCGGACTAATAGTAGGCTTCATCTGATCATCTTCCAGCCGCTGCATAATAACAGCAGCTTTCCCAATGGCACTTTCCATAGGCGGCATAGATGAGTGTCCTCCAAGTCCTTTTACTTTTATTTTTGCTGAAAGAAATCCTTTTTCAGCACAGCCTACGACTGCCACATCGGAATCAATTCCCGCTACATTTCCTTTTTGCATGATCAGGCCACCTTCGTCATATACAGCATCAAATTTCAATCCTTTTTTCTTAAAATAATCCGCGATCTGCATTGCCCCCTTCTGTCCGCCTACTTCTTCATCAAAACCAAAAGCCAGATAAATATCTCTTGAAGGGACTTGTTTATTTTTGATCAAATTGTTCATGGATTCCATAAGGGAAAAAAGCATTCCTTTCATATCAATAGCACCTCTCCCATAGATTCTTCCATTAGCTACAACTCCTGAAAAAGGAGCATAATCCCAGTCTTCTGCTACTTTTGTTACCGGAGCAGCCGGCTGATCATCCGGGCGGAAAATGTTTTCTTCTTTACTTTTCACGTCCGCATCTCCAGGAGGCACTACATCCATATGGGATAGAAATACAATCGGCTCCAGTGCAGGATTACTTCCTTTTAACCTGAACACCAGCCCATATGTATTCACCTCTACATTTTCCGTATTCTGAAACACCAGTGGATAAGAGCTCTTTAAGTATTCTTTAAACTGAGCAAACGGGGTATAGTTAAATTCACCGAGGCTCCCTGTAGAAACAGTAGGAATTTTAATTCCTCCCGAAAATCTCATCACCGCGGAATCATTTTTTAGCGGTTTCCATCCGTCTCCGGCACCTGCTGCATTTTTTTTAAAGGGATAAGTATACGTCCTGACAAGCAGTACAGCCGCCAAAATAATAAGAATAGCTAAAAGAATTAAAAGAATTTTTTTCATAGTAAATTGTTTTTGTGAAATGGTTTGATTCTATAAATATAGAAAAGTATTTGTGCTTTAACAATTTTAAGGCTAAGCTTTCCGTGGTTCTTTTTTACTTCAGAATTATAGTTGTACCAAGAGAGGCTGTCTCCGAAGAAACAGCCTCAATATTTACCTGAAAGCGGAATGCTCATTATTTATTCTTTGCGTTCAGTATCCAGTGAACAATATCTTTAAGCACCAATTCAGTATTTCCGAAACTGCAATGATTCTCTGCAGAATCGTTTTTTGTATACATTTTGTAAGTAAGTGATTTTACGTTGGGTAAAGCATCGATCACTCTTTTATAGAATTCAACAGGAATAAAATGATCTTCGTTGGAACCCAGAAGCAGGAAATCCTGAGTAATCTGTGATCCTATACTTTCCATTTCAAAATTCCGGGTTTTTTTCAGGTAATCATAGGGTGTATCAACATTCATACTAAACATTCCGTGTTGTATTGCCCATCTTACCAGAGGATCTATCTTCATTTTTTTCTCAATCAAAGCATTAATTTGTTGTTTTTCTTCAGCCTCCATCAAGACACGTAATCCTTCAGGAATTTTAGTCAGTATCACATCATAGAAATTAGGCATTATTCCCCATGCTACTACTCTTTTGATACGATCTTCAAAAGCAGCAGCTCTTGGCGCCAGCATTCCCCCTAAAGACAGGCCAATAAGAGTCACCTCATCCAGCTGATAGGCATTTAAAATAGTTGTAACGGGTTTCTCCCATTCATAAGTATAATAGATACCTGATTCTCTTAATGCACCACCCTGTCCCGGGCCATCGAAAATATAAACAGCAATTTCCATTGATAGCAACCATTGAACCACCGGTAAAAATTCTTCCATATAAGAATCGTTTCCCCCGTGAATAACAACAGTATCCTTTATTTCCCCTTGTGGCCGGGCTATCCAAACCGGTAATTCCTTATCTTCATATGCTACTTTATCCCTTTGTATTATTTGATCAAAAACAGATTTGTGATAATGATAAAACAAAGATTTTGAGTGCAGATATAATCTGGATTTCTCAGGGCTTCCGTCTGCTTCAAAAAATTCAGCCATTCTGTAGTAACCGATAGCCTTAGAAATTTGCTGATGATTTTCTGCGTTAGTCCCAAGGAAAGTCATTTCACGTACCCAGTCTTCTGTTGTACTTATCTTTGGAGCTATGGATTTGATTTCTTCCCAATCACCACCACCCCACATGATGGTTCTGTTCAGTTGAAAATTAAAATTCGAGTCAGTGTGCAATTGATAGGTTCCTTTTTTCATATATTTCTTTTTTGTAAAAAACAGTATGCTGGTATGTGAGTCATCAGCCATACTTTTATCACTTAACTTTTTCCGAAATTACAGCGAAAGTTTAGCTTTTTTTTTCACCTGGATTAAAAAAGGATTATCTGCGTTGAGCTCTTACTTTACTCAGCTGCTGTTTTGTCATTCCAAGATATCCGGCAATATATCCGAGATTGATTCTCTGAAGCCAGTCAGGATGTGTTGCAACAAAGTCATGATATCGTTCCTCAGTTGTTTTGATCTGCAAATCAAGAAGTCTGTTTCCCATCACAATCAGGCTTTCAGCAAATAAATCTTCCATACATTGCTGTATTTCAATATTCTTTGATTTTAATTCCAATAGCTGACAATAAGGTACCCGGAAAATCTCGGTATTGTCTTCCAGCACTTCAATTCCAAATGGGACAGGCCTTCCTGACAACAGACTGGAAAACAAAGCGATAAAACTATAATCCGAGCTGATCCAATGGGTATGGTCGTGGGCTTTATCATCATAATAAAATATTCGGGCTACTCCTTTCTTTATGTAAAACAGATCACGATGGACCTGATCAATATCCATAAGTACTTCCTTTTTCCCATATATATTACTTTCGAATTGATGGATAAAGTTTTCGATGGTCTTCCGTTTTTTTTCGCTCATTATTTTTACAGATTTCTTGTACAATTATAAGATAAAAGATTTCCCCTTAAAAACAATCAGACTATTTGCTGTGAATTCATAAAGACGACCCATATTCCGCCATTGTTTTTCATTGTAAATGATACCTAAATTAGACATCATCGATTCTCTATATATCTGTGAGAACACAAAAAAGGGCCAGCTCCTAAGAACCGACCCCTCAAAACATTAACTGTTTATTGATTGAATTATGATGTTTCTTTATTTCCAGCCACCACCCAGACTTTTATAAATGTCTACCACGGTGCTCAGCTGTTTCTGTTTAGCTTCTATCAGTTCCATTTTGGCATCCAGGGCATCTCTCTGGTTCAGAAGTACCTCAAGATAATCTGCTCTGGAATTACGGAACAATTGGTTGGCAATATCAATAGACTGATCAAGGGCTTTTGTTTCCTGTGATTTCAGCTGATAATACTGATCTATATTTTTAATCTTAGACATCAGATTGGCTACATCCAGATAGGCATTTAAAATCGTTTTATCGTATTCATACAATGCCTGTATCTGCTTTGCATCCGCCGTCTGGAAGTTTGCTTTAATAGCACTTTTATTAATCAGTGGTCCCGCAAGCTCTCCGGCAAGGTTATAGGCTATGGATTCCGGCATTTTTACCAGATAGGAAGGCTTGAATGCTTCCAGACCTAAGGTAGCGGAGATTTCCAGTGAAGGATAAAATTCTTTTCTTGCTGCTTCCACATCCAGTTTTGAAGATTTCAGTTCCAGTTCCGCCTGTTTGATATCCGGACGGTTCGACAACAATTGTGACGGAATTCCGGTATAAACGGTTTGCGGTATTGTAGACATAAAGCTTTCTTTTGTTCTTACAATCGATTGCGGATATCTTCCCAACAATGCATTGATCTCATTTTCTTTCTCAGTAATCTGCTGACGGATTGTATATTCAGAAGCTTTTGATTTAGCCAGTTCTGCTTCAAACTTCTTCACTGCCAGTTCTGTGGCTGCTGCGGCTTCTTTCTGAATTTTAGAAATTTCCAGCGCTTTCTGCTGAAGTTTAATATACTGCTGAATAATATCCAACTGGTTATCTAGTGCCAGTAATTCATAATAATTATCGGCTACTTCTTCAATAAGATTAGAGAGTACGAAGTTTTTACCTTCCACAGTAGAAAGATAGTGCGCTACTGCCGATTCTTTTTCGGTTCTCAGCTTTTTCCAGATATCAATTTCCCAGCTTGCGTTAAGCCCTGCTCCAAAATTTCCCAGAGGATCCGGTATTGGTTTTCCGGGTTCCATTTCGGTACTGGCGTCACCGGCTCCTTCACTGGTGTAACGGCCTGCTTTTTTCAGTCCCGCTCCTATTCCGGCAGAAACTTCAGGGCTTAGTCTTCCTTTTTTAGCTAAAACACCACTTTTAGCAATTTCAATTTCCTGAAGCGTGATCAACAGCTCCTGATTGTTTTTTAAAGCCGTTTCAATGAGGCTAACAAGATTAGGATCTGTAAAAAACTGTCTCCATGGCGTTGTTCCGCTATTATTATTAGCATCCTGTTGTTCCTCCTGATTAAAATTTTGAGGTATATTGGTTTTCACCTCGTCTTTTATGACTGTCGCCATCGGAGCTTTACAACCTGCCAGAACGAGTGATACAGCAATGGCTGTTATTATATTTTTAGTCTTCAAATTTCCCATCATGTTCATAAGGTTCAGTTTGTTCTGTTAAAGGATTTTCTTCTTCATATCTTGCCAGTTTGGATTTATCGGCAATGGTTCCGAAGATGTAATACAACCCTGGAATAATCATCAGTCCGAAAATGGTTCCGATCAACATTCCTCCTGCAGCAGCAGTTCCGATGGTTCGGTTTCCTACGGCTCCCGGCCCTGTAGCAATAACCAAAGGAATTAACCCGGCGATAAATGCAAATGATGTCATCAAAATCGGACGGAAACGGATAGCTGCACCTTCAATAGCTGCCTGTACAACAGGAATGCCTTCTTCTGCCTTCTTCTGTACTGCAAATTCTACGATCAACACGGCATTCTTCCCTAAGAGCCCGATCAACATGACCATGGCTACCTGGGCATAAATATTATTCTCCAGTCCTAAAAGTTTTAAACATAAAAATGCTCCGAAAATCCCTACCGGAAGTGATAAAATTACCGGAAGCGGGAGGATAAAGCTTTCATATTGTGCAGAAAGAATCAGATAAACAAATCCTAAACACACAAGGAAGATAAATACGGCCTCGTTTCCACGGCTTACTTCATCTTTGGAAATCCCCGCCCAGTCGATACCAAAACCTCTCGGAAGCGTTTTGTCTGCAACTTCCTGAATGGCTTTAATGGCCTGTCCGCTGCTATATCCCGGTGCCGGAGTTCCACTCACCTGTGCGGAATTATACATATTATGTCTTGTCATTTCAGATAAACCATATACTTTTTCAAGTCTCATAAAGTCTGAGTAGGGCACCATCTGGTCTTTATCATTTTTAACATATAATTTCAGCAGATCGGTTGGTAAGGCACGGTATTGCGGTCCTGCCTGAACAATTACCTTATAAGGTCTGTCAAAGCGGATAAAGCTGGTTTCATAGTTGGAACCGATTAGTGTGGACAGGTTATCCATTGCCTTTTCAATCGTTACGCCTTTCTGTTCGGCAAGGTCATTATCTATTCTCAGCATATACTGAGGGAAACTTGCAGAATAGAATGTAAATGCTGATCCCAGTTCAGGTCGTTTTTTCAGCTCTTTTACAAAATCATTACTCACTTTCTCCATCTTATGATAGTCTCCACTTCCTGCTTTATCCAGCAAACGGAGTTCAAAGCCTCCTGCAGCACCGTAGCCCGGTACGGAAGGTGGCTGGAAAAATTCAATATTGGCTCCCGGAATATTTTTAGCTTTTTCTTCCAGTTTTTCGATAATTTCTCCTGCAGATTCTTTCCGCTCATCCCAGCTTTTCAGGTTGATCAGACAGGTTCCGGAATTGGAGCCGGTACCTTCCGTCAGGATCTCATATCCTGCCAGTGAAGAAACGGATTGTACCCCGTCGATACCTTCAGATTCTTTTAAGAGTTCTCTTGCAATCTGATTGGTTCTTTCCAGCGTGGATCCCGGCGGTGTCTGGATAATGGCATAAATCATTCCCTGGTCTTCTGCCGGAATAAATCCGGACGGGAGAGAATTACTCAGGAAATAAGTTCCGGCACAGAAAGCCAGTAATAATGGTAATGTAAAGGCTTTCTTAGTTACCGTTTTATTAAGCATTTTCTCATATTTCCCGGCTCCTCTGGTAAAGAGGGCATTGAATTTATCCAGAAAGAGGGTAATCGGAGTTTTCTTTTTAGCTTTTCCGTGATTATTTTTTAAGATTAAAGCACATAGTGCAGGGGTTAAAGTAAGGGCTACTACTCCTGATAAAATAATGGATGAAGCCATTGTAATGGAGAACTGGCGGTAAAACACTCCTACCGGGCCTGTCATAAAGGCAATCGGAATAAATACCGATGCCATTACCAGTGTAATTGCTATAATTGCTCCACTGATCTCATGCATGGCTTCTTCTGTAGCTTTTAGCGGAGACAGGTTTTTCTCTTCCATTTTGGCGTGAACAGCTTCGATAACAACAATTGCATCATCTACCACTACCCCGATAGCCATAACAAGGGCAAATAACGAAATCATATTCAGGGTAATTCCAAATGCAGACATCACAGCAAAAGTTCCTACCAGTGAAACAGGTACCGCTAATGCGGGAATTAACGTTGAGCGCCAGTCTCCCAGAAACAGGAATACTACAATAGCTACCAATACGAAAGCTTCAAACAATGTATGAATTACCTTTTCCATAGAAGCATCCAGGAATCGGGAAACGTCATAACTGATCTCATAATGCATTCCTTTCGGAAATGAATTTTTCTCAAGATCAGACATCAGTGCTTTTACATTTTTAATAACATCACTGGCATTAGATCCATAAGACTGTTTTACAGTAATTGCAGCAGAAGGTTTACCATTTAATGTGGAATAGATATCATACATTGAACTTCCGAACTCAATATCCGCCACATCCTTTAATCTTACAGATTCACCGTTTGTCTTTGCTTTTAAAATAATATTCCCATAATCTTTTTCATTATTGAAACGTCCCGGATATTTTAAAACATATTCAAAAGACTGAGCTCTTTTTCCTGAGCTTTCTCCTGTTTTCCCCGGAGAAGCCTCCAAACTCTGTTGGTTCAGTGCTTCCATGACTTCATCAGCAGAAATACTGTATGCTGTAAGCCTGTCAGGTTTCAGCCAGATACGCATTGCATATTCACGGGTTCCTAGAATATCGGCAAAACCTACACCGCTTACCCTTCTCAATTCAGACATTACGTTAATATCTGCATAGTTGAAAAGGAATTTCTGATCAGCTTTGGGATCATCGCTGTACAGGTTAATATACATCAGCATATTCGGTTCTTCACGGGTAATTTTCACCCCTTCACGTACTACCAGAGGAGGGAGTTTGTTGACTACTGAAGATACACGGTTCTGAACGTTTACTGCCGCAACATTGGGATCTGTTCCCAGGTCAAATACCACCTGAATAGCAGCTTCACCGTCGTTTCCGGCATTGGAGGACATATATTTCATCCCCGGAACCCCGTTCAATCCTCTTTCTAGAGGAATAATTACGGATTTAATCAACAGCTCATTGTTGGCTCCGGGATACTCTGCCGTAATATTTACTTTAGGCGGAGAAATAGAAGGGAACTGAGTCACCGGAAGTTTTACCAGCGACAAAATCCCTAAAAACACTATAATCAATGAGATTACAATAGACAGAACAGGTCTGCGAATGAATTTCTTAAACATACAACTTCATTTTTAGAGTACTACTCTGCTTTTAATTTCAATGAGTGAAGAACCTTTTTAGGATCCTGGAATTTTGTTTTTAATTTTTGGTCATCTTTTACCTTCTGAACACCTTCCAGAAGGATCTGATCTCCTTTGGAAAGTCCCGAACCTACTACATAAAGATCAGGCAGTTCATAAGCAATTTTAATATTTCTGGATCTTGCCGTCCCGTTTTTATCTACCACAAATACGTATTTCTGGTCCTGAATTTCATAGGTTGCTTTCTGTGGGATAATCAAAGCATTATGAACCGGCATAGTCATCTGTACTTTTCCGGTCTCTCCGTTTCTCAGAAGTTTATCCGGATTGGGAAATTTTGCCCTGAAAGCGATATTCCCGGTTTCATTATCAAATTCTCCTTCAATCGTCTGGATTTCTCCTTTTTGGGTATACATTTCTCCATTAGCCGTAATTAATGACACCTGATTGCTTCCTCTGTCTGCTACATGCGTCTGATAGCTAAGATATTCAGGTTCTGAAACATTGAAATAGGTATAAATACTGGTATTATCTGATAATGAAGTCAGCAAATCCCCTTCATCTACCAGGCTTCCCAGTTTTAAAGGGATTCTGTTGATTACTCCTGAAAACGGGGCTTTAATATCTGTAAATGACAGGTGAATCTGGGCTAGTTTCATTTCTGCATTGGCAGCATCTAATTTAGCTTTTGCCATTGCTTTTTCATTTTTAGACACGATATTGTTTCCGGCTAATGTACTCGCATTTTTCAATTCGATAGAAGCCTGTTCTACTTCAGCCTTAGCTTTTAAAAGCTCTGCCTGATAGAGTTTAGGCATAATACGAAATAAGGTTTGTCCGGCCTGCACATACTGTCCTTCATCTACAAAGATTTTTTCAAGGAAACCTTTTTCCTGTGCTCTTACCTCAATATTTTTCACCGATTGAATCTGGGCCACATATTCTTTATTGATTACAGTGTCCATTATTACGGGGGAAGTTATGGGATAAACCGAGACTTCTTCTTTCTCTTCTTTTTTCTTGTTACAGCCGACGGCCAATAGGAGGACGCTTAGCGCAATGCCCGAGGCAACTCTTTTCATCATAATTCTAGAGTTTATATAAATCGTTAATGTTTTGAATAGAAATAAAAAAATGGTAATTAAGAATAATACGAAAAGATGATTACCAGCATCCTGAACGTAAAATGGGTCTGCCTGAGTCAGGCAGAAAATACACGGAAAGGTGAATTTTTAAATTCTTATAGAACGGATTAAAAGAAATCTTTTGGCAGCAAGGCCAAAAACGAAACCATGGATTTCCTGCTTAAATTGTTTATAGCTTTTTAATCCAAAAATATAAATAAGACTGAAAATCCCCGCAAAAGTAACAACAACCTGAAATACATCAGACAACTGAAAATCATTTTCGATAAGTTCCATGGTGGAAGTATCAAAATTATCTGCCATCTGCTGAACCGTTAATTTTTCATAGGTCTGGTTCAGACGGTTGGCTCTTTTGGGTAAATGATGAGAAACATGACCCGAATAGTCATTTCGTAGTGTTCTAACATTCAGCTTAGTTTCTACTATAAACAGCAGAAAAAGACTTGTTAAAAAATATACAATGTAGTTTCTCATTTTGAAGTCGCAAATGTACACCTAGATTTTGATACTATCACAATAGATTAACAAAATTTAACGAACCTTTAAAAAAACTGAATTTACGGAGTAATATAAGTTTTAGCTTCCCATGTCCATCATACGACCCAATACCATTCTTAGAGATTTTATCCAGAAAAAAAGCTAATAAGAACTAACTTTTATCATGATTTCCAATTATTTACAAAACCCTGTTGTTATTCTCCGGCAATTGAATTATTTTTGCCGGAAATTTAGACAACAAATGAACAATGAAAAATTTATATTTTATCTGTCTTATAATGAGCCGACTGCATAATGTTAGCTTATAAAGCCCAGTCTTTGATTTCTTATTATTTTAAGCACATCTATTCTATTGTAAAGAAAGCGCTTTGATGAGCGTTGCTGTGGGAGTTAATTAAAATATATTATTAGTTTATGAAAAATTAACATATATTTATTAAAAATATTCGTATTTTTATATAGTATTAACACCACATTCATGAAACACTTTAAAATCACTTATCATTATGAAAAAATTATTACCAACAATCCTTTTGGGATTGGCAGTTCTTTCCTTAACAGCGTGTAAACATCCCGGAAAAGAAACAGAAACAATCAGCAGTACCGTGAGCAGCCCGGAAAACGAAGATGATATTATTAAAAACGTATATGTTGACAACTACGGAGAAAAGATAGAAGTCAGCATAAACAATACAAAGAACACTGCCTCCATACATCTGGACGGAAAAACATATGACCTTAAAAAAAGTGATGCTCTGCCTGAGTATACAGCCTCTAATGAAGAGTATCAATATTCCGAAATTAAAGGTAATATTACATTTCTGAAGAAAAATGTAGATATGGTTCTCTTCCATTTTAAAAAAGATAAAAAAGAATCAGGCCCGGCTAAAATGGCATCATATTAGCTAAGAGTTAAACAGTCATTTAAAAAACGATGTTATGAAAAATTTGTATTACTATTTATCAGCCCTTTTTCTAGTTGTATTTCTTGTTGCGTGCAAAGCACCGGCTGCCCAACAAAAAACTACAGATATCACAGGAAAAACCTGGAAGTTAACTGAACTTAACGGCCAGCCTATTAAGTTAAAGAATCCTAAAAACAACCCTTATTTCAAACTTAATACGGACGGGATGAGATATGAAGGTCATGCAGGATGTAATGGTTTAGGTGGTACATTTGAAATCAAACCTGAGATGATGAGAATTAAATTCAATCAGGGAATGTCTACGATGATGGCTTGTGAAGATCTGGATATTGAAAACCAGTTCACAAAAGCTTTGCTTTCTGCAGATAACTATTCTGTAAACGGGAATACTCTGACTTTAAATAAAGCGAGAATGGCTCCTTTAGCTAAGTTTGTGCTTCAATAAAAACATTCAATGAATGAACTTCATATAAAAAGAGCTCCTTCCAGAAGGGGCTCTTTTTTATTATAGTTGTTTTTTGTGATATATTATATAACAGACCAGCAGACATACATTCACTGCAGCCGCAAATGAATTGGACAGAATAATGGGCAGTTCATCTTTTTTCACTCCGTACCATACCCACAGGCTAAGCCCTGAAATAAGCACTAAAACCATAACCAGAGAAATATCTTTTACATTTTTTTCTCTGATTATTTTAATCAGCTGGGGAAGCATAGATACAGAAGTCAAAATTCCCGCAATAATACCCAATATATTTTCGTTCATCCCATTCAGTTTACCTTTAAAACTTATTTAAATCTATTCAGAGCAACTTCTTCATGTAAAGGAATATTGTCTTCTATAAAACGATAAAGATCATTTGCAAAATAAGATCCGTTCAGAATTCCTCTTGCTCCTAAGCCATTAAAAACATAGAGATTTTCAAAATTCTCATGTCTGCCCATAATAGGCCTTCTGTCTTTTACCGTAGGGCGAAAACCAAAATGAACTTCTTTCACTTCAAAATCATGGGGATAAAATTCAGAAAGTCCGTTTACCAGCTGATTTACCGCGGATTCGTCTATATGATGATGAAGTTGTTCTCTGTCATAAGTTCCGCCGTAGAAATGCAGACCGTTATCCGTTGGAAATAAAAAGTGTTTCTTCTTAATGGTTACGTCAGGAGTCTTTTCTGAAAGTCTGACTTTAATGTGATGTCCTTTATTCGGGTTGACAGCAATTTCAGAAAAATAAGGATTTTCTTTCACTCCCATCCCTTCACAGAAGATTATATTTTTAAAACCAAAGTCTTTATAAGATGATTCGGAGGGCTTAAGATGTTCATAATCGAATTTTTCTCTTACCAAATGATCATTTTTTTCAAGAAAACCAAATAAACCCGCAAAAAATCCACTAACATTCAATCTGGCAGACTGATTCACCTTTCCGCTGAGAAAATCGTTTTTTACCCCATTTAAAGACTCAAAATTTGGGTTCAGAAAACCGGATAAATCTTCATTACCGGATTTTTTTAGCCAGAGCTTCTGTTCATTTTCATCATGGAAAATTCTGTGAATGGATTGATCTACTAAATAATTTTTCCCGGTATATGATGCTATTTCTTCGAGAGTATTTTTAAGAAAATCAATTTGTTCCTGCGCTTTCCAGAAGGTTGTAAATTTTTTAAGAACCACAGGATTGATAATTCCCGCAGAAATTTGGGATGCGCTTTTCCTACCCTCTGAAAACAGGACAAAGGATTTGTTATTCTTAATCAGCCTGTGCGCGAAGAAAAGTCCTGCATACCCGTCTCCCACAATAATATAATCTACATTTCTCATAATAAAAAAAACCTGAGTAAAAATACTCAGGTTTTGTATAAATATCAAGTGAAATTTAGTAATTCCACATATCATTTTCCATTTCAAGGATCTGCGCTTTGATTCTGTCGCTTTCATCAAGCTGATCATCAGCATCTCTAGGAATATAATCTTTAATAGTACCGTCTCCTAAACCGCTTGAAGATTTATAGATTACAGAAGAGAATCTTCTTGCATTGATAATATCATCGAAAGATAAATCAGCTGAAGAGTTTTTTCTGTTGTACACATAATTGTTAGCTAAGATATCTCTTGCATTAGGATAGAAGATCCAGAACAGATCGATAAGCTCATCATTACTTGCAAGCAGCTTACCATCAGGTCCTACAACACCCTGTACTGCAGGATCAGGTCCCATAGCAGCAATACCAAGAGGTCTGTACTTCATCTGTCCGTCTCTCTTATCAATGAACCACATTCCCATAATTTTAAGAACTTTCACTTTATCAGTAGTCGTCTCAATAATATCGGTATATTCTTTTTTCTCCTGTTCGGTTAACTGTCTACCAGAGTTCAGAATATCAATCGCTGCATCACTGATTTTCACATTAACCAATCTTTTCTTAATGGCTTCAGGAGTCAGTTTATCAACGAAATTCTCATCATTGTAAACCTGCTCAATCTTACCGCTCAAAGCAGCATCAAGCAATAATTTATATAAAGATCTTGTAGGAGTGGAAAGTAATCCGTCCGGATTGTCATAATAGAATGGCTGATTGATCTTATCATTCATATCAATGATTTCCCAAACAAACATACTTTTAAGGATATCTTTATCTTCTACAAAACCATATTCAAGAGGCTTTACTGTTTTATCAATAATAGTATCACCAACTTTTTGTTTGTTCTCCTCTCTCATCTTTCTAAACTCTTCTGGAGAAGAAGCGTTCAGAATAGTCTGGGACAAAGCAAATCCCGAAACTAATACTAAAAGGGTGCTAATATATTTTTTCATAATAAGTTACAATTTTAGTCCTATTGAACATTAATTAATATAGGAGTAATGTTTTTAATCTGTTGCCCTTCTAAACCTTGAGCTGTTGCTTTAATATCAAAGATTGAGAATACATCTCCTGATCTTAAGTTTCTTACCAGTCCGGCTGCCTCACCTAAAGAGTTTCCGTGGATCAGCAATGCTGCTTTTCCAGGTACTCTAACCATAAACTGAGTTACCGTGAATGAAACCGGGAAGTCGAAGTCAGGAATCGTTGCCTGTACCGTCTGATTCGGAATAGAAGTTGCCGGCATAGACAATATATTCTGTCCTCTCATCTGACCTTGTGGTGGCGGTACATTCTTGATTCTGTATTCAAATACCTGAGATACTGATTTTCCATAAGGATCTAAACCAGATAATGTTAACTTAACTGTATTACCTGCACCAGGTCTTACATTCCATTTACCAGGTCCTGTACTTTTCACAGTAGCTCCCGGAACTGATAATGAAAGTTTAGAATTGTCAGCCCCTAAGATTGATCCTGAAACAGGGTTCTCAAGTCCTCTATACATTACATTCATTTTATCAGCAGAAAGTAATAATCCTTTTTCAAGTTTTACTTCTCTAGGTCCTGCAATTACATTGTATGTATGCGTCCAAGGGAAGCTTTGTGGCTTACCAGAAGCATCTGTTAATGTAATTGTACCTCCTAATTTATGCTCTCCAATTCCAGCACCTGAAATTGAAATAGTACCTTTTCCGTTTTCTTGTTTGCTAACACCTGAAATGTTGATCTTATTACTGTTAGAATAAGTACCTAACATTACTTTTACTTCAGCCTGCTTACCTGCCTGAATATCAACCGGACCGGAAACAATAGGCTCGTAGTTAGAAAACTTAATACTTGCATCTACTTTTTCCTGAAGCAATAATGCCAATGCATCTGACTGCACATTTCTGGCATCATTTTGGATAATTTCCAAATTGGATATTGCAGCGATTAGCGGCTGGTGGTAAAATTTATTCTGGAACCATGTCTTATCATTCGGAGATTTCCCTTTAGGATATTCCGCGATAAGAGATTTGTTGGCTCTTTCCACTAAATCTTTAAGCTGAGCATTGTTACCGAAAGTTGCATTGATATAATTTCTTACGTCATCAATTTTATTTTTCAGGTCCAGTGCATTTTTTGAAGGGGTATTTTCATCTCCTTCCTTAAAGAAATATTCCGTGGTAGCTTCGTTATTGTTAAGTGCAGCAAAATTCTCACTTACATCGATTTCTTTACCCTCTTTATCTTTGTCATGAAACTCAGACTGTTTTTTTAACAAATCTTTGATATCCTGAGCAGATTTCACAAGTACATCAATCTTGGATTTCAATAATTTATATTGTCCCCAAGGTTGTTCGTAAGTATCGGGAACCTGTCTAGCCTTAGCTTCCAGTGTTCTTTCAAAAATCTTCTCGTTTTTATTTTCTGTTAAACGTCTGGTTTCATTCAATGCTTTAGTAGAGTCATAGTATGATCTGATGATTTCTGCATCAATATTTAGGGCCATCATCGCGATGAAAACCAGATACATCAGGTTGATCATCTTCTGACGAGGGGTCTGTTTTCCTTGTGCCATTCTCTGTTATTTGTTTTTGATTAAGTAGTTAAATTTTAGAAATGGTTAGGAATTAAGACTTCATAGCAGTTAACATACCACCATAAACTCTGTTTAAATTATTAAGATTAGTTGTTAAACCTTGTAGCTCTTGATTGAATTTTTCAGATTGCTCGGCAGATTTTTGCATATCTGATACATATTTATTGGCAAATTCAGATTGCTTCTTACCATTCTCAAGTTGCATAGCGTATAAAGCATTCATACTTTCCATATGCTGAGCAGCTTTGTTTAACTGATCGTTATATTTATGAGTAGAAGCAGATACGTCAACCGTCTGATTGATCTGATCTACAGAATTTGAAAATTTATCAATTCCTGTTCTTAATCTGTCAAATAACTGAACATCTAATTTTGCATCCTGAAGCATTTTGTCTAATTTGTTAGAAAGAGAATTTTCTAATTCTGCAAATTGAGCATTCGTATTTTTAGTGGTTACATTAGAGTGTAATGGGTTTGGGTTAGCATGTTTATCTAATAATTCAGGATAAACATTTTCCCATGCATAAGACTCTTCAGTTTTCGGAGGGTCAAATGCAAAAATGATAAAGATAATAGCCTCCGTAATAAGTCCCACAGTAAGTGCTATATTACCGTTGATGGGTCCCAGTGTAATGTGAGTAATTTTAAGCCAAGCTCCAAGAATTACAATTGCAGCACCGAATGAATAGAAGAAATTCATCCAAGCATCTTTAGTCTTAAACATATTGAGTTAGTTTTTTTAATGTTAAATAAAATTGTTATTGAAAAATGAATTGTCTGGTTTATTATCTGTTAACTCTTCTTGGCTTAACAGCTGCCTCAGGAATATCCTGTACAGTTCTAAATCCGATATAGCTTCTTGCTGAATCTTTTCTCTCCCAATCTCTTGCACCCGTCATTAACGCATATCCTATATCTTTCCAAGATCCTCCTCTTACAGACTTCTTAGTATCCTTTTTATCTTTAGTAGAAGGATTTAATGTTGAAGAGAATCCGTATGAAGAATTGTTATACGCAGATTCTGTCCACTCAGAAACGTTTCCAGCCATATCAAATAACCCAAATCCATTTTTCTTAAATTTCTTAACTGGAGCTGTATATGTATAAGTACCTTTTTTCTCGTCTTCCATGTAGTTACCTCTCTTCGGTTTGAAGTTGGCTAAGTAGCAACCTCTGTCATCCATTAAGTATGGACCGCCCCAAGGGTAAGTAGCATTTTGCATTCCCCCTCTTGCAGCATATTCCCATTCGATTTCTGTAGGAAGACGGAACTGCAATGGTCTTTGTTTTTTTCTTTTTAAACTTTCGTTGTAATCCGTTTTCAATTTAGATCTGAAGTTACAATAAGCTCTTGCCTGATCCCAGGTTACTCCAACTACCGGGTAGTTTTTGTAAGCCTTGTGCCAGAAATACTGTTCGAATAATGGCTCATTGTAAGCAAAGTGGAAATCTTTTACCCAAACAGTGGTATCGGGATACACCGCAATACTTGAACTCTTCAGGTAATTAACTCCTCTTTCGTTATCTGCAAGTGCAGCATCCATATCTCCCCAACGGTACGTATATTTAAGCTTGCTTACATCTAAAATTCTTTCGTTTCCAATTCTGGAAGACGCAGGTAAGTACATAGATTCTAAAACTTCTGCATATTCCACATCAGGATATTTTGTAGTACTCCAGTGTAAAGGAATTTTCCAATCTAATCTTTTGCTCGCATCATAAGTTCCGTCTTCTCGGCCACCCTGGCCTTCCATATATTCTTGATAAGGTGTTAAATTTTCTTCTTTTTTAGCAAGGTATGCGTAATCTCCTATACCGGTTCCTTTACGTCCGCCTTCATCACCACCTTCTCCGGCAGCTTCGGCAAGTAAAGTTCTAGCGATAGAATCTCTTACATAATTGATAAATACCCTGTATTCCGCATTAGTAGTTTCCGCTTCATCCATGAAGAAAGAGGAGACAGTAACGGTCTTCAATGCTGTTTTTTCAGGTGTATGTGTTGGATCCTGATCAGCAAGACCAGCAACAAATGAACCTGCAGGAATAGCAACCATTCCGTATGGTCTTTCCGCAACAAATGATTTCGTTTTTTCTCTTGGTATCAATTCTCCTTTTGTTCCTGGCTTCCCTACAGAAGAGCTGCCACCACCTGAACAAGATACCGATGCTACTGACGCAGACAATAATAAAAGAAATATCCTTTTCATGTTAATTTTTATAATTAAGCCGTAAATATATAATTTTTTTAAGAAACTTTTAAGATTTTTTTTGAAATAACGGAAGAAATCTAAATTTATTTTATTTACAACAACATTTTATTCAACGGTCACAGATTTTGCCAAGTTTCTTGGCTGATCTACGTTTGCGCCCCTATATACTGCGATATAATAAGCAAGCAATTGAAGAGGTACTGAAGCCACTATCGGAGAGAAACATTCTGATGTTTCAGGAATTTCAATAACATAGTCTGCCATTTCACTTACCTGACGGTCTCCTTTATTAACCACAGCGATAACTTTTCCTTTTCTTGCCTTAATTTCCTGAACATTACTTACGATTTTATCATAGTGTCCTTTTTTAGGCGCTATAATCACAATCGGCATATTCTCGTCAATCAGAGCAATTGGACCGTGCTTCATTTCCGCAGCCGGATATCCTTCTGCGTGGATATAAGAAATTTCTTTTAATTTTAATGCTCCTTCTAGGGCAGCAGGATAATTGTATCCTCTTCCCAAATAAAGGAAGTTGGTAGCACTTACAAAATCTTTTGCAATGTCCTGAACCTGCTCATGCGTAGCGCTCAGTACTTCTTCAATTCTTCTCGGAATAGCATCTAACTCTGCAATTAAGCTCATAAATTCAGCGTTCCCTAAATTTCCATTGTGCTTACCTAGCTTAAATGCTATTAATGTAAGAATGGTAAGCTGGGCTGTAAATGCTTTTGTTGAAGCAACCCCGATCTCAGGGCCGGCATGGGTATATGACCCTGCATCTGTAATTCTGGCGATAGATGAGTCTACCACATTACATATACCATATATAAATGCTCCTTTTTCTTTTGCCAGTTTTAAAGCGGCCATTGTATCTGCTGTCTCTCCTGACTGAGAAATGGCAATTACAACATCTTTATCCGTAATAATAGGGTTTCTGTATCTGAATTCGGAAGCATATTCTACTTCAACAGGAATTCTTGCATATTCTTCAATAAGGTATTCCCCGATAAGACCGGCATGCCACGAAGTTCCACATGCAATGATAATAATCCTGTTAGCATTTTTGAATTTCTCTACATGATCCCAGATTCCTGCCATTTTGATTATTCCTTCATCTACAAGCAATCTTCCTCTCATCGTATCGTGTACAGATTTAGGCTGTTCAAAGATTTCTTTAAGCATGAAATGCTCATATCCTCCTTTCTCTATCTGCTCTAAGCTTAATTTTAGCTTTTGGATCTCCGGTTCTATTTTAGAATTCTCACTAATGGTTCTGATATCTACTCCATGCTCAAGAGAAATTGTAGCCATATGACCTTCTTCAAGATAAATCGCTTCTTTTGTAAATTCTACAAATGGAGAAGCATCAGAAGCGATAAAGTATTCTTTATCCCCGATCCCAATTGCCAAAGGTGAACCTAATCTACCTACGACCAGTATTCCCGGATAATCCTCATGAAGGACAGTAATCGCATAAGCACCATATACTTCATTCAGTGCATATCTTACTGCTGTCGGGAAATCGTTTTCAGGATTAAGATCCATAAAATGCTGAATAAGATTTACCAATACTTCAGTATCTGTTTCAGACTGGAAAGTAAATCCTTTTTCAGTAAGCATCTTTTTAATTGTATCATAGTTCTCTATAATACCATTATGTACAATAGCTATTTTCCCATTGTTTGACAAATGTGGATGAGAGTTTCTGTCACTTGGAACCCCGTGTGTTGCCCAACGGGTATGTCCCATTCCTATTTTGGCTGTTCCTTTCAGTCCTTCCGAAATATTAACAAGATCGTCTACTTTTCCTTTTGTTTTTTCGACTTCAAACTTATTATTTGCAGCTTCCAAAACGATTCCCGCACTGTCATATCCTCTGTATTCTAATCTTCTAAGACCATTGATAACAATATCATAAGCATCTTGAAAACCTGTATATCCTACTATTCCGCACATAATTATTTTGTCTAGTGTTTTATTTTTATTGTGTTATTTTCTTTGTGCCGTAAGTAACTCTCAGCTGAATTCTGTTATCAGAATTCTTATCACTTCCTATTAATACGGCCCTGTTCATATCAAATGCTCTGGTACTGAATTTAGCTCCAAAATATCCTCCTGTACTCTGAGATTTAATGAAAGATCCAAGATTAATAAGAAGAAGCTTATTGGTCTGAGCATTTTCAACAATATCCTTAATTGTTCTCGTTACTACGAAATCATAATACAATGGATCCTGATTAACCGTGTAAATAGGAGAACCTGCTAAGAAATCCTTTGTAAAATCTGATATGGTATTTACTCCGGTTGAATTATCTACAGGAAGAAGGGTAAATTTACGGTCTGTGTATACTGAATGTTTATTATTCCAGGTCTTCCCGGTGTCTACGTACATTCTGATTCTTGCACTTACAATTCCTGCCTTCTTATCCTGATAAAGCGCTTTAAGCTTATCAATAGTTTCCTGTGGAATTTTAACGCCTATAGAAGGGCCTCCCATTCCCTGAACGTAAAGCCTTGAATCTCCATCCGTGGTATTGATTCCAGCTAATACGGTATTGAAAGTCTGGCTTCTGTTGTATGCATACTGTCCTAAATGTACATTCCCGGCACCTAAATTAAAATTCAGGGTAGCCTGTGGTCTTGTTACCGTACCATTATCTGTTTTATCATATTTATAGTACATGATCATCTGCATATCATTCGGAGAGAACTGGAAAAGATATTTATCCGTTTCATTGACTGAAATTCTCAGTCCTCTGAAATATCTGATAAAGTTAGCCGCATTCTGAAGTTCAGGCTGTCCTGCTTTATCTGCAATTTTAGTCTGGAAATAATCTTTATCCAATCTCATTCTGAAATCGTTACTAGAAGTAAACACGGAAGAGTTATCAGATTTTTTAGTAATGGAAATTGTACTTACTGTTCCGTCAAATACTGCAGAACCCAAAAGCTTATCTGTAGATATATCTGCATTTGAGCGTGTTAATGCCTGAATATTCGGATCCATGAAAGTGGTTACTTCATTAACATTGACGGTCATTGAATTATAACTTCCTCCTATTTTACCATATTTACGAACAGGATATGTTTTTTTATCAATTGAAACGGCTACATTTTCAGTACCTACCGGAAAGTCTGCTTTATCATAAGCTCCCGGTGCTTTCACAGAGTCTGTAATATAATCCGGTGCTTTCATTACCAGTACCACAGAGTCTACTTTCACATTAGATCCGCCAAAGTCAAAGCTGTCCGGCATTCTTAACTGGGTAACATAGGATGCTTTCTGCCCGCCGAATTCATTTTCGGTAAAAGCCCCTAAAACACCATATGTTGAAAATATTCCTGAAGTATTCTGGTCTCCGACAAGTCTGGAAGCATCACTTCTGATAGAATCGTTATTACTGATATTGTAAGCAATAAGATTATATAAGGTTTCTTCACCATCTACGGCATCTTTTGCAAAGAGCTGTTCACCAAGAGAATCCGGATCCGGTTCGCAATTATGAAGAATCGTGCTTCCGAAGATCGCCAGTACAAGCACGGCGAAAATCTTTTTAAGAGTATGAGTCATTAAAAATGTGTTTTTTAATAAAGTTGGTTTATAGAATCTACGTCCAGATATTCTGATTTTTGAGTAGGAGTTTCATTGAAGCCTTTATCCAGATCTTCATCTAAAAACTCATCTCCTTTCACTACCATATCTACATAGTTCATACTTTCGATAACAAAACTTTTAACCGTTGGATTATCTAACGCTTTTAAGCCTGAAATATTATCAAACTTCAGCTTTTCATCGACTTTTTTATCCAGAGCTGCATCTTTCTCATTGTACAGGGAAAGAACAATTTTTGCGTCTTTGAAGTAAGTGTCGGATTCGTAATACGTTTTAAGATAAATTGGAACAAATGAAGACATCCATCCGTTTAGGTGAATCACATCAGGAACCCAATTCAGCTTCTTAATGGTTTCAATAACTCCTCTAGCAAAGAAAATAGCTCTTTCGTCGTTATCATCGAAAGGATTCCCTTCGTCGTCAAAATAGTATTGTTTTCTTTTGAAGTATTCTTCATTATCGATAAAGTAGACCTGAAGTCTTTCCCCCGGAAGAGACGCTACTTTAATGATTAGAGGCTGATCCAGGTCATTGATAATAATATTCATTCCCGAAAGACGGATCACCTCATGAAGCTGGAATTTCCTCTCACTTATTTGTCCAAATCTTGGCATAAAAACTCTTACATCATTGCCTTCATTGTGCATCTTAAGTGCCATTTTATTAACCACTGCAGCCATATTTGTATCTTCCTGATATGGATACATCTCTGTAGTAATGTACAGTATTTTTTGATTCGGCATAAACTTTCTATCTAATTTTTGTAAAAATGCTTTAATGTGCAAAATTACAAAAAAACATCCAACATTATTTTAATTAACATTTTTTTACGAAAATTCTCTTTTCCAAATTATTAAAAACACACTTTATTATACGATATTTTTAGTATTTTTGAAATAGTATTAAAATAAACTATGGAAGTTATAAAAAACAGTAAAGTTCTTCAGGATTTCATTGAAAGACAGAAAGAAATGGGAAAAAGAATTGGCTTTGCTCCTACCATGGGAGCCCTGCATAAAGGCCATCTTTCCCTCTATGAAGAGGCAAGAAAAGAAAATGATCTGGTAATTTCTTCAATTTTTGTAAATCCAACACAATTCAACAACCCTGAAGACCTTGAAAAGTACCCCCGGGATGTAAACCGGGACATTTTAATTCTGGAAAACTCAGGTCTTGTAGACGCGGTTTATATCCCTGAAGTCACTGATATATATCCTGAAAAAGCAGAAAGCAAACACTATGATTTTGACGGATTAGAAAATGAAATGGAAGGCAAATCAAGACCGGGACACTTTGACGGTGTAGGCACGGTAGTGGAAGAACTTTTCAGACAAGTACAACCTGACAATGCTTATTTCGGAGAAAAAGACTTCCAGCAATTAGCCATTATCAAAAAAATGGTTGAAAAAAAACACCTTCCGCTGAAAATAAAAGGAGTTCTCATTTACAGAGCTGAAAACGGACTGGCATTAAGCTCAAGAAACCAAAGACTTCATGACAACAGAAAAGAAGCATCTTCTATTATTTACCAGACCTTAAAAAAAGTAAATGACTGGTTCAGGACCGTTAGTATTCCCGAAATCAAAGCAAGAGTAAGAGATATTTTTGACGATCAACAGGGGATGAAATTGGAATATTTCCTAATTGCCGATGAAGACACTTTAAAAGAAACTGATTTTTTCTATAAAGATAAAAACTTCAGAGCTTTTATTGTAGTGGAAGTAGACGGGGTAAGACTTATAGACAATATGCATTTGGACTAAAACCCTGCCAATGCTTTTCAGAGGCAAACATATGATAAACAATTCCGGTTCTTGTTAGAAACCGGTTTTTTTATTAATAGCAAAGCCTCTTCCTGGATGATATAAAAAAAATCAAAGGCCTCCTGAGGGAGACCTTTGAAACACCAAATCACAAAATATTAATATGAAAAAAATTTACTTTTCAGTAAACTTGTGACCCGGCTGGGATTCGAACCCAGGACCCATACATTAAAAGTGTATTGCTCTACCAGCTGAGCTACCGAGTCGGCCACAATTAAAATGAAATAAATTTCAATATTAATTATTAATTTTCTTTGCAGTGCCTGCGACTGGACTCGAACCAGCACATCCTTAGGAAACCACCCCCTCAAGATGGCGTGTCTACCAATTTCACCACGCAGGCAATAAAATCACACAGATCAGTAATTTTTATTGCTAGTGACCCGGCTGGGATTCGAACCCAGGACCCATACATTAAAAGTGTATTGCTCTACCAGCTGAGCTACCGAGTCGGCCACTTATTCATCAAGTTTCATTTCAGTAATGTCCCTTGTTTTAAGTGGTGCAAAGATATGACTTTTTTCTTTATCTCAAAACTTTTTCGCAAATTTGTTTAAAAAAAATTCATGATAATTTCACTGATTGGATACATGGGGAGCGGCAAATCTCACATTTCCAAAATATTAAGCGAAAAAATAAATTTCAACCTCATAGACCTTGACAAAGAGATTTCCAGGCGAAATAAATTAACCATACCTGAAATCTTTGAAAAAAGAGGTGAAATTTATTTTAGAAAGCTGGAAAGAGAAGCTTTGGAAGAAATTCTGGCTTCCAAAGAAAATGTAGTGTTAAGCTTAGGTGGCGGAACTCCCGTTTACTATAATAACATGGAAATCATCAACCATAATTCTAAAAGTATCTTTTTAAGAACATCGGTAGGTACATTATCAGAAAGGCTTTCCAAGCAGAAAGAAAAAAGACCTTTAATAGCCAACATTACTGATGAAGATCTTCCGGAATTTATTGCTAAACATTTATTTGAACGAAACCAGTTTTACAGCAAAGCTCAGTTTACGGTAGGTACTGATTCCAGAGCCCCCGAAGACATTGTCAACGAAATAATAGAAAAGCTCTATATCTAGAGCTTTTTTATTTTAATCTTCCCCTTCTTCGGTTTCATCATCTGTTTCACCGAAGAAATCATCCCAGTCTGTAAAATCGGAAGCAATATCATTTCCTACATATTCATCCATCTCTCTTCTATCTTTCTTGGTTGGTCTTCCTTCCCCTTTATTTCTATAATAGTCCTGAGACATCTTACGGACTTTAAGCAATTCATACTGCTCTTTATCTGTCACATCCTGTATGTGAAGAGGGACCAGCTTCGCTCCTATCCTGCTTTTAGGGATCTGAATAACTTTTATTTTATAATCAATCTGATTCTTACGGATTTTAATGACATCCCCCTCTTTTACCTCCTTTGATGATTTTACGGCAGACGTTCCTATGGAAACGCGGTTCTTTTTTATCTCCTCTGCTGCAATACTTCTCGTCTTATAAAAACGAATGCTCCATAAAAATTTATCTATTCTCATATTTTTTTATACTTTTGCCGTTATATTATTTGTAAAGTAATTAAAGTTTTTTGAAATGAAAAAAATATTTTTATATATCCTTGCGGGATCTTTGTGTTTTACTGCTTGTAAGAAAGATGATGTTGTAGACACTTCACTTAATGAGCCCGAAGACATTAACGTTCAAAATAGCTATGATAATGATGCTATTAAAAAATTTATGAATGAAAATTATCTGGATACCCAGGGAAATATAAAGGCTTTCAGTGACACGGACACTAGTGACGATAATGAAAAAAAATTATCCGATTTACCGAACGAAACACTTCCTTCCGGAACGGTCATTATCACAAGACCTACAGCTCCTGCCGGTGCAGACACTCCAATAGGTCCTAAAGACAGTATCCGTATCATGACCAATACTCAGACCTATATTGCGACAAACGTCAACGGAACTTCTGTATTTGGTCAGAAAGCTGCAATGACTAATTATAATTCAATTAATGAAACCGGGTTACCAATAGTTGATCCCAAGTTTTTCTACATCAGATCCGATGATAAATTAATCACGAGTGCAACGACAGACGCTGCAAAACAGAAAAGCTACTATATGATTGAAGGATTCAATGAAGCGTTACAGAAGTTTAAGTCTTATAACAAATCAGATTCTGAAGGATACAGTCTTCAAGGGGTGATCATTGTTCCTTCAAGAGCAGCATTTGCAAGAGATCTTCACTACAATTACAGTGGATATTCTTTTAGAAACAGAAGTTTTGTTTTCAACTTCCAGGTATATAAAAATACTCCGAGAACTGCCAATTAATAATTGGTTATAACATAAAAAGCCCCGCAATAGTTAAGTTGCGGGGCTTTTGTTTTATCTGAATTAAGATCTTGCTTTTTGTTTTACATTCCCTAAAATATCCGGGAAATAAAGATCCGCCAGGTGGTCAAATTCGTCTCCTCTCATAAACATTGTTGCATCTACTTCTTCATAAGAACTTCTTCCCGCAGCCGCAATAAGTTCATTGCAAGTATGAAGGGTATTTTTATGGAAGTGATATACTCTTTCACTTTTATCGGTAACATCCAATCCTTTGATCAGCATTTTATCCTGGGTAGCAACTCCTGTAGGACAGTTATTTGAATTACACCTCAGAGCCTGAATACATCCTAAAGAGAACATAAACCCTCTTGCATTATTACACATATCCGCTCCCATGGCAATTGCTCGTAAAATATCAAGGCTTGTAAGTACTTTACCACTTGCTATCACTCTTAGTTTGTTTCTTAAGTTGTAATTATTAAGAGTTCTGTTGACAAAAATCAGAGCCGGTTCCAAAGGCATTCCCACTCCGTCTGAAAATTCCGGAGGTGCAGCTCCTGTTCCTCCTTCAGCTCCGTCAATGGTAATAAAATCAGGATAGATTTTCAAAACATTCATCTGAACGCAGACATCTTCAAATTCTTTGGTATCTCCGATACAGAGTTTAAATCCAACTGGTTTTCCTCCTGAAAGCTCTCTTAGCTGCTGTACGAACCTCAGCAGTCCTGCGGCATCGGAAAAAGAAGTATGAGACGGTGGCGAAATCACTGTCATTCCCGGAGTCACATGACGAATGGCTGCAATCTCCGGAGTATTTTTTACTCCCGGAAGTACCCCGCCATGGCCCGGTTTGGCTCCTTGAGATAATTTGATTTCAATCATCTTCACGTTAGGAAGTGTTGAATACTTTGCAAATAAGTCGGGGTTAAATTTTCCTTCTTCATCTCTGCATCCGAAATATCCTGTTCCGATCTGCCAGCATAAATCTCCACCTTCCAAATGATAAGGAGAAATACCTCCTTCACCTGTATTGTGATAGAAATTACCTTTTTTGGCCCCTTTGTTCAGAGAAATCTGAGCTCTGTCACTTAAAGCTCCGAAACTCATGGCTGAAATATTGAGTAAAGACGCATGATAAGGCTGAGTACATTGTTCTCCCCCTACCCAAACTCTCGGAAGCTCTTCTGATGGCGATTTAGCATAAATAGAATGCTTGATCCCTTCGTATTTTCTATGGTTAACTTCCAGCTGAGTACCAAAAGCAACGGTATCACTTAAATTTTTGGCACGTCTGTATACTGCAGAACGCTGATTTCTTGGAAACGGCTTTCCGTCAGTCTCTCTCTCGATGAAGTATTGCTGCATTTCGGGTGAAATACTTTCAAAAAAGTACCTGAAGTACCCCAATACAGGAAAGTTCCTCAAAATAGCATGTTTAGACTGATAAGCATTGTACACACCCAATGCATAAATGGCGGATAGCAGCGTTGGTATCCAATAATGCGTTCTGATCAGCAGTGCTATAATCCATGTAGCAGCTACTAATACAATTCCCCAAGATAAAAACTTATCTCTCATGAATGTAGTATTTAAAGTTAAAAATAAATTTAGTGGAATTTTTGCAAAGAGCCTATGCTTTTGCTAAAAAATTTTGGTAAGAAGATTGCACAGAAACCGTGCCATCTGACAGGATTTTTTCTAAATTTAGAAATTCTATCTGATTGACTGAAGCCGGATCAAAATCTTTCTGAACTCTCACATAGTTCTCTGTGAAGCCAAACATCTTTCCGTCTTTATTTTCATGCTCCCAAAGAACAGGAAGCGTTTTGCCCAATTGAGTCTGGTAAAATGCCATTTTTTTCTTTTCAGAAAGGATTCTCAGCATTTTATTACGTTTTTTTCTTTCAGGAATAGGAACCGCTCCATCCATATCTGCAGCTTCCGTATTTTCTCTTTCAGAATAAGTAAATACGTGAAGATAGGTGATAGGAAGCTCATTAAGGAAATTATAGGTTTCCATAAATCTCTCCTCTGTTTCCCCGGGAAAACCTACAATAACATCCACACCAATAGCCGCATCAGGCATTACAGTACGGATTTTATTGACTCTGTCATTATAGAGTTTTGTCAGATAACGGCGCTTCATTTTTTTCAATAAATCGTCGCTTCCTGATTGTAAAGGAATATGAAAATGCGGAACAAAGCTTCTGCTCTTAGAAACCAACTCGATACTTTCATCTTTTAAAAGATTCGGTTCAATAGAAGAAATACGGATTCTTTCTATTCCTTCTACTTTATCAAGTTCGGAAATAAGATCCAAGAATGTATGTTCGTGTCTTTTGTTTCCAAATTCTCCTTTTCCGTAATCTCCGATATTGACTCCTGTAAGAACAATTTCTTTAATGTCTTTTGCCGCAATTTCGGTGGCATTTCTGAGAACATTTTCAATCGTGTCCGAACGGGAAATCCCTCTGGCTAACGGAATGGTACAGTACGTACATTTATAATCACAACCGTCCTGTACTTTAAGGAAGGCTCTGGTTCTGTCACCAATAGAATAACTTCCTATAAAAAAGTCGGTTTCTTCAATTTCACATGAATGAACAATTCCTTCATTTTCTGTTTTTTCAAGATCATCAAGGTAGCTCAGAATATTGAATTTTTCTTTGGCGCCTAATACAAGATCTACTCCTTCGATTTGTGAAATTTCTTCTGGTTTTAACTGTGCATAGCAACCGACAATTACCACTAACCCCTCAGGATTTGCCTTCATTGCTCTTTTTACATGAAGTTTGCATTCACGGTCTGCGTTTTCAGTTACCGAACAGGTGTTGATTACATAGATATTAGCTTTCTCATCAAAGCTTACCTTATCATAACCTGCATCTGTTAATTGACGGGCAATAGTAGATGTTTCTGCAAAGTTTAATTTGCAGCCAAGTGTATGATACGCGGCAGTTCTTTGAAAAGTAGACATGTGTTACTCCTGAATTTTATGGGTGCAAAGATAGTAATTTTAATCACAACTCAATATTGATTCAATCTATTGCTTGTATTCATCTCTTACTTCAGGGCTGTTTTGAAAACATACAGGAGATGAATGAGCGCCCGGTTCTTCGGAAGAAAATTTATTTTTCATCTCATTATTAAAGTCCTGTGATTGATTTCTGGCAATAGAAAGAGTTTTCCAGTTCTCATTTTTCATCATCTTGGCGATGTAAACAATCTGTCCGATATGATAAGGATAATGAGCCAGTTGTCTGAACACTGCATCCACAACGGAATGGGCTTCTCCCCTAATATAAATTACTGAATTCAGATTTTCATCAGTGATCTGATTCAGGGCATCAAAAAAACACGTCCACCCTTTCTCCCAATATCCTATAACTTCTTCTTTTGTCTGAAAGGTATTGATAAATTCATCATCACGGTTGCGCCAGCTTTTTTCTCCGTCTTCAGATAAAAAATCAGTCCATCTGGAAAGCATATTTCCGGCAATGTGTTTTACAATCACAGCAACAGAATTACTTTCTTCGTTATACTGCCAGAAAACCTGTTCATCAGACAACTGATTAAATGCTTTATCTCCCAGAGATTTATAATATTCAAAACGTTTGATAAACAGTTCTTTCATTCTTTTAATTTTACTGACTAAAGTAAACAATTTAAAAGATAAAAACCACCTCAAAAGAAGTGGTTTTATCTATGTATTTTATTTAAAATTATTCTCTGTTTTTAACCAATACCCATCCTGAAAACTTAACCGGGGTATTCTTTTTATCATTTTCAGTCCAGGTAACAGAGTACCAATACGTTCCTGTAGGCACTCTTTTTCCTGCTACCGTACCATCCCATTTATAACCGTTCGATCGGTCGGCACGATACACTCTGTTTCCATACCGGTCAAAAATATCCATAACAAAGTTCTGTTTATTTCCTAATGCAGAATAGTCAATCACATCATTTATACCATCTGCATTTGGAGTAATAACATTCACTAAATTAGGAACAACAATCGCTATTTCGATAGGATTACAATGATAAGAATCTTTGACTGACACTTTATGATCTCCTCTTGAAACATTGTTGAAAACATTGGAATCCTGCCAGTTTATAGCATTCATAGAATACTGATACGGGGGATTACCTCCTGTTACCGATACCGTAATTTTGTTATTATCAATGTCAATTGCTGAAACTACGGGCTGATCGGAAGGATATACTTTCACGGTTTGTATCGCTACACAATCACCGGTCTTAAGTTTCACCCAATACGTTCCTATTCCCACATTACTGATAGACTGCGTAGTAGCACCGGTACTCCATTCATAGCTCTTAAAACCTGATCCGGCATCTAAAGTCGTCGTATTTTCAGCACAAATCGTTTTATCTTTTAGTAGAGTTGAATACACCGGAGGAATAACGATTAAAATAATTTTAGCTACATTATAACATCCGTGATCACCTGATACTCTGACATACACCACACCATTAGGTGCAATATAAGTCATTGGATTTGAAATCTCATTAGTCTGATTCATCGCATCAGTTAATGACGGATAATATTTTTTTACGATTCCCTGCTGGGTTGTTACACTTGCAGTGGTAAGATTAAAAATACCGGTAGAGGGATTTTTTTCAAGGAAACATGTTCTTAAGGTAGCATCATTGACCACAATTGCCGGATAGAATTTTAATGTAATTTGGGCAACAGCAGTACACCCGAACGGAGATACCACTTTTACATACACCGTACCTTCTGAAGATAGAAAAGCCATTGGAGTGGTGATCTCATTGCTTCCTGTATTAAGATCTGCCATACTGTTATAATACTTTTTCGTAACGTTGGGATCCGAAATAAGATCAGCTGTTGTTAAATCAAATGTTGCCGTGCCGGAATTATTATTGTTACATGCTGTCAAAGTTGCATTCTTAACGGTAATTGCTCCGTTTTTAAATTTAAATTTTCCTACCTGTTTACACTGATTAAGAGGATTATTCGGATTGGTAATATCCGTATAGCTGATGCTGTAATAATACACTGTTGTGGTATTCACTATTCTTGGTGCAGTAATGGGGTTTATCCCTGTCAAGGCATCATTCTGGCTTGTATGATAAGTAATACTGAAATGCTGATTTCCATTAAGAATACCTGCAGTAAGGGAAGAGAAATCAAATAATTCTGTACTTCCGCAAATCACAACTTCTCTTGGGTCTGCCGGATTTGCAGCCGGAACTCCGGGAGGATGGAAAGGATTTATCTGGATATTAGGATCTGTAAACGGTGAAGCTAATGTTGCCGTACCGCCCCAGGTCAGAGAAAACGGAGCTGTCGTACTGCTTGTACTGCTCACCCAGTTATCGATAAACAGATAATAAGTCTGCCCGGGCAAAACATCCATATATTTACAATAAGGAGTAAGAGAACCTCCGGCTGCACTTAGAATCGTACTTGTCATATTTAATCCTGTAGCAGCTCCGACTCCAATAACCGTTGCAGCATTACAACGTATGGGAGCACCCAAACTTCCACAGGCTACGTTAGGTCCGAAGATAGCCCAGTCATAATCCGCATTCGGATTCGTAGGAACGAGATCAAAAGTAAGGGTTCCGCCTGTAGCTATTGTAATTTTATACCAGATTGAATTATGTTCTCCGGTAGCATCTATACAGCTTCCTGAATTCACCAATTCTTTGACATTACCATACCCTGAAGGACTGTATGTAATATCTGAGTTTCCACAAACAGCCAATGCAGTCTCACAGTCTGCCTGAGCATAAAAAATTGGGGAAATGCAAAAGAGAATAAATAGTAAAAGTTTTCTCATAGATACATGGTTTTATGGTTCGACTAGTTTCAAAATCAGATTGATAACATCTTAAACCAAATATACCTATAATTTAACAACAATTAACAAAAACTAAATAATTTTGAAATATTTTAAATTAAAATAACAAATCGTTACGAAATAAACCATTTATCGAAACTTACTTTATACTTGTAATATTCCCGCAAAGATTTTCAAGGTGAAAGATTTTATGGAAAGGACTTTTCACTTCTTTAAGATGTTCTTTATCCTGAATAAAGGTATATCTTGAAGCAATAGAATTCATATCAGAAACAATCACCAGCCAGCATTCATCTACAGAAGTATCATAATAAGGAAACTTCTCATTTTTCTTCTCGATAAGCTCAAGGATTTTATCAGAACAGAGCTCATCAAAAAGATTCATACTGTATTCATGGGTAATAAAAACATTTCTGCGGTGAAAAGATTTTCTGATTCTTTTTACACATCCTACAGGCTTATTCTTTTTAATGCTTTTATAAATACTGATGATATTTTCTTCCTGTTGTTCCAGCTTATCGAATTGTATATCAGGATAGAATTCTAAAAAATAAACACCACGATATTTCGTAGTGTCTTCCTGTTCTAATAATATTTCTGCCTGACGGAACATTTTGTTCAAAGTACTCTCCACCTTCTTCATTTCCAGATGATTGATCACTTCAGTCAATTCAATTCCTATTTTTTTATCGTTTAGTTTGGCGATAAAGTCCGGACTTTCACAGGTAAAGTTTTCAAATTTCACTTCGGGAAAATGATGCATAAAAGAGTTAAGAAGTAATATCTCAGACTTCTTTCTGTATTTTTCACGGTCATGAAGCGGAGATTCATCTATGGTACGATGGTATTTTTCTATAGGCTTTTTCTTCAAATGCCTGTTCAGGTAATATAAACTTAGATTCTTAATTAAATCTTCATCAGAAAATGTCTTTTTCATGTGTGATTTTTTTAATAATTAAAGAACACATGCAGCCATTGGCTTTCATTATTAAAAGTTTTTGATAATCAAAAATTTACACATTTAAAGATAAGTAAAAAAATAATTCAACAGGGTGTTTTCCAATTAATTTATCAAATAATTAATGTAAAGTTTATTTTCATAATTAATACCTTTGCTTTTTCTAACACAAACCCGCATTTATGGATTTTAGGAATTTCAAAATACCCTACCACATCAATCCCCAATATTCTAAAAAAACTGTCTATTTCTCAATGGAATTTGCCCTTGAGCAGGTACTGAAAATATACTCGGGAGGACTTGGCTTTTTGGCCGGATCTCACATGAGAAGCGCTTACAATCTGAAACAGGATCTTATCGGAATCGGTATTCTCTGGAAATTCGGTTATTATGATCAGGCCAGAAATCACGATCAGACCCTGCAACCGGTATGGACAAGGAAAATGTATAGTTTTCTGGAAGACACAGGAATTAAATTCCAGATTGAAATTCACAGTGCGCCGGTCTGGGTAAAAGTCTGGTATCTTGATCCTGAGATTTTCAACACAGCTCCCATGTTTTTTCTTTCCACAGATGTGCCGGAAAATGATCATGTTTCCAAAACAATCTGTCACAAATTGTATGATGCCAATGAATCTACAAAACTGGCTCAGTATATTTTATTGGGAAAAGGAGGTGCTAAATTACTGGATGAGATGAACATTGAAAGAGAGGTTTACCATCTGAATGAAGCCCACGGACTTCCTGCTGCTTTTTATCTTCTGAAAAAATACCATGGAGACCTGAATAAAGTCAGAGAGAAACTCGTTTTCACGACTCATACTCCTGAAGAAGCAGGAAATGAAAAGCACAATATGAAGTTATGCTATGATATGTCCTATTTTTCAGGCTATAATATAGAAGAAGTAAAAGGTATTGAAGGTTCCGGTGACGATCGTTTCAATCATTCTCTCTGCGCGTTGAAAATGGCAAGAATAGCAAATGGGGTTTCTCAGCTTCACGGTGTTGTTTCCAGAGCCATGTGGAATAAATATCCGGGAATTTGCGGGATTACTTCTATTACCAATGCACAGGAATTTAAATATTGGGCAGATAAACCTCTTTATAATGCGAAGGATGAAAATGATGAAACCGTCTTCGATTACAGAAAAAAGCATTTAAAGAAAAAATTATTTAATATTGTTGCAGATCAGACCGGAAATTTATTTAACCCCAATATTTTCACCATTGTATGGGCCAGAAGATTTGCCGGTTACAAGCGTGCAGAGCTTCTTTTGCATGATAAAGACAAATTTTACAGACTTTTAAACAATCCCCGATATCCCGTACAGATCATTTGGGCAGGGAAACCTTACCCTATGGATTATTCTGCGATTTCTACATTCAACACGCTGGTTGAGGAAAGCAAAAATCATAAAAACATGGCTGTTCTTACGGGCTATGAGCTTTCTTTAAGTAAATCCCTGAAACAGGGCTCCGATTTATGGCTGAACAATCCGAGAGTTCCGAGAGAAGCGTCAGGAACTTCAGGAATGACTGCTGCTATGAACGGATCTGTCAATTTATCTACTGATGACGGATGGATTCCCGAGTTTGCCAAACATGGTATCAATTCTTTTGTCGTCCCTAAAGCAGATTATCTGAACATGAGTATTTATGAACAGGATAATTATGATCTGAACAAGTTATATGAACTTCTTGAAAACGAAATTCTTCCGATGTACTACGATCATCCCGATCAATGGAGAAAAATTCAGCATAATGCTATGGACGATGTTAAAGACCAGTTCAACAGCGACAGAATGGCGGATGAATATTATAGAATTTTATATCAGGAAAAGAATGGATAACCCGTAAAATAATATATAAAAAATGCCTGGAAAATTCCGGGCATTTTTTATGTTCAATGATTTACTTTTCTTTTTTCGAAGGCACTTTAAGGCCTTTTTCTCTCGCTTCAGAAATACCAATGGCTACGGCCTGCTTTCTGCTTGTCACTTTCTTTCCGGAAGAAGATTTCAGCTTCCCTTCCTTAAATTCGTGCATTACTTTTCCTACTTTGTCCTGAGCTTTATCTGAATATTTTGTCTTGCTCATGGTAAAATTTTTAAGATTTTGGCAGGGCTACCCCCAATTCATAAACTCTGGCATGTTTCAAATACTTGGAACGCTCTCTTGAAGTAACTGATTCAAAGTGGTCGTTTTTGATCACAATAATCGGGTCTTCAATATTTTCAATTTCAAAATTGGCAAAGTATCTTTCATCCGGACTTGTTTTATCATTTTTTGCTTTTATTTTCTGCAATTCACTTGCATATTTTCTGAATCCGGGATCAGATGAATGGATAAATTTATACTCATCGCCTGCATACACGTAGTAATGAAGTTTTTTTTCTATCAAACCTGCCTCCTCTGTAATTTCGGGATTATCATTTCCGTCTTTAAATCCAACTTCCACTAAAGTTCCCCCTTTTTTGTGGGCACAATCTTCAGCATCTTTAAAGCTGGAAAAGCCTGTATAAACAATCTGATTGTTTAATACATAACGGTTCAGTTTCTGATGGTATGCATTCGTTTCCATAATTGTTATTGGATTTGATTATATCTAAACATATTCAATTTTTTTGCCAAAAGTCTTATTTAAAAGCTTTTTTTATACATTTTAATAAAATTATTATCTTTGAAATCCATTAATGCTAGAAATGAAGAAACTTCTTTTAACACTTACTATTGCTGCAGCATTTCAAAATGTATCGGCACAGGAAATCACTTTAGATAAAATTTATTCAGGATATTACCGTGGCAAAGGCATTGCCGGGATTACATCCATGAAAAACGGTGAAAATTATCTTGTTATTGAGCCGTCGGGAATTGCAAAATATTCTTATAAAACTTCTCAAAAAGAAGGGAATATTGTTGACGGAAAATTTGAAAGTTATATTTTTTCCGATGACGAGTCTAAAATTCTTTTACAGGTAGGCAGCCAGCCTATTTACAGACATTCTTTCCTTGGAAAGTTTGATGTTAAAGATTTAAAATCGGGAAAAGTTATCAGTCTGAATGACGGAAAACCTGTTCAGGAACCTACATTCTCACCTGACGCCACAAAAGTAGCCTTCATTTCGGACAACAATTTATTCTATCAGGATTTACCTTCTGGAAAAATCACCCAAATTACCAGTGACGGTAAAAAGAACTCAATCCTGAACGGCCTTGCTGATTGGGTATATGAAGAGGAATTCGGGCATGCAAGACAATATGAGTGGACCAAAAACTCGGATGCTATTGTATTTGTAAAATCTGATGAGAGTCAGGTTCCGGAAATTTATATTCCGATTTACGGAAAAAATCTTTATCCGGTTGAAATGCGTTACAAGTATCCTAAAGCAGGAGAAAAAAATTCTGTAGTTTCTGCTCAGCTATACCGTATTGACACGGGGAAAACAATGCCGTTAAACCTTGGCTCTTTCAAAAATTATTATATCCCGAACGTGTTCCAGACCGCAAAAGCAGATGAGATTGTCCTGATTACTTCTGAGAGAATTCAGAATGCTTCGGATATCTTAAAAGTTAATACAAAAACGGGAACTGTCCAGAAATTATTCACTGAAACGGATGACAAGTGGATTGATACAGACAGCCCTACCATAGAGTTTCTGGATGATGACTCATTCCTTTGGTCTTCAGAAAGAGACGGCAACCGTCATTTATACTGGTATGACAAGGATGGAAAACTAAAAAAACAAGTCACAAAAGGCAACTGGGAAGTAACTGATTATTACGGTTACAATCCGAAATCAAAAGAAATTTATGTTCAGACCACTGAAAAAGGAAGTATTAATAAAGTGGTTTCCAAAGTAAATATTGAAACAGGAAAATCCCAGCTGATTTCTAATGCGGAAGGAAACAATTCTGCCAATTTCAGTAAAAACTATAATTACTTCATTGAAACATCTTCTACTGCGGTAAAACCTACAGTCTATATTTTAAAGGACGGAAATGGTAAAATGGTTAAAGAACTTCAGAATAACAATGATCAGCTGCAAAAATTAAAAGCTGATAATTTTGTTGAAAAAGAATTCATCACGATTCCTAATGCAGTTGGTGACCAAATGAATGCATGGGTCATGAAGCCTAAAAACTTTGACCCTAATAAAAAATACCCTTTATTCATGTTCCAGTATTCCGGACCGGGATCTCAGCAGGTGGCCAATTCATGGGATAACGGAAATGCCATCTGGTTCAATCATCTGGTTCAAAAAGGATATATTGTTGCCTGTGTAGACGGGCGCGGAACCGGTTATAAAGGAGCTCAATACAAGAAAGTAACATATATGAACCTTGGGAAATTTGAGATTGAGGATCAGATTACCGCAGCAAAATGGTTCGGAAACCAGTCTTATGTTGATAAAACCAGAATCGGAATGTTTGGCTGGAGCTTTGGCGGGTATATGACCAGTCTGGCTATGACTAAAGGAGCAGATGTTTTCAAAGTAGGGATCGCAGTAGCACCGGTAACCAACTGGAGGTATTATGATTCTGTATATACTGAAAGATTCATGAGAACACCTCAGGAAAACCCTGACGGATACGATAAAAACTCTCCTACAGAATACGCAAATTTATTGAAAGGTAAGTTTTTATTAATTCATGGAACAGCTGATGACAATGTACATTTCCAAAATTCCATGGAGTTTTCTGAAGCTTTAATTCAAAACAAAAAACAATTTGACTTTATGGCTTATCCGGACAAAAATCACGGAATTTACGGCGGACAGACAAGACCTCAGTTGTACCAGAAAATGACTGACTTCATTTTGAATAATTTATAATTAACATAGCAAAAACCCTTTCAAAGTCTGAAAGGGTTTTTTATTAAGGATATTTTACAGCTTTATCCAGCTCTATTGGATTATTGAAAGACTTTATCTTTTTTCTTTCGTTGGCTTCAGCGGGCTTCAACTGTTCTTTAGATAGAACGGTTCCGTCATCCAAAAGCAACTTCTTTCCTTCAGGTAATGTCAAATTTCCATTCAAAACATATTTAAAAGGATTAGAGTAAAGATCTAATTTTAATGTATTCAGTTCTTTCTGAGTAGCAGGAATTGCCCTGGACACAGAGGCTTTTAATGAATTACGTTGATAATCATCAGCAATCTTTTCATTTTTGATCACTTTGAAGTAATAATCTTTTTTTATATCATATAGTTCCATGATCAATCCAGGCAGTCCATTAAATTTATAAGGTCCGTAAGGAATCGGGATATCTTTGGAGAACCCTCTTCCTCCAAATTTGGTAGTCGCCTTTTGAAACGAAAGATTATTAGATATTTTTATGCTGTCTGTGATAGTCCATTGTTGCTTAGCTTCCTCAGACGTTTTATAAAAATTTCACATCTCTGATATATTCATAATTCTGATAAACATTACTATTGCTCTTTTTGATAAGAAATGAAGTCAGCCTACCAGGTGTATATTGCCCGGTAGCACTAAATATTGAATCATTAATATAATTCAGTCTGTTATAATAGGCTATATCCTCTTTTGTAACCTCCAAATAATAAACCCTTCTGTTATCAAGATTCTCTCTGCTAACGTCTACTTCAAAGAAAACATTACTCGGAAACACGTATGTATATTTTGTGTGTTTTGATTTTTCTTTAAATTGTAGGATATGTACAGACTTTTAAATAAAGAAAACGCACATCCACATTCATGTTTCTTATTTATTTCATTAATCATTTAGGCTATGTATTATTTATTTTATCAATTAAAATTAAAAGCCTATTTTTGGGAAATTTGAAAATTGATTATATGAAGACTAAACATCCTAAAGGGCTCCCCTTCCTCTTTTTCACAGAGATGTGGGAGCGTTTCGGGTACTACCTGATTCTTGGAATCTTTGTTCTGTATGTTATTGAACCTACCGGTATGAAAGGAGGTCTCGGACTTCCGGACAAAACTGCTGACGACATTTTCGGAACTTATATTGCTCTGACTTATCTGACCCCTTTTATTGGTGGATTTTTGGCAGACAGGGTTTTAGGGTATATCAAATCCATTTATCTTGGCGGGTTTTTAATGGCTGCAGGGTATATTGGAATGGGTGTTTTCAAGGACCTGCCTTTATTCTACTCTTCTTTAGCTTTAATAATTATCGGAAACGGTTTCTTTAAACCTACGATTTCTACTCTTTTAGGGAATCTGTATTCCGAAGAGCCTTATAAAGCCAACAAAGATTCCGGATATAATATTTTCTATATGGGAATCAATATCGGAGCCTTTATTTGTAATATTATTGCAGCTTTCATGCGTAATAAATTCGGATGGGGTGAAGCATTTATCACAGCCGGAGTCGGAATGCTGATCGGAATGGTTATTTTTACTATCGGTAGAAAACACTACATTCATGCAGCACAGATGAAACCGGTACAGGAAGGTGATACAAAGCTTTCGGAAATTCTTATCAAAGTATTTGTTCCTGCCATTGCCTTCGGTGCTTTAGGCTGGTTTATTCCTAACGATATTTTTGGAAGTGACAGCACAGATGCGTTCATTTTTGCATGCGTTCCTGTTATTTATTTTTATGCTTCCCTTTATTTTAAAGCGAAACCGGATGAAAAATCTTCCATTGGAGCATTACTATCTGTATTTTTAATCAGTATGTTTTTCTGGGCTGTTTTCAAGCAAAACGGTACTGCCTTAACAAGATGGGCTAATTATTATACAGACAGAAGTGTACCTGCCTCTTTGGAAAAACCGCTGGAGGGAATTTATATGGTGGATGGAAAAAGCTATGAAGACAAGGAAGCTCCTGTATATGATAACCAATTCCGTTCTCAAAAGGACGATAAAGGAAACACTAAAAAAGAAATGGGTAAAGATGTTTATTTTAAAAACATCTCCTCTGAACAGCGTGCTGCTTTAGAGAAAAATCCGGAAAATAAAGTATATCTGTACAATACAGAACTATTCCAGTCGATTAATCCGTTCTGGGTAATCGCATTAACACCTGTTGTGGTAGGATTCTGGGCTATGCTGAGAAGAAAAGGAAAAGAGCCTTTAACTCCTACTAAAATTGTATTGGGACTTTTTATTTCCGGGCTTTCATGTTTAGTAATGGTTTTAGCTGTAGCAGCAGGAGATAACGGAGCTGTGAAAGTTTCGCCTTTATGGCTGGTAGCGAGTTACGGAGTAATTACTATCGGAGAATTATGTCTTTCTCCCATGGGACTTTCCTTCGTTTCCAAACTTTCTCCGGCAAGAATTACAGCCTTAATGATGGGTGGATTCTTCCTGGCGAACTCTGTCGGAAATAAGCTTTCCGGAATTCTGGCAAGTACCTGGTACAGTTATGAAAACAAAACTAATTATTTCCTTGTTAATTTCGGTTTGTTAATATTTGCTACATTATTAGGTCTTTCTATGTTAAAAAGATTAAATAAAATTATGAAGGAAAAAGGACACTAATCACTGATATTATAAAGAATAGAAAGCTGCGGAATGGGTCCGCAGCTTTTTTATTTAAAAATAAAATTAAAACCTTGCCAAAAACTCAAAATAAACTATATTTGTCAGTCTTAACAAAAATTAACAATAGAATGGATAATATTGAAGCATTAAGTCCGAAACCGGATGAATTTGTAGAGAATAAGGGTTCCAGACATCCAAAAGGATTATGGGTTCTTTTCGGAACTGAAATGTGGGAACGTTTCAACTTTTATGGGATGAGAGCATTACTTACCCTATTTATGGTAAACTCGCTCTTAATGAAGGAGGCTGATGCATCAATTATTTATGGTGGTTTCTTAGCTCTTTGTTATCTTACCCCGATGTTGGGTGGTTTTATCGCCGACAGATTCTTAGGAAACAGATATTGTATCCTTGTTGGTGGTACTTTAATGGCAATCGGCCAGTTTTTACTTTTCATCAGTGCAAGTACGTTTGGGGCAAGTATAGGAAGTGCTACCATGATTATGTGGACTGCACTTGGGATTATCATCTTTGGTAACGGTTTCTTCAAACCGAACATTTCATCAATGGTGGGAAGTCTTTATCCAAAACAGGAAAAGTCAAAATTAGACTCTGCATTTACGATTTTTTATATGGGGATCAATCTTGGAGCTTTCTTAGGTCAATTGATCTGCCCGATTATCGGAGACGTAAAATCTGCTGACGGAATCCGAGATATCCATGCTTTTAAATGGGGATTCTTAGCCGCTTCTATTGCTATGATGGTAGGAACGCTTACCTTTTTATTCCTTAAAAACAAATATGTAGTTACCCCTACAGGCAGACCTATCGGAGGGCTTCCAAAGAATAATACTGCCGAAGACTTTGAAGAAGGAGAAGCTCAATCTGCAAAATTCTCAGGAAAATCAATCGGAATTTCTGTTGTTTTATTTGTTGTATTAGGAGCTCTTTTTCACTTTGCTGCAGGCCAGAACATCATCTATTCTCTTGTTTATGCAAGTGGTATTGCCTTAGCTTTCTTAATTATGTCTGATTCTTCTCTTACCAAAATAGAAAGAGACAGAATCTGGGTAATCTATATCGTATCATTCTTTGTTATTTTCTTCTGGGCAGCATTCGAACAGGCGGGTTCATCGCTAACATTCATTGCAGATAACCAGACAGACAGACACTTCTTCGGATGGAATATGCCTCCTTCAATGGTTCAGATCTTCAACGGAATCTTCGTTGTAGCACTGGCAGTTCCGTTCAGTATCCTTTGGGATAAATTAAGAAACAGAGGAAAAGAACCCGTATCTCCTTTCAAACAGGCAATGGGGCTGGCTTTAATCGCTCTTTCTTACTTCATCATTGCACACAATGTAAAAGATCTTGGAAGCCACGGGCTTTTAGCTGTTAAATGGTTAATCTTACTCTATTTCATTCAGACTTGTGGTGAACTTTGTTTATCACCTATCGGTCTTTCTCTTGTAGGCAAACTGGCTCCAAAAAGATTCGCCTCTTTATTATATGGGGTATTCTTTATCGCCAATGCTGCAGGATATGCATTAGCAGGAACATTAGGTTCTATCTTACCTGCTACGGGTGATAAATTTGAGGCGGCTCAAAAAATAGGCGTTAGCCTTCAGGATGTACTAGATAAAAAAGTAACATTAACGGCTGATCAGGTAGCTGCATTTGAAAAAGCTCAGTTACCATTACACAACCCTACTTTTGCAGGATTTGAAATCCACAACTTATTCGAATTCTTCATGGTATTCGTTGTACTTTGTGGGATTGCTTCAGTAATTTTAGCATTAATTTCTCCAATTCTAAAGAAAATGATGCACGGTGTAAATTAACCGCATTAACAAAATATGAATAAAACCTCTGCTAAGTCAGAGGTTTTTTTTATTTTCGTACGATGAAATTTTCCGAAGATTCTTTATTTCAATCCGTAAAGGAAATCATTAGACAGTCGCGCGAAAAGTTTTTCGGATTGCGAATTCTCCCCTACTGCTTGTCTATTGGCAAATTGGAAAGTTGATGATTAAAGATGAACACCAGGAAAAAGAACAATTTATTTGCCGGCAAATATCTGCTGTACCTCCCAAAAGAAGAAAAATTAAAACGAATTATCAACCAGGACAGAATCTCTTTTGAAGTGGATCTGGAAAATAAAAACCCCTAATTAAAAATTAATCATATATCATTATGAGCTTAACTTTAGATGAAATACAAAATTTCAAAGGAAAATATCCTAGACAAATCTGGAGTCTTTTTTTCTCTGAAATGTGGGAACGTTTCTGTTTCTACGGAATGCGCGGAATGCTGGTTTTCTTTATGATATCACAGCTTAACTTCCATGAAAGAGAAGCCAATCTTCAATACGGAGCTACACAGGCTTTTGTGTATGCCTTTACTTTCGTTGGCGGACTTTTTGCCGATAAAATACTGGGATTCCGAAAATCACTTTTTTGGGGCGGACTTCTCATGATTGTAGGAAGTTTAATTCTCGCAACAGATCCGCACAAATTCTTTTTTCTTGGAATTGCATTTACCGTAGTAGGAACCGGTTTCTTTAAACCTAATATTTCATCCATGGTAGGACAGCTTTATAAACCTAATGATTCAAGAGCAGATGCCGGATTTTCACTTTTCTATGCAGGAATTAATCTTGGTGCCCTACTAGGAGGTTATCTGTGTATTGCTATTGGTAAAGGTGAATTTTTAAGCAATATTATTGCAGAAGAAATGAGATGGCATATTGCCTTCGGACTTGCTGCAATCGTAATGGTGATCAGTTTAATTAACTTTATTTTCACCCAAAGAACACTTGGCACTATAGGTTTACAACCAGGACATCCGTTAGCAGAGGCCAAGACCGCTCCTATTCCGAAATGGAAAGAATACGGTGTATATGGCCTGTCTTTGATTTTTGTTCCCATTATCATGACCATGGTTGCCAAAACTGAGTATACAGATTATTTCATGTGGACTATCGGGCCCTTGACGCTGGTTTACTTATTCTATGAAATGACAAAAGTAACTCCTTCTGAACGTAAAAAACTTTGGGCTGCTTTGGTCTTCATTATCTTCTCTATCTTATTCTGGGGAATTTATGAACAAAGTGGAGGTTCTTTGAGTATTTTTGCGGCTAAAAATCTAAATAAAGATCTTTTGGGGTTAGACCCTAATGGAGTAAATAATTCCGGAGGTGCTTTTTTCATCATTTTCCTTGCTCCTCTTATCGGGCTCCTCTGGATCTGGCTGAATAAAAGAAAAATTGAACCGAATACGATCATTAAATTCGGATTAGGATTTATTTTCCTAGGATTAGGATACTATGTTTTATTTGCAACAAGACTTTTTGCCGATCTTCAGGGAATTACCTCACTCAATTTCTTTACCCTTGCTTTACTGATTATTACACTGGGGGAACTCTGCCTATCACCAATCGGATTATCCATTATGACTAAGCTTTCTACAAAAAATCTACAGGGTATGATGATGGGAATGTGGTTTCTGGCATCGGCATATGGTCAGTATGTAGCTGGAATCATAGGAGCAGGCCTTGCAACAGCAAAAGAAGGCTCTACCAATTATAATGCTTTAATCACTTATACTGATGGATATAAACAATTGGGATTGTATGCACTCATTGCCGGAGTGGTATTAATTTTGATATCCCCGTATGTAAAAAAATTAATGCAGGATGTAAAATAAAAAATAAGTAATTATGCTTATTTTTACATAAATATCACATTATGAAGAAAATTTTAAGCATAGTTCTCTTATTATTATTAAATTTCAGTTTTGCACAGATAAAATGGATGACTATTGAAGAGGCTTTAAAAGCTCAGAAAGAAAATCCCAAAAAGATTCTTATTGATTTTTATGCAGACTGGTGTGGCCCGTGTAAAATCATGGATAAAAAAACATATGGTCATCAGGTGATTTCACAGATATTAAATGAAAATTATTATCCTGTAAAATTTAATGCCGAAGAAAAAAACAGTATTGAAATCTTTGGAAGAACATTTTCCAATGCTGGTACGGAACATAAAAAGGGAAAAAATTCACTGCATGAGTTCACTCAATATATGAATGTAGGTGCTGTACCGAGTACTGTATTCCTTGATGAACACGGTGATCCTATTACCATTTTGCAAGGCGAATTATCTGCAAAAGAGCTGGAACCTTACCTTGAACTGATTTCAAAGGATTTATTTAAAAAAATTAAAACCAGAGAACAGTGGGAAGATTATCAGAAAAAATTCAAATCTAAAATTAAAGACTGATATAAATCAAAGGCTTTCAGAATCTGGAAGCCTTTTTTATGTCCGTGATTCAATATTTTGGGATTAAAAATTTTAAATTCCAGCTATTTTACCGAAATTAGGGCTCGTTTTTCAAATGAATTTAGATACCCCCATAGAATATGTAAAAGGAATAGGTCCGGAAAGAGCCAAACTCATCAAAAGTGTGCTGGGTCTCTCCACGGTAGAAGATCTTCTGAACTTCTACCCTATCCGCTATCTGGATAAAAGTAAAATCTACACCATCTCTCAGCTCCAGGAAACTAACCTGGATGTACAACTCAAGGGAAAAATCACTCAGGTACAGGAAATCCAGACCGGGAAGACCAAGAGGCTCACCGCTAAATTTAATGATCATACCGGCAGTATGGATCTGGTTTGGTTTCAGTATTCAAAATGGCTGAAGGAACAGCTGCCGATTAATAAGGAGGTTTATATTTTCGGAAAAATAAATGTTTTCAACCGTCAGTTTTCCATGCCACATCCGGAAATAGAAGCGGAAGAAAGCAAAGAAAACGACACGCGGCTAAAGCCTATTTATCCAAGTTCTGAAAAACTTACGAAAAGAGGCTTAGGACAAAGATTTTTTCAAAATGTTCTGAAAAATATCTGTAAAGAAATTCCTTCTCTCATTGAGGAAAACTTTCCGGAGTATATGATGAAAACGTTTAAGTTTATCTCGAGACAACACGCTTTTCTCAATGTTCATTTTCCAAAAGATATGGAGCTTTTTGACAAAGCGGATTACAGACTTAAGTTTGAAGAATCATTCTTTTTTCAATTGGGGTATGGTTTAAAAAAACTTCATCATAAAACTCAGTCTTACGGAAATCCCTTCCCTATTATCGGGGATCATTTCAATGATTTTTATGAACACCACCTACCCTTTGATCTTACCAATGCGCAAAAAAGGGTTTTAAAGGAAATCCGGATGGATATGAAGAGGCCTATCCAAATGAACAGGCTTTTACAGGGAGATGTAGGTTCCGGAAAAACCATGGTCGGACTACTCACGATGCTGATTGCTATGGATAACGGCTTTCAAAGCTGTATGATGGCTCCTACGGAAATTCTTGCCCAGCAACATTACAACGGAATCAAAGAATTATTACTGGCAACCGGTATTAATGTTCGTCTGTTAACTGGCTCTACCAAAGCTTCGGAAAGAAGAATCATTCATGAAGAGCTGGAAAACGGAAGTCTTTCCATACTGGTGGGTACCCATGCGGTTCTGGAAGATAAGGTTAAATTTAAAAACCTCGGACTGGCTATTATTGATGAGCAACACAGATTTGGGGTAGCACAAAGGGCAAAATTATGGGCTAAGAATACAATTCCGCCTCATATTCTTGTTATGACAGCCACGCCTATTCCAAGAACGCTGGCTATGAGTTTTTATTCCGATCTCGATGTATCGGTGATCGATGAAATGCCTGTTGGAAGAAAGCCGATTATTACAGCCCACAGACGCGAAAAGGACAGACTTTATGTCTATAATTTCTGTAAGGATGAGATTAAAAAAGGAAGGCAGGTGTATTTTGTATATCCTCTTATTGAGGAATCTGAAACTTTAGATTATAAAAATCTGATGGAAGGTCTTGAACATGTCATGGAATTTTTTTCGGATTATAATGTTACGATGCTTCACGGAAAAATGAAAGCTGATGAAAAAGACGCAGCTATGAATTATTTTGCTTCGGGAAAGTCTGAAATTATGGTGGCTACAACTGTGATCGAAGTGGGAGTGAATGTTCCGAATGCTTCTGTAATGGTTATTGAAAGTTCGGAAAGATTCGGTCTTTCTCAGCTTCATCAGCTCAGAGGCCGTGTCGGAAGAGGTGCGGAACAAAGCTATTGTATTCTGATGACCTCCGATAAGATGTCTAAAGAAAGCAGAACCCGTATCAAAACGATGACGGAAACTAATGACGGTTTCAAAATTTCTGAAGTAGATATGCAGCTTCGTGGTCCGGGAGATATTTTAGGAACGCAGCAAAGCGGGGTTGTGGATTTTAAAAGACTGGATCTCATTAATGACTCTGCCATCATCAAGACAACAAAGAATACGGTAGAGAGAATTCTTGAAGCAGATCCTATGCTGACAAGGCCGGATAATCTGATTATTAAAAATTATTACATCAAGTATTACAAAGGGAAAAACAAATGGAGTAAAATTTCATAAAAAAACCGCAGAAAAAAAAATTTCCTGCGGTCCCCTTATAAAACTGTTATTTAGAAGAAATTACTTTTGGTCTGCTTAAAAAATTTATTTTAATAGTTTAGGCTTAATATTTTGTGATGTGGTGTGAAAATATCTATACTTACTGAAAAGCCGCCACTATTAAAATAAATTATAAAAAACAAAATGAATTATTTTTCCAACTTGCTTATTATAAAAACTAACTGAATTGAGGTGGAGATGAGGGAATGAAACGAATAAAAATATCTCCAACTACTTTTGAGTTTTCATGATTGTACCGTTTTGTTTAAAGATCTTCTATGCTTTAAAATTGGAAATTAATATAATTCATTTTGTTACTAACATTGTGATTTATATAAACTTGTTTTAAGAAACAATTACTTTTCATTCATCCGCATCTTTCTATTTATATCAAATTTGTGTCACTGATTTTATACTGACAAAAATCCGAATTTTAATTGAGAATATTTTTATATTATTTCAATCATTAGTTATAAAATTTTCACTTTTGTGTGAATAGTATGCAATAAATACCTCTCAATTCCTTTGGGTGGAATTGACAGAAAAGCTTTTATTAATCATACTTTCAAGATAAAATTTTCTTTATTCAATCCCGAAGTATGGTACTGCCAGTTGATGGTGATCACTTCTGAAAGCACCTTTTTCAGGCTTTCAAAAGCATCGGGTTTTTTAATGAAAATGTTTCCTCCTTTTACAAAAATATCCTCAATTTCATTTTCTGTGATGGGTTCAGAATATACTGCCGTCACCATATTACTGAATTTGACATTCCCTTTGATTTCATCAATACAGTCCAGACTGTGTTTTTGGGGAAGGTCATATTTCAGAAATATAATTTCAGGAATAAGAGCCTCATCATTATTCAAATACTCCATGACATCTATTCCGTTGTGAAAGCACTGAACTTTTATAGAGATTTTAAGCTCCTTACATATATTTTTAAAAAAAATTAAAGTATTTTCATCGCTATCAGCTACAATAACGTTCAGAAATTCTTTATTCATACTGCATTTTAGGGTTTATTGCGGCACTTTGGGCTCTTCTTCTTTTTCCTATTATCTTTTGAAACTGGGAGGGAGTAATACCGGTTGTATTTTTAAACTGGGTACTCAGATGAGCGACGCTGGAATAATTTAATTTGTGTGCAATTTCTGTAAGACTCTGTTTATTTCTTATGATTAAAACTTTTGCATGCTCTATCTTTTGCAGAATAATAAAGTTTTCAATAGAGGTATAAGCGACTTCTGAAAACAGATTGGAAAGATATCCGTAGCTGTGATTCAGTTTTTCAGAAATGTAAATAGATGCTTTTACAGGAATGATTTCTTCAGAAAAAACAAGTTCTACAATGGCATCTTTTATTTTCTGTACTAAAGCCGTTTTCTGGCTTTCTATAATTTCAATACCGTAATCTCCAAGATTCTTCTTAAAAAGATTATGTTGCTCCTGAGTGAAAGGTTCGTAAAACTCTACCTCCCCAAAGTTCAGCAACCTGTACTTCAGTCCGTGCTCTTTAAGCTTGTCATCCAACACTTTCTTACAGAGAGCATTGAAATCAAATTTTACATACATTTTCATCCTAGTATAAGTAAGTCAAATTTTTAGTAAATATAATGATTTATTTCAATTAAAAGTGAAATAGAAACTATTTTTTTTAACATAATATGAAATAAAAAAAACCCCTGTATCCGAGAATACAGGAATTTAAACACTAAGGATGAAAAAAATATACTGATAAAAAGCTAAATAAGCTCAAAACCAAGCATATGAATGTATTATTTGTAAGTGATTTGGTTCTGAAGCAAAGATGAATCAAAAAAAGAAATCACCTGTTATAGAATTACAAGATAAAGTTACAAAATTTTAAGTCAATTACTTGTGAATTAGGAATTCCATTAAAAAATCATCCATGACGAAACCGTTTCCTATATCAAAAATACCTTCACCATAGACTGTATACCCTTGAGATTCGTAGAAACTTCTCGCAGAATTGTATTTATTAACATTTAAAATAATTCTGTCATTATTATTTTCTGAGACTTTCCGATTCAGAAACACAAGCGCTTCTTTGCCAAATCCTTTTCCTTTACTCTCCGGAACTAAATAAATACGATGTAATTTTGTTGTCCTGTTTTCATAATTGTGTTCATACCCTATAAACCCTTCAAAAGAACTGTTATTTTCATCCTGAATTAAGTAATAATGGTAATTGGAATTTTGGAGGTGGCCCGTTATTTCCTTTTCGGAATACATCTCTGAAAGCATATACTCCATCTGCTCGTCAGAAAGTATATCTGCATATGCGTTTTTCCATGATCTTCTTGCCAGCTCCTGGATAAGGGGAATGTCTTTGTCTGTTGCCTGTATTAATTTCATAATTTTTTATTTAAAGATTAAAAAAAGTGAAAAGCCGGAACTTTTCACTTTTTATTTTCATTTGTTATCGCCAGTTAATAGACTGTTTACCAATTAAATCTTTGTCATTTCAGCCTTAATTTTCGCATACAGACCTTCTGAAGCCTGAACTAAAGGCAGCCTTAAATAATTTTTAATGATTCCCTTTTCAGCCAGAATTACTTTGATTCCGCAAGGATTTCCTTCAGCAAAGATCAATCTTGTAATTTCAACCAGCTTATTGTGAATTTCATAAGCTTCTTTTACCTTACCTTCCAAAGCAAGCTGTACCATGGTAGAGAATTCTTTAGGATATCCCTGCCCAATTACAGAAATAACACCGTCTCCACCTGCTAGTGTTACAGGAAGTGTAAACTCATCGTCTCCTGAAACCAATGAAAACCCTTCAGGTTTTTTTCTTAAAATGTCAAAATACTGAAGAATGTTTGGTGCAGCTTCCTTGATCATAAATAAGTTGGGAAACTCTTTTGCAATACGAATAGTTGTATCCGCTTCAATATTTTGTCCTGTTCTTGACGGAACATTATAAATAATAATATTTTTCCCTGTGGAAGCCAACGCTTTATAATGCTGATAAAGGCCTTCCTGATTAGGTTTATTATAATACGGAGACACAGAAAGTACAGCTTCAAATGCAGATAGATCCGCTTCTTCTATCTGTTTCTTGACTTCAAGAGTATTGTTCCCGCCAATTCCTAATACCAAAGGAAGACGTTTATTATTCACCTTAATGATATGCTCAATTACCTGTTTCTTCTCATCTTCAGAAAGCGTAGCGGCCTCAGCCGTAGTTCCCAATACCACCAAATAATTGGTTCCGTTTTCAATATTGTATTCAACGAGTTTTGTTAAACTGTCGAAGTCAACGGATAAATCTTCATTAAAGGGTGTTACCAATGCAACACCTACTCCTTTTAAAATGCTCATCTGTTCGAATTATTTTTGTCAAATTTAATAATTTACAATAAGAATTTATAATAAATAATAATGTTTTATTATACATATAATTATATTTGCATATACTAAAAGATATTATGAAAAATAAATTCTTGTTATTAGGAATTGCTCTGGCTTCTCTTACGGCATGTAAAACGGCTTCTTCGCTACAAATTGCCAATGTACAGACCCAGAAAAATATTTCTATTAATAATGAGCTAAAGAATGATGAGGAGTTTGTAAAAGTAATTGAGCCTTACAAACAAAAACTGGACAAAGAAATGAACCAGAAGATCTCCCATACGAATGTAGATCTGACCAAACAGGGAGACAACAGTAATCTGGGTAATCTTTTAGCTGATTATACCCTGGAAGGAGGAGATCAATGGACAAAAGCTCATATCAAGCAAAATGTAGATGCTGCCCTGATCAATATCGGAGGAATCCGTACTACAATAGGGAAAGGTGATATTATGCTGAAAAATCTTTTTGAAGTAATGCCTTTTGAAAATGAATTGATCATTGTAAAAATGAAAGGAGCAGATTTACCCGGACTTTTTGAATATTACGCAAAAACACAGGTAAACAATCCGGTCTCTCATCTCTATATTGAAACAAAAAACGGACAGTTAACGAAATCTTTAATTAACGGGAAACCGGTAGATCCAAGTAAAGACTATTATATTGCAACTTCAGATTATCTTGCTCTGGGAGGAGATAATATGAAATTCTTTGCAAAAGGAGAATCTATCCCAACCGGGGTAAAACTTAGAGATTTATATATAGAATGTTTCAAGAAAAACCCTGAGATCATTCCCAATACAGATGTTCGTTTAAATTTTATCGGTAAAAAGTAATGGATAGAAAAAGTTTTTTAAAAGCAATAGGTGGCGGAACTTTAGCAATGGCTTTAGCTCCCAATATGATGAAGGCAGAAGGATTGGCAATTCCAGGTTTAAAATCCACAACGAAACTGACTCTTCTTCATACCAATGATCAACACAGCAGAATTGAACCTTTTGACGCAAGTTATACTAAAAATCCTAATCAGGGAGGTTTTGCAAGAAGGGCAAGCTTAATTCAGCAGATCAGAAATCAGGAAAGCAATGTACTGCTTCTTGATTCAGGAGATATTTTCCAGGGAACTCCGTATTTTAATTTTTTTGGAGGAGAACTGGAATTTAAACTAATGTCCATGATGAAGTATGATGCTTCTACCATGGGAAATCATGATTTTGACAATGGCTTAGATGGCTTTTTAAAAGTACTTCCTAATGCAAAGTTTCCTTTTATCTGTTCAAATTATGATTTTAAAAACACCATCCTTGACGGAAAGACTTCTCCTTATAAAATCTTTGACAAAAACGGGATTAAAGTGGGTATTTTCGGAGTCGGAATCCAGCTGGATGGCCTTGTAGGTAAAAAACAATATGGAGAAACCGTATATTCTGATCCGATAGAGGTGGCACAACATTATTCAAACTTTTTAAAAAATGATCAGAAGTGTGATCTTGTCATATGTCTTTCTCATATTGGTTACGACTATAGGGATGAGCCCAATAAAGTAAGTGATAAGATCTTGGCAGCCCGCACAGAAAATATTGACATTATTCTGGGAGGTCATACGCATACATTTCTTCCGGAACCACAGACTTTCACCAACAGACAGGGAAGGAAAGTCCTGGTCAACCAGGTTGGATGGGCAGGGCTCCTTCTGGGCAGAATAGACTTTCATTTTGATATCAATAAAAACGTACAGCACATTTCCTGGAACAATCAGGTAATAGACAGCAGCATAACAGCATAATATGAAAAAACTCTCTTTAATTTCTCTTGGTATTTTAGCCTCTCTGCAACTGGCAAAAGCACAGAACATTGCATCAAAAAAATGGGCAGATCTTTTTTCCTACAATAATGTCTTAACCATGAAGGAGGACAACGGGAAAATAATAGCCGCAACAGAAAACGGCATATTTTATTATACCATAGGAAGCGGAGAGATTACCAAACTATCTAAAGCTAACGGCCTCCACAATATAGGAATAACCGCTTTTGATTATAATCCGCAAACCAAAACAGGTCTTGTAGGATATTCGGATGGGTCAATGGATATGATCACTCCGCAGGAAATTAAATATATTGTTGATATTCCTATCGCTACCGGTTATAATGGTAACAAAAAAATCAATCATATTTCTATCACCGGAGATCAGGCGGTAATTTCTGTCGGATACGGAGTTTCTATATTTAATCTGAAAAAGAAAGAATTCGGAGATTCTGCATTCTTCAATAATACGGGGGTATATGAAGCCAGTAATGAAGCAACCATGTTTGGAAATAAAATATTTACTGTTACCAATTCAGGATTGAAAAGCCATGAAATAAATGGTACTTTTCCCATATATTCTTCATGGACAACGGAAGCTACAGGGGCGTTCACCAATATTGATGCAGAATCTGAACTGGTCTATTCATCTGCTACTTCTGCATTCATGTATAATAATGGTTCTCCGGTAGCACTTCCTGCCAGTTTTGCGAACATCAGGGACGTTGTGGTAACATCAAACAATATCGTCGTTACAGATAACAGAGTATACACATTTGGAATAAACGGAATTTCCTTAGGGGCAGTAAGTCTTGGGGAAGAATGTAATACAGCGATCACTACAGGAGGAAAAGTATTTGGAGGAACTGTTTTATCCGGAATAAAAGATGAAGGTAATAATACTTATAAACCTTCGGGTCCTTATTTCAATTTTGCCTATAAAATAAACTTATATGACAACAACCAGCTGATGGTATCAAGTGGTGCCCGAGCTGGGAATTATAATTTTCCGGTAGACAATCCTAAAAAGCCCGGATTCTACTTTTATAATGGCTCAGAATGGATTTATTCTTCTTATTTCATCAATAATCCAAAATCAATCAATGTATTAGATGCAGTAATAAATCCTGCCAATAATAATGAAGTATACTTTACAAATTATACCATGTATGATAACGGAGTATATAAGATGAAATATAATTCAGCAAACAAAGATTTCGAATTTGTAAAATACTATAATCTGGGATCAACCCCTTATTATCGCCGGCCGGCCGGATTTGCAAGTGACAGCCAAAATAATCTTTTTGTTTCTATAGGATATGTGGATGATGGAGGATACCCTTCAGTAGGTATTTATGATAAGGCTACGGATGATTTTATCATAAAGAAATACGCATTCTCCAGTTCAGGGGTACAAAAACCTGTTTTTTATGAAAATATGTTGTGGATACCTCTTCCCAGAACCAATAACTTTTGGGTATATGATTATAAGAATGCCACGAATCTTTCCGATGATACGGATTATCTTTTGAAAGAATCCAACAACCTTGTAGGGACAGGAACAATCTCTGTGGCATTTGATAAGTCCGGAGATGCCTGGATAGGCTCAGACAATGGATTAAGGGTTCTTCCCAATGCAGCAGCTGAGATCAGGAAACCGGATCCTAAACTTGAACCTATTGTCATTGAGCAGAATGGTCTTGGTGAAGAACTTTTCAGAAATTCTCCAATTCTTCAGATTGAAGTAGACGGAGGGGATTATAAATGGGTATCCGTAGATGGCGGAGGTGTATATTATCTTTCTGCTGACGGTCAGAAAACCATTAAACATTTTACAAAAGAAAATTCACCGCTTCCTACCAATACTGTTACAGATATTAAAGTAGACAAAAAGACAGGTAAAGTGTATTTTGTAACTTATAATGGTATTGTAACCTACCAAAGTGACGTTGCGGATGTCAATTCTAATTTCGGAAATGTGGTGGTTTACCCCAACCCTGTTGTTTATGCTAACTTCAAAGGAAATGTTACCTTTAAAGGTCTTGCTGAAAAGACCAATATAAGAATTGTAGACGCGGCCGGAAATGTAGTCCACTCAGCGGTAGCAAGGGGAGGATATTATGAATGGAATCTTAACAATCAGAAAGGAACCAGAGTTGCTTCGGGTATTTATTTTGTATTGATGACCAATGAAGATGGTTCTGATAAAGCGACGGCGAAAATTGGAGTAGTCAATTAATGAATTCACAAAACGGTTTTTTACTTTCCTTTATAAAATATGGAGAAAATGATGCTGTATTGCATTGCTTTACAGAAGAAGAGGGTTTTCAGACTTACTTTCTAAAAGGAATCTATTCCAAAAAGAATAAAAAGAAAGCCCTGTTACAGCCGTTGAATAAGCTGAACTTCTCAGTCAATCCGGTAAGAGGCAACGGCATACCCTCTGTTTCAAAATTTGAATTGATCAAACATCATGATATTGATACCGATATCAAAGCAAGCGCTGTTGTTTTTTTTATTTCAGATTTTCTGAATCAGATTCTTAAGCATGAAAATAAAAACCTTAGCATATTTGGAAGCATTGATCAATTTATCGATGAGTTGACTGCTCCGAATTATCAGTCTCATCTTCTGTTCTTGCTTTCTGTTTTAAAAATCCAGGGAGTTGCGCCATTGCTAAGCGAAGGAAAATACCTGGATCCGGAAACCGGAACTTTTTCAACCGGGCCTGCGCACCAGCTTTTCGGTGAAGAAATTTCAGCAATATGGAGAAATGCACTTATGGCTGAAAATCTCTATGCTACAAAAATTCATTCATCGATCAGAAAAGATTTCCTTGACAGCCTTTTAGTCTACTATCATTATCACATCACAGATTTTAAAATCCCGGCATCCTTAGAAATCATTCAGCAGATTTTTGAATAAAAAGATTAAAAAATTCCTGTAAAAGCAGTCTTTCTCTTATTCTTCCTCTTATTTGTATAGGTTTCTTTCGGTTATTTTGCATCCTCCGGCATTTCAGTTTCCGATTCTGCAATTTCTTTTTTAGAATACCTTGGCTGAAGAATTTTTGCAATAAGCCCTGTCCAGCCTGTCTGATGCGAAGCTCCTACTCCACGCCCATTATCCCCATGGAAATATTCGTAAAATAAAATATAGTCTTTAAAATCAGGATCTGTCTGAAACCTTTCATACTGACCATGCACCGGACGTTTTCCGTTTTCATCCTTTAAAAAAATTTTAGAGAGTCTCTTACTCAGAGCATCAGCAATCTGATCAAGGTTGGAATAATTTCCGCTTCCGGTAGGATATTCCACTAAAAAATCCGGACTGTAATAAAAGAAAAACCTTTGAAGACTTTCAATGATAAGAAAATTAATAGGAAACCATACAGGGCCGCGCCAGTTGCTGTTTCCTCCGAAAAGCCCGCTGTCACTTTCTGCAGGTGTATATTTCACACAATAATCTGTTTCATTAAGATTCAATGTATAGGGATTCTGTTCATATTCTTTAGACAAAGCTCTGATCCCGTAATCACTTAAAAACTCGTCAGGATTCAACATTCTGTTCAATAATCTTTTTAAGCGGTGCCCCCGAAGCAGAGACAATAAATGTTTGGAGTCCTGTCCTTTCACCTCCCATCTTGAAACCAATGAGGCTAATTCCGGTTTGTTATCTAAGACCCATTTCATTCTTTTCTTAAAATTGGGAAGGTTTTCAATCATTTCATCATCTATAACCTCTACGGCAAACATTGGGATGAGACCTACAATGGTTCTTAACCTCAGATACATATGAGTACCGTCACTGGAAGCAATGGCATCATAAAAGAATTCATCTTCTTCATCCCAAAGGCTAAAATTTTCATCTCCCATATTATCCAGTGAATTCGCAATAGACAGAAAGTGTTCAAAAAACTTCATGGCCATTTCTTCATAGACATTATTGTACAATGCCAGCTCCAGAGCAATTCTCATCATATTCAGTGCAAACATGGCCATCCAGCTTGTCCCGTCAGACTGTTCCAGTTGCTCCCCATTGGGTAAAACAGAATTCCTGTCAAAAACACCAATATTATCAAGCCCGAGAAATCCACCTTCAAAAATATTATTGCCGTTGCTGTCTTTTTTATTAACCCACCATGTAAAATTCATCAGTAATTTCTGGAAAGCGCTTTCCAGAAACTCGAGATCAGGTTTTTCTCTCAGATATTCATCAATTTTGAATACTCTGAAAACAGCCCATGCGTGTACGGGAGGGTTCACATCACTAAAGTTCCATTCATAAGCGGGAAGCTGCCCGTTAGGATGCATATACCATTCAAACAAGAAAAGTTTCAGTTGGTGTTTTGCAAAATCCGGATCTATCATTGAAAAGCTGATGGTATGGAATGCCAGATCCCATGTTGCGTACCACGGATATTCCCATTTGTCGGGCATAGAAATAATATGCTCATTATTGAGATGCTTCCAGTCATAATTCCTTATTTTCTCACGGTATTTTGGAGGCCGCAGCTCTGCCGGATCCCCTTTCAGCCACTTTTCAACATTATAATGATAAAACATTTTATTCCAGAGCATTCCTGCAAAAGCCTGTCTTTGTATCAGTTTTTCATCTTCTGACTGAATACCTTTCTGAATATCTGCATAGAATGCATCAGCTTCCTGAAGTCTTTGATCCAAAATAGTGTCAAAATCATTAAAAGGCTCTTTCAGCTCTTTATCAGAAATTCTGAACTCAAAAATTTTGGTTTCTTTGGCCTTAAAGTTTTCATCGATTAGAAATGACGCTTTTGTTCCTTTCTTATCAGGGTTAACCGCTTCCTGATTTCCATTCACTATAAAATCATTGATTCCGTCTTTACAATATTCCGATTTATCAGGAGACTGATAAAGTTTTTTATTATTCGTCTCATTATCACAAAAAAGGATCTCTGAAGATTGTTTTGCATATATGTTTCTGATCTCAAGATCTTTGTGATTGACTTGGATCTGATCTTTTTTTTGAGCAGTCAACAACTGGGGCTTATAATCGTCATATCCCCAGTTCCAGGTATTTCTGAACCATAGTGTAGGAAGAATAACAAGTGGAGCTTCATTTTCGGACTTATTGATTACAGTAAGCCTGACCAGAATATCATTCTGGCTTTCTTTAGCGTATTCAATAAAAATATCAAAATACTCATTGTGATCAAAAATCCCTGTATCTATCAATTCGTACTCCGGCTCAGCTTTATTTCTTTCCGAATTGGTCTTCAAAAGATCTTCATAGGGAAAAGTATTCTGAGGGTATTTATACAGCATCTTCATATAAGAATGAGTAGGGGTAGAATCCAGGTAATAAAAATATTCCTTTACATCTTCTCCATGATTTCCCTGGCCGTTGGTAAGCCCAAAGAATCGTTCTTTTACCATCCTATCTTTTTTATTCCAGAACCCGACGGAAAAAACAAGCCTCTGAAGATCATCACAAATTCCACCTATACCTTCTTCTCCCCATCTGTATGTTTTAGCTTCTGCGGTATCATGGCTGGTATAATTCCAGGCATCACCATTTTCACTGTAGTCCTCACGTACAAGTCCCCATTCACGGTTACTTACATAAGGTCCCCATTTTTTCCATGAAATATCTGAAATTCTCTGTTTTTCTGACATAAGCTTTTATTATGAATAATGAATAATGCATTGCCCGGTCGCAAAAGATGCGTGTATTGTTTTAAATTGTAAACACAGGTCTTAAACAATCAACTTCTATCCGCCTGTAGAAAAGCTCTCAAACGTAGTCATCCCTCCGTCAACGAAAATACTGGTTCCGGTGATATAATCTGCCAAATCACTGGCAAGGAATACTGCTAAATTTCCGATATCCCGAGGTTGTCCTATTCTGTTATACGGAATAAGTGTGAGAAGAGAATTAAGGGCTTCAGGGGTATCCCACGCATTTTTATTAATAGGTGTCTGGATAGCACCGGGACAAATAGAATTAACCCTGATTTTATGTGCTCCGTATTCCTGAGCCAAAGTTTGCATTAACATTCTGATAGCACCTTTACTCGAAGCATAATTGGCATGTCCCGCCCAGGGGATAACCTCATGGACAGAACTGATATGAATAATTTTTCCACAGGCGATGGAACGAGACGGATCTATTCCCCTGCGAAGAAACTCCTTAATTGCTTCCCTCGCACAAAGAAACTGCCCCGTAAGATTAACACCAATGACTGCATTCCACTGGTCTATTGTCATCTCTGTAAATCCGGAGTCTTTTTGAATACCCGCATTATTAATCAGAATATCTACTGTCCCAAACTGTGAAACAGTATCCTGAAACATTTTAATCACCTGATCTTCTTTAGAGACATCACAGGCATAAGTAATTCCTTTTCCTCCGGCATCTGTAATTTCTTTTAAAACAGCTTTTGCTTCTTCTAAAGATCTTTCCGAGGAATGATTGACAACTACTGTTGCCCCTGCTTCTGCCAGAGATTTTGCGATTCCCGAACCTATTCCACTGGAAGCTCCTGTGACTACAGCGACCTGATTATGAAGTGATATTTCCATATTTTATAATTTGATGTTACTCAAAGTTATGGAAAGAAATCAGCAGGATAAAAATTTTAAATTTAAAATTTTATTAAAGTTTTTTATCCATAAGATACTGAAGGCCACTCCTTCCTATTCTGGTTTTACCTTCATAAGAATACCCTGCTTCACGGTAAATATGATAGGCTGCTTCATTTTTTTGATTCACAGCCAGAACAATTTCATTACAATCTTTAAAATGTTCTCTCACAAAATCGTCCACTTTCATCATCGCTGCTTTTCCGATTCCTTTACCCTGCATTTCAGGATTTACGGATAAAGACCTTATCAATACTGCATTTTTATTATCAGTAAGCTCCAGCTTATCATCACCAAAATCAAGGATAAAAAAACCTGCAGCCTGTTGACCATCAAAAATAGTTACCGGAAATGCAAAATGATCATCTCTTTCGCGAATCATCTTCAATGCCTTTGCTACCGATGCTGTAAAACGCGATTGATTTTCATCCAAATCATAGCTGATGGCAGGAAGGTCTTCGGGATTAAAAAGTTTCAGATATATCATAACTATTAATAGTGGTAAATATCTTCATACATAACCCCGGCACGTATTTCAACAGGAAGTTTATTTTCTTCCGGAACGATGGGACAGTTGTAATCATAAGCATTATATGCACAATACGGCTGATAGGATTGATTAAAATCCAGTACAATGGTATTTCCTTCAGGAATTCTTAAGTCCATGTATTTTCCGCCGCCATAAGTCTCTTTTCCATTGGTAGCATCACGGAACGGCAGAAAAAGATAATCTTTATATTCAGATTTTTTAATCAGATCAAGACTTTGATATAAGGTCACGGTATAGGGTTTTCCGTCAAGTTCAAAGGTTGCCTTTCCAAACTCCTGATAAGACTTTGTTTTTCCGGAAGAAGTAGGCAGCTCAAAAGGCTGAGTATTTTCAGACTTCAAAAAAGTGGCCGATACCCTGTATTTCATGTTAATCGGGAAAAAAGGGTGCTTTTTAAAATTTTTAAAGTGATCTCCTCTTAAAGGTGTTTCTTTAGGATTAAGATATTCAGCATTGAGCTCTTTTTGGAATTTCTTAACCGCTAATATCTCTTTTGAGGTTTTCTGAGAAAAAGCCAATAATGGTAAGACTAGAAAGAGCAGAATATATTTTTTCATGAATGCTTAAATTATAAGTAAAACTATGAATTTTTCATGGGACAAAGAGTTAAAATTGTGATAAAAAGTATAATCTGTTTTAAATAAAAACCAGTTTATGCTCCTCTAGCATACTTTTTGAAAAAGCAGATTTATGGACAGGAAGACATTCATTACAACAAGCGCTCTGGCAATAAGCGGTTTTTATTTTCTTCAGTCGGATTTGTTTCGGGCAGCAGAAAGAAAAAACAAATACGGGAAGGAAAACCTGGACGTTCCGATACTCATTATTGGCAGCGGTTACGGAGGTGCTGTATCTGCGCTTCGTCTTTGTGAGGCAGGTAAAAAAGTGGTTATGCTGGAGATGGGTCTGAACTGGGAAAAGTCTGGAATCCCGTTTTCCAATTTACTGAAACCGGGTAAAAGTTCTGCGTGGTTAAAAAAGAAAAGTATAGCTCCATTTATGAATATTTTCTCTTTAACTCCGTTTACAGGAACTCTGGACCGGCTGGATTTTGATCATATTAAAATCTGGATGGGAAGAGGTGTTGGTGGAGGTTCATTGGTTAACGGAGGAATGGCCGTTACTCCGAAAAAGGAATATTTCAGAGAAGTATTTCCTGATCTCGATGCTGAAAAATTTTACGGTTATTATTTCCCTATGGTACGAGAAGAACTCAAAGTCAATGTTATTGATGAGCAATTCCTGAAAGACTGTCCTTATTACAAGTTTACAAGAGTGGGAGAAGCAGAAGCTCACAAAGCCGGATTTAAAACAATAAGGGTTCCCAATGTTTATGATTTTAAATATATGGAGAAAGAATACAGGAATGAAGTTCCAAGATCCGCTCTGAATACAGAAGTAATCTATGGAAATAATTACGGTAAAAACAGTTTGGATAAGACGTATCTCAAAAAGGCACTGGACACCGGAAATCTTGAAATCCTTGACCTTCACCGTGTTGACGATATTAAACTTAATGATGACAAAAGCTATACGGTTACCGCTCAGCAAACCGATACCTCGGGAAACCCCATTGCAGACAAAATTTTTAATTGTAAAAAGCTGATTCTTGCAGCAGGAACCATGGGCACGCTGAAACTTTTACTGCACTCCAAGGCTGTTCATAATTTATCTCTTCATGAAAATGTAGGCAAAAACTGGGGAAACAACGGCAATTTTATGACCGGAAGAAACTGGGTTCAGCCTTTATCCGGCGGAACAGGGACAAAACAATCCACCATTCCGGTTGCAGGTATTGACAATTGGGAAGACAAAGACCATTCTTTTTTCACCGAAATAGCTCCGTTACCTATGGGAATGGATGTGGCCACAGCTCTGTATTTATTAATCAACAGAGTGGATAAAAAGGGAGAAGTTACTTATGACCCCATCAAACAAGCCCTGAAATTAGAATGGAATGAAAGCAATACTTTAAAAATGAAGGAAAATGCTAAATATTTCATCAGAAAAATGAATAAAGCTAATGGTGGGACCAGAAGTCATTTTTTATTTAATAACGGATTCGGTCCGGATATATGCTATCACCCGCTCGGAGGTTGTGTCCTGAATGAAGCTACTGATAAATTTGGTAAATTGAAGGGGCACGACCATCTCTATGTTTTAGACGGATCATTAATTCCCGGAACCATTGGAGTTAATCCGTTTGTTACCATAACCGCCATAGCCGAATACTGTATTGAAAATCTTATTACAGAGAACGAATTTGATTAAGACAAAGACTTTACTTCAAGAAGATAGGCTCTGATGTCCTTTTCCAGTGTAACCGGATAAGTAAAACCCAGCTTCTGTGCCAGATCAGTTCCCCATTCATGTACCAGGTTGGCGAAGGCAAATAAAGCAGCCCAGTTTTCCTGAGTATTACTTCCTGAAAAGGTTGCCTCTACAGCTTCCCACTGATCCGCTGACAAATATTTCCTGAAAAGTCTTCCATGTTTGTTGGTCGTTATCTGATCCCAGTCATGGGCATCGGCAATGCACCATTCGATCAAAGGAACAAGATAATCGGTTCTGAGAATATTTTCAGCCATAAATTTTGCATAGAAAATATCTCCACGTTTTAAGCATTTGGCAACGTAAGTAGTATCCCACCAAAAATCATTGATCAACTGCCTGAATTCCTTTTCTGTAGGTTTATGAATCATCACAGACTGATACGTCGGAGGCTTCAGATTTTTTGTAAGGTTATCTTTATCAATTAAAACTTTATAGCCTACATCCCAATCATCCGGGAGACTTTCGTTCTTTATTTCTTCAATAAATTCTGATACCTGATAGAGTTTAAAATCCACCTTTACATGATCCCTGTAAAGAACCATTTTCATCGCATGTTTTCCTTCAAAGACCGTATCATCTTCCTCAATCATGGAAATAGGATCACCAAAGAACCGGACCCATTCATTCTCGGTTTCATAAGGCAGCCTCTGATTAAAGACCAGTTCCACATCAAGGTCGCTTAAATCATCTACAGGAGCATAAGGATTGACCAGTGAGCTGGTCAGGAGCACAGCACGGATATCCGGATTTGCTTCAGCCCATCGGATAATTTTTTCCAGCTTTTCTTCCCTTAGTTTCATTCAATCATTTAATAGGATTCTGAAATTTTCACACGATATACATCTAAAGAGTTTCTTTTAATAGACTCTACAAAGAACCCTCCTTCTTCCGGAATTACTTCTTTAAGATCAAAACTTTTACAATCTTTCGGTAGTCCTGAAAATATGAGAGTAAACCAAAAGTCTTTCATAAAAGGAACCGGCGTCCAAGAAGGAGAAATTGAAATATTTTCAGCATGAATCAGCTTACTTCTATGCTCAGACTGGTTATCAAAAAGATAAGTAGAATGCCAGATTCTGATCAGATTTCCTAAAAACGGTGATGCCGGAAAACAACAGTGTACAATAACCTGCTTCTCCTCTTCAATTTTTGTCTGAAAAGACTCCAGGAGCTCCTTGGCAATAATTGGTTTTACAACTACTTCTTCCACGCTTTTCTATGAGTAATAAATGATGAGCAATGAATAATATGTGGTATAACAATATTATTCATTGCCCATTACTAATGTTAGTATTCTAATTCTAATTTTTCTTTGGTATAATGTCTCAGTTCTTTGGTAAGTTCCGGATGTTCTGCCAGTTTTTTACCATAAGAAGGCACCATTTCAAGCAATTTGGCATTCCATTCTCCATTTATTTTTTCAGGAAAACATTTTTCAAGAACGTTCAACATTGCATATACTGCCGTGGAAGCTCCCGGTGAGGCTCCCAATAAAGAAGCTATCGTTCCTTTTTTGTTCACGACCACTTCAGTTCCGAATTCCAGCTTACCTCCTTCTTTTTCATCTTTTTTGATGATCTGAACTCTCTGGCCGGCTACCTTCAGCTCCCAGTCTTCTTCTTTAGCATCCTTCACAAACTCTCTTAAATGCTGCATTCTCTGTGCCTTAGTCATAGCAACCTGCTGGATAAGATACTTGGTCAACGGAAGATTGTGCCACCATGCACCGAATAATGATTTTAAATTTTTAGTATTCACACTTTCCGGTAAATCAAGGTAGCTTCCTTCTTTCAGGAATTTTGTTGAAAACCCTGCAAAAGGTCCGAAAAGGAGAGCTTTTTCCCCGTCAATAATTCTAAGATCAAGGTGAGGAACAGACATTGGCGGTGCATCTACAGTAGCCTGTGTATATACTTTTGCCTGGTGTCTTTCTACCAGTTCCTGATTATGGCTCACAAGCCACTGTCCTGAAACCGGAAATCCTCCGTACCCTTCACTTTCTTTGATATCTGAGCTGTCCAGCAGCGGAAGTGCGTATCCTCCTGCTCCGATAAATACAAAATCAGCAAGTACTTCCTGTTTATGATTATGGATCCTGTCCTTAATCTTCATTTCCCATTTCCCGTCTTCTCTCGGATTGATATCTTTTACTTCATGGTATAAGAAAACTTCAACATTAGAATCTTCAAGAAGGTGTCTTCCCATTTTTCTCGTTAAAGTTCCGAAATTAACATCTGTTCCCATGTCCATTTTAGTAGCAGCCATTACTTCGGATTTATTTCTTTTACTCATTACCAGAGGAAGCCATTCTCTCAGTTGTTCATGATCTGTAGAAAACTCCATGCCTGAAAAAAGAACAGACTCTGCCATTTTATCATGGCGTTTCTTAAGATATTCGGCATCTTTTTCACCAAATACCAGGCTCATATGCGGGCATGAGTTGATAAAATCTTTAGGTTCATGAATATATCCTTTGGTAACCAGATAAGCCCAAAACTGTTTTGAAATTTCAAACTGTTCAGCAATGCTTTCAGCTTTTGTAATATCAATAGTTCCGTCTGGTTTTTCAGGGGTATAATTTAGCTCACAAAAAGCGGAGTGTCCTGTTCCGGCATTGTTCCATGCTGCTGTACTTTCTTTGGCGAACCTTCCCAGTCTTTCAAAAATAGCGATTTCAAGATTCGGATCAAATTCATGAAGCAGCGTTGCCAGAGTGGCGCTCATGATTCCGCCGCCTATCAGTACAACGTCGTATTTAGGTTTCGGTGTTCTGCTTGTAAGCGATTGTGACATAATTTTAAAATTTTACTTCAAATTTCGGGAAAAGTTTTAAAAAGAGAAACGCGTTTAACGATTTTAACACGTTATTTTTTTGTAAAAAAGGACTTCGTCAGAATCCAACAAAAAGCCATCGAAAATTTCAATAAAGTTTCATTGAAATGATTAATAACTCCCTAAATCTGATTGAAAATTCAAACAAAATATACCACATTTTCATAATTTTTAATTCACTGAATAGTAAATAATTACAATAAAATACAGAGCTCCACATTTTATAAAAATTTAAGTTCACTTAAGTTCGCTATATAAAACACTGCAAACATAAACATTTACACTATTGTCTTTTATCAACATAAAGTGACAAAACATTACAAACCATTAAACAAAAATCACATTTGATTGACAAATAATCAATTTTATAGATAAAAATCGACAAAAAAACCATATAATTAGTTTATTTTTTACGTAACTTTCAATTAAACAAACACAACATTTAATGATTATTTAATTAAAATTATTCAACAAACATACTAAAGATGAAAATTATTAACTTCGTTAGTACACTTTTCGCAACAGTGGCATTGGCCCAAAGCGGAAGTGTAGGAATCAACACGTCCACACCGGACCCTAGTGCGATACTGCATATTGAGAATTTCAATGGAACTCCCGCCACTGCTACCGCTTCTGTTTCAGGAGGAGCTGTGACAGGTGTAACCATCACCAATGGAGGAAATGGCTACACTACTGCCCCCACAGTTAATTTTTACGGAGGAGGATCCGTCATCAACGGTGGCTCAAAAGCCCGTGCTACAGCGACTTTAACCAATGGCGTTGTAACCGGCATCACCATCAATAATGGAGGAAGCGGCTATACTTCCTCACCAGCTATCATTCTCTCCGGAGGTAATAAGGGTATTTTATTTCCCAATTTAAACCTTGCCAATCTCAGCAGTACAACCACTCCTGTTGCTTCTCCTGCAGATGGCCTTATCGGATATAACGGCGGAAGCAACACCAATAACAAAGCGTTGCATTTCTTCAGCACGACGGTCAATCAATGGCAAAGTACCATTGATGCTGAGAATACACCTAAAGTAGCATATCTGGATTTTACAGGATCCTTATCTGCGCTGGATAATGCAGCTGCAGGTGTCAGCAATTTATTAATAGTAAACCCGCCTGCCATTTCCGGAGTATCCAATATCAACGGATTTAAAATTGTTCAAAACGCGGTTTCGGGTGGTTATTCATTAATATTACCGCAGGGAAATTACCTGGTCGAAGTCAATCTCAATCTCAATTCCCCTCAGGAAAGTCCTCCCGGACAAGGAGGAACAGCTCCTCTTACAGGAAGTACTTATTATCTGATGGGATATTTTATAGACTTTGCCAACGATACGTATAATAATTCTACCAATGCATTTACAGCCGGAGCCAGTACGAGAAAAGAGGTTCCTATTGTTTCGAAAGTCAATACCAATCATTTGGCGACATGGTCTTACTATTATAGTGTACCGGCTAATGCCAATGCCAATATTATCGGTGGACTTCGATTACGATTGGGAAGAATGCAGAACAGTACATTTTACGATCTTGTAAATGTAATGCCTACCGGATCTTATATTAAAATATCTCAACTTTAAAAACCAGCACATGAAAAAAAGTTATTTCATACTATTATTTTTGATAGTACAAACAATATATGCCCAAGTTGGCATAGGTAAAACAACAATTACCAGCTCTGCGGTGCTGGATGTATCTCCGGCTACCAATAAAGGAGTTCTTCTTCCAAGAGTGGATATTGTAGATATATTAAACAATACTTCCCCTGTTAATAATCCGGCTGCCGGTCTTGTGGTATACAATAAAGGAAACTCAATCAGCCCCGGACTTTATATCTGGAAAAATAACAGATGGACGCAGCTTGCCGACACTTACAATCTGGTAAGTTATATGATTCTTCAGAGAACAACAGACTACACTATATTGGGAAATTTTGCCAATGGTACGTATAAAAATTTTACGGATGCCAACTTTAGTGTCATATCCAATGATATAGGTGCATCCTATAATAGTGGCACCGGAGCTATTAGCCTGCCTGGAGACAGCGGATATCTGGTCAACTTATGCCTGAACATAAAGACAACGCTTGAAAGCTCTACCGCGGGAATCGGAGGTACTCCTGTACATTTACACCAATATCTGGTAAGACTTATAGATCCTGTAAGCGGAACACAATATGGCAAAACCATCAGTATCAATGCACAATCCATTGCCAGCAATAAGACCCATACTCTTAATCTAAGCTTTTCTTTTGTGACGACTTCCACTACTCCCATTTCTTTAGTCCCTTCTATTGCTCATGATGCAGGAGGCACTTATCAGCTGGGAGCCGGAGGTACAGCGCCTAATAACGGAGAGATCATCATCACCAATGCAAAAGTTGATATTCAAAGATCAGCACTTAACCAATAATCAGTAATACAATGAAAACATATATCTATATCATCTCAATGTCAATCTTATTTTTTGGCATACCGGTAAAGGCACAGGTTGGTATCAACACAAGCACTCCCAACGCAAGTAGTGTACTGGATATCAATTCCTCAAACAAAGGTGCTCTTTTCCCGCAATATGATCTTATTGTACTCAACAGTACTTCGACACCGGTAGCCAATCCGGCAGACGGGCTTATTATTTATAACAAGGGAGGAGCTTCCCCATTTCCAAAAGGATATTATGTATGGATCAGAAATCAATGGCAACGTGCTATCCTTTCAGGATCGGAACCACAAACCATGTCTCTGATCATCAATCCGGGGATTTTAATTCCTACCGGCAGCACCAATAATACGCTGACGAATTTCACTATGGCCTCCAATAAAATTACCGGAGCTTCACTGGGAGCGGATACTTCTACCATAACATTACCGGCAGGAACTTATATCGTACGCTATTCGGTAGACTCCAGTAATGCCAACAATAATAACGGGACGGCTAATACTCAGTATCTTTCCCAGAATTTTACCTGTACCAGGTCGTATCTGATCAATGCTGCAACTTCAGGAAATCTTTCGGAAACCAATCAGATGTGCCAGTTATCCAGTTCTTTTACCTTTTATCAGGGAACTTATTTTTTAAAATTAACCGCACCTACTGCTATTAAACAAAAATTTGAATTTGATACCGGAAACGGATTTACAGCCAGCAATCTTAATGTAAGATCTTCACTGGCTCTGGTGATCACCAAAATGAGCCAATAAAAAAAGAGGCTGTATCAATAGTGATACAGCCTCTTTTTATCAATCGTCAGCTCTGTTTTTATTAATTCAGCTTCGCCGTCAGTTTCTTAAATTGTTTCTCGGCATTTTTACCCTCATAAAGAATAGCGTAAACGGTATCAATAATCGGTAATTTCAGATTTTTTTGTTTTGCAGTTTTATAAATGGAATCTGCAGCATAATAACCTTCTGCCACCATGTTCATCGACTGAATTGCAGATTTTACCGTATACCCTTTCCCGATCAGATTTCCTAAATTTCTGTTTCTTGAGAAAAGAGAATAAGCGGTTACCAGAAGATCTCCTAAATAGGCACTTTCATTGACATCTCTCGGAGCTTCGTAAATGGCTTCAAGGAAAGTCTCCATTTCACGGATGGCATTGGACACAAAAACGGCAGTAAAGTTATCTCCATATCCTAATCCACTTGCTATTCCTGCTCCAATGGCAAAAATATTTTTAAGAATGGCACTGTATTCATTTCCTAAAATATCTTTACTGGTATGTACTTTAATAAAGTCTGAACTGAAAATTCCTTCCAGCTTTTCAGCGGTTTCATCTTCTACAGCAGCAATAGTAAGATAAGAAAGTCTTTCCATAGCAACTTCCTCTGCATGGCAAGGTCCGGCAATAACAGCCTGATTCCTGAAACCAATTTTAAATTCGTCACGAAGATAATGAGCTACCACATCATTCACTTTCGGAATAATTCCTTTAATTGCAGAGATAAAGATTTTATCCGAGTAATCACAGGTCATTCTATCCAGCGTATCAGACAGGTATATAGAAGGTGTTGCTAATACAATTACATCACAGGCAGAAACCAGCTCATTGATATCTGTGGTCAGCTTTAAGGTTTTAAGATTAAAATGAGCTGCTGTAAGATAAGTCGGGTTATGTCCGCGAAGCTCTATTGCTCCTTTTACAAACTCACTTCTTACGCACCAGTGTACTACTTTACAATTTTCAACAAGCATTTTTACGATAGCAGTTGCAAAACTTCCGCTCCCCACTACCCCTACAGAAACCTCTTTTTTATTCTTTTTTGGATGAGAAGATTCTGAAATTGTTTTCTTTTTAGCCATAATTGGAATGTGAACTGCAAAGATATTAAAACATAGGCGTAACATCGGTCTTGAGACTATGATAAAAGCCATTTTTTGAAAAAATTAACACTTCAATACAATTAAACAGTTAATTAAACGTTAAATACAGAAAAAACTGAATTTTAGTTAAAAATAATTCACAAAGATTATTTTTAATTAAATTTGCAACTTCAAAACCGTTTTAAACTTACTAAGAGAAGAAATATGAAAAAATTTCTAAACAGCAAGAAGAACGTAAACATTCTCCTCGGAGGACTTTTACTAGTAGTTTTTGCACAAGGAGTATGTATTGCCAAGTTATTCTCTGAAAGAGATGACAAAACTTATGAAGTAAACCTTGTCAAAATAAACACTGAAAGAGACAGTGTAGATTATTTAAAAATGAAAACTGATCTTAATCTTGTAGATCAGACGGTTGCCCAACTTAATTCTTTCCTGAAATCCAAAGATATCCCGAATCAGAAGCTAATGGTTCTCAGCCAGGATAGTATTTCCAATTCCATTTATCTTGCTAAACAGGCTAACCGATACAGCCAGTACCTGATGGATCTGCAGAAAAAGCTAATGCAGGTTCCACTGGGAATGCCTACAGACGGGTATATTTCTTCTAATTTTGGAATTAGAAAAAATCCGATTCCATTTAAAACTGTTTTTGCTTCTGTAAAGAACAACACGGCACCACAGGCAAAAGCACTTGCTGCTACTGCAGCTCCAAAGCCTGAAGTTAAAGCAGAACCTGTAGAAAAGATTATTGAAGTAACAGACAGCTATGGAATCAAAAGAGAAATTAAAGTAATGGTGACTCCTAAAGCAGCCCCGGCCGCTCCTGAACCGGCTCCGGCGTCCAATAAAGCTGTGGCAAATACTTCTGGCTCATCCAAAGCTGTACCTGCAGAAAAAAACAATCCGCCTGCTGAAGCGGATCAGATGCAGTTTCATAAAGGACTGGATATTGCTGTTGCTTATGGTTCCGATGTAAGGGCTGCCGCTGCTGGAACCGTTATTTTCTCCGGACAGAAAGGAGGGTACGGAAATTGCGTCATCGTTTCTCACGGTAACGGGCTGGCTACTCTTTACGGACATTTATCACAGCTCATTTCAAAGACCAATGATAAGGTAAAAGTAGGTCAGGTAATTGCCAAATCAGGAAATACAGGCCGTTCAACAGGACCTCATCTTCATTATGAAGTACACAAGAACAATACACCGGTGAATCCGAAATTGTTTATGAATCTATAGAACAGAAAGCTGCCTCATTTTGAGCCAGCTTTTTTTGAAGGTAAAAGAATCAGCAAGCTGATCCGGTGAAGCGGATGAATCATCAAACTACAAAAACGACTGTCCTTTGACAGTCGTTTTTATTATAACCGGATGAAGTTTCCGATATTCCCTGTGAAATTTTTAATGATTTATTTTAAAATCTTAAGACTTCCTTTGGGGTGGGTAAATATTCCATCCGGACCCGCGATATTTGAATATACCATATTTTTATTGTAATCCTGAATATGAGTAACATTGAACCCCAGATGAGGCTCATGCCAGTACACCATAAAAATATTTTTCGCTACTTCCACGGCTGTATACTCTACAGTATCGGTACTGTTTTTTGAGCTTCCGGCTGTTCCTGTGAAGGTCATTGTTTTATTGTCTTTAAAATCAAGGATGAATTTCACTGTTCCGAAATCTACTTCAACCTTTCTGCCTATGGCCGGATAAGGAGACTTTAAATCCCAGTTCATTTCACCACGAAATACTTTCACACCCATTTCAAGCTCATTTTTTCCTGGAAGGTCAGGGTATTTCTTCACCATAAAATCCACAATAGCAGGAGTTGTTGTATTTTCCGTTACTGCTTTTTTATAATTTTCCAGATATTCTCTGATAAAATCGAGAGATTGCGGAGACAAAGACTGCTTTGAAAAATGTGAAGGAACTACCTGTTCAGGTTGTAACGCTTTCATGGCATTAATTTGCCCGATCCACTGGTCAATTGCTTTTACGTTTTGAGTATCTGCCATCCAAAGATGAGAACCTGTAGACACAGAAATTCCGCCTGCAATTGTTTTTAGGGATGGAATCCAAAGAAAGCTGTGAGCAGGATCTTCAGAATTTTGCTTTATTTCTATTTTATTTCCTTCAAGATCAGGAATCGCAGTTACAGCCTGAGGAACAATAATTTCTGAAGGAGCATCTGTTTTCAGCTGAGGTTTCCATACGGCCATTTTATCATCCATGGAAGCTGAAATCAGATAAGCGGTCTGGGCAGTTGAAATAATTTTCACAGTAGGGAATGCTCTTTTGATGACATCCAGTCCAAAATAAAAATCGGGATCACTGTGAGAGATAAAAACGGTTTTCAGGTTTTTACCGGTTGCTTTTATTTCTTTAACCAGTTGTTCTGCGTATTGTTTCTGAAACTGTGCATCAATAAGCATAGCATCTTTATCTCCGTAAATAAGGGTTGAAGTCACTGCAAAGATAGCTTTTGACCCCGGGTTATATACTTTCACTTTCAGGTTACCTGCGAAGAGTATTCCCATAAAGCCAAGCAGGGCAGCCAGTGATAATAATTTCTTTTTTAGCATTTTGTTCTTTTTTAATTAGTAAGCTGCAGTAAAACGTTCACGAATGTGGTTATTCTGTTCAAGTTCATCTACCAAAACCACTGCTACGTCTTCAACTGAAAGACGGCTTCTTCCGTTTTCGTCAAACACAGGAGTTTCCAGAGATGTTCTGTATTGTCCGGTTCTTTCTCCTACGTTAGCCTGGTTCATTTCTACGGCAGGGCTAAAGAACGTCCAGTCCAGTGTATTATTTTCTTTGATTTTGTTTAAGTAATCTCTCGCTGCAGTAGCTCCGGGTTTGTAAGCATCCGGAAAATCAGGGGTATCTACAATCTGTACATGGTCAGGAGTATATAAACTTCCGGCTCCTCCTACTACAATAAGTCTTTTTACTCCGGCCTGTTCCACTGCTTTTTCAATATTCACAGAACCGTTGAAGAAGTCATTATAAAGATTAGGGTTTGTCCAGCCCGCATTAAAAGCACTGATAACAGCATCACTTCCTTTTAAAGCTCCTGCCAGTTCATCTACATTGTTTACATCAATACTTTTTGCGGTTACATTCTCTTGTGTTTTTACCTTCGATGCATCTCTGACTAACGCCTCTACGGCATATCCTCTGTGTGCTAATTCTGTTACGATGTGTGCTCCTACAAATCCTGTGGCACCAATTACTGCTACTTTTTTCATAATGTTTTATTTTTAAAATTAAACTGTAATAAATATTGTTACATTTATGGGTAAAAAAATTTTACCCGAACTGATCAGCGAATTCTTCCAAAGACTTAACTCCTAAAAAACGAACGACTAATTGATCTGTCTCTTCAAATAGCGTATTTAAATGAATATTAATTTCCTTCCCGACACTGCATGCCGGATTGGGATTCTGGTTTTTCTTTCCTAATACTTCTGTATTCTTTACCGCTTTGTAGATATCAGAAATTGCAATTATTCCGGCATCTTTTGCAAGCTGGCTTCCACCTTCTTTTCCTTGTCTGCTGACAATCAGACCTGCTTCTCTCAACACGCTGATTTCTTTTCGGACAATCACAGGATTAACATTGATACTACCGGCAATCCATTCAGAAGTAAGCCACTCCTGAGGACTTTTCGCCAATAACGTCATTATATGTACTGCCGTAGCAAATCTTGTATTATTCATTGTAATTACATGGCAAAGATAGACATTTTTTTAAATGTAACAAATATTATTACAGTTAATTTTTTCTTAAAGAACCAATTTGTCCAGATCCAGTAACAGATAATTAATATTCTGATTGATCGTTCTTGTAGCAGACTGCATCTGATTAAGCATTGCTGCTCTGTTATGCAGGTCATCTGCCCTGTAATATCCACCGTCACTAAAAATTACTGATTGATCTGCTGTTATTTTATTATCATTAAACTGATAATGCAGCCATCTCATTTTCATATTTCCGATAATAGAACGTTCTTCTCTGTTTGAAAATTTCTTCTCTGTATACATATACCAGATGAATGGCGGAAAATTGGGCGACTCCAGTTTTTCTCTCCATACATCTCTAAGGAGATTTCTCTGATGAATAAATTCAACTTTTTTACCTTTCGGATTGAGGGTTGCCAATCCAAATCCGGCCCCTAAAACCCCACCGCCAATACTTATCGCATTATCCCAGCCATCTGCTTTTACAATTCCTCCGGCAATAGAAGTAGCTGCTCCGGCAATAATGGAGTATAAAATCAGTTTATTATTTCGGGATGAGTTAAGGTTATCTACATAATTTCCGATTTGGGCTACTCTTTCACCCTCACAGTCAAATTCAGCGGCAACGGCATCCAGCTCAGTTAAAGCAATGGTAATCCTGCTGTTGATTTTAGTTTTAAGCTGTAAAATTTTCACCTGTGAAGTAAGTGATGAATCTTTTTTAAGTTCAATGATCTTATGCACATCGCTCAGATTATCTAGTGCATTCAGGATGAGGATACTCTGATCCGTAAATATTTCTTTAAGGTCTTTATTAGCAGCTAAAATAGAGTCTGAATGATAAGAAGGAAGTTTATTGCTGTAGTTATATTTAAACGGGGCTTTACAATAACTATCCTTAAGAGTAAGGATATTCTGCTGAATTACCTGATTTTTTTTGGAAACACAAGATGCCAAAACGCTTACAACAGCAATAAAGTAAAAGAGTTTTTTCATTCAGTTCTATTTTGTGTATTCATTGAATTATTATAAAACTAAATTGTAAACTCTATATATCATTTCATAACAATTCATCCATACGAATATAAAACAAATAAAAAAATTTACCTGGATTCAGGTAAATTTTTAATCTATTTTTAAGCCGGATTATTTAATTCCCAATAATTCAACTTCAAAAACAAGTGTACTGTTTGGTCCTATTTCTTTACTGATTTCCTGATCTCCATACGCTAAATGCGGCGGAATAATCAGTCTCCATTTACTTCCGACAGGCATTAGCTGAAGAGCTTCAGTCCATCCGGAAATTACCCTGTTTAGAGGAAAAGAAGCTGGTGTTCCTCTTTTTACAGAGCTGTCGAAAATTTTTCCGGCAATTGTTGTTCCGTGGTAATGGCATTTTACGGTGGACTTAGGGCCTGGTTTTGCACCGTCTCCTTCCGTAATAATTTCGTATTGTAAGCCGCTTGGTAATTGTACCACACTTTCTCTCTTACCATACTCTTCCATATATTCCTTACCGTCTTTCAGGTTCTTTTCTGCCAATTCCTTTTTACGTTTAAATAACAAATCTGCTACTCCCATATTATAATTTTTTACAAAGATAATGCTTTTTGAAATGAGCAGATCATGTAAAAGCCAAGACTGATTTTCTTCTTTCAGATTAAAGCTAAAAAAATAATTTTGTATAACCAGATCTTTTTCATAAATAAAAAAAACATTGATATTCAAATATTTATAAAGAAAATAAACGATTTATTCTTTATTATCATGAAAATTCAAATAATTGTAATACACCGTTAACACAGATTCCAAAACTTGGCGTTATAATTGAATTTAAAAACTAAATGCCAAATCCATTAAAATATAATAAAAAGTTCGATGAACTTAATGAAGAGGAGAAAAAACTTCTGGAAATCAATAAAAAAACAATTGCTGATTTTGTTGAGCAATCTTCATTGATAAGCGATGTTAATTATGCCACCAGAAATGCCCATGCAAAAACCTATGTCATAGCCAAGGGAGAGTTTTTGATTGATCCCCATATTCCTGAAGCATTACAGCCTTTTTTTGATAAAGAAAAATTTGATCTTATCATCCGATTATCTAATGCCCGGTTTACCATTAAAAATTCCGAAAAGGATGTTCCTGCTTATGGATTTGCAGTGCAGATCAGAGATGAAAATGGCGGATTACTGGCCAATTATCCGTTGGCTAATTTCCCCCTGTTTCCTATCAATTCTGTTTCCACCTTTTTAAAACTATTTACGGCTATTAACCGTTCTTATCTAAAAAAAGGGAGTGGGTTATTTTCTATCGCCGCTCAGCTTCTTAAAACGATTCCTTCTGTCTTAACCGGGTCTTTCCTAAAGAATGCTGTAAAATTATTTCGTAAGAAAAATGATTTCATTTTATCTTTTGATTATTATTCGGTAGGGGCTTACCGTCTCGGAGACTACATGATCAAAATAAAACTAAGTCCCGTATCCGTAGATAAAAATACAGGCAGAAAAGAAAATATAAAAGAAACTTTAAAGGCTTACTTTCAAACCCATGATTTTACGGCGAATGTCTTAATACAGATTTGCTATGATCTCAAAGATCAGCCCATCAATAAGCTGAATATTGAATGGAAGAACTCTCCTTTCATTAAAATTGGCGAAGTCAAAATAAATAAAGATTCTCTGCTGGATTCCAGAAATTGCACCAATGAACTTCTTTCATTTAACCCTTTTGAAAGTAAGATATTTTTCCAACCGGTAGGAAAAATACAAAAACTGCGCGATGAAGCCTATAAAATATCCGTACAGACAAGGAGAAAAATCAATAAGCTGCTACATGGTAAAGGAATTTGAAAACAGGGTTATTTTCAGTTTTACCCACGAATATTTACTAAAAAAAAAAGACTGTCGCATCAACAGTCTTTTTTTACTTTATTTTAATTTCCGGTCTTCTTCCTGTATAGGCAGATCATTGATACTTGCATATCTTTTGGCCATCAGTCCGTTTTCATCAAATTCCCAGTTTTCATTTCCATAAGCTCTGAACCACTGCCCGTCTTGTGTCTGATATTCATATTCAAAACGAACCGCAATCCGGTTATCAGTATGGGCCCAATATTCTTTTTTAAGCCGGTAATGGAGTTCTTTTTCCCATTTATTTTTAAGAAATTCTACAATATCCTCTCTTCCGTTGACAAATGTACCTCTGTTTCTCCATTCACTGTCAAGGGTATAGGCTTTCGAGACCTTTTCAGGATCCTGACTGTTCCAGGCATCTTCTGCTATTTGAATTTTTTGTTTTGCCGTTTCCAGAGTGAAAGGCGGCAGCGGATGTTTCTGTTCCATTGGTTAGGGTATTAAATTGATTAGTATTTTCTTTGTCTTTTCTATCAGTTCATTGGATCTGAAAAGCTGGCTCTCAACAATACTGCTCTCAAAAAGCATATACACATGATCCGAAAGCACATCATCTCTCAGCAGTTCTAAAAAGTAATTTCTAAGATCTGTTTTATGCGACCGGATTACATCTAAAATTTTAATATTATCCGTAGGAATTTCAGATAAAATATTCAAAAAACTACATCCTCTGAAACTCTCTTTTTTGTTCATATAGATCAGGAAATCAAAAGCATACATTATCTTAGATTTGGGATCAGGAGCCTGCTTTGAAAAAGTAAGCAGCTCATTAAACCAGTACTGATGTCTTACATTCAGAAATTCGACACAAAGGTCTTCTTTGGATTTAAAGTATTGGTAGAAACTTGCTTTTGCGACCTCCGCTTCTGCAATGATCTGATTAATTCCTGTGGAATTATATCCCTGTTTTGTAAATAATTCGAAGGTTGTTTCTACAATTCTTTCTCTCGGAGACTTCATTTTACTGTTATTTTATAAAACAAATATAAGATAAAAGAGCAAAACAGACAAACCTGTCTGTCTGTTAATTTAAATTATGTTTAAGTCTAAGTTTTAAAGACAAAAAAACCTCCGGGAATTACTTCCAGGAGGTTTATTATCTATTTTAATACACTTATTTTTCTTTCGGTTCTTCTTTTTTCTCTTCCTCTTTGTCAGGGAAAATGATAGACAGAATAACAGAAATAACCAGTACTCCACCTACAATTCCAAGAGAAACAGGGGATGAAATATGATACCATGGTGCAATCAGCATTTTAACTCCGATAAACGAAAGGATAATAGCCAGTCCGTACGGAAGCTTGCTGAACATATGAATAAAGTTTGCCAATAGGAAATACAGTGATCTAAGTCCTAAAATGGCAAAGATATTGGAGGTATAAAGGATGAACGGATCATCAGAAATCGCGAAAATTGCCGGGATGGAATCCACTGCAAAAAGGACGTCTGTAAATTCAATTACTCCTACCACCACCAATAATGGTGTTGCCATTTTAATTCCGTTTTGAATAGTGAAAAACTTATCACCATCATAATTATCGGAAACTTTCCAGAAGCTTTTAATGAGCTTGGCTCCTGCTGTATTACTGTAATCTTCATCATCGTCATCATCTCCGTCACCCCATGATTTGATTCCGGCATACACAAGGAATAACCCAAACAGAGTCATTACAATATTAATTTTCACCGGGGTTCCAAAAATATCCATCTCAGGAAGGTAAGTCAGGTTGATTAGCCCTACTCCGGCAAAGATAAATATGGCTCTGAAAATCAATGCTCCGATGATTCCCCAGAACAGAACTTTATGATGCAGGAATTTGGGTACTTTGAAAAATCCAAAAACAAGGATAAATACAAATAAATTATCCACAGAAAGGGCTTTTTCAATCCAGTAGGCTGCCTGATATTGGGTAAACTTTTCTACTGCCAGTGCATGACTTTCCGGAGTTCCGTCTGTATTGAATACCCAATATACTACTCCTGAAAAGATCATGGATAATGAAATCCAGACCACGGTCCAGATAGTAGCTTCTTTGGATGAAACTTCATGGCTTTTTTTGTTGAATACTCCTAAATCCAGAAGCAGCATGATAACAACCGTTATCGCAAATCCCCACACCAAGCCGGGGTGCATATCTAAAATACTATGTTTTTCCACTGAGTTATATATTATTTTATACGATAAAAGCAATAAGTGCACAAAGTACAAATATTGCTATTTTATTTATCTATTGACTGATTGTTGATTATAAATAATTCATCTGCACGGTCTGAATCGTCTGCTCAAGTTTTCTGTCTGCAGTGGGATCTCCGATAGCATTGAATTTCCATTCTCCGTTTCTCTTGTAAAAAACCCCCATTACCATGGCCACATGGCCACTGAAAGAAGCAGTGTTTGCAATGTCATATTTAGCAAAAACCTCTCTCACATTAGTAGGCGTACCTTCATAGATACGGATAGAAGCAAAAGGAATCGTTCCGAAATCCTGACCTCTGTAGCTATTCAATACCATCGCGACATGCTCTACATTAGGTTCCAGTTTACTGAAATCTACTGTGATAACTTCATTGTCTAATCCGTCATCACCATCGATATCACCGGTAAGGTCATCTCCGCTGTGTCTTACCGATCCGTTTTTTGATTTCAGATTTCCGAAATAGATAACTTCAGTCACATTTTTATTTGAATCGTATAAAATGCAGCTTCCGTCTAAGTCTACTGCTTCTTTTTTAGTTCCGAAAAATCCTTTTTTTTCAATTGCTCCCCAGTTGATTCCAACACATGCCTGGGAAAGTTCAGCTCCGTTTTCTTTTTTAAGGTTAATTCTCTGACCTTTTTGTAAGTTGATAGCCATCTTTTTATGTTTAGTTGTTATTTATTTTTTAGGACAAAAAAACAATAAGAAAGGGATGTGGTACAGGGTAAAGATTTCCTATTCATATCCCATTTTCCGTTTGGCGTTTTTTTGCATTCAAATTTCATTTTAGTTATTATTCAAATTCAAATTAAGCATTGCCCGCAGAATATTTGTCTCTTCATCAAAATCAAATATTTTGCTCATAATATCTATATTCTCAAGGTTTCTCAGATAATCTTTCAGCACACCTTCCACCTCTGCCGGCAAAGTACGTTTTCTTTCATTCATCCCGTTTTCCAGCAGTTCATTTTTTCTTTTCAGCTGATCAATGATGCCGCTTTGGTTCGACTGGTTTTCAGAAATATCAAGCTGAGCAAGATCACGATCAAAAAGGTAAAGCTTTTTGTCTTCTATACTGAAGATAAAATAATCATCAGACTGAAAGATCCTGAACAATTCGTATTCGTGAATTCCGATCAGGTAGCCACAGACAAAACGAACTTTAAACCCTTGTATATTCAACCGTCCCAGTAATTTCCTTTCAATGGAATAATCTTTATACTGATAGGCGGGAAAAGAACCGGGGGTCAGCAGAGATTCATCTGCTTCTGTCCTGTAATATTCCTGGGCATATTTTTTATAAAAATATAATACATTATCCCAACTGGCGGTAAAAATATCTTCTGTAAGATCTTTATAGAGTGTTTTAAGATGTTGGGAAAACACACCGCTGTACATTTTCCGGTCCGTCTCAAAGCTATCGATCTGTCTTTCCTGAAAACCTGATATATATTTATTATTAATATCAATTTCATTAATGACAGCCAGCATATCATTTTCTTTCTGACGCTTTATTTTGGTCAGCAATTCTATGAGACTATCGGTATACTGAAGGTGAAAAAGTTCCAGTTTATTATAATCTAAAGCCGTATTTTCCTGAAACAGATTGTGGATAATATCCGTTTTAATATAAATAGATATTATGTCAATATGTTCAAAAAAATTAGCCAGAAGCTTAAGCCTCGTTAATCTTCTTCTGCTTTGTGATAATATGGTTGCTGCATCATCTCCCACCTTGATCTCTATAAATTAACCTCTGACATTTGCTTTTAATTCGCTCTCCAAAGTCTGAAGATCCTGGTCCAGTTTTCTTCTGTTATCAGCACCCTGTTTCTGAATTTGTTTCACTTCATTCAGGGTATTAATCAACATTGAAGTTGTTTCTCTTAATGTTTCTACAGATACGATTGTCTGTTCATTAGCTCTTGCTACATTAACTGAATTTTGACCTAAACGTTCGGCATTCTTTCTTAAAATCTCTTCAGTGGTAGAAGATACTTTCTGTTGAATTTCAATATTCTGCTGTTGTCTGTACATAGCAACGGCAAGAGAAAGCTGATTTTTCCATACCGGAAGAGTTGTGGTAAGAATCGTCTGTGCTTTTTCAGCAATAGAAACGTTGTTATTCTGTACCAGCCTGATCTGTGGAAGAGACTGCATCATAATAACACGTACTACTTTAAGATCCGCCATTCTACGGTCTAATCTTGCAATAAAATCTCTTTTATCAGCAATCTGATAATCCTGGAAGTTTTGTGGGTTGGCTTCCATCTGGGTAAGCTCCACTGCTGCTCTTTCCATTCTTACATTCCCTGCAATAACCAGATCTTCAATCTGCTTGATGGAATTGACATTACTCTCAAAAATAGTCTGTAAAACAGCATTATCTTTTGTTGAGGTTATAATTCCTGCATTTACTTTATAAGAGATCTGTTCAATATTGTTGATGATCTTATCATATTTTGTAAACAAGTTTTCTACCTGAGTCACGATTTTTTTCATGAATGGTATTTTACTCAGGAAGCTTTTCACTTTATTTCCGTTTAGCTCCTCTACGTCTACATAGTTTAGTTCTACCAAAAGGTCGTTGATAAGTGCACCTACCTCTCCTGAGTTTGATCTTCTTACATTTCCCAGGAAGCTGTCACTCTGGTTGGCCAGTGTTTTTTGAAGTTCTGCTCCAAAATTGACGATAGATCCGGGATTGGCTTCATCAATAGAATTGGCAAGAACTTCGTATTTTTGGCGTTCTTCCGACTGCATCTGTGTCAGATTTACATTTCCTTCTCTGTCTACAAGAACCGCCGGTGCTGCATTCTGCGCAGGCTGGCTTGGTGGCGCCATCGGGGTAGGTTCAAATGTTCTAAGAGGTTCAATTGATCCAAGTGGATCTATCGGTTGATTTTCCTGATTATCCATGATTATTTCTGATAAATTGATACAAATTTCTCAAGGCCTTCTCTTTGTCCTGCTCCTACTGCCTCAAATTTCCATTCTCCGTTTCTGTTGTAGATTCTTCCGAATTCTACTGCTGTTTCAATTGAGAAGTCTTCATCCAGTTCATATTTTAAGATCTCCTCATTCGTATCTGTATTGAAAATTCTGATAAAAGAATTTCTCACCTGTCCAAAGTTTTGTCTTCGTGAATCGGCTTCATGAATCGTTACCACTACTGTGATTTCCTTTACAGCAGCATCAATTTTTGTAAGATCGATTTTGATTTGTTCATCATCTCCTGCTCCTTCTCCTGTAAGGTTGTCACCTGTATGGATCACTGCTTTATCCGGAGATTCAAGGTTATTATAAAAAATAAAGTGATTATCTGAAACTAATTTTTTATCGTCTCCAAGCAGGAATAAAGAGGCATCAAGATCGAATGCAGTTCCTGTGGAAGTGTTATTGAGATCCCATCCTAAGCCTACTGTAAATTTAGGGGCGTTGATGTTTTCTCTTTGTCCTTTTTGTAAGTTAATAGCCATAATATAATTCCGTTTGTGTTAAAGTATTGATGTTATTTTCGTATTCTTTTATTAAATGATAATTGTTACTGATGGCAAGTTCCAAAAGAAGATCCATCTGCTCTTTTTTTACTTTAGACGTAAGATAATCAAAATTACCTGAATCCAGGCCTAAAATATATTTTACAATTCTTGTATTGAACTCAAAGCTTGGTTTTTGCATGACTTCGGCAATATGTCTTACGTTATTTACCGCATAATAGTTGAAGAAGTTTTCAATCTTGGGATCAAGATCAAAATTCATCAGCTCTGCATAATACATGAACATAAAATCGGCCTCAACGTTATATTCATTAAGAATTCTGTTGACCGTATATTCATGACTGCCCGTAATTTTTATATCATCTATAAAAATACAAAGTTTTCCTCTTAAAAAATCTTTATCGATATAATAAGTATCATTGGCGATCAAATTTTTCCGGTCTTCAAAATTAAGATTTCCGTAATCTGTAATATAGGTATGATTTCGGTTGATTTTGGATAAAACACTTGATTTTCTGCCTTTCTGAAACAAATAGAAATCCAGGTATTTTTTAAAGAAAAAACATAAAAAATTGGAAGCCGTAGGAATCGCCATATAAGGGCTCGGAAGAACTACAATTTCTTTATCTGTAAGTAAAATGTCTTCATTTTCGGAAATAAATCCGTTGAATAATTCTTTTGCAAATTTCTCAGCATACGACTTATCGCCATACTTGAAAAAGCTGTATTCTGCAGGTGAGAAACTAAACTCATCCGCCGAATGAATGTGGTGTAAGCTGTATCGTTTATTCATGTTTATATTAGTATTTAAGTAAATGGGCACTGAAACCGAAGCTTTTTGCTCCCTGATAATCTGCAAACGGATTATCTCCGATATGCAAAATCTGATGCAACGGCAAATCCTGATTTTTGATCTTATTCTTCACTTCCTGAAAAATAAGCGGATTCGGTTTGGAACAATTGATCTCATCAGAATAAATATGGAAATCAATATACTGATCCAGGTTTTCGTGAATCAGAAACTTTCTCATGGTTTCTCCTTTGATAAATCCGGTATTACTGAGGATATTAATGGTCTTCCCCTGATTTTTGATATCATCAAAAAGTTCACGGATATTTTCAAAAATGACAATCGGCTTATATTCCAGGAATAATGCCTCACTCTGCGCGTAAAATTCATTGAGCTTTTCTTTGTGTAAAAGCTTGATATCAACATTCAAAGAACCTAAGATCAATAAATAAATTTCAAAAGTATCTATATTTCCGCCTGTTACTTCATTGATGCTGTTGCAAAGATCATCATAATACTTTACCGTTTTTGCAACTTCATCTATCGGTTTACTGATAGCAAAAAACGAGGAGAACAGCTCAACTCTTTTTGCTTTAAATTCAGGATGAGATTTGATTAAGGTAAGCCACAGATCAAAGGAAAAATGACAGTGGTTGTGAATGTCGATATCTGTTTTCAATATGTTTTAGTTAAAAGTTTTATTCAGCTTTCTTGAAAAAGATTTAATTTTTTTGACCATCAAAAGTGTTTCGTTGTCTATTCTTCCCAAAGATAAAATATTTATCATAAATGCATGACTATACTTCTCTGTTTTAAGATATTTTTATGAATTTGAAAATAGCGGGATAGAATGGACCGCATTTTTACTGTACAGTCTTTATGAGTCTATAGGAGATTTATTAATTTCCGTATTTTTACACCTATGCAGGGTTTTAAACTGATTTCCCGCTTATGGTCTGAAGTCTGTTATTTTAATTTTCCGGCATTACCTTATATGTAGGATCTTCCTGAATATTAACCTCTATAACAGCCTCCGCATTTTTCAGTATTTTTCTGCAGTCTTCACTCAGATGACGAAGGTATATTGTTTTCCCTTGCTGCCTGTATCGTTTCGATAACTTATCCAACGCATCAATAGCACTCATATCTACAATACGGCTTTCCTTGAAATCTACCATTACTTCGGCCGGATCATTCATCGGATCAAACTTGTCTGTAAAAGCTGTGACGGAGCCAAAAAACAGGGGACCATATATTTCATAATGCTTGAGCCCGTTTTCATCTGTATATTTTTTTGCCCGGATTCTTTTCGCATTATCCCACGCAAAAACCAATGCTGAAATAATGACTCCCACTAAAACAGCGAGTGCAAGATTATGCAGGATCACTGTAATCACTGCAACTGTAATCCCTACAAATATATCTGACTTCGGCATTTTATTCACAATTCTGACAGATACCCACTGGAAAGTACTGATAGCCACCATCATCATCACTCCTACCAATGCCGCCATCGGAATTTTTTCAATAACAGGCGCCCCAAACAAAATGATCATCAAAATCATTACAGAAGCAATAATACCCGACAATCTTGCTCTAGAACCGGCATTAAGGTTAACCAACGTCTGGGCTACCATGGCACAACCTCCCATTCCACCGAAAAAGCCGTTGCTGATATTGGCTATTCCCTGAGCTACAGATTCTCTGTTGGCATCTCCTTTTGAATTGGTAATCTCATCCACCATCGATAAGGTTAAAAGAGATTCAATTAATCCTACACCAGCCATAATCAGGGCATAGGGAAAAATTATCTGTAAGGTTTCCGCTGAAAAAGGAATCTGCGGAATATGAAAAGCCGGCAGACTTCCGCTGATATGAGCAATATCCGCTACGGTTTTTGTTTGAATATTAAACCCGAGAACTACAGCAAATACAACAATGATTGCCGCCAGTGACGCAGGAATCGCTTTTGTAATTTTAGGAAAAAAATAAACTACAGCAATCGTAAGTGCTGTTAAACCTCCCATTATATACAACGGGATTCCCTGAAGCCAGCTTACGGTTCCCTGGCTGTCTGTCATTTTAAACTGTTCAACCTGAGCCATAAAAATAATAATAGCCAGGCCATTTAAAAAGCCATACATAACCGGCTGGGGGATAAGCCTTACAAATTTGCCAAGTTTAAATATTCCGACAAGCATCTGTAATATCCCGGCAAGTGCAACGGTAGCAAAAAGATATTCCGTTCCGTGGGATTTTATCAGTGCGATCAATACTACTATAGTCGCTCCTGCTCCTCCGGAAACCATTCCCGGACGACCTCCCAGAATTGCGGTCACTAATCCCATAATACAAGCCGCATAAAGACCTGTAAGTGGAGAAAGACCTGCAAGGATGGCAAATGAAAGCGATTCAGGAATCATGGTCATCGCTACGGTAAAACCGGCAAGTAATTCATTTTTATAATTTATTTTCTTCGAAAAGTTGAATAAGCGTATGGTATTTTTCATTGCAATGCAAAGGTATGTACTTGGCCAATGCCATACAATTTTTTATGCTGTTCCTGAAATTTTATCATTCAGAATAACTCACACAATCGTACAGATAATATGTTAATTTTCATTAAATTTTATATACAAATACACTTTTTTATACCACTCACCCTGCTTACTTCTAATTTTTGTTTAAATTTGAAACTCATTACGCTGATTATTTATCATGATTTGGAATCTCAGCATATAAAAAAATCCGGCTGCTATAATAAAAAATGCAGCCAAAAAATAAATAATAGCTTAGAACAATAATATTGCATAAAAAAGCTTTAATAGGTTATATATTATTTGCACAAATGGTAGAGAAAAGAAGTTTGAAGCGGATGGAGAATTAATGAACCAGATGAAAAAATAAGGAATATATCCGGTAGTTAAATTAAAGTAGCAAACAATGCAGTCTTTTTAATTTTTCAAATAATCTGAATCAGGATTATGACTTTGCAGGACATTATTATCCTTACTCATTAATATATCTTCCACTGAGCTTTAAAAGTTGATATGACCTATTTATTCTTTTTAATGTATGAGTTTAATAAGAGACAATATTCAATAAAAATGTTATATAAAGAAATCCATATTGGAAAGTTTATCAAGGAGAGGGTTGATGAAAGTGAAATAACGATAGAAAGGATATGTAAATTCCTGAATAAGGATGAAGAGTCTGTTGAAAAAATGTACAACAGCAAATCAGTAGACACGGATATACTTCTAAGATGGAGCAAATTATTGGAATATGATTTTTTCAGACTGTACAGCTCGCATTTAATATTATATGCACCTCCATCGGCTGTCAATAAAAATCAACAGAAATCTGATAAGATTCCTTACTTCAGAAAAAATATTTATACTCAGGAAATTAAAGAATTCATTATGAAAAGGATTCTTTCCGGAGAGATGACACAAAGTGAGGTCATTAAAGAATATTCTATTCCTAAAAGCACCCTTCACAGGTGGCTTCAAAAGAGTGATAATACGAACGGATAAAGAGATATTACATGCGTCCCAATTACAAGAAAATTTATCAGGATATGCTCAAGCTGGAACATCCCGAAAAATTAAAGGATCCGAAAATCAAAGAGCTTCTTGGAAAGCTTAACACCAGTGACGATGTGCTGAAGTTTAATGAAAGGCTTTTCAAACAATCCAAGGAAAACCAAAAACTTAAGACTTACGACAAAAAGACGATGCTTAAACTTCTTCAATATCAGAAGAAACACGGCCACTCTACCAGTTATATGTCCAGAAAATATAAAATAAGCAGAACTACGCTCGCCAAATGGAAAACGATGTTTGAGGGAGAGCTTGAAGAAACAATAAAAAATGCCGGCAAGTAATTACCGGTATTTTTTGTAAAGGTACAGGAAGGAAAAAACAGGACAATGTCTGCCGGAAGTACCGGCTTCGCTATTCCTTTCCAGACTTCACAGGTAAGGAACCGAAAACGGGAAAAGGAAAATAGCAAAGTCTGAATGAATGATCAATTGGACTTTATAGAAAATTATGATACAAAGATCTTCCTTGTTCCCGCATTCGGTTCCTGTTTTTATAAAACAAGGTGACAGACAAAAGGTGTAATTGTGCTGTAAACTGCGGGGCTACTCTTCCTATAGATAGTTGTGTTTTTTTAGTGGAAGAGGCGGGATTTGAACCCACGATGCCCCGTCATGATGAATGAAATAGCACTATTTTATGCCCCCTGCTTTCTTTGTCTTCCATCTGATATTTATTTAAACAGACGGGGTTTTTGTGATCTGGCGGATGAGTATTCATTGCTATTTGTTTTTTATAATTATTTGTTTTTTGTCCATCCCTGATTTCTGAATGCAAAGTAAACACTCTGATACGCAGTCTTTTTGCGTAGTTTTTTTTCTTTGATTTTATTTATGGTATGTACGGGACAAAGGAAATCCGGAAATGGCTTATTATATTCTCCGGTTCTGTTCTATTGCAACTTCAAAAAAATACACCGCTGAATAAGGAAAACAATATGATATTCGTGAATTCACAGCAATAGATAAGTGAATATACCGTATCATTATAAAATCCGTCTATCATTCGTTTTAACTAAAGAAATCATAAAATCCCTTTTCCTGAATATGCATTATTTAGTTTTGTATCATTACAATTAAAGCTATGATTAAAGGATTATATGAAACTCATATTCAGGTAAGCCATCTGGAAAATGCCATACATTTTTATACGGAAGTTTTGGGATTAAAATTAGCTCATAGAGATGAGACAAGACCGATCGCCTTTTTATGGGTAGGTGAAGGGAAAGAATTTATGCTGGGATTATGGGAACAGAAAGAAAACCTTCAGACCAGACATTTTGCTTTTACAAGCAGTAAAGAGGATATTTTAAACTATTCAGTAGGCTTTTTAGAAAAGAAAAACTTAAAGCCTTATAACTTTTTAAAAAACGGAACCGTTGAACCGATGGTATTTGCATGGATGCCTGCTCTGGCCATCTATTTTAATGATCCGGATGGAAACCAGCTGGAATTCATTTCTATTCTGGAAGGAGAAGGAAAACCCGAATTAGGAGTTCTTTCGTATGAGGAATGGCTGAAGCAGCCGTAATACATATACAAGGACAGCTTCTTTAGCAGGCTGTCCTTGTATATTTTTACTTACTAATTATTTTTTTTACCGCGAGAACGTGTTTGCAGGGGCCCCGTTCTCCCTGATATTTACTGAACCATTCACAGGTACAGCGTTCTTTCTCACCTTCAATAATTACAGTATGATGTACTCCGGTTCCGGCTACTCTGGCTTCTGTTCTTTCTTTCGTGGTATTTAGAATTTCTACTTTCCCTTCTTCAATCAGCTTTTCTGCGTTTTTCATTCTGGGATTTAAACCTAAGATACGGTTCAGCTTAAATGGCAGTCTCCGATAAAAAAATCCGTTATCATCCAGATCATATCCCAACATTCCCATCGCAGCAAGTCTTCCCGTAAGATTGGAAACTTTATTCAGGCTTAACTTTTCTTCCAGAGCCAAAACTGTCGCATTGAAAGACTGATTAGCATAGGCATATTTATCCAGTGCATCAATCCATTCATCAGAAATATCAGTCACTAAGCTATCCAATACAGCACCTTCTCCGGAAAAACCTCTCCAGCTTTCTCTTGATAAGGAAAAACTAAATCTTATATTCCCCATATACAACTGCCATGTCGTAGACTGCATATTCGGATGAGCAAAAATCTTCATATGATCAATATACGGCAGAAGGGGTTCCAGTAACCTCAGTCTGTGAATACCTCCTATACAAATTGCTTCTGCTGATTTTACAGGAGAAAACATCGGTTTATTCCCTCTCACCATGAGATAATAGTCTGACTTTATGACTCCCTTCGGCATTCCTCTGAACAACTGTTGTGTCTGAATTTTATTGAAACAGTGCAGCCTTTCTGATTCGGATAAATAAATCTGAACCGTTCCGAGACCTTTGATCCATTTTACCGGTAACGGAACTTTCCGCTCCACTATTTTTTTATCTTCCCTATACAGCCCTACCTCTTTTTCTCCTACAGAAAGCATAATATTTTCATTAGGCCGGATACTTCCCAAAGCAGTAATCATCGGCTGATTAAAATCCACATTGGTTGTACCGTTTTCCAGAAACTCTCCGTCTAAGCCTTCCGGTAAAACATCTACACGCGCATACACGCCTGCGCAATGTGAAAAACCTTCAAAACGCAACCTTTCATTTCCTGCCGTTACAATGGGATCTTTAAGCAATGCCATTTGAAATGGTGACATACTAAAGCTGGACTTTACAATATTGGAAAGTGTGATCAGGCATCGGGCCAAGATAAACGGCTGTCCTACATTCCCCCAGAAAAAACAGGGAACATCGGTATTTTTCTGTATCTCACTATATTTTGCAAGAAACAGTTCCTCCAGCGCACCCTTCTTTTCCAAAGAAGACGATCTGGAATAGTTGTAAATAAGCGTATCTTCCATAAATTATTTTTTTAGAAGAAGATTGCAGATTTTTTTCAGGCTCGAGTTTTCTTTCCAGTCGTTGAGTTTTTCTTTTACTTTTTCATCGGCCTCCGACTGGTTTAAAGCCAATACTTCATGATAAACCTCCAGAAGCTTTTTCAGATTTGTCACAGGAGTATTCATTTGAAGCAAGCTACTGGAAACAAACTCTTCCAGTGCCTGATTATGATTTTTGCTTACGTTAATCATTTGATGCTGGATAAGATCAGTGAGTCTTTTAATAGGCGCCCATTCCAGTTTTTCATGCAAACCGGTCACTCTTCCCAGTTTTGAATTATCAATCATCTGATAAGAAACATGTTCCAGCCATATTTCAGCAGCTATCCCTCTGATTGTTTTATCACTATCAAGGAAAATAGTCCCCAAAAACAGATACCCCGTTTCATCCAAAGGTTTTTTCAGCTGATAAAGGGCCTGAGCTGTATTCAGAACCATATTTCTCTCATACACCTCAGCAAGACCGGAATAATACAGACACTTTTTAATTACCCTGGCCAAAATATGGGCCGGAGTATTCGGGAAGCTCCACATAAAAGCGGGAGTTTCAGAGAAGTCCTTTTGCTCTGCAATAAAATAAGCCAGTAACAGCGGATTTTTTGCTTTTTCAAGGTGATATTTCGGAATGCTAATATTGAGTTCAGTAGGATAATATGAATTCTTTTTACTGTCAATTGTTTTCCAGTCATAAATTCCGGACAAAGCTTCTTTAGGAATATTTTCATATCCAAAATCCTGAAATTCTTTAAAAACAGTTCCCGGAGATCGGGTAATACCTGCGGTCATCCACCATGAAGGATGATCAAATTTCCCTTCGGGCAAAATATTTCTTCCAAAGAAAAACAAGATTAAGTCTTTATATTCTCCTTTTAATTTTTTCTCAGCCAACGATAAAGCTTTGGAGGTATTATCTAATGCACAACGCTGTAAAGCCAACTGGGCGTCCAGATGGTTAGGTTCAATATTTTGTTCCTGATACATTTCAAGTCGTTCTACCAATTTCACAGGATCAATCCAGCAGGGAGTATTCGTAATTGTTGATAACAGAGGGATTTTATTTCCTGAGCGTATTTTATGAGATACCTCCCCTGCAATCTCTTTAAAGACATTCATAGCAAGGGTTCCTACTCCGATTCCTCCTATTGGTCCTAATTTTTTATTATAATTGGTATATTCTTCCCTGGTAGCCTCATCCTGAACGGTTTTTTGATATATTTTCTCCAGATTTTTTAACGGCACCGGAAACCTGGTCAGTAAATTCAACCCGTAATTGATTACAAGATTACAAAGAAGTACGTTAAAGTAAGGAACTTCCCATCTTGCAATTGTTTTACAGGCCTTTTGAAATACCGGTTCTATTAATTTTACGGAATCCGTATTGGCATCATCAGCAAAACGGATAAGGCCGGCCAACGCGATATCATAGTGATAAGTTCCCGGATTCTCTATGGCTAAAGGAATGAAAAACATAAGATCTTCAAAACTTTCCGGTTCTTTAATTCTATTTTCTTCGGTGATTAGAGCCCGTTTTTCTGTTACCAGATCTTCTTCCAGTTCCTGTTGTCTGTCTTCAATATATTTTGCCAAAATAGGACGTACATTCGTCAGGATATTGTCTGAATAGTGAAAAAGCGCTTCCCTGATGTTGTCAGAAACAGGAATATATTTCAGGATGATTTTTGCCGCTTTAGACTGTATCCCGTCATCTTTACTCACAAATGCCGTACTTAAAGCTACACTCAGTTTTTCCGGGTTGGTTCTTCTTCGCTGAAAAATTTTTTCTGTGACAATAAGACTGGCCATCACTACTGTTTTCACCTCCGAACTCAATAAGTTGGGAAGATAGTGTGAAAATTCATCGCTCTTAAATCCCGGAACCGTTATTATTTTTTTTAAATGAGCCAGAATGGTATTCACAGCTTTTGACTGCACAGAAGCTAATCCTGCCAATAGCTCATTCTGAAGCTCTATCAGTTCTTCTTCTGTAGGTTTTAATGCTGTAAATGTGTCCATAAACCAGCCGGTCACATTTTTATTAAAGTTTCTGTTGGAAGCCAAAAGGCATTCTTTGAGAAATCGTTTTCTGTCAATTTTTTGTTCTGCCAGCAGCTTTTGAATAATCGGAAACCATTCTTTACGAAAGGGTAAAGATTTGGACGGATATTCGCACAAATACCAGAAGTGGGTTTTCAGTGTTTCAGGGTGCTGATCGAGCTCAGCCGGGTAATTACTTAAATGATGGCCTAATAGTTCCGGCTTAGGCTGTACATAGCCTTTCTCACTCCATCCTAAAATATCCCGGTAATTAAAAGCAGTAAATTCAGCATCTACAGACTCATTGATAAAATCTGAGAACCAGTCCGGGCATCCCCATTCCAGTACTTTTTCTGTTTGTTCCATATTTCTGAAAATACTCCAGTAATTTTTCCCGAAGTTTTTCTGGTCCATACAGACCAACGATGCAATGTCCAAGATCGAATGTTGAGCTACAGAGCCTATCGTATGATATGAATTTTTAGTCATTACGATTTTATTGATCTCCCGGTCCATTTTTTTAATTGCCGGTACAAGTGCTTTTCTTTCCTCAGCGTTCAGCTGTTTTAAAAAAGGAATAATCTCATGTGTTTTGCCCTCATTAAGGATCTCATAAAGTCTTTCTTTCATGTGTTTTAATTTGATGAATAATTTTTTTCAGGTTATTTTCTTTTTCCCATTCTGTTAGCTGATCAGCGATGGCTTTATCTGCTTCAGATTGGTTAATGTTTATTAGTTCATAATAAAGTTCCAGAATTTTTTTCAGGTTAAATACCGGTTTTTCAATCGCTGAAAGAACGGCTATCAACAGTTTCTCAAAAGCCATATTATGGCTGGAAGTCAGATTGATAAATCCGGACAATCCGTCTGTTAATCTTTTCACCGGTGCAAGGTCAAAACTGATTTTCCCACCGATCAACCGTCCGAATTGACAGCTATCAAAATCGTCCGAAACCGCTTTGTTTATCAGTACTTCAAAAGCTATACCACAGAATGTTTTATCTTTATTCAGCAATCCGGCTGAAAGAAATAAATAATGAACCGGCTGAAAAGGCAGATCCAGTTTCATCCATGCATCGAGAAATTCTATGTTGCCTTTACTGTCATACTGGTAACTTGCATTAGATAAAGTCTCATTATATTTTTTGGCAAAAACAGACCCGGAAAAATAGGGTGCCGTGTATAAAATATGAATCAGATCATCCTGATAAATTCCATGATAAGAATTGAATAAATAGTCTAAAAAAGAAGGATTTTCCGGAAGTTCCTGTTTATTTTCGATGGATATCAGTAACTGCGGAATCTCTTCAGTCGTATTCCATTTATATATTTTTTTATGACTCAGCTTCCATTCAAAACTCCCATCCAGATAGGTATATTCATACCGCTCCCTGTAATATTTTTCGTCAAAGACAGGTTTCAGAAAAGCATAATAGTCTTCATTAAGCAATGTCTTTGCATACTTTTCTGCCTCTTTAATATTTTCTTTTTTTACACGAAGTACAGCAATCTGAAGATCAAAAGGAATAGGTTTTTCATTTTGATCCTGATATATTTTCAGATGATGAATAAGTTGATGACAGGAAACCCAGCAAGGAGTATGATCCGGCATGGAGAGGAGAGGAAGATTTTTTCCCTGCTCCAATCTTTCAAAAATATCCAAAAGAAGCTGCTGATAGGCTTTAAAAAACAAAGATGTTCTTTTCTCTCCCCAATTTTCTAATCTTGGAAATTCCTGTCTGGCTTCCTGCAGAACAGATGATATCTTCTTCTGTCTGGATAACCCGTAATTGATAAAGAAAGTTGCCAGCAAATGGCGGAGTCCTGATGTGTTTTTTACTTTAAGAGCAGCTTTAAAAGCCGGTTCAAGCTGATTTAAATGGTGTTCTTCAAGTGTATTATTCACCCTCATCAATGCATCCAGAAACTGATCGAAATGAAAAGTCTCATGCTGGTTGAATACCTGAGAGGCCAGAAATATAAAGTCTTCAATCGTTTTCACAGAAGAGACAGGTTCTGAAATATGCCATTTTTTGTTCTCATATCCTTGTCCTGTTTTTTGATCGGTCTTTTGATCTCCGGTAAAAAAATGCTCTAACAGCAGATAAGGATCTGAAAGAAGTGTTTCCTGATAAGATTTTAGTTCCTGTTTTATTCTGTCGGCTTCCGGATCACCATATCGGGCTATAATTTTTGCTGCTTTTGTTTGTATCGTTGTATCTTTATTCAAAAATACGGGCATAAGAAGAATACAGATCTGCTCTTTGAACTTCGGATCATGCTTTGCCAGTTTTTCAAACGCTGCCAATATTCCATTTAAAACATTTTTGGCTGAAAGGGTGGGCAAAGACTCTACTGAGTGTAAAAATGTTTCAGTTTTAAAGCATTTATCCGTCATTACCGGACTTAAAAGTTTTATAATTCCGGGAAACAATGATTGTTGTGCGGAATGAAAAATAAGAAACAACTCATCTTGTAATTTCAGAATTTCTGTATGGGTAAGTTCCAGATGAATAAAAAGCTCAAGAAACCATGCATTATATTCTTTTGAAAAATTATAATTAATGGCTTTCAGACATGATTTTAAAACTCTGATACGATCAATTTTATTTTCCTGAACAAGAGTTTTTAATAAATCTTTCCAGTTCTTATCCTGATAACGGGCTGTAATATTGCAGTCATATTCGAATAAGAGCCAGATATGAGATTCTAGGGTAATGGGATATTTAAATAATATATCTTCTGAAATAGAGGCTGAAAGCAATGATGCACAGATCTCATCATTCAGTATCAGATATCCTTTCTCTTCCCATTCCAGTATTTTAAGATACTCAATTTCTTTTAAAAACTGGTAGTTTTCTCCTATCCATTCAGGGACATAGGATTCAAACAATTCATCAATAAGATCTACCGGCATGGAATAATAACCCGGACTGACCTTACTGTATTCATTTCCAGTTGTACAACATGTCAACGCAGCCAACACAGAAATACTATTGTGCCCCCATTCTTTATTGATACGTTTCTTTAAAAGAGCGGCAATTTCTTTTTTGTCTTTCGGTGTAAGCTTCTTCAGAAAAGGAACAATTTCCTTTATTTTATAGTTTAAATAGATTGCTTTAAACTCCTCCTCAATAAGCATAAATTCATTCTTGCCGGCTAAAATAACAAAAAATGAGTGACAGGCGACAAATTATCCCATAAAAGTGATTTTTTTAACAAAATATTAAGTATTGAAACCTGTTCTATCACAACTATTAACAGACAAAATAAAATCTCTGTATTTAGATATATTGATCAATTTCGAATAAAAACGGTGATTTTTCCAACAATATTTTACAATTTGGCAGGTTTTCTATTCTAAAAGACAAATAAATAAATGTTAAAAAAATATTTTCAGATTATTTTTTTTAAATAAAAATTGTAATTGATTTAAATTTATATATTTGCATTATAAAAATACTTGACAACTCAAATACATTTCAATGATAAGTTCAGAATTATTACTATTAATCAACATCAATAAATTACAATCTGTTATCGCACGAAAATTTGATGCACTGAGTGTACATGGTCTTGGATTCAATGACTTTGTTATTCTTTATATTCTGGGTACTTCTTCCGAGCGTAAAATGCGAAGAATTGATCTTGCTGAAAAAATCGGACTTACAGCTTCCGGAATAACCCGCCTGTTGAATCCATTGGAAAAAATAGGACTGGTAACCCGAGAAATCAACGAAAGAGATGCCAGAGTGAGCTATGTCGTCATCACCTCCAGTGGTCAGAAGATATTTGAAGAGGCTCAGATAAGTGCGGAAAATATTACAAAAGAAATCCTTTCTTCCAAAAAGAATAAATCACTTCGGATTGTCAGTGAGTTCTTATCCGATCTGGGAGGAAATATACAGTAACAAACATGAAAAATACATTAAAAAAAGAACTGAGGGAAAAAGCAAAAAACCATAAGATAACGATGGGGGTAATTGCTGTTACGAATACAATCAATGGCAGACGTTATATTCAGGGATCTTTAAATCTGGAGGCGCTGGTCAACAAAATGAAATTTTTATTGAATGGCGGTCAGTTCAATAATAGCCAGCTGCAAAAAGACTGGACAGAGCAGGGAAGTGATTCTTTTACATTTGAATTCGTAGTCATCATCCCATCTCAGGAAAACCAGTATATCAATGAACGTCAGGAAATTAAAAAAGCGGAGCAGACTTTTATTTCTGAAATAAATAATGACCTTTATTAAGTGATGTCAGAAAAATATCTATCTCCTACTTTTGAATCCGGCAAACATCTCTTTCTTAAAAATATAAAGGGATCTATCATTAATCTGAATTTAATTAAACTCAAAAAGGAAGCCGATTATTCCGGCCATCCGGACTTGATGCCGAATGAGAAGATCAGTGGCCTGGATGCTTATTTCACTTATATCAGGGAGGCAGAGCCTTTTTTAAAAGAAAGTGGCGGAGAAATTCTTTTCATAGGAAAAGGAGATCTGTTTCTGATAGGTCCTGAAAATGAATATTGGGACCTCTGTATGCTGATCAGGCAAAAAAGCGTAAGTGATTTTTTTAATTTTGAGCAGAATGAGAGGTATATGAAAATTACCGGTCACAGAATAGCTGCTCTTGAAGATTCCAGACTTTTGCCCTTGGAGGAAATATTATTAAATAAAAAAATGTAATGGAAACACTTACTATTGATGATGTAGAATTATGCTATGAGATACTGGGTAAAGAAAATAACAAAACCATCCTGCTGATCCCGGGACTGGGAAGCCAGATGATACGATGGGAAGATTCATTTTGCCGGTTATTATCCGGTCAGGGATTCAGGATTATCCGTTTTGACAACAGGGATTCCGGCGCTTCTGTTTTTACCGGTCAAAAAGAGATGACTTCCGGCAGAAGTATCGAGGAGTTATTTTCAAATTTAAAAAAAGAAGATCTCCCTTATTCATTAACGGATATGGCTCAGGATGTGATAAGGTTGCTTAATCATTTACAAATCGACAAAGCCCATATTATAGGCCGGTCAATGGGTGGAATTATTGCCCAGATCCTGGGAGCTTTTCACCCTGAAAGACTTATCAGCATGACGATTATAATGTCTACATCTCTCAATCCGGAATTACCTCCCCCTGATCCTGAAGTGATGCGGATGATGACAAAGCCTCCCGCTGATCCTGTAACAGAAAAGGAAGCCTACATCAGGGAAAAATTAAATTTTGCACAAAGTATCGCCGGAACAATATACCCGTTAGATACCGTAAAGGAAATCTCATTAATTGAAGAAGAGCTAAACCGTTCCAGAACAAAAAACGGGATGATCAGACAACTGATGGCTATGGGCTCCTATCAGTACAATCCGGATATTCTGAAAAGAATAACAGTTCCTTCACTGATTATCCATGGAACAGATGATCTGATTTTTCATCCGGATTGTGCAAAAGATCTGCATGCCGGTATTTCTGATTCTCAGCTCATTCTTATTGACGGAATGGGGCATTCTATTCCGGCTGAATTATTCGGACTTCTTTCCCGTCATATTCTTAGCTTAACAAAATAAGGAAAGCTGTACCGTGTACAGCTTTCCTTATTTTTATTGATAATCCTGTTGAAGATTTAATTATTCTTCAGACACCAGTGTAAAATTTTTGCGATATTTTTAGCATCATCCACTCCTCTGTGATGGGTGCCTTCCAGCGCAAAACCAAGCTCATCTAGGGCTCTGTTCATTCCTACACTTTTCCTGATGGTAGGATGCAACTGGCCAAATAGAGTTTTTACATTAATGTGATCATCACTCATCGGATAATCAGTATAAAATCTTCTTGCCTGATGCTGGAGCATATTGAGATCATAATTTCCGTAGCTTGCCCAGGTCAGTTCCTCCGAATCATATTCTGCTCTCAGGATATCGAAGGCATCATCCAGCATGACTCCTTCATTATCGAGAATGTTTTGTGTAAGCGTTGTAAGTTCCGTACAAAACGGACTTACTTTTGAAAATTGAGGTTTTATAAGGATTCCCTCATTTCTGGAGACCTTACCGGTTCTGGCATTCATGATACAGACACCGATTTCAATGATCTCACTTTCCTGTCCTCTTGGCGGCCGGTTTTCCCAACACGTTGCTTCAAGGTCTACAATGAGTATGTTTTCTGTTGTTTTCATTTGTTTATATTTTTTAAAATTGGAAGAGAGGCACAAAAGGTAATATTCACATCATTATTTATAATTTATACTTACCTTCCGGCCTTCCATCGGATTATTTACCCAGAATATGGCTTAAAATTCTGGCTGTATTATAGGCATCATCTGCTCCGTTGTGGTGGTTTCCTTCAAAATCCATATTCAGATGATCCAGGGCCCTTTTAAGACCTACTGATTTATAAAGTCTGAAATGTCTTTTAAACTCGTACATTACATTCAGATAATGTTCTGAAAAAGGGTTTTTAATACCAAGCCAGTCACATTGTTCAATGATCTGTTCTCCGTCGAAATTCCCATATCCGGCCCAGGTAAGCGGTTCCGAATGGTATTCATCTTTAATTTTTTCGCAGGCTTCTTCAAAATAGATTCCTTTTTCTTCGATCAGCTGTGGGGTAATTCCCGTCAGCTTTGTACAGAATCTGTTAACTTCCGATCTTTCAGGAATTACATAGATGCTTTGTTTTTGGGAAATTGCTTTTGACGTTACATTAAGTTTGCAAATTCCTATTTCTATAATATCAACTTTCTGCCCTGCAGGAGGTCTGTCATTTTCCCAACAGGTAGCTTCCAGATCGATAATTAATATTTCATTGGTTATTTTCATGATTGATTGTTCATATACATGATGATGGAAAGTCAGACAGCAGAAATCTAAAGGGATATATCCGCTTTAATTCCGTCATTATGACTGTCTTCCCGTTTTATTCTCTCGGACTGAACGGCGGAATCCATTTTTTCTTCATCATAATTTCTTTAACTTCTTCGTAGGAGACCGGATAAAAATTATGACAGTCTACCCCGACATCAAAGCTTAATGCCATCTCGTCATCCGGTAAGGTTCCGTGGGAATGTCCGTATAGCTGCCAAACTCCGCGGTGTGAGCCGTTCCATGTACGCATGGCGTAGTGAAAAAGAATAATTTTCTGTTTTCCATTGTTATTGTCCGGTTCATTAATTTTTAATTCATGATAGTCTCTTAACGAAGCAAAGCGTTTAGGATAAGTTAAGGCCGCTCCTTCATGATTTCCTTTTATCAGATGAATTGTTCCGTTTAAACGATCTAAGATTTCTTTTGTAAAATCAGGTTTTCCCAAGCTGAAATCACCTAAATGATAGACTGTATCTTCCGGTCCTACTTTCTCATTCCATCGTTGAATCATTTCTTCATTCATCTGTTCCATAGATTCAAAAGGTCTTTCGGAAAATCGGATAATATTTTCGTGACCAAAATGATGGTCTGCTGTAAAAAATATATTGGGTTTCATTGTTTTAATTGTTTTAAATTGTGATCACAAAAAGGATTGCTCTTCCAAAGCTTACCCTATTTTTCAATATACCATCTTTGGAAGAGCAATCCTTTTTGCAGTTTTGTAAATAAAAAAGTTCCGGTAAAAAATACCGAAACTAAACTTTAAGAGTCATCAGCTCTTCTTTTATAAAATCAATCACTAAAGCATTCAACTTTTTGTTGATCTTTTTCTGTTCTTCTTTTTCGATAGTCGTAAAAACTGCCGGAAAATCCTTTTCAAAATCTTCTAAAATATCCTGCGCAAAAAGGCCGATTACCTTCCCAATCATTCGGGGTTCGAATTCACCAATCTTACTCATCACATTGTTCAGTCGATTGACAGTTGCATATAACTGGATCTCCACCCAGATATTTTGGGCTACCTCACTGAAATGAATCTGCTTATGAACAGTTTTCGGCTGCTTTTTAACCATTTTAGATTTCTCAATCCATTTTTCATTCTTATTTTTCAGAATGACTCTTGCTCCATTTCCAAAATATCGGGTTTTCAAAGTTTTTATAACAGTTCCTTCACACCTATTGTTTTCCATTTCAGGAAGCCCAAGCCAATCCGGAATCTTAGAATCAAAAGCATTCGGGTATTTCAATACCTCTTCCAGAGTTCCCTGAAACAAAGTTTTTGCATAGAAAAATCCGGTTTCTTCAAAAACGGAGTTGGTCAGATCGGTATCCAGATAGGTCGTTCCGTTCAGCTTAATGTCGAATGCATAAAATTCATTGTAAGGAGCATATTCGATGCCCTTCTGTACCTTTACAGCACCCTCAGCCGGTTCTACTCCCTTATGTTTGTAACCGCCACCGAATAGCTCACCATAGATTACCACTGTCTTAAGATCCGGATATATAGTTTTTACTTTCCGGAATACTTCAATAACATTATTGTTGTAGCGTTCCAGAATTTGATGGGCATTGAAAAATTTTTCATCTTTTCCGATGAAAGCAGTTCTTTTCGCGATTTTAATTTCCTTCCCGTCGGTAAAGAAAGAGAAATTAGCTCCGTGAACTTTTTCCTGTACGATGAAAACCTCATCCCCAAACCCCTGCAGTCTGATCTGTTCGATCACGCGGGCCTGGTAAGCATTTTCTATACTGTTATATGTTTTGAAAATCATTTCTTTTTGTTTTAATAGTTTTTAAAGTTTTTTAAAAGGCTGATAATATTTTCCTTTCCTACAGGATTCATAGAGTGACAATAGAACATTGGTAAGTCTAAATAATGATCCATACAGTATTCCGTGAGCCATTTTGCACAATCATAGCCTGTTTTTTCAAGCCATTTCCGGGCATTGTTTTTTAGCTCATGTTCATCTCCAAGGTCATGATCAAAAGATATTATTTCCGGAAGTCCTTTTTCTAAAATCCTGTTGACAAACTCTTCGTAGTTTCTTACAATATGCCAGTCTTTTCTAAGGAAAATGTCCTGATCCGTATACTGATATACTTCAGCCGGATATCTGATATCATCCAGAAATAATAATCCTTTTGTTATTTCCATCGTTTTTGTTTACTCATTATTGATCCAGTCTGTCACAGTCTTTAAAAAGTGCTGTCTTACTTCTTCAAATCTTGTGATATTGGGAATATGATTAATTTCCAGCAAATGCTTTGTTCCGTCTTTCTGAATGATATAATCATTGGCAATCACATCCATTCCTATTTTATCTTTCAGCATCAGGGTATCTTCTAAAAGCCCGGCATCAATTTCCATCATCCGGGCATTATCAGGATGAATGGATTTCAGCCAGGTTTCACCTTCAAGACTGATCTGCCATGATTGTTCACCAATATGTAAAATCCTTACTGCTTCGCCTTCAAAATAGGGTTCTAAAACACTGTTTTCCCAACTTTCCCAATTTCCCGTAAACTTGTGCTTGTTTTCTCCACAATGCCAGTTTCCCCATTTGGCAACCAGTTCTGTATCTGTTTTCACATAGGTATCTGCAGAAATAAATCCTCTCGGAGAATTAAATTTAGAATATTTCATAGCTTTTACGAGGCACGGGATTTTCAATCTGCATTCCAGCATACCGAAATCATTTGGAAAGCAGGGGCCGTTCCACAAAGCCAGTCCTGCAATAAAATCAAGATCATCTTCAAAAATTCCGTGATATATCATTTTGTCTACCGGAAGCATACCTACTCCCTGAGCTTTTTCAACATACAATGTTCCGTCCGTCACTTTGATTTTCGGAATCGACTGATGCCAGATGATAAGGCCGTCAAAATGTTCTCTTATATATTGGTATTCCTGTTCGTGTAAGCCAACAACGGCTATTCTACTATGTATCATGTTTTTAGTTTTATAAAAAGATTAAACCATCATATCAGCACAATTGGAACTTGCGAAAGCAAAGGGTTTTGCTTTAAACACGTATCCCATTCCGAGAATATATCCCATCGCATCTTTTAATGCTACATTGGATTTAAAATCGGGATCGGTATTAATGTCTGCGTGTACCTCCATTTCTACTCCATAAGTGTCTAATACAGAACAGATCGCGTAAGCCGTTTCTACGGATTTGTTGACCTCGTTCAGCATTCGTTCTTTGATACTGATAGTCTGTATTTCTCTTTCTTTTCTAATAAAGGTAAACGCTCCTTTTCCCTCACGAATAAATACTACTGCTGTAGCGTAGCTGATGGCTTCTCCATATACATGGGAATCTGATCCCACACATACTTTCAGACGATGCCCGTTTGCCTGTTCGCGGATAATGGCTTCTTCTACCAGCTGCGTAATAGAATTTCGGAAAATTTTTCCGTTCATATTCTGCCATATTTGTTGTTGCGTTTCCATTTCTACATATTTTTATTTATAATTCATAAATGATTGTTGATATTTTATTTCCGGTTTTTGTTAATTCATTAGGACTCGAACCTAAACTCCAAGAATCAAAATCTTGTGTGCTGCCCCATTACACTATGAATCAGATTTAAAAAGGTGAGTATAAGAAAATCGGTAATGAGTAATCATCTTACTGTCTGAGCATTTCTTACCCATTACCTGTTACTTATCATTCGTGTTTTGTGGAACAGGCAGGAATTGAACCTGCACCTTTAGTTTTTCAGACTAACGTGCACACCTTGTACACCACTCTTCCAAAGTGTTCCGGCCAGTACATTATCTGCCATGTAATTCAAAATCACCGGCTGATAATAACTTGCCTCTTATTTATATTCTTGTACGGAAAGAGGGACTCGAACCCTCAATATCTTGATCCTAAATCAAGCGTGTCTGCCATTCCACCATTTCCGCAGATTTTTTGAGTACCGATAATAAATTACCTTTAATTATCCGTTATTTAGGTTTGAGAAAGCTCTGTCGGATTATAAACTATGCCTGCTAGTGTTTGTAAGATCTTCTGCGCTTGACAAACCTTTCTCTTTTCCTAATTGTTATATATGATTCCTGCTCATCTATTATTTTGTATCCAGAAAAAAAAGGCAGTCTGTATTTCGTATTTGGTTAAAGATCTTCTGCTCTCGACAAACCTTTTTTCTTTTCTTATTTTTTTTGAATGGTGACCGGCCAATGTATTTTTCAAATTTGAATTTTCATGGTATTAGTATCAATTCAAGATTGACCGGTTCATTCATTCACATCCTGTACTCTATAAGGGAATCGAACCCTTATTTTCTGCTCGAAAGGCAGACGTCCTCACCATTAGACGAATAGAGCAATTATCCACTGACCAGGAATCGAACCTGAACAACAAGAGTACATTTCCTGCATGCTGCCATTACATTATCAGTGGCTGGTGGAAGTAGCAGGATTCGAACCTACCCAGCAATAAAGCAACAGATTTTACTCTCTGTTATTTTCCATCTTTTAAGGAAACGTTCAATTTGTTCCTCATCTCAGCCCGCCCCCAACTCTCCAGTTTCAGCGTACTTCCGTTTTTATAAGACATCAGTATTTTTCTGATTTCTTATTTTCCTTTTTTAATAAGAAAAAGCCTGTTTCAATTTGTTTGACTAAAGATCTTCTGCGCTTAACAGACTTTTTCTTTTCTAATAAAGGATATTTTATAAGTGTGATCATATTCCCCTTATTCCGGTTACCGACTTTCGGTACAGACCACTACCTGGAGATGGTTATGGGATTCAAACCCACTCAGCTTACGCAGCGGTTTTGCAGACCACCCCGACTCTTCCGCTTCGGCGAACCATCAGATTTATAATGAATAAAATAATTTATGCTGAGTCTTATTTATTCATTTAAAAAATAAAGCCTGTCCTGATTTTTTGTTTGATATAAGATCTTCTGCGCTTGACAAACTTTATTTTAACCTAAAATTTTATAAATGATATTTCTGATTCCTGCCTGTTGATCATTGGGAGAGAAGGAAAAGTCTGTCTTTGTTTTTGTATTTGGTGTAAAGATCTTCTGCTCTTGACAAACTTTTATTTTTCTCCTGAAACAATTAACATTGAGTTATCTGCGATTCCGGAAAGATTCGAACTTTCAACTTCCGGTTTAACAGACCGGTGCTCTGCCATTGAGCTACAAAATCATTTGTATTCCATAAGGGAATCGAACCCTTATCTTTCGGTAGAAAGCCGAATGCACTCACCATTATGCTAATGGAACAAATAGTCTGGAAAGCAAGATTCGAACTTGCGACCTCCCGCGTCCAAGACGGGTAAACAACCACCGTTATCTTTCCAGCTCTGGGGCTCACTTCCAATTCTTTTCCGGGAGACAGCCGGAGCAGAAAATTTCCATGAACCTTCGTAATCCCAGAAGGACTCGAACCTTCAACCTTCGACGTATCAGGTCGACGCTCTAACCAATTGAGCTATGGGATTTTATATTTGGGGTATCTCCGGGAATCGAACCCTGTTCTCCGGTTCCACAGACCGGCGCTTTACCAAATAAGCTAGAGAAACCATAAAAAAAGCGCCTCTTTTCGGGAGGCGCTTCATTTATTTTAATATACAAGATCATTAGCTGACCCACGTATATAAGCACCTTTTATCCACAATTTCACTTTCAAGAATACACACAGTACCCACCGGCCCCTGTCCGAATAGTTCTGAATATTGATTGAGTATGTGATGTAATTGTTTCATTTTATTTTTTGTTTGTTTTTAAATTATTTTTTTGAAATCCTGAAAACCTGTTGCTTTCAATTTTCGGTTGCAAAGTAAATATGATTTTTTTTATCCTGCAAATAAATTTAAATATCAACTTATTGAAAACCAGGTAATTATAATTAATTTTTAGAATAGAAGATTTCTGTCCGCAATAGGTTGCGGATATTTAAATTACCTAAATGACTGTCTCTCACCGGGTTGCTTATCACTCTATTTTAGCGTATTAAAGTTTCATTGCTCATTAAAAAATTTTCATGTTTATGGTTATTTTTTTTCATTCTAAATAATTTCTGACCTAAAAAACAAAAAACGCCTCGAAAAATCGAGGCGTTTCTGCTATATTTTGATTAAATTTTTACAGGTTTACAGTAAATAATTTCCAAAGTCAGCACATTTCGCCTCATTCCATATCACCTCATCATATACGAACAACCCCTTTGTAGACGGGCTTTCGCATAGTTCTGCATTGATATGTGCTCTTTGTATTGTCATAATTTTCTGGTGCAAAGATAAATGTTTTTTGCTATTATTTCATAATTTTCACAAGTTGGGGGAATATGATAGCCCCTTCTGACAGCATTTTTTGCATGATCTGTATTTTCTTTATCATCTTATTTCTTTAGAGCAATTTAATGTCTGAACATCTTGTTTCTTCCCGTTTTAAATCTTGAGATATCTTTTAAAATCACCTCATCATCGGGATTGAAATATTTCAGTTCATTCACAATTTCTGAACGGGTGCTCACTTTTCCCGCAATAATTTCATAACCTATATTCCGGATGACGGATTGCAGCTCCGGAGTTTTTCTGAATTCATATTTCATAACATCCAGATAAGTAATCTTTTGATAATCCGGAGTTGTCTCATACAGTGTCTGTATTTCTTTTTCCAGATTTTGAAGATCAGAAATATTGGCAAAATAGTTATTTAAACAATTGAATGCGTCTTTGTCTTCTTTCCATCCTTTTAACAGTACTTTTTGTGCTTCTTCTGTTTTTTCCATCTTTTTACGGTATACCAGAGAAGCTTTCACCATCTGGTTATTGGCCGTATAGTCATCAGCAACCATCTGGTAGTAGATATGAGCATTTTTAATATCATTGATTTCTTTATAAAGGTCTCCTACTTTTTCTTTCTGCTCCATTTCTTTATAGAGTTCAATGGCCTTTTTATATTGTTTTGCCTTTTCGTAGCAAACGGCGGCATCGGATTTATTTCTTAATTTTTTAAGATAAACGACTGCCGCTTCATTATAAAACTCGCCATTTTCCAGTGTTTTTGCACCTCTGTAATTATCCTGAAGAAGATTCATATAAACCTTTGCAGCTTTTTTATAGTCATTTTCTGCAATATATTTTTCAGCAAGTTCTTCGTATTTATTTCTGATTCTGTCAAAAAGGGAAGTTTCCAGATAAAAGCTTCCACCGCCCATGCTTCTTTTTCCCGACTTCCGCTCACTTTGTTCTTTGTTTTTCAGAGCAGTAATAACAAGAAGAATAATAAAAGCAACGATCAGGAAAATCACCAGTGTTCCGATCACACTCCACCAGCTCTCATGGAATAGCTGAGCAATAATGCCTACTACTTTAAACATAGCAAGCAGCACAAAGGCCGCCATAAATTTGTCGATAAATTTCTGCTTATTCATCATCTTCAGTGTTTAAAAGTGTTTTATCATCCCTGAACAACCGGTAAAGAAGCAACATGACACAAATAACAAGAGCCCATACAAACCAGTTGTATCCGAACATTCTCACCAATGGATAAAACAGATAGACCAACATAGCAACAAGAATTGCTATGAGAAAAATTTTTATCCAGCCCGGTACGTTATCCCCACCCAGACTCAAGGATTTTTTCTTGAAAACGAAGGAGTATATTCCTACTGCTCCTATGATAAAGATAACCAGATAAAGAATATCTGAAATCCCGGTTTTCTCTTTCATCTGATTTCCACGGGCATCAATGCCTTTTACTTTAGATTTCTGGATGGCTGCAGAAGGTGTATCCTTATGATCTATGGTTCCGTATAGTCTGCCCAGAGAGTCTTCCATCAACGCCTGTCTTTTTTTCAGAAGGTATTTTACAACATCTCCGTTGACTGGTTTTCCATGAGTATACTGCTTTAGAGAATCTGAAATTCTACGTTTCAGCTTTTCTGTTTTTCCTTCAACCTGTTGTTTAATTTTTTTGCTATAAATAATTTTCAGAGAGTCTCTGCTTTTCTGCTCACGATTAACCAGCTTATCAATGTCAGGACTGATTTCATTAAGACTTCTTCCTCCTGATTTTCTGTATTCTTCTCTTTTTTTCTCTTTAGCAGCGATCATTGCACTTGCCACAGCCAGCTCTTTGGATAACGCAGTTCTTTTTTTATGATAGATAGAGTCAATTTTCTGATCAATTTCAGAAATTCCGGACTGAAAAGCTACCCTATCGGAAGGAGCTTTCAGGGCATCAGCAGCTATTGTTCCTGATGACATTTTATTTTCGTCCTGTTCCTGTTCAGTACTATTTTTTTCTGAAGGTAATGCAAACCTTAAAATAACAGCAATAATTAAAATACCCCAGAAAATATTGCGCGATTTTTTATTTCCGGTGCTTTCGGAGTTTCTTCCGAACAGGTTATCTAGCCAGGTAAATTTACTGAACCCATCTCCTCTGGATGTTCCCATGATATCTAAAGGGACTCCGAGTTCTATTGTTCTTTCAGGGTATTTCTCAATATATTTTAAATATTTTTCAATCTCTTTTTTATTTCCCGCCATTACTTTTTTCAAATCAAAGGGCAGGTTGTTCATCCATTCTTCTTCGGTTGGTTTAGATTGCAGAGCTTCCAGTACTTTCTCATCATCCATTTCAACAGTATAACGTTCAATGGTCTTTGGAATTTTCACCCCGTTAAGAGGTTTTCTGATTACTTCATTTATGATTTCCGGATTCTGAACAAGGGCTATCCAGTCTATTTCTTCGGATAACTTCACCAATCCGAATTCCGGATGCATAATCAGAAATCGGGAATCAAGCTGTTCCCAGTCTTCAGGATTAATTTTAGGATAAAAAACCGTATTTTCAGGAATAAAAAGCCGGTCATCTACGCTCTGGAAATAAGCGTTTCTGCCGATTTCCTGTGGAACATAATCATCGAAAATAAGGAAACAGCCATATAGCAAATCAGGAATATTTGCAGGGACAGCATAAGATCTTACCTCATTCAGACTGATTCCAAGCGTTTCCATTTCCTGAAGCCAAATCACCGGCGAGGAGCCTTTAATCAAAAGTCCCTTTTTAGGATATATATTTTTCGGGAAAGGTTTAATTCTAAGCTCCATAATCCAAAATCTGTTCTATAAATGCTTTTAAAAAACGGGAACACATCTCCTCCATTGTTTTTACTTTCAGCAAAGTATGTTCGGGAAGGTAATATTCAGAGCCTCCAAACTCGGTATACGTAGCGAGTGCTAAAAAGCCATGGGCCGTAGATGGAATAAAAAACTCTTCAATTCCTTTATTGCTGCTTCGGAAAACCAGCATACCACGGGAATCTCCGATGATTTCACTTCCATCAGGAAATATAAATTTGTTTTTATTCTGTTCTGCAAAAATTTTAATATCCGATCTGTTTTTATACAAATTCAGGGAATTTTCATACAAACTGCTCAATTCGTTTCCGGAAACAACCAGGTTATGACTTTCATTAACCCCGACATTATTAAAATTGTTGATAATTTTCAATCCGCTTCGGTTCAGTTTTGCGACCTCTGCTTCTGCCTTTGTATTGTTTTTTTCTATGTCTTTTAATTTACCGGGAAGAATTTCAACAGAGATATTTCCGTCTATATTTATTTTGTATAATGCGCTGTGTTCAATATGATGCAGATAAAAGCTTTTTCCAAAATAAATTAATTCGTAGGAAGCCGGAATATTCAACCCGGTAAGATTCTGTTCCGAATATTCTTTGGTATTAATATTAAGTTTGGAGATCAGTTTTTTATCAGACTGATACTGGCACAGGATAAAATGCTGTTGTTTATTTTTTGCCAGAGCAAACTGACCTCTTGGCTTTACAGAAATATTTTCAAATAAAACTTCACAACCATGATAGGTCTTATAATAATCATAGGAATGTCTGTCATAATAATTATCTGAAAGATAGGTTTTCAGCAGCTGCTTTTTTGAACTCAGAATAAAAAACTCTCCTTCGTATAAGAACTGAGCCATTTTATTAACCGGTGTAGGAAAAAGAATCGGGTAATTTTGCGGAAGATCTGTCTTTTTTCCGTTATTATTTTCAGCAGTATGCTTCCTGCGCGGCGGATTAGCCCATAGTTCCTGAAGAGGAAGTTGTATTCTCTGAATATGTTTCCTTGCTCCTTTATCCTGTTTATAAAAATTAACTTCACCGCCTGCTGTGGTGGTCACCAGAAATTTGAGGCGGTCTCTGTTCTGATGAATGACTCTCTGAATCTTTTCATCTGCCATATTTTCCTGATGGGTCATGAAAAAGACTTCAATGTCTTTTTCGGACTGTTCTTCATAAAAAAACTTTTCAAGCGCTTCTGAAACTTCCAGTACAGGGCTTACCTGATTCAGGTTTTCAATTACCGATTCAGTTGTATCAAGAGAAATCTGTACACCGGTCTGGCCTAAGGCAAAAACCCTGCATTCCGAATGGGCTTTCGGATGTTTAATCACTGCTATTGCTGAGGCAAAAGCCAGAACCTTAGGAGTTCCCCAGTTTCTTAGCGAGGTATCGATCAGAATAATTCTTTCAAAAATATTTTCTTCCGGAGGTATTTCTCTTTGAATATAAAGCGCTTCATTATTAGCCACACGATTCATAAATACTTCATCATCATTGGCAAATTCGGAAAGAAGCATTCTGTGAAAATCACCTTTATTGGTCATATCGGAAATCCCTCCTACTGGCTGTTCACCCGGAGAAAGATGCCGCATAGGAATTTTCAGGCCGCTCCAGATTCTTTTAATAAGGCTACCTACCTGAAATGTTTTAGGCTCTTCAATTAATTCTTTAATGAAATCTTTATCCGTTTCGGTGGATATATCTTCCTGAACGATTGCATCATCCAGGTCCGGTTTTCCTGCAAAGCCTTTCATTGCTTCAATGATAGATTCTGCTGTAGGGAACCTTTCGTTAAGCTGCAGTACTCTTATATCACTGACAAAAGCTGAGAATGTAGCGGGTTGTTTCTCTGCACTTACAGCCAGCTCATAAGGTCTTTTATAATATACATTCAGGAGAGCATCGGCATGAGTTGAAGATTTTCCCTGCCGGCTATTAGTGAATATAGTTTGTAAAAGCAGTATCCTGTTTTGGCCTTGTTTATAAACTTTTGGAAGTGATTTTATTGTAGTAAGAAACAGAATGGCCCCCTCTACATTGGCAGGATGTCCTTCATTAACAGCAAAAGCTCCTGTTTTATGCAAATCAGCTGTACGTCTTATAGCTCCCGCAACATCTGTATATCCGTCCTGCATTGCATACAAAACCAACAGTAATGCTCCAAACGGAGGCCATCCGAAGGGCTGAAGTTCTTTCAGGATTTCCATTACATAAGTTCTATAAGCGATGGCACCCGCTCCGGGGATGGAGAGGAGATTATAATCATGATATCCGGAATCACCGGGAACATCTTCATCTGTTTTCCATTCCCAAAAATAATTTTCATAGGACTGGAAATATTCCTTTAGTTCCATTCTTTTGATTTTTCAGTGAGACGGAATGAGCTTACGGACAACTGCCGGAAATCAGAATTCTTTATACAAAGGTAATTTCCGTTTTCATCCCATAAGAGCCATCCGTCAGAATCTTTATTATATTTCTGCTGGAGAAGTATGCTTAGATTTTTAAATTCAAAATCCCAACCGGCAGGCAGAAGATGGCCGTCTTTTGTCCAGTAGGTTTTCCCCGGAAGGCTCAACAGCGGAGTTCCTACAAACAAAGCCTGATTTCCGATAATCGTCCATCTAATATTTTCAAGTTTAAACTTTGGCAATGTTGCCATTGTGTCTTTAATATCCGAAATTCTGCTAAATAATGCAATTACCTCCATTTCTTCGTCACTTTCTTTTAAACGGATCTCTACTTTTTCATTAATTCCAAAATAATTTTGATTAGAAGCAGGAAAAACCAGCCGGCATGCTTTATCTATAGAAGTCCATAGCAATACTGTACGTACCTTTCTACTAGGGACCAATGCTCCTTTCTTAAACAGCAGCCCGTCACGAAGCTCATAGAGAATAAAATTCGGGAGCTGGTGAATTTCTGAAGCAGCTGCCTGTTCTTCGGTAAAGCCTTTCATCCATATTATTTCATCATCCGTTGCGACCTGAATATTTTTCCAGTCTCTGATTGAGCCCAGAAAATCTTCATCCGTACGGGGAAGTTCCGCCCAGAATTCTTTTATATACTTTGAAGAATCTTCTGCCATAAGCTTTCAATTTCCTGCTGGATATACTTCTTTTGTTCAGGATTTCTGATCCAGTCACAACGGGTTTGTAAATATCTTAGTTTATCTTTAATCACATTTTGTTCTTCAAAACTCAATATTCCTCCGTTCCATTTATCAACGAGAATTTTCACATCTTTCATCACTTCTTCAGGATCCGGTGTTTTATTCTGCATAGCCTGCGGATGGGAATTAGGATGATCATCTTTTTCAATTGTTCTGTTGATAATTCCTTCCAGAATTTCAATCTGTTCTTCGGTATCCCAGATATGTTTTAATACCCACAGGTCCGAAAGAACGGCTTCATTTCTCCCGCAAATCAAAGCACTTGCCGCAATCAGGTTCTGAAGTTTTACCGCCCTTCGGTCTGAAATAGCGATTCCTGTGTTTCGCAAACTCATAATAGTATTCAGGTATACTTCATAAATGGGTTTAAGATCCACTGTTTTACATAGCTTTTGTAAGTCTCTGATTTCATCGGCATGAATTTCCGGAACGTCAGTTTCTTCTTCATTTTCAAGTTTTCTACCGGCTATGAGTACCTGCTGTAATAATTCCGGATTTACATAATCTACGTTAATCCTTATCAGAAAACGGTCAAATAATGCATTCAATGCTTCATCTTCAGGGAGAACATTACTAGCTCCTACAAACATCAGTGCGGGTAAATGTTTGGTTTCTTTTCCTCTTTTGAAGATTTTCTCATTAAGGGCCATTAGTAATGAATTCAGAATAGCTGAATTGGCATTGAAAATTTCATCCAGAAAAACCATGGATGCTTCCGGCATCATTCCTTCGGTATTGGTAAGAAGCTCTCCCTCTTTTAATTTTCTGATATCAAAAGGGCCGAAAATCTCGTTTGGTTCTGTAAAACGGGTTAATAAATATTCGAAATTTTTTCCATCTTTCACCGTGTTTGACAATGTTCTTACAATGGCTGATTTTGCTGTTCCGGGAGGACCGTACAAGAATGCATTTTCCCGCGCCAAAAGACAGATCCCCAAGAGATCTACCACATCATTTTTACCTATAAAAGTATCTTTTACATAGGTAAGAACGGTATTGAGTTTAGTGATATTCTGAGTCATTAATTTTCTTCAGTTATTATTTTTAGTTCTCTCCAGAATGCATCTTTATACATCCCGAATTCTGCTGTAAGCAATTGATTGATAAACGGAATTTCCGCCAGTTTGTAATCTCTTTTTTCCACAATCCTTTCCAGGTACAGTTTTCTGTAGGTATTATCTTTAAGTTCTTTCTCCCAGTTCACATCCTTCAGATCGAGATCATATCCGACTCCCGAATAATGAAACTCAGTCAGAATAGTTTCCAGCAATCTGATCAGTTGATCTTCCGGATCTACTGAATTCAGGGCAGTAATGATCTGAGGTAAAAACCTTAACGATAAGTCCGCCGAGAGTATGGAAGAAATATCCCGGGTTCCTTTAAATTCCGGAACCCATATATCCATATCTTTCGCGATGTTTTCTCTGATCAGATACAACTGTGCACTATGATACAGTACTTTTGCCGCCCAGACTGCTGCTTTCGTGTTACAAATCAGCTGGTCAGACAAAAATTCAAGTCTCTCTGCTTCAAATTCTGTTTCAAAATAATCCTCCGCCTCCCGTTCTTCTTTTGGAGAAATCTCCTGAAAGCTGGAGAACAGGGTGATGCATTCATTTTTTCGAAGCAAAAAGAGGGTCTCTAAAAATGGTGATCCGTTTTCCGTCATCTAACAAAAATAAAACTATTTCGCTGAGAATAAAATTTTTAAAAGAAGGATTAGAATGTCAGATACGGATTTGAATAACAAAGACTCATTTTTTATATGAAGTAGTTTTAAGGTGTAGAAATTTTAGGGATAAAATTAAAATGCAGAGAATACAGGAGGAATGCTTTGCCACGAATGCACGAATAGAATACAGAATGAGTATAGTTCTCTCATTGAAATAATCTAATCACATATATACAGGGATATTCTGAAAGTATGAAAATCATAAAGGTTACCTTGCCACGAATAGAATAGAAGATGAAACGAGGTATCTATGTGGTCAAAAGAAATATTCCCACATAGATACTTGGATTTTTTAATACATTATCTCTCCATGAACTTAAGCAACTATTTCAATGATGTTATTTTCGGGATCGAGAATAACGCTTTCATAATACCCATCTCCTGTTGTCCGGGGTTCTCCGGCAATGGTATATCCGTCTTTTCTAAGAATTTCCGTCAGCTCATCCACTTTTTCCCTGCTTTCTGCTGAAAATGCGAGATGAATGAGCCCGTATTGCTGAGATTCATAAGACTTGGTACTTTCTTTAAGTGCCGGTCTGGTCATAATTTCGAGACGACAGCCATTATTAAAACTTAAAAAATATGACTCGAAATCTTTCACCGGATTATGGTATTTCTCATTAGCAACTGCTCCAAAATATTTTTGGTAAAAAGTTTTTGATTCTTCAAGGTTTTTCACCCAAATAGCAAGATGTTCAATTTTCATTTTTAAAAAATTATTTATTGAAACAAAAGTAGTAGCCTATTCACTGAAATATTTGCTCAGTATTATTCTGTTCTTGCTCTGCATTTACCTTATTTTATTTTTGAATGACAAGAGGCTCTTCTGTTCATTTAATATCAAATATTCAACAAACATCCTTTACAATTTTATTTAAAACACTTACAGATAGCAATCTATGTATTGTATTTCCATAAAACTGTTTTCTTTGTTCCACTTCATGCAATACCATATACAATCTAAAAGTTATTATCTTTGCATCAGTCAAAATAAAATTATGAGTATTCACATCAGTGCCAACAAAGGAGAAATTGCCAAAGTAGTATTACAACCGGGAGACCCGCTTCGTGCACAATATATCGCTGAAAATTATTTAGAAAACGCAAAACTGGTAAGCAAGACCAGAGGAATTTTGTATTATACAGGGCTTTACAAAGGTAAAGAGATTAGTGTAGGAGCAAGTGGAATGGGCTTTCCGAGCATCGGGATCTATTCTTTCGAGCTATATACGGAATATGAAGTAGACACCATTATCAGAATCGGAACCTGCGGTGCTTATAACACTGATCTTAAGCTTTTTGATATTTTGAATATTGAAAATGCAGCCAGCGAAAGTACATACGCTAAATATGCATGGGGAATTGAGGATGAAATTCTTTCTCACCAGGGAAATATCTTTAATACGATTAACGAAACGTCTAAAGATTTATCTATAAATGCTAAAGCAATCAACATTCACAGTAGTGATATTTTCTACAGAAAAGATCCTGAGACACCTGCTATTGCTACCCAATACAATTGTCCTGCAGTAGAAATGGAAGCTTTCGGATTATTTGCCAATGCTCAGCATTTAGGAAAAAATGCGGCGACTATTCTTACAGTTACGGACATTATCCCTACTCATGAAAAAATTTCTGCTGATCAGAGAGAAAAAGCTTTGAATCCTATGATGGAGCTGGCTTTGGAATCTGCCATTAAGAGTTTATAATGCATCTGCATTTTACTATAAAAAAAGAGCTTTACTTTATCAGTAGAGCTCTTTTTTATAATCTGAAAAATTTTCTGGCCGTTTCAGTGGTCTCATCAGCAACTTCAGATGAGGTAACTTTCTTTAAACGGGCTATGGTCTGTCCTATATAAGGAAGAAAAGAAGGTTCATTTCTCCTGTTTTGCATTCTGGGCATATTTTTAGGGAGCATAAAGGGAGCGTCTGTTTCAATCATCATTCTGTCAAGCGGGACATATCTGATAACATCTTCGAGTTGTTTAAATCTTTTATCATCACTGACTGCTCCTGTAAATCCCAAATAAAAACCTTTATCAAGATAGCTTTTAGCCTCTTCCAGTGTTCCGGTAAAACAATGTATTACAGCTTCGGGCAATCGGGAAAGGTAATCATCTGTGATAACATTAAATCTTTTAAATGCAGCTCTTTCATGAAGGAAAAGCGGTTTATTTATTTCTATTGACAACTCCAGCTGCGCTTTATAACATTTTTCCTGGACAGGTCTCGGTGAAAAATCTCTGTCAAAGTCCAGTCCGCACTCTCCTACTGAAACCACATGATCCTGTTTCAGTAATTTCCGTAGCTCACCGATACTTTCATGAGTAAAAGATTTGGCATCATGAGGATGAATTCCCGCTGTTGAAAATAAAATTTCAGGATAATCCTCTGCGATTCCTGCAGATTCCTTACTTCCTCTTACGCTGGTTCCTGTAAGAATCATCTGTTCTACTCCGTTATCCAATGCCCGGTTGATAATTTCATCATGTTCATTATAGAACTGTTTATTGGTCAGATTAATGCCAATATCAATGTATGTATTCATCTGTTGTTAAAATTTATACCCGCAAAACTAGCCACAAAGTGCGCAATCATTTTACGCAGCATTGTATTATTCATTGATAAATTTTTCAAGAAATCCGATCAGCTTTGTACCATTATGGCTCCAACGGATCCCGTGACCTTCTTTTTCTCTGACTTCAAAAACCAGATCATGTTTATAGTGAAAGAAAACATTCCACCAGGTTTGATTTTCAATAATATACAGAATCTTTTCCATTACTTTTTCCTGTTTCTGCCGGTTACTTCCTTTAACTTCACCCCAGAAATGATCATCCGTTCTTCCCGTATGTTTTTCCCAAGCCCGTTGTCCTATTGTTATTTCATGATTAAAGGGTTCTAAACAGGCTTTTATAAGTACTTCATGAAGCGGAGGAATTGCATGTTCGTCTCTGATACTGGCGGAAGTCAGTCTTTGTCCTAAAACAATAAGCCAGTCTTCAAATGGAATTTCTCCCAGTTCTTTTCCTTTATCCTTATCGGAACAGTTCTTATTAAGAATGGAGATAAAACGATTGAAACGTTCTTCCCTGTTAACTTTTATTTCCTCATTAAAATAAGGCAGATCCCATTCTGATGGGTTTTCTTTAAACTTATTGGTATTCCGGCTCAGACTTCTCAGATGTTCTTCAGCTAAAACGGTCTGATATCTTTCTTTCCAGCTATCCGGGATAAAAGGAATATATTTTTCAAACAAATTCATTTTTCAGAATACTTTTACGAGATTAACAGAAAGTTTTTCTTCTTCAATCAGAGATCCCACCAGATTAAACCATTCTTGGCAGTGATCTAAAATCCATGCATCTGAAGAAATAATTATATCCTTAGTTTCTGCAAGAAATTTATCCGGACTCAACTGTAATTCTGCCTCCCAGTTCAGGCTGTTTTCCTTCGCAAAATCAAGAATAAGCTGTTTAATTCGTCCGCTATTGGAGACAGGCTGGTCAAAAATCCAGATCAGTTGATGAATCTGGTTCTTGTCAAAGAAAAGAGCTACCAGTTCTATCGCTTTCAATGTCTGATTCACTCTTTTATAAGTTCCGTGAACTCCTGAAAGGTCACGAAAACAACCATCCAGTCCCTCAAAAATATAGGCTTCGGAAAGCAGGCTTTCCAATAAGATCAGTACATTAAACCCATCAAGATATATCGTTTTATTTTTTAAATCTGAAGAGCTATGTTCTTTTTGTTTCCTGTTATACATCTGAGATTCAGAAGCTGATGCACCTCTTAAGGCCTGTACCTGTCGGGTTTTTAAACGATATCTGTTTCCTACCAGATCAGAGGCTGCCTTTTCCGCATATCCTCTTGTCAGCAGATACACCATATCCTGAACGGCAAGTTTCAGCTTTCCGAGCTGTTTCTCCGGACCAAACAGCTTGTCGTCGCCTGTATTCTTTCCACGGTTTCTGTTATTCATATTCAAAAATAGTTTTTTAGCAGGAAACCATGGCAACTGAATTTTATTATAAGCAGAATTACATGAATATTTTCCCTTCGTTTATGGATTCAACATTACAAAAAACAGACAGTTATGTTTTCTACAACAAAAGAGATATTCTGTACAAAGTTTTGATTTTAATTAAGGATATGTTTGCAAAATAATTAATAATATCCTTATGACTACACTGAAAAAATTATGTTATCTGTTTGCCTTGATGCTTATATCAGCATCATTCGTATCATGTTCCAACAATGATGACGAGATTGTTACCGGGCAGCAGACCCCTTCACAAGTTCTTTCATCCACACCATGGGAAACTACCGGAGCTAAAGACAAAAACGGAAATGCTGTAGCGTTGACAGATGCAAGTGTTAACGGATACGTAGGTTTTGCTTATTTTAAAACCAACGGAAGTTTTGTTATTTACGGACTAGACGATATATTAAGATCAAGGGGAACCTGGTCTGTAGATCCACTGGGAAAAACAAGAACTATTGCAGCATTAAATCCGGATGGAACTGCTATTTTCACCCGTGATGTTGAAATTCTTGTTTTAAACAAAAATGAATTCACTTACAGAATACGTCCAAATGCAGCGGATCAGTCTGTTTATTATGATATCATTCATACAAGAACATCCCATGCAGAACCGGGTAACGGACAGCTTACCTTAGCTTCTACACCCTGGGAAACCACAGGAGCTAAAGACAAGGACGGAAATAATGTGGCATTAACGAATGCAAGTGTTGCAGGATATGTGGGATATTCTTACTTCAGAGCTAACGGAACATTTAAAATTGTTTCACTGGATGATACTCCGAGATCTCAGGGAAAATGGTCTATTTCTCCTGACGGAAAAAAGAGAACGCTTATCGGTTTAGATGCATCAGGAAATGTAACCTTTACCCGTATAACGGAAATTCTTATTCTGAACGAAACCACATTCACGTACAGAATTACTCCTGATACTGCTAATCCTGCGGTCTTCTATGATATTATACACACTAAAGTTACTCACAAAGAACCTCAATAGTATTTATTTTTCTGATAATCAGGGAAGAGGAGGCCGTCTCAATGAGACGGTCTCTTTCTTTTAGTATGGATATTTTTATTGTACACCGTGGCTAAGAAATCTCCGATCGGCAGGCAGATCAGATGTAGTCTTTCCACCATTTTTTCCAGACTGAATGATCCAGTTGATCCAGATTTACTTTTTCACCAATAACCGGTAAACTAATAGGCTGCTTATTTTCTTCAGCATATTTTGAAACAAGCTCCAGCGGTTCATACCAGGTGTGCTGTGCCAGCTTAAATTTTGAGTGGTGTACCGGAATAAAATTTCTGGCTTTCAGTTCTTTTACTTCCGTAATAATCTGATCAGGTAAAGAATGAATATATGGCCATTTTTCGTTGTATTGTCCACATTCCATTATTGCTAAATCAAACGGTCCGTATTTTTCTCCGATTTCTACAAAATGATTACCATACCCGCTGTCTCCGCCCAGGAATAAATTCTTCGTGGGTGTTTTCAGAACAAACGAGGTCCAGAGCGAGATATTGCGGTTCAGTAATCTTCCGGAGAAATGTCTTGCGGGAGTCAGTGTAACCCTAAAGCCTTCTGCAATATCAATGCTTTCCCACCAGTTCTTTTCTGTAATTTTATCCGGATTCCACCCCCAATATTCAAAATGTTGCCCTGTTCCCAAACCGCAGATGACTTTACCTACTTTATTTTTCAGGGCCTGAACCGTTTTGTAATCCAGATGATCCCAGTGATCGTGAGAGATAAGCAGGAAGTCTATATCCGGCATATGTTCCGGCTTATAATAATCTGCTCCCGGGAAAGCTTTTATCGATCCCGGCATAGGAGATGCGTTTCCGCTAAAAACGGGGTCTATTAAAAACCGTTTTCCGTCAACCTGCAAGAAATAAGAACTATGTCCGAACCAGACCATAACGTTTTCTTCAGGGAAAAGATTTTTCAAATCGGTTGTTACGAAGGGAAGAGATGTTCGGGGAGATGTATTGTCAATCTTCCGTAAGGTTCCCAGAAGAGCTTTGGTCATACTTTCTCCTTCCAGTAATGCCGGTGTGGGTAATATATTCTGAAATTTTCCGTTTTTATAATTGGAAAGTGTATTGAAATATTCTTTCCTTTTTTCATCGGGAAACTGTCCGAGTTGTTTTACTAAATTCATTGCTTTAATTTTTACATTCTGAGTCTTTCTTCTTCCAGGTCCAGCCTCGTCAGATAATGTCTTATATATTCTTCGTCAATATTCATATTGCGTCTGTTTTCTTCACGCAGCCAGATTCTTTGCTCTTCCAGTGCTTCAAAATATATTTTTTTCCCTTCATCAGACATTTTGTGGAGAGAATCTTCTTTATCTTCCTTTTCCCAACGATCCAGCATCTCATTAAAATACCGGTTTTCATTTCTTCTTTCCCTGTAGTTTTCATTGAGATAATGTAAGGCGACGTGGCGCATTCCTTTGCGAAGGAAATGTTCGGACTCTTCCTTAGACATATATCCTCCCTTGGAATCAGATAATTTGAGCTTTCTGATAAGTGTGGGTAATGTGAGCCCCTGAAGAATTAATGTGACCAGAATCACCACAAAGGTAATGAAGAGAATGAGATCGCGATGCGGAAAGGCTTGTCCGTTTTCCATCACCACGGGGATTGATAATGCTGCGGCAAGAGAAACCACCCCGCGCATGCCAGTCCATCCCATCAGAATGGGAGCTTTTATTCCGGGACTTCTGTCTGCAACATTGATATATTTCCGCATGAACAATGTGGTAAATAATGCTCCAAAAGAAGCTAAAAAACGTACAATAATCAGGACTCCGGTTATCACCAGCCCATACCTGACAGCTTCAGATAAGCTAATTCCCTCTTTATCTAAGCCTACCATAATTTCCGGCAGATCTAATCCTATTAATAAAAATACAATTCCGTTAATCAAAAAGACAAAACTTTCCCATACATTAGACCCTCTTAGTCTCGATTCTGAGGTTCTGAATATTTCATGTCTGCGTACAGAAAGAAACAATCCTCCGCTTACCACTGCCAATACTCCTGAAGCATGAACTTCTTCTGCTGCAATATACATCACATAAGGTGCTACCAGACTTAAGATGGCATCCATATTAACATCTGTCGGAAATATTTTTTCAATTTTCAGAAATATATAAGCCAGCGCCACTCCTATTGCCAATCCGCCAAAGATCATCCATCCAAAGCTTGCCACAGCATCCTGCCACAGGAACTGTCCTGTAGCTACGGCTAACATTGCAAACCTGAATATAATAAGAGAAGAGGCGTCGTTAAACAAACTTTCTCCTTCCAAAACTGTAGAGAGAGTTTTAGGGACTTTTACAAATTTCAAAATAGCACCGGCACTTACAGCATCCGGTGGAGAAACAATTCCTCCCAAAACAAAACCTAAGGCTAATGAAAATCCGGGAATATAAGAATTGGCAACAAATGCTACGGATATGGCAGTAAGAAAGACTACAACAAAGGCAAAACTGGTAATAATACGTCTCATTTTCCATATTTCCTTCCAGGAAACCGCAAAAGCGGCTTCATATAAAAGCGGTGGCAGAAAAATGATAAATATAAGTTCCGGATCAATGGTTATAGCAGGCAATCCGGGAATAAAACTGATGAGTAAACCCGCAATAACCAGTATAATCGGATATGCAATTTTCAGACGATTGGCAAGCATAATTGCCCCAATAATTACCAGCACTAATCCTAAGTAATAAATAAAATTTTCCACCATTGTTTTTCGATTAATTTTAAACCAAATTATAGAATTTTTAAGAAATATAGTGTTGATAACCTGATTTTAACTTAAACAGAAAATAAATCCAGGCAATCGGAGGTGGAAAAAACAGGCTGCTGTAATAATATACAGCAACCTATTTCATTTTTTAATTTACACCAGTTTCTCCAGAAAGAACGGGGCCAACTGCCCTACAGCTTCATCTACACAATTTTCCCTGTCATACAAAGACATATGATTGGCTCCATTGATGATGTATTTTCTTTTATCCCGGGAAGCAGCACGTTGGAGCAGATCATCACTCATCCATGCACTTCCTGCCGCATTTCCTACTATGGCCAGTAATGGCTGGGTAAAGAAAACTTCGGCTTTATTATAGGCATCATAAGTGATGAGCTGGGAAAAACTTCTTGTGGTTGAGAAACCGGGAGCTGTAGGATATTGACAACGATCGGTATGGTAATATTCCCACGCTTCCCTTAATTCTTCATTCGGAGCATCTTCTTCTTTTACTGGTGCTAAAGGGAACAGCTGAATTTCACCGTCTCCCGCTTCAGCAGTTCGTGCATGAGAACCAGCCAACAAATAAGGTAAAGCGTCGTGATCTTTTACATTGTTTTCCCAACCGTTTCTGAACATGGAACCGATATTTACGGCACTAATCATTCCCACAGCTTTAATTCTATGATCATTCATTGCCGCATTTGCCGCATAACCAGCGCCGGCACAAATTCCCATAGCACCGATTTTACCTGCATCCACATAGGATAATGTTGTCAGATAATCAATTACGGCACTTATATCTTCCGTTCTGATATAAGGATTTTCCAATTGACGAGGCTCTCCTGTACTCTCTCCCTGATAAGAAGCATCGTAAGCAATGGTGATCAGCCCATGTTCAGATAATCTTTTAGCATACAGACCTGCGGTCTGTTCTTTTACTCCGCCTCCCGGATGAGCTACTACTATGGCCGGATATTTTTTATTCCGGTCAAATCCGTCAGGATAACTGATTATCGCTGATAATATAATTTCCTGAGCATTTCTGTTTTTAATACTGATTTTTTCCTGTATCATGATGTTGTATTGTATGAGTTATTATTGAGGAATTGATTTTTAAGTACTATCAAATGATACTTCAAAGGTAAAGCGGTAAATGTCTTTCAGACGGAGACATATTACTCAAAAACAGATACATTTTACATTTCTTCCGAAAGCATTACCAAAATAATGAAGACAACTCGGTGAGTTGTCTTCATTATTTAATAGATCCATATTACTGGTTTCTGAAAACTTTTGGTGAAAGTCCCGTTTTTTTGCGGAAAAATCTCGCAAAATAGTTTGGGTAATCGAAACCGAGACTATATGAAATTTCACTGACGGAGAGGCTTGTATTTTTTAATTTGTCTTTGGCCAGTTTTACAACATAATCATGGATATGATCTAACGGAGATTTTCCGGTAAAATGTTTGATGAGATCTCCGAAATAATTGGGCGAAAGATTACTTTTTTGGGCAAAAAATGCTACGGAAGGCAGTCCTGTGACTTCTTCATGCTCTCTGAAATAATTTTCCAGATTTCTGTAAAACTCATCGATTACTTTATGGTAAATCTCTTTTCTGGTATCGAATTGTCTGTCGTAAAATTCTTTAACATAGGTAAGAATTAAGTTGACGTACGAGATAATAACCGTTTTTGAATAATTATTTTTTTGAAATTCGTTATTTGCCTTTCTGAAAAGATCCCATACAATGCTTTCCTCATCCGTTGTCAGAAAAAGTGCTTCATGGTTATTGTAATGCACAAAACTGTAATCTTTGGCATATTTTTCAAGATATTTTGCATTTACCATAATGCAAAGACCTGAAAACGGGGGCGCTATTTCCCATTCTAATGTGTTTTGGGGGCAGTCTGCGTACATATAAGAAGAATCAGACTGATCTTCGAGTAATGGATAAGAAACAAAATTCGTTTCCATAGGTGGCTTAATTGCCAGCAGATAGAAATCTATGGTAACAGGCTCTGACTTTAGCCTAAGATCCTGATGATTCTGAAAATCCACAATATGAAGATCATCACTCTTTAAGCCGTCTACATTGAGATAACGACTGAATTCCGGTATACTTAATATTTTTGTACTCATGATAGAATCTTCAATACTATGTAAAATTAGATATTTTGAGGAATCCTGTTATGATACAAATTCAGGAAAGAAGGATACATTTTACTTTTGTATTTCAAAATAGCCATTTTGATATTCCCAGCATGATCAGTCCCAGAACGATACATCCGACAGCTAAAACCGCTATGGTAGCCAGTCTTATCTGCCAGTATTTTTTCCAGTCGAATCTGAAATTGACGGGATCAATGCTAAAAGCTTCGTATACAAACGGATCTATCTTCAAATCAGGTCTGAAGCGGGCTATTCCCTGGATAAACCTTCTTCTCAGAGATCTTGTATTGATTATATAAATATAGCCGGGATCAATTTTTTCAAAGTCCACCTTAATCGTGTTTCCGCCATACCTTATGGCAAGAATATAGTCTTTTCTTCTGGGTGCTGCACTGACATCATACACATCGGTAAGATTCCATTTTTCAATCTGAGTATACAGGACCTCTTCTGGGATGCCATTTACTCTGTAATAGTGTACTCCTTTATTGTCCACCAAAATTTTCGTAACTCTTTCTTTTAATGATTTCCGGCTATGGACGAAAATGCGGTACATCGTGTAAATCAGGGTCGGATAATATACTAAAGCCAGGACAGAAAAAAACACTTTATTACTGGTTATCAGCAGCGGCAATATCAAAAGCGCTACAATGATCATCAGTAAAAAGACCGGGGCAAAAATTCTGATCAGCCAGATCATCCCCCAGCATGGTTTAGACTCTAATGGTAAAAACTCTTTTTCCACATTTTCTTGCATAGGTTCAAGATATGAAAAAACAGTGATAAAAACAAAGAAAAGAGCTGCAATGGCACGCTGCAGCTCTTTTGATACAATTGAAAGTAAGATATGCTGATTAACTGATGGTATAGGTTTTTTCGGTCACCGTATTGTAGGTTTCAGAAAATACATTGTCTACAAATCTCCATTCTGCCACGGAATTTCCCGAGGTAAATTTTACGTGAAGGTATCCTCTTTTATAAAGATTGGCATATTCCAGATCATCGATAAGTTCTTTAAACGCACCTGCCAGCTGAATTGCCTGTGTAGGATCTGAGGTAATTCCCAGATATCCTTCAAGGCCCGGAGAAGAAACAGAACTGCAGGCAAGCTCCGTTCCGATAGAGTTCCCCTGCATATCCGTAAGTTTTCCCAGCCATGCATTATGAGTATCTCCGGCCAGTACCACTACTTTCTTTCCTGCAAGGATGGAATACAGCTGTTCTCTTTCCATGAAATATCCATCCCATGCATCGAGATTGTAAGGTAATGTTGTTGTAATTCTCGCTATTTCCTGCGGGGTAAGTGACGGATCCTGTGCTTTATATTTCATTTTAATGATCACCAGTTGTGAAATTGTATTTTGAAGCGCCAGCATAGTAGCCGGCTGTGCACTTCCATGCTGTTTTATTTCTGCAAGAATCTGATTCAGCAACATTAATAGTTCAGCAGGAACCATCATTTTAGTCATTAAGATCTGTTGTCCCAAGACTTTCCATTTTGCCGTATCTGCATTCATCTGAGATCCAAGCCATGCCATTTGCTCACTTCCGATCAGCTTTCTTTGGGTACTTAAGAAATCTGTTTTAAACTGCACCTGATTAAAATTCCCTGCATTATCCAGATAATCTGAATATTCCATTTGTTTATCTCTTGCGATCACTCTGGTATCCATCATATAAAGGGATACAATATTTCCGAAGTTGAAACTTCGGTAAATTCTGAGATCTTTTCCTGTCTTAAGGGGAATATATTCACTATAAGCCTGGAATGCAGCCATTTTTCTTGCCTGGAAATCGCCTTCATCGGGCTGATGATTTTCTGCGCCGGATTTATAGGCATCATTGGCAAATTCATGGTCATCCCATACACAGATAAACGGTTTTTTCTGATGAAGAAGCTGAAGGTTTTTATCTCCTCTGTATTGTCTGTATCGTTCTCTGTAATCGTTGAGGGTAAGAATTTCCTTAGCCGGCTTATGAGTACGTCCAAGTTGGTTGGTATAAGGATTGGTTCCATATTGTCCGGGAGCGTATTCATAGATATAATCTCCGAGGTGTACCACTACCTCAGCGTCTGAATGGGCAATGGCTCCGTATACATTGAACAGTCCGGCAGGAAAGTTGGAGCAGGAGACCACCGCCATTTTCACTTCATCTACAGCATCTGTTTTAGAAGGCAGCGTAAGTGTTTCTCCGATAACAGAAGACTCTTTTGTTTTTACATTGTAAAATCTGTAATAATATTTTGTATGGGAAGGGATATTCTGTATATCTACCGCAATAGTAAAATCATTGACCAGTGTTGCATTCGCTTTTCCTCTCCTTAGTATTTCAGTAAAGTTGTTATTTTTACTGATTTCCCATGTAATTTCAGCATCTACATTTACTGAATACCTTGTCCATATAATAACTCCTGTCGCTGTAGGATCGAAGCTGGCTACTCCGGATTCAAACCCACCGCTTTTAAGATCGTCAGGTGCTTTTTCATTATTATCGACGACATTATCATTACAACTTTCCAATAAAGGAGCGAGAAAAATTCCACCTGCTGCCAATAATGAATTCTTTAGAAATCGTCTTCTGTTAAGCTGATTGTTTTCCATCATTTTTTTTCTGCAAAAAAACACCATATAGTGAAAAAAAATGTTAACTGAGTTTTAATTATATCTTATCATTCCTTAAACAATCGTTTAATGCTGAAATTGGTGAATTAATATTCTGATTATAAACTTTTAGAGCCTATTTTTCTTCACCTCATGTATTTTCTAAATCTTCCTAATGGAAATACTCATTCTAATGCATCATATTCATATGGTGGTTTATTCATACTCTGAACAAAGCAAAAATCAGATAAATAATGAATTATAAACTCATACCATAATGCTATCAAGTAAATCATCTGTACCAGAATATTCTTTGTTATTCTTTATTTGATTTTGAGTCATGAAAAAGGAAGAGGCGATTTTTAGTATCATAAAAAATAGCTTATAGATCTCCAAACCTGTATGAATAAATTTACAATACAACTTTACGACAGAAAACGACATTATTTCCCGAAAGTTTCCCTTCTCAGGCATGATAAGCAATCGTCTTATAATACCTCATCAAAAAATCATAAATCACCATTTCAAACAACCGCTGATTGGAAATAAATATTCTGTTGATATGCATATGAAAGATGCTTTGAAAAAAACGTTGCGGGGATAATTCCAAAGAATCACTAAGATTCAGCACAACATGTTGCAATGCTTCATTACATTCATTTATATTAGAGATAATGGCATTCCTTTCTTCTGAAAACTCTTCGGACCGGATAAAGTCCAAATACTTTATTTTAAATTCCCTGTATTTTTTGTCTAACTGGCTGTTAAGTCTTTTATCCGCATTAAATTCTCTTTTAAAAGCCTCATTGGAGTCTTTTGCCCAATTAAGTTTTTCCTGAACGGAAATATTGATTGTATTCAACAGTTCATCGAAATAAAAAAGGCTTACCATTATTTTTTCATCATCATTATAATCCAGGCAACGGAGGGTAAATTCGCTATGGATACAGAATAGTTTCTCAGCAGATTCCATCGTATGCTGTCCATATCTTTCCAGTTCTCTTTTATAAACATCAATGACGATATCGGCTATTTCACCGCTATTAATATAATCCTGTAAAACAGTATTGAGTTTATTGAGAATTTCGTTGTAATGACGACTATCAGTTATTCGAAATCTTAGCCTTAAATGGGATTTAGGATCATGATACCGAATAAAAAACCATTGGGAAATAAAATGTTCTTTTTGAAAATAGGCAACCAGTGGCTGTATTCCTTCTTCCAAAATAGCATCAGCCGTTTTTATTCCGGTATAAATTTTTAAATACAGCCACTCACTTCCCGGTACAAACTGTCTGTGTATCATGATTTTTTATCTGCTTTTTAAGTTATATCATTTTCTGTATACCGGAAAAATAAATTCACGTTTAAAATCATCATTCTCATCATATAAAAACTCTTCGATAATGACTATTGGCTCATGCCTTACTGCATCAAAAAACATTTTGGCAAGATCGTAATTTTCCAAATTAACAGTAAGTTTATTATCTGATTTTATCCATTGAATCCATTGCGGGATCTGTCTGAGATTTCTCCACTCCCGTAATGCTGAGAACAACTGTTCCCGATCTTTCAACAATAATGAAAATCGCTGCAGCTCGTCTTCCGTAATCTTCCAGGATGCTTTTGAAAAAATAATATTTTTATATTCTACTCTTGGTAAAAACTGATAAATATTCTTCAGATCACCCCAGTTAAAATAAACTCCGGATCTTCTGTTCTGAGAAGATAAATCACACAAGAAATGATAAACCGGTAAAGGGTTTGCCGAATAATTATGAGCATTCGTGAGATGAGGTCTGATCTCTTTGTTCAGTTTTTTGGAACGTAAAACTATTCTGTTATTTTTCAGAGAAATATACAAATCATCAACAGATAATTGGGTTTCTTTTGGCAGAACAGATTGTGCCAGATAAGGAATTTCATGAGATCTTAATGTAGGTCTTCTGATTACATTTCCTATACGCGCATCAGGGAGATGAATAATTTCGGCTAAGATATAATCAGGATTTAATACCTCTTCCTTTTCGGTTATTTTTTGGGTCAGTTTCCACACCTCTGATTTTTCAGAACAAAATCTTCCAAGCAGATTGGCGGCACTGCTACCTCCTCCTCCATTAAAGAATAGTTTCAATTCATTATTTTCAGAAATAATTTCGGTCATAAAAGAAATGGTATCGGGAAGATCGTTCCAGTTTTCTTCAAAATCTCTTACATCATCATCTGAAAGTTCAATGGTATACCTCCCATACAATGAAGCTTCCTGAATTTTCAGATTTAAAATTTGCTGAAAAGGATCAAGCTCAATTTTTAAATTGGGTTTTTCCTGCGATAAAGGGATCACCAAATCATCCAGGTAAGAGTGTATTCCTTTCACAACAGCATCCTGTCTATACCCGATTCCTACTTCGGTGTCCATAGCATATGCCAAAGAGACCTCCTGTGTTTCAAATCTTTCATAAAACACTTTTTTAAATTCTTCAAGATGAGAACCTTTTGGCCGTAATGCAATTTTATTCAGAAAACAGATTCCTTTTTTAAGTTCATTCTTCCAAAAAGAAGACATCTCCAGGACTTCACTTCCGAATAAATCAGTCTGAAAAAGATGATTAGGAATGTATTCAACATTAAAACTCCGGATCATGCTTTCTATTTCGGTATATTTTGCAATAGGATTTCCGACTGTCAGGTCAAGATCGGCCAGCTTTTCCAGTATCAGAGTCAGTGCATCGGCTTCTTTTTGAGCTCCTGCTTTCTGTAAAACAGAGATGATCGTATGCTGAAAATCCTGTCCTGAAACCCTCGGCTCCAAGGCACTGACCAAAATCTGATTATCAATCAGTTCCTCGATGAATTCTGTTGCTTCATCCTGTGTTATTTCATCGTTGGTCAGCAGCGCTGCTGCCTGCTGTATTGTTTTACCCGGAATACAAAAATCCAGCACTTGTTTCAATTCTTCAGACAACGGAGCAGAAGAGATGATATACTCTCTTTTTTCTTTGGTATATTCGTATTCTACATACCTCATTCTTTTCCCTACGTTATAAATACTGTTATTGGGGTAAAAGAGTAATTGATTCCTGATTTCAGGCATTTTCACAAAATGCTGGGTTAATCCTACCAAAAAGTGCATATCCAGCTGGGTATCTCTTATTTTTTTAAGATCTGAGTGATACTTTATTTCTTTACCGGTCACGAATTTTCCCAGCCCGACCTCTGAAAAAAGGCCAAAAGGGGTACACCGGGTACTGGTACGGCTATAGTATTTTAAAATTGTATTTTTCAGTTTTTGAAATTCCCTGGAAGCATCTTCCTTTCCTGATTGAAGCCACCGGATCATTTCATTGTAAACATAGGGAGATGCCAGATAAATAGCTTCCCGGAAAGCGGGATCATTGCAGACTTCTGTTAATGCTTCATGAGCAATCTCAGATTTCTCTGTTTTTTCCTGAAATTTTTTACGTGAAAATAAAGGAGTACGAAACACATACTCTTCAAAAAACTGATAAGGGAAATGAGACATTAGTTTTTCATAATTTCTTTAGGCTGATAATCCGGATGCCCCAATTGCCAAAAAGCAAAAGCAAAAATATCACTCAGGCCTGAATATCGCTGAGCAACAGGGATATTATTTCCGTGTCCTCCTTCATAATCAATTTTTAATAAGACCGGGGTTGTTGCCCCATTGTCCGCCATAAGTTTAGCAGCAAATTTCGCCGGCTGCCAAACAATAACCCTGTTATCATTGATTCCTCCTGTAATTAACGTAGCCGGATATTTTTCACCTTTTTTAATATGCTGATAAGCATCCATTTCCAGTAAATTCTTAAATTCATCCGGATTTTTGGACGTTCCAAATTCTTTTATGTTGCCTTCTCCATTGGGTGTATTTTCAAATCTAAGCATATTGGTCATTCCTACTTCGACAATAGCGGCTTTAAAGAGGTCTGGTCTTTCGGTTATCGCCCGGCCTATTGTAATTCCGCCTGCACTGGAGCCCCAAATAGCTGTTTTATCTTTCGAGGTATAATTTTCTTTTATCAGATACTCTGTACAGTCAATCAAATCTTTCCAGGAATTAGATTTTGTTTCTTTATACCCACCCAAATGCCATTTTTTCCCTTTTTCACCTCCTCCTCTCACATGGGCAATGGCTACAATACCACCCGCTTCTGCCCACAACAGATAGCTCTTGGCAAAAAAAGGACTGCTCGACATTCCGTAAGCTCCGTAAGCATCGATCAGGGTCGGGTGCGAACCATTTTTGTTAAGATTTTTATTATAAATTAAAGATAACGGGATCTCTTGCCCGTCTCTGGACTTCACACTAAGTTCTTCAACAATAATATCTTTAAATTCAGGATATTCGACAACCGGAGCCAGATTTTCAGGAATAAAAGTCTTAGAAGCGGCATTATATCTGAAACGCTGATCTTCATTCGTCCAGCCTGAACAGGTGACCCATAGATCTGAAAATTTCATTCCTCTGGATTGCAGACTGACATTTCCGGAAACAAAAGGCAGAGCAATAGCAGTTTCTTTCCCGTTGCTCAATGAATAGAGTTTACCCTCCACTCCGTTTTTTGTAGTCGTGAAATAAATCCCGTCTTTATTGATGGTATATCCTTTAATGACTTCATCTTTTTTTTCAGGAACTAAAATCTGAGGATTTTTAAAATCAGGATGTTTTACACTGGTTTTACACAATTTATAATTGGGAGAATTATCTCCGGAAAGAAAATAAAGATCATCCCCCGATAATCTTAAATAATATACCTTATCTGCTTTATCATATAAAGGTTTCCAGTTTTTTTTACCTTTTACAAGATCTTCTTTACTGATGATAAATGTTTTCCGAAAATCTTCTGCATCCACCAGTATTCCGATATAGTACTTATCATCTGAGTTAAAAGTCAGAATAGCAGGAGCCACATCATTACTGATATCCAAACGGGGAGTAATGCTATTGGAAAAAACATTATTACGTTGATTAGGGTCCTCACCTATTTTATATAAAACAGATTGTGTATTTTTTCCAAACAAATGAGAAGTGATATCAACGACAGGATAGTATATATAAAAAAATCCTGAATTATCCTCCAGCCATTTTATACCGCCCACAGAACCGGGAATAGTCTGGGTAATGACCTGCGGATATATAGATCTTGTGGCTACTTCCATCACAAGAATTTCGGAAATTTCTTTCCCTTTTTCAGCTAAGGAAATGGCAAGTTTACGCCCGTCCCAACTGGGGCTTATCAGGGTAACCACATAATTGTGACCTGCATTATAGGGGTCATATAATAATTCTTCTTTTCCATCAAAACCGTTTCTACAGTATACTTTTGATGTTTTTTCATCCGCATTTTTTTTTAAGTAAAAATATTTATTGTTGTCAGAAATTTTCAAATCCGATACAGAATAGCCCTGTCTTTTATCTAAATCCAGTCGTTTTTCAATATAATAATTCCGGTTGGGGATTTTTGCCAATGTAGCATTAGTATAATCGCTCTGGGATTTCATCCAGCCCAGTACCTTAGAGTCCTGTAAATCTTCCAGGTTTCTGTAGCGGTCTGTAATCGACGTACCGAAATACTTATCTGTAACAGGCTCGGAAGGGGCTAAATTAGTATTCTGCGCTTTTATCGTACCAAAGAAAAAAATAACAACAATAAATATTACATACCTCATACAGTGGTTCTTTTACTCGTATCAAATCCGCTTTGGTTATTACTTCCGTCATCCGGATTCGTACATTCATTGATCTGCTGCAAAGTTATGCCAACACCGCCAAATATTCTACTTGGATTTGTAATTTTAGCCATCTGCAATTTTTTCAGAGACAACTTTTTTTCACTTTGGTTTCTTTTTTTCATAATTAAATAATAATTTAAAAATTAAACATATTACAAATAAAACAATATTTTCTCAAACACTGGTGAATATAATTATAAATTTATAAATTTATAGTGTCAAAAAAACAAGAAAACCACCTATTTCAAACACTTTAACAAACATTATTGTTAATAGTTAAACATTGATTTTTTAAGCAAATAAATAATACTTTTGTACCTATAAATGAATTTTAATACGCTCATGAGAATAAAATTTTTCCTGTTATTTATTGGGTATAACTTGTTATATGCACAGGCAAGCATTGAAACAAATCTTTTAAAAGAATATACTTACAAAGAACTCCAAGAAAAATTCTATGATTATAATTATGCAGGTAAACCTGATAAAGCAGAACAAATTGCGCGGTATTATCTGACCAGAGCCAAAAAGGAAAAAAACTATTCACAAGTAGCAGAAGGCTATGCATTTATGTATATTAATGAAAATAAAGAAAATGCATTAAAATACATAGACAGTATGGGTATTGTAGCCAAAAAGCTAAATGAAGACATCTATCCCACAAGAATTTACCTTTTAAGAGCTAATGTATTTTTAAAATTTAATAATCAGAAAGAAGCCCTTGATAATTATGTAGTGGGACTGGAATATGCCAAAAAAAATAATAATAAAAGACAAATAGCGCTGGCAGAAACCAATATTGCTTATTTAAATAATTTCGTCGGCAAGCATCAGGAAGCTGCCAAGGTATTAAGATTTTATATGAATAATGCAGACTATCTCAATGAGAATGAGATAGAAAAAATAAGAGTTAATCTTGCAGATACTTATATTGAAATCAATAAATTAGATTCGGCCAATATACTTATCAACAAAGGATTAGAAATGTTTAAAAATAAAGATCCTTACAGATATCATCAATATCTGACTTTATCCGGATTTAATAATCTGAAACTCAACAAATACCACGATGCCGTTGAAAGCTTATCGCAATCTAAAAAATATTTCCTGAACTCCTCTGATGATGAAAGAAATAAAAACTACACCCTTTTTTATTTAGGGGAATCTTATGACAAATTACAGTTAAAAGAAAAAGCAGCCCAGTCTTTTAGGGAAATAGACTCTCTTCTTCACAAAAGCGATTATGTTTTTCCTGAGCTTAACAGAGTATATACCTATCTGATCAATTATTACAAAGAAAAAAACGATAAAGAAAAACAGCTCTTTTATATTGACAGATATTTAAAGATAGATCAGTCTTTAGATACCCAGTTCAGGTATGTTTCCAGGGAGCTTCCCAGACAGTATGATACCCCGAAACTATTAAAAGAGAAAGATTCTATTATCAACGAGCTTGAGAATAAAAAAGTTTATTTTATTCTTTCGCTTTGTATTTTATTATTGGTACTCTTCGTCCTCATATCTCTGTATTACAGGTCTAAAAAAGCTGAGAAGGAACATAGAAAAACAGCTCAGAAATTAATCCAGTCTCTGGAAGAACGCTACAGTGAAAAAGACAAAACTGAAGCACCGATATTCATTGTCAACCATTCTGCACCGGTAGAAATTACTGATATTCCTGAAATAACAGATTCAACGGAAACCGGTCTGCCGGAACAGGAAGAAAAAGTGACTAAAAATATTCCTGAGGATGTAAGACAGATCATTCTTAAAGGACTTGATAATTTTGAGAAAAAAGAAACCTTCCTGAAAAAAGGAGTCACATTATCTACTCTGGCTAAATCTGTCAATACCAACACGGCCTATTTATCAGAAGTCATTAATACCCATAAAGAAAAAAACTTCACCAATTATATCAATGACCTGCGTATAGATTATGCACTGGAACGTTTAATACATGATAAGAAGTTCAGATCCTATAAATTACCTGCCATTGCAGATGATTTGGGATATAATAACGTGCAGGCATTTTCTCTTGCCTTCAAAAAAAAGACAGGTACCACCCCTTCCATTTATATTAAGGAGATTGAAAATTCACTGGCTTCTTAAACTTTCATTGTGTATTTAAGTTTCTAGAAAATATATTAAAAAATACTATAAAAACCACTTACATGACGTAAGCGGTTGATTTTCTGTGGTCCCACCTGGGCACATTATAGCTTTAATAAAATTATGGGCCCATAGCTTAGAGCACCTTAAAGCTCATCAAATGAGAATCTTTTCAGAGATTGTCAGCTTTTGTATTTGCCTTAGTGAAAGACTTGTTTTACTTGTGAACTTCAATTTTCCAAAGGGAACTATCAAGTTATTCACAACCCAATACATGTAGAAAAAATTTGACCATTAATAGCCATTTCATTCTACACAATATTCCCGTAGTGAAGAATTATTATTTCTACTTTTAAATCTTAAAATTATTATATGCACCGGATGCCGGCGCATAAAAAACACAAATGTTATTGAATATGAAAAACCAATTTATGGCTATTATGGCCGGCACTTTGCTTTTGATATTTTCTACCCATTCCTGTAAACATGAAAGTCTGGAAACAGAAATTACCGGAACTCAGCAAAATCCTATTGCATTTATTAAAAATGAATATCTGAAGGGAAAAGAGATGTTAGCTGGAAAGACCATAGAATGGGAAAAAGCAAGAGAATACAAATATGAAGAAAATATTGTTCTCATTACAGTCCCTATTAAAAATGAGAATTCCAATACTATTGAAGAGCTTTCTTTTAGAGTAGATAAGAATATGGTATCAGGACACCTTTGGAAATTTCAGTCCAATGAAGCTTTTTCGCCTGAAGATTACAATCTTACGGCTCATAAAATCATGGAAAAAATGACAGGTACTGTTTCTTATGCTTCTTTAGAAGGTTCTATCCGATATGAAAAGAAAATTGTAGGAGGAGCATTTATTGAGGAAGCGGCCAGAAATGGTTTCGGACCTATGAGTTCTCCCTCATGTAAGCCCTGTCATGGAGAGATTGATAATGTGGATATCCCTCCTCCCGGTAAAGGCGTACATTTTGATCCTAATCCTGGAGTTCCGACCGTTCCTGTTCCCGGAACGATTACTCCTCCAAAACCCAATCAGCCGGATACCCCACAAAATACAGATCTATGTACAAAAGGGAAAAAAGTACAAAATAGCGAACAGGTGAAACAAAAAGTAAAAGATTTAAAAGATCATGCAAAAAAGGGTAATGGAGAAAAAGGATTTAAAGTAAAGGCTGATGGCTCTACTTCAGATATGATTGATGGAGGAAAGCATGAAGTCGACTTGGGAGACAAAATGGGATTTCAAGGAGGCTTCCATAATCATACTAGTTTAGGAATCTCCATGCTTTCTCCAGATGATATTGATATACTTTTAGGTTTTGCGCGGGCACAGGGAAATCAAGGAAATAATATTCAAAACGCTTTTATTGGAATGGTAGGGCCCGATGGTACTCAATACATAGGATGGTTCAACGGTTCTTATCAAGATGCTATCACTAATTTTTCACAAGAGCAAATGGATGCTTTTGAAAATGATTATAGAGATTTAGAAAATTTATTATCAAGCCAATCTCAATATTCTAATAATAATGGTGCAACCTTAAACAATAAAGGTTTAGAAAAATTATTTTCGGATATCCTAAAAAAGATTGGACTAAATGGTAAGATTGGACTTCAAAAAATTAATCCTGAAGATAAAATGAACAACATTAACTTTGATGATCAAGGAAGTTCAACAGATGTCCCATGTCCTAATTAAAAATTTATAATTATGAAAAATCTAATTTTAACACTAATTTTTATAACAATTTTTTTTTCATGTAAAGCACAAGAGGTTCTTCCTTTGAAATCATATAGTATGGATTTACCTCATAATGCATATTTAAAAGATTTAAATCATGAATTGGACCCTTATATAGGCTCATATAAAGCTAATTTTGAAGGAAATGAAATAACTATTTTCATAACAAAAAAAGAAAAAAAAGTAGAGAATAGAACAAATAAAACATTTTTTAGAGATGCTTTGATTGTTAAATATGTAATTAAAAATAGTTCAGGAACTATACTTCAGGATACAACAAACAATGATACAAAAATAAACAGTTTATACAGTATAGGAACCAAGCCTCAATTTGGACAGGTTGTCTTAAATTACTACGGTACCAATTGTGGAGTAGGCTGGGGTAAGGTGAATTTAAAGAAAATTAATCCAAACCAAATAACATGGGAGTATCTTCCAAATAGCAGAATTATAGATAAGGGAAGATGTCCTGGAAATCCTGATTTAACGATTTACTTACCCGAAAGTCAAAACCTTGTATTTACTAAGCAATAAGAGACTGTGAAATAAACTGTGTCAGTAAAAAAAAAATTTAAATTATAAGCTGACCTTATTATGAAAACAGAAAATTCTGATTTCGGGAGCTTCAAAAAACAAGCCATCACAGGTTTGTATTCAGGAAAGTCCTTAATATGTTTTAATTTGATTTCAGCCCCCTATTTTACCTCCTAATTAAAATGAAGTATTATTTCGAGCTCAGAAAAGAAAAAATTAATAGAGATGGAATGATTCCAATCCGTCTGATAGTGATGAATGCCAAAACTAGAATCAGAAAAAGTGTTGAAGCAAACACGCTCAACTTTAAACTTTCACAAATGAAAATGAACAATAAAGTTCTGATTAGAAATAATGATAAACTAAAATCAGAATGTGCTGACATTAAAAATGATATTGTAACCTGAAAAACTTTAACAATCTACTGTTATCAAATTTTGAACTTTATAATCAGAAGCGTAGAGAAAACTTAGAAGCCATTTTAAAATTACTTGGGAAAACGATATTACAAGAACGCTTAAAGTATCCAATTTCTGTTAATGCAGAAACATTAAACAAAACGATCTCTACAACTTACGCAACAATTGCTGAAAAAAATAAAATTCCAGATATTGCTATTGAAGAAATTTTTAAAGTTAAAAGAAATAATAGGGTCGTTATTGAAAAGAAGGTAAACCTAATAAACATGATAGTTCTGATGAAAATTCAAAAGATTTGAATAAGGATGAAATCATTAATCCTCAAAATTTTCTCCGAAGATAGATTGAATTATTTTTTAAGAATAAACTTCGTTATCCTCGAAACACTCTATGGCATTCTGATCAACCGAAAAGTGATTAGAATAAAGGTCAACTGTCATTAAAAAGTATTCAACATCAATCATTCCGCTAGAACGGTCAAATTCAAAAAACATACAAAAATTTCTAACACAGTATTTTAATAGTATATTGTGAATTTTATGATTATTTGTATCATAATTGAAACTAATATTAGAATCATAAAGTGGGCATTTTTTCAAATAATCATAATGGAGTTGCTCTCTTTGAAATGTGATAAATTGTTGTAGAAAATATAAATTCTATAATGAAACTCAAACAATGGATTATCCTTACTATCATAAATATCTTCTTCTCTTATAGCTATATGATCCAATGATTTCATTTTAGAAAAATCAAAATCTATAAAAAAACTGATGCTTGCAATTCAATCTGATTAGAATTTTGAATTTCTTCGAGGGTATATGAATCATCAAAAGCGAGACGTACAAATAGCTTTTTGATGAAATTGAAATCTGTTTTTTTATTCTTTTCCATTATTCTAAGTTATTACTTTTCTCCTTATTTATATAATCTTAGAATGTCAAAATATATCATTTTTTTTGTGTTATATAGGTTATTTTATGATAATAATAGTTCAATTACGTTATCTCGTATTCAATTTAATTAAAGTTTCACTACTTTTGGAATATTGCTAATAAAATGATGACAATTCAACAATACATTGATAACTTAAATAGACCGTTTCATACTGGAAATGAAAGAGAACATTCTTACCGAGGAGATTTACAAACCCTATAATCTACATTACCTCCTGAAATTTTAGCTATCAACGAACCTGCTTGTATTGATTGTGGAACGCCCGATTAAATAATGGAAATGTTTACATTAATCACACAAAGCATTTTTCAAATGTTCTTGAAATCGCTTAGAATTTCTACATCGGAGGCTATTTAACAATAAAGATTTCAAACAAAATTGCTAAAAACTAAAATTTTACATTAAATAATAAAACTACAAATCAAATTTTTATATTAAAAGATATTTAATAAAAACTCTAACTACTGAAAACTTATGTCAAACGAAATTTATATTATAGTATTGGCGATACTTGCCATAATAGTATTCGCAATTTATTATGAAACTATTATTAGCAAAGCTAAAAATGACACTACGAGAAAATTTGTAAATTATTATCAATTAGAAAATATGCCAAGCACATTCGTTACCATCGGGTTACTTGGTACATGTATAGGAATTGTCTTGGGACTATTCAGCTTTGATACAGATGCTGGAAGAATAAAAGATAGTGTGAAAGAATTATTATCAGGTTTACGACTTGCATTCATCGTAACTATTTTAGGACTTATTTTCTCACTAATCTATAAAAGAAGAGTAAACGATATATTAAACAAATATGGAGATATTCAGCCACCTGAATCGCCTGAGTTTACAGAAATGAGACAAACAAATGTATTACTTCGGGATTTAAATAGGGGTATTGGCAACCTTAATAGGGCATTTTCTGAAGAATTGATAACAAAGATTCAAGAATCAAATAAAAAATTAGCAGATAATCTTGCCACATTCGGAAAAAACTTAGCCACCTCTAATCATGATGCATTACTTGAAGCCCTTAAAGAAGTGATTGATGATTTAAATTCCGGATTCAGGGATACATTAGGTCTTTTGGTTAAACAGAATTTTTCTGAATTAACGAATTCAATCGATAGTCTAAATAATTGGCAGAGAGAGAACAAAGCGTACATTGAAGATTTTGCCAGACGTTATAAAAAGATCGTTCAATACACAGAGGATATGGATACAAATCTTGAAAAGATTGTAACTACTAACGCAAATCTATTGTCACAAAATGGTAAACTACATAATATCATAGAATCACTTAATTCTGTAATGGTTCAAGACACCAGGTTCCGTGAAATTACATCGAATCTAAATAATGCTTCATCGAATATCAAGGAATCATTAAATCAATTCAATAATGATCTTCAAAATACTAAAAATCAGTTAGAGGGCATTACAAATCTGAGAGCTAATATTGAATTGCTGAATGACCAATTATCTAACTTAAGAAATATCGACATTGATGAGGAGCGACTTTACATGCAAGGTATAAAAGAAACTATGGCATCAATGGATGAAATGTTTAAAAGACATTACGAGGCAATTCCTAAATTGATTCAGAACAATTTAAAATCAATATCTAATGGCTAGAAGTCGCACCCGATCAGATCACAACTTTATTGCTTATTCAGATATTATGACTTGTTTAGCAATCATTTTTCTATTTATAGCAGTGGCATACATTTTAGAGGGCTTGTCTGACAAAATAATTAAAGATGACATTTACAACGCAATTGGGGAAGATCTAAAGAAAGATTTTAAAAGCAAAAATGTCCAGTTAGATAGCGATATGTCCTTAAAATTTCTGCAAGATTCTGTTAATAAAAATGATGAACTCTTTGAAATAGGATCTGCTGAAATGACACCATCTTTTAAAAATAAAGTTGCTAATATTTGGCCAAAATATCAATCTATTATTAGTGACAGCGCAAATCTGCCATATATTAGTGAGATTCGAATTGAAGGACATACAGACACTATTGCACCTAAAAAAGATCAAAGAGAAAGCTATTTGTATAATCTTAACCTGTCATCTGCTAGAGCGCAATCTGTTTTAGAATATATTAGAACATTAGATTCCTATAAAAATCTGAATGCTTCTAAAAAAGAAAAACTTGATTTCCTACTTACGGCAAATGGGATGTCATTTTCAAGAGCCTTAAATAAAAAAGGAGAAGTTTCTATCTTGAGTAAGGATAAATCCATAGATCTCAACAAATCCCGTCGGGTTGAATTCCGAATTAACACTTCTAATGAAAAATTAGAAACAAGCTTGTCAACAAAATGATTTACGATTTTAGAAAAGGAAAGTCCGCAATCTATATATCTTCATTACTACATGTAGATTACGACTACGATTTGGAGGAATATGAATTAAGCCAAGAAGAGTTAGAATTTGATGAAATTGGTTTTATTAAGAGAGGTAAGAAAAACGGATTTGAAAGATTAGGTATTTTTTTACCAGAATATAGAAATAAACAGTATAATCAAGATCCGTCCCTACATATCTACAATTGCGACACTACAGAAGATTTATCACGCAGAATGAAGGTATCTAACTCATCCAAAAACACTTATTATTCGAAAGATCAAAAAAAACTAATTAACGCCAATCTTGAGATTTGTAAAAAGTGTGCACGAAATCTAAGAAAAAGATATAATCTTAATTTAGGAACTAACACTTTTAATAATTTTGTGCTAGCCTTAGAAGAAAGTGAAAAAAGACAAACAATCACTGATAATAAAGGATATATACTCAATTGGAAACAAGTCTCATACTGCTTTCGAGAAACAAAAAATTTCACTTGTGAAAAATGTAGTTTTAAAGCTATAAACAACTCGGAAAAAAAATTTTTACATACACATCACAGAGATCGTGATAAAGAAAATAATAGCAGATCAAATCTAGAATGTCTTTGTGTCGAATGCCATTCTAATGTTGATGAATACCATAAAGAAAAATTTTCTTTTGAGGGATTAAAACCCCTAAATGATTTCCTTGCATTCAAAGAGAAAAATAACAAATCAAAAAAACACTCAATAATTTCTATATAAAATGGAACTTTCAAAATCACTACTAATCGAACTGCAGAAAAGGCTGAAAGTTGGTAATCGTAAAGGGGTACATTTAAATGCTATTCCAAAAAAATCAGCATATAAGTTAGATATTTCAACCCTTTCTACAATAGATGAAAATTTACCCAATGAATTTTTAAATACATTACTCTCAAAGAATAATTTTTCATTTGAAATTTCCTGGAAAGACATTGATATAGATCTATTTAATCTTGATGAAAAAGAGCATAAAAAATTCATATCGCTAGGTAAATCCTTTGAATATCTACGTAACCAGGTTGAAGTAATTAAGTCAGAAAAAGGGATTGAAACTTTTGGTTTTGGATTCCCACTCTTAATTAGAAGAGATAGAATTGACAAAAAATTAACCGTCGCTCCTTTAATAATTTGGCAACTAGAACTTATCAGATCTAAGAAGAATGACACTTGGGTCATTAAAAAAAATGAAGATTCTCCAATATATATCAATGAAGTGCTTATTAATCATTTAAAATCCGATTCAAATATAGATCTTCAGCAAATATCTTCAGAAACATTAGAAAATGGTCTCATTTCCAAAAACGAACTATTTGATATTTGCCTGAATGTTTTAGAAATAACAAATATTGCTAGCAAAGAAAAATTAAAAATAAATCTAGAGAATGTTTTCAACGATATTTTACCGATTGGATCTGAAGAAAGGTTTAAAAACTTAGCACTAAATGATGCAAATTCTCTTATCCAATTTTCCGGATTGTTTTCTTATTTTGAAATTCATAAGCATAATATTATCAAGGATTATGATGAACTATTAAAATTAGCTGGTGAAGAAATAAGTCAAGGTATCTTAGAAAACAATGATTTTCAGTCCATCACTTCCATCCCCACCGACCCTACGCAGCAAAGCGCCTTAAATTCTCTGTGTGCTATCAAAGATTTAGTAATTCAGGGACCTCCAGGAACTGGTAAAAGTCAAACTTTGACAGGAATTCTTGTCAATGCCTTAGAAAATAGAAAAAAAACAATTGTTGTTTGCGAAAAGAATACAGCTCTTGAAATTCTACAAACTTCACTACAAAAAATTGGACTTAGTCAACATGTAATACTTATTCATGACATTTCAAGTGACCGAAAGAAAGTTGTAACATCAGTCAGAAACAGACTTGATGATTTAAGTGTTTTAAGAAGTAAATTTGTTAATTCTAAGTTTACTTATGATACTCAATTAAAAAAAATTAATGAACTTGTTTCAAAAATAAATTCAAAGCACTCATTACTAAAAGATCCACTGTTAGCTAATTGGAACTGGACAGATGTTGTCGGTCTCTATCTAAAAAATCTCGGCACAAAAAGCGATAAACCTATCTCTTTCTCCTCTCAAATAAAATTCGAATTTAACTACGATGAATTTGCCTATTTAACAAGTCTCATTACTGAAGGTGAGAGATTCTTTAAATTGAAAGATGAGATTCAATTATCTTCATTTTTACTGCCTGAGGCCTTTAAATCTACAAGTTTTTATCAGTTAGAGGATAGGATTAATGAAGCTTTTTCCACATACGAAGAGTCTATTAGTCAAATTATTGCCTCAAAAGAGGCATTATACAATGAATATTTCGAAGATCGAAAAAATTCATTGTATAATCACATCAGTAAAATTAAATCAGCTCTTGACAAAATAGATAGTTTAAATCTTAATTTGGACAATCAACTAAACCTTTTGAAACAAAAATTTTACGATTTAGAACACAAAGATTTCTCCAGGGATTTGCAAAGGTTTGCCAATGAAAAAGATTTATTAAAAAGACTTTACGATAAATATAATGGAGATTTAGATTTTAAAAATGAAGAGAAATTATTAGGTTTTTCTTACAAAATCACATCCTTATTTTCAAACGCTAAAAAGCAAAAAATAGCAGACTTTTATCTTTTCTGTAGCACTTTGGAAGAGTTAAATAGTAAAGTTCAAGGGTCCATATTTTTTCCTCGAATTGAGTATAAAGCTTCAATGCAGTCCAAATTGGATTCATTTGATAAGTTTTATTCTGAGTCTGAAAAAATAAAAAAGCAACTAAATCTAGATATTGAAGATAAATTTTCAGGACTTGATCTTAATTATTTGCTTAGTTTAGAAAATCAATCCAAATTACAAGAACATATAAATCTCCTAAAATCGAGGCCTTTTATTTCTGAAAATGAGAAGGCAATTTTAAATGATCTTTCAATATTTATTACGGATTACTTTATTGATCAAAAGCAATTATATGATAATTTACAGTCATCCATAAATGAATCTTCTGATTTTAAAGATGAATATTTATTCTCAACATCAGATGTAGAAAATTCAAGTCAAACTAACAAAATTTTTAAGAGAATTGATCAAGTAAATTTTTCGATTAACAGTACGATTGATTTCGAGTTTCTTAATGCGGATATCTTCGAAGATAAAGAAAGGTTCTCACATCTAAAAAACTTCCAATACCTAAACAATTTTCTAAAGAATCTAGATGAAAAAATTAAATCAGATCGCCTGATTAATAATCTTTCCCAATCAAAAAATATCAATGCATATATTACATCTGTTCAATCGTTGATTGAGCAAAAAAAATCTACAATAGATGCGGATCCTAACGCTTTCAGAAAAGAATATGACTGGCATAATTTCATCAATAGTCTTACTGAGAATAATTCATTTATTGTAAACGCACTGCTAGATTCTCCTAATTGGCTAACTGATTTTTATGTTAACTATTTTAATCGCTTGCTAAGAGAAAATGCGAATGACAATTTACCTATTGATCAGCATAGTATTGATGACTTATTTGAAGCGGAACATAATATTAAGACCAATCAAATAAATTTTGTAAATTATATTTGGTTCAATGAACAAAACAACAAGACAGAGACATTTGACAGAAATAATGCTGCTTTGAAAGTTAAAAATTTATTTAATTTTAAAGGTTCTGCTGGACATCGAAGATATTCGCTTAGATCTATTGTAGAGCGAGATATTGATTTATTTACTTCTTTCTTTCCTGTGATCCTAACCACTCCAGACGTTGCCAGTAATTTATTTAATCAAAATAATAAATATTTTGACATAGTTCTTTTTGACGAAGCTAGTCAGCTGAGATTAGAAGATAATTTGCCAGCAATGCTAAAAGGTAAACAGATTGTAATTGCTGGTGATGAACATCAGATGCCGCCTTCAAATTACTTCTCAAAAATCTTAGATGGCGACGTAGAGAGTGAAGACGAAATAATAGAAGATGATTCAAACATAATTAAAGATAAATCATCTTTAGATTCATTAGCTTTGTCTTGCTTATCGCTTCTGGAATTCGGTACCGAAATGAACTTTAGCTCGAAATCCTTGGATTTCCATTACAGATCAAAACACCCTGATCTAATAGAATTTTCGAATCATGCTTTCTATAAACAAAAGTTAAAGGCTTTACCACAAGTTTTGGACTACAAAGCTATTTCTTATATCAATGTAGGGGGTGTTTTTGAAAATAGGGTAAATGAACTTGAAGCAGATATGGTTTTATCTATTTTAGAAAATAATATTAAGAAAGATGCTAAAAACAAATATCCGTCAGTTGGTATTGCTACTTTTAACATCACACAGCGGGATCTCATTAAAAATAAAATTGTAGAGCGGCAGAAACAAGAGAAATATAAAGATTTCAACAATAAAATTCTCGAGTTAGAAAAAGAAGGATTATTTGTAAAAAACTTAGAAAATATTCAGGGTGATGAAAGAGATATTATTATTTTATCTACGACCTATGGAAATAATGTTGATGGTTCTTTTGCTGAAAGATTTGGTCCTTTGAATTTTGAGAAAGGATATAAATTACTGAATGTAATCGTAACCAGAGCCAAATATAAAAACTTCATTGTCACTTCAATTCCGGAAGAAAGGATACTAAATTTCAAATCGTATTTAGTTACGCAGAAAAGCAATAATAAAAAAGCAGTTCTTTATGCATACTTAGCTTATTCAAAAGCAGTAAGTGATGGTAATGATGATTTGCGTCTAGCTGTTTTAGAAGCTCTTAAAGCTAACTATATTAATGAAGCTAATATTGACAGCGACGTTACACCTCGACTTGAATCGCCCTTTGAAGAAGAGGTTTTTGAGCGATTGAGTAAAAGGATGGATAAGACATTTATTAAAACTCAATACAAAGTTGGTGGTTTTAGAATTGATATGGTAATTGATTTTCTAACGCCGGGCATTCCAAAAATTGCACTTGAATGTGATGGGGCAAAGTATCACTCAAGTGATGAAGCATATCTTTATGATTTACACCGACAACGTATATTAGAAGCGCAAGGCTTTGTTTTTCATCGTATTTGGGGAACAAATTGGTGGCGTGATCCAGAATCAGAATTGGAAAAGCTATTATCATTCATTGAAATTGTAAAAAGTCCAAAGGTGGGTAATATCTTTGATATATCATTGACCAAACAATTAATTACAACTGACGAATTAATAATACCTACCGATGATCAACAAGGATTTGATATTTTAAATCTATCAATTGATGAAGAGGACGAAGATGAACAAATCATATTGGATTTGACAGATGGCACTCCAATTGAAGCGCCAACAAAAAAAATCTCCAAAATTTTATTAGGTTCAGAAATAAAGGTGAAATTTTTGAACGATAAAACGATTCAAAAATTTAGAGTTGTTAATGAGGAAATGAAAAGCACTTACATATCTGATGATGTTCTCCCACTTTCCATTCAAAGCCCTATCGGAAAGGCAGTTCTTAATAAGTCTGAAGGAGAAACAGCGAGAATAGATGGAATTGATCGATTCATCGAAATATTACAAGTAGGATAAATTATTCTTTAAACAACATAATTTGAGTAGGAATGTATTTCATTACAGAAAAAGACCAGAATTACACTATAAAAGGTTCAAAAGATCCTTTAGGTTTTCAAGTTATCTGGCAGTCAGCAGGAAGAAAACTTATTCCAAATCTTTCAACAGTTTCTAATAATCTAATTGATTTTCAAATTTTATGTTTAGCGCATACAATCAAAAAAAGAGTTTAAAATAGCAGATGTAAATTTTGAATCCTTTTTATAAGGTTTGAACAAATTATGGCTTACACAAGTATTACAGGGATAAATCTTCAAGTTTTAATTGAGTTGATAAGGTCAGGCTTCAAATGAAGAACTTAAAATTTCTGTTAATAATCAAATCTTGTCCAATCAAAAAGCATACGGAATATGGGGTAAATATAATAGACCTTTTAGAAGAAAAACAGGATCTGAGATTAATTGAAGAAAAAGTTATCTATCAAAACGGAAATTTTACATTCAATAAATTATGGGTATGACTATCTAAAGAAGGAGATTGGAAAGTTTTAAATCTGGAAGATTAATATAATTTTCTAAAGACTAGAATTCGTTGTTCATTTTATCATATGAGCAGAAAATAGTAAATAGAAATCAGGTCTTTAAAAGTATTTGAACGGAAACTCAATTAAAAGATATTTGATGAGCAAGAGAAATGGGAGAAGTCTTAAAAAAATAAAAACCGCTTACATGACGTAAGCGGTTGATTTTCTGTGGTCCCACCTGGGCTCGAACCAGGGACCACCTGATTATGAGTCAGGTGCTCTAACCAACTGAGCTATAGGACCTCAAAACTTGGTTAAATTTTGTGTTTGCAAAAATAGTAAAAATTATTTCACTACAAAATTTTTTATTGCTTTTCTTGGCAAAGTTCTACCAGCACGCCGTTTGTAGACTTTGGATGAAGGAATACAACTAATTTGTTATCAGCACCTTCTTTCGGTTCTTCAGAGATGAACTGGAACCCTTCTTTTTTTAATCTTTTTATTTCTTCCAGGATATTTTCAACACCAAATGCCAGATGATGGATCCCTTCCCCCTTTTTTTCGATGAATTTTGAGATGGGGCTTTCAGGATTACTGGCCTCCAGCAACTCTAATTTACTTTCACCCGTTTCATAGAAAGAAGTCACCACTCCTTCCCTTTCCACGGTTTCTTTTTTATAAGACTCTTTTCCTAATAATTTGGTGAAAAGCTCATCAGAGATTCCTAAAGACTTTACAGCAATACCAATATGTTCCAGTTTCATAGATACTAATAAATATAATTAAATCGTAAATTTGATACTGTAGTTTAATTTCAAAGTATCAATTCAAACAAAAGTACTAAATTTGCAGAAATTATGGAAAGTAACAGACAAAGAAAAGTAGCACAGATCATTCAGGAAGACTTCGCAGAGCTTTTCCGCAAACAGGCTGCAGACAGTAAGCAAAGCATATTAGTCTCCGTTTCAGATGTAAAAGTAACGGCCGACCTGGGAATCGCTAAAATCTATTTAAGCATTTTCCCACAGGAATTCCGTTCTGCAGTGATGAAAGAGATTGAAGAAAACAAGCCTCAGTACAGAAACTTCATAGGCCAGAAAATGGCAAAACAGGTACGTATTATTCCACAGCTTAATTTTTACCTGGACACAGCTCTTGACGACGTTGAAAAACTCGAAAGAGAATTAAGAGGAGAAGGTGACAATCCTGTTTTATAGATCTTGAAGAATATTGCATTTTACATAGCATCCAGATACCTTTTGGCTAAAAAAGGCAGTACTGCCGTTACGTTTATTACGTGGCTGGCGGTAGGCGCTATGACGGTTGCTGTGACTGCAATGTTCGTCATTATTTCAGTATTTTCAGGACTGGAAGATCTGAATAAAGATCTTATTTCCAATCTTCATGCAGACCTGACCATAAAAAGCACTTCAGGAAAAACCATTAAAAACCTGGACAACGTCAGTAAAGCATTACACGACAATAAAGAAATCAGCAGCTTCTCCCGTATCATTGAAGAAAAAGTATACATCAGTTTCAATGGTAAAGGAGATATAGCCTATTTAAGAGGTGTCGACTCTGCCTATGTTAAAGTGAATCCCATCAATAAAGATGTATTCTACGGTACGTACCCAAGTTTCAAATATTCCAATGAAGCATTAATGGAAAACAGCCTGGATAACCGGCTTTCAATACCTGTAGGATCTTCAAATAATTATGCAACCGTCTTCATGCCTAAGCCGGGTACCGGAATCATTAATAAAGAAGAGGATATTTATAACAAAAGGGATATTCTGGTAACAGGAGTTTTCCCGGGAAAAGATCAGCTGGACAATTACATCATTTCCCCAATTGAACTGACAGAAGAATTACTAAGCTTACCTAAGAAATCCGCATATCAGATCGTCATTAAACTGAAAAATCCTGATAATGCCGATGCTGTAAAACAGGATCTGCTTTCTAAACTCGGAAAAAATATTGAGATCAAAACCAAAGAAGAAGAAAATGCCGCTTTCTGGAAAATGATCAATACTGAAAAAATGTTCATCTACCTGATTTTCGCATTGGTGATTTTCATTACTACCTTTAATCTTGCCGGAGCTATTATTATCCTGCAGCTGGATAAAAAAGAACAGGCAAAATCCCTGATTTCACTCGGCTTCCCTTTAAGCCATCTGAGAATGACTTATTTCTACACCGGCCTGCTCATCGTGATTTCGGGAGTTATATCCGGTTTACTCCTTGGAACCGCACTTTGCTACTTCCAGTTGTATACAGAATTTTTCAGAGCCAATGAAGTACTTCCTTTCCCTGTAAAAATTGTAGGAAAAAACTATACCATCGTAGCACTTACCGCTTCCATGTTCGGAATTACCATCTCCTGGTTCTTCTCAAAAATCAGCAAAGAGTATATTACTAAAAATTAATATATTGAGTTTATAAATTTAACACAAATAAAATATTTCGTTTACATTTTTACGTACCTTTACGCCCCAATTTTAAAAAATGAAACGAATTTTATCTTTTTTTCTATTAAGTGTGATATTCATCAACACTTTAGCACAGGCTCCTGCAGGGTATTACAATGCAGCCACGGGCTTAACGGGTCCAAGTCTTAAAACAGCGCTTAAAACCATTATCTCTTATGGACATTCAGACCATGGCTATAACGGTTTATGGACCGCTTATTACACGACTGACCGTGATTATTTCTATGAAAATGACGGAACGATACTGGATATTTATTCTGAAAACCCGAACGGTCCCGATCAGTACAACTTTACTCCGGGAACCAACCAATGCGGAACCTATTCAACTGAAGGACAGTGCTACAACAGAGAACACGTAATTCCTCAGAGTTTATTCAACAGTGCTTCTCCAATGGTAGCGGATATCAACTTTATCCGTCCTACTGATGGAAAAGTAAACGGAGTGAGATCTAATTACCCTTACGGAGTGGTAGGAAGTGCTTCTTTCACTTCTAAAAACGGATCAAAATTAGGAACATCCGTATCTCAGGGATATTCAGGAACCGTATTTGAACCTATCGACGCCTTTAAAGGAGATATCGCCAGAATGATTCTTTATTTTGTAACCAGATATGAAGACAAACTTCCTAACTTTACTTCCGGAGGAATGCTTGGCAATACAGCTTTTCCGGGTCTGCAATCCTGGGCACTGAATCAATATATCGCATGGCATCTTATGGATCCTGTATCAGCAGAAGAAATTGCAAGAAATAACGCTTCTTACGCTTACCAGGGAAACAGAAACCCTTTTATTGATCACCCTGAATATGTGACTCAAATCTGGGGAACTCCTGCTCTTGATACACAGGCTCCTACCGCTGCAACCAATCTGGTTGCCAACAACCCTACATCAAGCTCAATCGCATTAAGCTGGACAGCAGCTACCGATAACGTAGGGGTAGCTTCTTATCAGATTTACGCCAATGGTACATTAAGAAGTACTGTTGCGGGAACTTCAACGTCTACTGTGGTAACCGGGTTATCTCCGCTGACTTCATATACATTCTACATTATTGCTAAAGATGCAGCCGGAAACTCTTCTCCACAAAGTGCTACCGCTACAGCAACAACTCTTGACGGACCGGTTAGCGGAAGTTGCGGAGCTGAAGATTTTGAAATGATCTCCGGCGCAGCCAACACTTATCTGACAGCAAACTGGACGAATAACGGAATTTCATGGACTGCAACAGACGCAAGAGTTGACCAGACCATCAACAATAAGGCAATCACCATCAGAAACGGTAACTTAACCAGCTCAACACTTTCAGGCGGAATTCAGGACTTAACGTTAACCACTCAGCTGAAATTCACCGGAAACGCAGGCAACATCAATGTCTTCGTGAATAATGTGAATGTAGGAACGATTCCTTACAGTGACGTTGCAACCACCACCACCATTTACAATATCAACGTAAGCGGAAATGTTGTGATTAAGCTGACAAACTCTTCTACCTCAAACAGAGTGGCACTGGATGATCTTAGCTGGTCTTGCTTCAACACACTGGCTACTTCCGAAACTCAAAAGAATAAAACGGAATTTACCATCTACCCTAATCCGGTAAAAAATAATGAATTGTTTGTAAAAGGTGAAAACCTTGGTAAAATTTCAAAAGGTGAAATCTATGATCTTTCAGGAAAATTAATTCAGACCATTGCCAATCCTTTTAAGAATTCAAATAAAATCAGCCTTCAGGGATTAGTGAAAGGAACATACATCTTAAAAACAGATAATAACACTGCGAAATTTATCGTAGATTAATTATTAAAAAATATTTCAAATTAAAGGCCGGATTTATCCGGTCTTTTTTTTAATTTTGATTAATGGATTCCAATAAAAAATTAGGATTGATAGGACGCAATATTTCCTATTCTTTTTCTAAAAAATTCTTCGAAAACAAGTTCCAAAAGCTTATGCTTAAGGACTTTTCTTATGATATTTTTGACCTGAACGAAATCAATGAAGTAGAAAATCTGTTTGCTTCTCCCGGATTATTAGGATTCAATGTAACCATTCCTTACAAAGAAAAAATAATAGATTACCTGGATGAGCTGAGTGATGAGGCTGAAAAAATAGGAGCTGTAAACTGTGTACTTATCCATAATGGTAAAAAAACAGGATACAATACGGATGCTTTCGGTTTTGAAAAAACGCTTCTTCTACACAAAAAACCATCACAGGACAAAGCTCTTATTTTAGGAAGCGGAGGCGCCGCAAAAGCGGTAAAATATGTTTTGGACAAACATAACATACCTTCTAAAACCATTTCCCGAAACACGGAAACTAATTTTGAAAATCTTGATGAAGAAACAGTCAGAGAATACAAAATTATTATTCAGTGTACTCCGGTGGGCACTTTTCCCAATATTGAAGATTGCCTGAAATTTCCTTTTGAAGGAATTTCTTCAGATCACCTGGTGATAGATTTAATTTACAACCCCAATTATACCAGGTTTATCATGAATGCTTCCGAAAAAGGAGCAAAAACAGTAAACGGTTATTATATGCTTGAACAACAAGCAGAAAAAGCCTGGGAAATTTGGAATTTTTAAAAAAAATAACATAAATTAGTGCTTTAATTGGCTTTAGAGCTATATTCAAAGGATATTATTAACGCCACTCACATAAAAGATTTGCTATGATTACAGAAAACAATCTTTCTGAAAACGAAGAAAAGAAAAATCCGACCGAAGTATCTCAGGAAACATCAGGAAATAAAGATTCCCAGGATGCCACTCCTCATGAAGATGATACCGAGCATATGGAAGAACATGATGATGTTGACATCTCCCTGGCTGATGCTTTGAAGGAAATGGAAAAAATCATCAACACGCCCAATGCCGGTGAAAACTTCAAAAGATTTAATCAGCTGAAGGAAAAAGCAAGTCACTATATCCACGATGAAGTGGAAGATAAGAAGCATGAATATGCTGAAGGCGGAAATGCCCCTGAAAATTTCAGTTATGAACATCCTTCACAGGCCAGACTTTCTGCTTTAGTTAATATCTTTAGAGAAAAACATGATCATTTTCAGAAAGGACAGGAAGAAGAGCAGAAAAAAAATCTGGATTATCGCCAAAGTATTATTGAAAGATTAAAAAATCTTTATACCAATTCTGAACCCGGAACAAATCTTTTCAAATCCATTCGTGAGATTAAAGAAGACTGGTCAAAAGCCGGGCAGGTAGCAAAATCTGAATTTAAAATTCTCAACAATAATTATTTCCACCATCTGAATCAATTTTATCAAATGCTGGATCTTAATAAAGAATTTTTAGAACAGGAATACAGCCACAACTTAGAAAAAAGACAACACATTATCGCCCGTGCTCAGGAACTGGAAAACGAACCTGTGATCCAGAAAGCTTTAAATGAGCTTCAGTATCTTCACAAATTATGGAAAGAAGAAGCTGAGCCTGTAGCAGAAGAATTCCGTGAAAAAACATGGGAAGAATTCAAAGAAATCTCCAATAAAATTCATGAAAGAAAATCTGAGCTTTCTGCAGTCATTGAAAAAGAACAGACTGTCAATCTTGAAAAGAAAAATCAGATCATTACTGAAATCAAAAAGCTTTCCGAACCATCAGAAACTCCCAACCACAACTACTGGCAAAATGCTATTAAAAGAGTGGAAGATCTTCGTTCTGAATTCCTGAAAACAGGCAGTGTTCCAAGAAAACTTTCCAACCAGAACTGGAACGATTTCAAAACGACATTAAGAGGTTTCAATACCACAAAAAATAACTATTATAAGTCTTTAAAAGGATCTCAGCAAGCTAATCTTGAAGAGAAGCTAAAACTGATTCAGACTGCTAAAGACAATATGAATAACGAAGAATGGGATATTGTGGTTCCATTATTCAAAAAGCTTCAGGAAGACTGGAAAAAAATAGGACACGTTCCTAAAAGCATGACGAATAAAATCTGGGATGAGTTCCGTGATGCCTGCAATGCTTTCTTCAACAACTACAGAGAAAAAAGCAATACTTCTACCGATAACTGGAAAGAAAATTATAAAAACAAGAAGGCTCTTCTTGATGAATTAAAAATGGTTTCCAACGAAGAAGGAAGTATTGAAAAAATTGAACAGATCAAAACGGCATGGAACAATATCGGAAAAGTTCCCCGAGATAAAATTTCAATCAATACTGAATTCAACAAGACTTTAAGAGAGAAACTGAAGATCAATAAAATCAATGAACTTGAGTTGAAAGAAGAAGGTTTATCTGAAAATCAGCTTACCGACAAGGCAAGAAAAATCAAAAATCAGATTTCAGACCTTGAAGCTGAAATTGTAAAGCTGGAGAACAATCTTGCTTTCTTCAACAAACCATCAAGAGAAAATCCTCTTCTCAGAGATACATACAATACAATTGATGAAAAGAAAGCTCATCTGGAAACATTAAAACAGAATCTCCACAATATCATTACTGGAGAATAAATCTTTAAACAATACATCAGAGCGGAGCAAAGTAATTTGTCTTCGCTTTTTCTTTTTATCCTTATGAATACCGACGAACTATATATTAAAAGATGCATTGAGCTGGCCCGGAAAGCCCTGGGTAAAACATATCCCAATCCTCTGGTGGGAAGTGTTATTGTACACAACGGACAAATCATCGGCGAAGGCTATCATCACAAAGCGGGAGAAAACCATGCAGAAATCAACGCTATAAACTCTGTCAAAAATAAAGATCTTATTCCGGAATCCACTATTTACGTTTCTCTTGAGCCCTGTGCTCATTACGGGAAAACTCCGCCATGCGCTCTAAAAATAAAAGAACTGGGCTTTAAAAAAGTAGTTATCGGAGCCATGGATTCTCATGATAAGGTAAACGGAAAAGGAAAAAAAATCATTCAGGACGCAGGAATAGAAGCTATTTCAGGAGTTCTTGAAAAAGAATGCATTGAACTCAACAAAAGATTCTTCACTTATCATGAAAAGAAAAGACCTTACGTTATTTTAAAATGGGCAGAATCCGGTGACGGATTTATTGATAAAGACTTCAAACCTACTCCTGTTTCAAATACATTAGCCAATCAATTTGTTCACCAGCTCAGAGCCGATGAACATGCTATTCTGGTAGGAACACAGACCGCACTCAATGATAATCCCGCCTTAACCGTAAGAAATACCGAAGGCTCAAACCCTGTCCGAATATTGATTGATTTTGACCTGAAAGTTCCTCAGAATTTTAACATCTATAACAATGAGGCTAAAACCCTGGTTATCAATTCTCTTAAAGAAGGAATAGAAAACAATGTCAAATTCATCACCATCAACAAAGAGAATTTCCTGCAGGAATTAATGGATGCTTTATACAAGGAACAAATTCAGTCCGTTATCATTGAAGGCGGCAGATATACCCTTCAACAATTTATTGATGCAGGTCTTTGGGACGAAGCTTTTGTCATCAGAAATGAAAATCTGAAATTAGAAAACGGAACAAAAGCTCCCCTTTTCAGCCATGAAATCTACACTTCCACGATAGTAAGAGATAATATAATTCAGATTTTTAAACAAAAAATTCAATAAAATTGTAATTTTAATGATTTTTTTTTAACTCAAATAAAATAATATTAGTAACTTAACCAAAAATAAAACGCAATCCGAAAAGTTTTTAGAGTAGGAAAAACAAAAAAACTAATTATTATGAGAAAATTAAAAACACTTAAAAGAGAAGATCTGAAAAAAATTACTGGTGCCGTTAAAGCACCATGGGTAGATGATGGCTGTGGATGGCCATTATGCATGAATCAGTTTGGAAGATGTTCAGCCTTTGCATGCGGAGGAGTAGAACAGATTTAAATAACACATAAAAAATAATAAAAGGGCCTATAGGGCTCTTTTTTTATTTTATCCGTTCAACCAGCCCTTTCATTAAATTTAAAAATTCTAAAATCCGTATTTTTGCAGTCACAAAGCCAGACTTCAGATGACCTTCGAATACAAAACCATAGAAAGCCCCATAGAAAATACCTTATTAAAAGAAAAAGGCAGTAAGTTTATCGGATTTGCTTATCCCGTAAATAATGAAAGTGAACTTAAAAATGCACTGGAAAAGATCAGGGAAGAACACCCAAAGGCTACCCATCATTGCTATGCTTTCAGAATGGGCTTACACGGAGAAAACTATCGGGCTAATGACGACGGAGAACCTTCCGGAAGTGCAGGGTTACCCATCTACAATCAGTTACTGGCTCATGAAATCACCAATGTACTTGTAATAGTTGTACGGTATTACGGGGGAACCAAACTTGGCGTTTCAGGTTTGGTAAAAACCTATAAGGAATCCGCAAAGGTCACTTTGGAAGAAGCTCATATTATTACCCGGGAACTGGAAACAGAAATTGAAATTCAGTTCAATTTTAACCAGCAAAATACAATCTTTACACTTCTTTCCAAATTTGATGCTAAAGTGCTGAATTTTGATGCTCATGAAAACTGTATCCTTACCGCATCATTAAAACTCATACAAAAAGAAAACATCTCGGAAAAATTATCCGAGATGCAATATGTAACATTTGAATTTAAAGATTAATCTCTTCTTCCGCCGAGAAGCAAAGATCCCCAGTAAAGAAGCTGTGCTAAAGACCCCAAAGCAGCCACAACATATGTTCTTGCTGCCCATTTCAAACTATCCTGTACTCCGACAAATTCTTCGGCAGTTACCGTCCCTGTATCTTTAAGCCATTTCATTGCCCTGTTGCTTGCATCATATTCTACAGGCAGGGTTACAAAGGCAAATAAAGTAGTCACAGCAAACATAGCTACTCCAATAGCGAGCACCGTTGTATTTCCGTTAGGATTTTCAATGGTTCGTGATGCCGCCATCACTGCGATTCCCGCTATAAGAACAAACTGCATCAGATTGGAGCTAATATTCACAACCGGAACCAGTTTAGAACGTAAATTCAACATGGAATATCCTACGGCATGCTGTACGGCATGTCCACATTCATGAGCTGCTACTGCAGCAGCCGCTGCATTTCTCTGCATATAAACTCCTTCAGAAAGGTTTACTGTTTTATCTGCCGGATTATAGTGGTCCGTCAACTGCCCGGGAACTGATATGACCTGAACATCATTAATCCCGCTATCTCTCAACATTTTTTCCGCTACTTCTTTCCCCGAAAGACCATTTCGAAGATGTACATTGGAATAATATTCAAATTTAGATTTCAATCTCGACGAAACCCACCAGCTCACCAGCATTGAAATACCAATAATGATATAATAACCCGCCATTTTATATAGATTTTGTGTTTAATTTTTATCCATAATCATATAAAAACTGTGCCAAAGTATACGATATTATTATTTATATTTGTTCTCAAATTACCCTCAAAAAACATGTCTACAGTTTCAATTATTGAAGTAAAAACAGCTGATCAACTCAAGCAATTCGTAAGATTTCCAATGGATATGTACAAAAACAATCCGTACTATGTCCCTTCCTTTATCAATGACGAAATCAACATTTGGAATGCTGATGAAAATCCTGCGCTTCAATATTCGGAAGCCAAGCAGTATTTAGCCTACAAAAATAATAGGATTGCAGGCAGAATTGCTGTTATTATTAACCATAAAGAGGAAAAAGAGCTGGACATCAAAAAAGTACGTTTCGGATGGATAGATTTTATTGATGATGAAGAAGTTTCCCGTGCATTAATTCAGACAGCTATTGATTATGCCAACGAAAAAAACATCACCAAAATTGAAGGTCCGATGGGATTTACCAATCTTGACAAGGCAGGAATGCTGATCAAAGGTTTCGACCAGCTGGCCACCATGATTGGTATTTATAATCACGAGTATTATCCTCGTCATCTTGAAAAACTAGGTCTGGCCAAGGAAAAAGAATGGGTGGAATTTGAAATCATGTTTCCGGAATCATTGCCTGAAAAAATTCATAAATTCAACGCTTTAATCTCTGAAAAATACAAGCTCAGGGTTTTAAAATTTAAAACAAAAGAAGAGATCATCCAGTATGTAGACCCCATGTTTGATTTATTGGATGAAACCTATAAACACCTTTCTACCTATACTCCTATTTCTGATGAACAGCGTAAAACCTACAAAGAAAAATATTTCAAACTGATTGATAAAGATTTCATCGTATGTATTACTGATGAAAACAATCAGCTGATTTCTTTCGCTATCACAATGCCTTCTTATTCGAAAGCATTACAAAAATCAGGAGGAAAGCTTCTTCCGTTCGGATGGTGGCACTTTTTAAGAGCCGGAAAGAAAAACGACAGAGCTAATTTTTACCTGATCGGTATTCATCCGGACTACCAGAGAAGAGGAGTCACTTCTATTATTTTTAAAGAGATCTTCGACACTTTCAAGAAGAAAGGAGTAAAGTTTCTGGAAACCAATCCGGAACTGGAAGAAAATAAAAGTATTCAGCTTTTATGGCAGGATTACAATCCTGTCAATCATAAGAGAAGAAGAACTTATTCAATGGAAGTAAACGAGTAATTTTTTATTTCTGCAGTATACAATGTATAGCGTACATCCTGCACATGATAAGTGAGAAATATATTACACAATGATTCGTGACTAAAAGCCGATATCTGATGAAAAGCATGTCAATCCTCCCGATCTAACTTAAAAAATTCCGTTTTCACATCCGAAACCCATAAATACCTTATCTTTACTCCATGAAGCCACACCTTATCGTTTTCGCTATTTTAATTGCAGCATTTATTGCCTACAACTTCTTTTTTCAGTCGCCGGATGACAAAATGAACACGATCATTAACATTGTTTTTGCCAGTATTCTTTTTGGGTACATCTCATTTATGGCCTACGCTCTTCTTAAAAAGATGAAAAAGTAATACAAAAAACTTACTATTTATCGTGGTTATTTAAAATAAAAGTTTAATTTTAAACCGCTAATAACCACACAATGAACAAAATATTACTTTTTTTTGTTGGAGTACTCCTTATTTCTCCCCTGTCATATGCTCAGGAATTTTATGTAAGCGCGGTCGGTAATATTCCCCCCAATAGAATATTCAGATACAATATTTCAAATTCCTCTGAAATTACTGAAAATTTCTGCCCGCCAACGGTTATTGCGGGAGAATACTATACTGACATCGCTATTGACAGTCAGAATAACATGTATTACGTCACCGCTACAGGACTGCTATATAAAAAAAACGCCAGTGAAGTGAGTTGTGAATTTCTGGGTGATTTTACCACCGCTGCCGGTGACACAATCAACTCGCTTGTAGCAGACTCCGGAAATTATATTTACGCTATAGGCTCCACCTCCACTTTATACAAATACGATATAAGTAACGGTACTTTTATGACAATGGGTGATTTACCAGCCGGTGAAGCTCCCGCAGGAGATCTTTTCTTTTATGACCACAAACTTTTCTTAACAACCATTAGCGGAATCCTGGAAATCAACATGGTAAATCCATCCGTCAGCTGTCCGTTTATGAAATTGAATGTATCTAATCCGTATGCTGCTTTTTCTATTGATTACGGAACTTATTCCAAAGCATACATTTTAAGCAGCTTTTTCCTAAGTACAACCCTATACGAGGTGGATATGATCAACAAGCAGCTGGGAAACCCAATAAGAACCTACAGCCAGCTGATTTACGGTGCTGCAACTCTTTACAACCAGACTTCCGTAAATGCTCAATGCAATCTGAATTTAGGAGTTCGGGAAACACCACCCTCCGATCTCTATTTCAACGTTACCAATCCGGCAAAAAACAGGCTGATTATACAAACCAATATTGACCGTAATGAAATCTTTTCTATACAATTGTTTGACACTTCAGGCAGACTCATAAAAGACTTTCCGAATCAGGAAAGGGTTAGCGGCCTGGATATATCAGACATATCCAACGGCTTATATTTATTGATAGTCAATACAAAAAAAGGTGAAAAGTATACAAAAAAACTAATTATCGGAAGCTAATTTTTATTGATTCTAAATTACCGGTTTTACCCATTTTAAATCCACTTTTAAGCTGATAAATTTCATGCTTTCTTGTTTATTCGCTAAATTTGCAAATTGAGATAATAATGCAAAAATGAATTTACCTGAAAGTTATATTCCAATCCTTATCCAGGCTGGTGTAGCAGTAGGATTTGTAGCGGTTTCTTTGCTGGGTGCACATTTCTTGGGGCCACAGCAAAAAAAAGGAAACTCTGTAAAAAACCAAAGCTGGGAATGTGGAGTTCCTGTAGAGGGAAATGCAAGAACACCGTTTTCTATCAAGTACTTCTTGACTGCGGTATTGTTCGTACTATTCGATATTGAAATCGTATTTTTTTATCCATACGCGGTAAACTTCAGAGAATTCGGCATGGAAGGTTTCCTTGCTGTACTTACATTCGTTGCGATCTTCTTCGTAGCGTTTTTCTATGTTTGGAAACGTGGCGCGTTAGATTGGGATAAATAAAAGTAATTATGAATTTTGAATGGTGGATTTTGAACTAATAATCCAACATTGATAATTCAAAATCTAAAATCAAAGAAAATGTCAGATAAAAAACCAGTAATAAGAACAGATGCACCTGCTCCCGAAGGATATGAAGGAGAAGGTTTTTTCGCAACAAAACTGAGCAGTGTAATCGGGATGGCAAGAAAGTTTTCACTTTGGCCGTTACCATTTGCTACTTCTTGTTGCGGTATTGAGTTTATGGCTACCCTGAACCCTACTTATGATGCTTCAAGATTTGGAATGGAAAGAAACTCTTTCTCTCCAAGACAGGCAGATATGCTGATGGTTTGCGGAACGATATCAAAGAAACTAGGACCGGTCCTTAAGGAAGTGTATACTCAGATGGCTGAGCCAAAATGGGTAGTTGCAGTGGGAGCCTGTGCTTCAAGTGGTGGTATTTTTGATACCTATTCCGTCCTTCAGGGAATTGATAAAATTATTCCGGTAGACGTTTATGTTCCCGGATGTCCCCCAAGACCTGAACAGATTATAGAAGGAGTAATGCAGGTACAAGCTCTTGCAGAAAGCGAAAGCATCAGAAGAAGAGATATGCCTGAATATCAGAAATTACTAGATTCTTACAACATAAGCAACTAAACGGAAATGACAAACGAATTTGTATTAGAAGCCATCACAAGAGAATTTCCGGAATCTGTTATTTCAAGTTCAGAGCCGTATGAAATGTTGACTATTGAAGTAAAAAAAGAAGATATCAAGAAAATCATTCACTATCTTAAAGATTCATCATTGGAATTCAATTTCCTTACCGATATCTGCGGAATTCATTATCCTGAATTTCCGGACAAGGAAATAGGGGTTGTATACCACTTACATAATATGATGGCTAATTTCAGATTACGTCTGAAAATATTTATGTCCAGAGAAAATATAGAAGTGGATTCTCTTACGGATTTATATGCCGGAGCCAACTGGATGGAAAGAGAAACGTATGATTTCTACGGGATAAAATTTAAAGGACACCCGGATCTGAGACCTATTCTGAATATGGAAGATCTAGGATACCACCCGATGTTGAAGGAATATCGCCTTGAAGACGGTACAAGAACCGACAAGAACGATAGTATGTTCGGAAGATAAAAAATAATGCAATAAGCAATAAGCAATAAGCAGTAAGCTTAAAGCCTAGAGCCTATAGCCCAAAGCATTTAAATTATGAAAGATAACTCATTATCTAATATACTAAACCAGTACGAAAGCAAGGAACAGATTGACGGACAGTTATATACCCTCAATTTAGGACCTACTCACCCTGCTACTCACGGAATTTTCCAGAATATCTTAACGATGGACGGAGAGAGAATTCTTCATGCAGAGCAAACGGTAGGATATATCCACAGAGCATTTGAAAAAATTTCTGAAAGAAGAAATTACTCTCAGATCACTACCCTTACTGACCGTATGAATTACTGTTCTGCACCGATCAACAATCTGGGTTGGCACATGACAGTAGAAAAACTGATCGGCGTTAAAGTTCCAAAGCGTGTAGACTATATGCGTGTCATCCTAATGGAATTAGCCAGAATCGGTGACCACCTGATCTGTAACGGGGTAACCGGAATGGACTCGGGAGCGATTACAGGTCTTACCTATATGTTCATCGAAAGAGAACGTATCTATGATATGTATGAGCAGATCTGTGGAGCAAGGATGACCACCAATATGGGAAGAATCGGAGGATTTGAAAGAGATTTCACTCCTAAATTCCATGAGTTATTAAAAGACTTCTTAAAGACTTTCCCGCCAAGATTCAAAGAATTCTGTACACTACTGGAAAGAAACAGGATTTTCATGGACAGAACCATCGGTACAGGAGCTATTTCTGCAGAAAGAGCATTAAGCTACGGTTTCACAGGACCAAACTTACGTGCAGCTGGTGTAGATTACGATGTAAGAGTTGCACAACCTTATTCTTCATACGAGGATTTCGACTTCATTATTCCTGTAGGAACTTCAGGAGATACTTACGACCGCTTCATGGTTCGTCAACAGGAAATCTGGGAATCAATCAAAATTATCAAACAAGCATACGAAAACCTTCCTGAAGGGCCATTCCATGCGGATGTTCCTGATTTTTATCTTCCTGAGAAGGCAGATGTTTATCAGAAAATGGAAGCATTGATCTACCATTTCAAAATTGTAATGGGAGAAACCGAGGTTCCTAAAGGAGAAGTATATCACGCTGTAGAAGGTGGAAACGGAGAATTAGGTTTCTATCTTGTGAGTGACGGAGGAAGAAGCCCTTACAGACTTCACTTCAGAAGACCATGTTTCATCTACTATCAGGCTTATCCTGAAATGATTACAGGCTCTGTAATTTCAGATGCCATTGTAACGATGTGTAGTATGAATATTATTGCGGGAGAATTAGACGCATAACTGGAATTATAAATTTTGAATTATAAATTATAAATTGATTTTAGACCGTTATTCATTTAGAATTTAAAATCTAAAATCTAAAATTTCAAAAATGAGCGAAACAATAGCTTTTAAACCGGAAAGTTTAGCACAGGTACACAAAATTATCGCAAGATATCCTGAAGGAAGACAGAAATCTGCTCTTCTTCCTGTACTTCACTTGGCACAGAAAGAATTCGGAGGATGGTTAGATGTTCCTGTGATGGATTATGTTGCCGGACTATTAAGTATCCAACCAATTGAAGTATATGAAGTGGCTACTTTCTATACCATGTTCAACATGAAGCCGGTAGGTAAATATGTTTTGGAAGTTTGCAGAACAGGACCTTGTATGGTTTGTGGAAGCGAAAAAATCCTTGACCATATCAGAACGAAACTGAACATTAAGGATGGAGAAACTACTGAAGACGGTATGTTTACTCTAAAGCCCGCTGAATGTCTTGGAGCATGCGGATACGCACCAATGCTACAGCTTGGAAAGTTCTTTCACGAAAATTTAACGATAGAAAAAGTAGATGAAATCCTTGATCTTTGCAGACAGGGACAGGTTGCTTTGGACTAATAAAGATTTTGAATCCTGATTTTGAATTTTGGATTTAAACCTGGTTAATTTTTTAAATAATTATAAAAAGCTAGAAGCCAAAAGCCTATAGCGAAAAGCATAATAAACAATGAGTAAAAAACTTTTACTTAAAGACGCACATATAGAAGGTATTCGCTACTTTGAAACCTACCGTAAGCAGGGAGGTTATACAGCAGCTGAGAAAGCCTTAAAGATGACTCCTGACGAAATTCTTGAAGAAGTAAAAGTTTCAGGATTAAGAGGACGTGGAGGAGCCGGATTCCCGACAGGGATGAAATGGAGCTTTCTGGCAAAACCGGAAGGGGTTCCAAGACACCTTGTCGTAAATGCAGATGAATCTGAACCAGGAACATTTAAGGACAGATATCTGATGGAATTCCTACCTCACCTGTTGATTGAAGGAATGCTCATTTCATCTTACTGTTTAGGTTCAAATACTTCTTATATCTACATCCGTGGAGAATATTCATGGATTCCGGATATTCTGGAAGAAGCTATTGAAGAAGCCAAAGCAGCAGGATTTTTAGGTAAAAATATTTTAGGAACCGGTTTCGATCTTGAAATCTATGTACAGAGAGGAGGTGGAGCTTATATCTGCGGTGAAGAAACGGCATTGCTTGAATCCCTTGAAGGAAAAAGAGGTAACCCAAGATTAAAACCACCATTCCCGGCTGTAAAAGGTCTTTGGGAAAGACCAACAGTGGTAAACAATGTTGAGTCTATTGCGGCAATTGTTCCGATCATTGATATTACAGGTGCTGAGTATGCTAAAATCGGTGTAGGAAGATCTACAGGTACAAAATTGATTTCGGCTTGCGGAAACATCAACAAACCGGGAGTATACGAAATCGATATGACCATCACAGTAGAAGAATTCATCTATTCTGATGAATATTGTGGCGGTATTAAAGATGGTAAAAAACTAAAGGCTTGTATTCCTGGAGGAAGCTCTGTTCCGATTGTTCCGGCTAATTTATTGTTGAGAACCGTAAACGGAGAGCCGAGATATATGAATTATGAATCATTGGCAGATGGTGGTTTTGCTACCGGAACGATGATGGGTTCAGGAGGTTTCATCGTTTTAGATGAAGATCAGTGTATTGTAGATCACACCATGACTTTGGCGAGATTCTACAATCACGAAAGCTGTGGACAATGTACCCCTTGCCGTGAAGGTACAGGATGGATGTACAAGATTTTGAAAAAAATAGAGAAAGGAGAAGGAAAAATGGAAGATATCGATCTTCTTTGGGATATCCAGAGAAAAATCGAAGGAAACACGATTTGTCCGTTGGGTGATGCCGCAGCATGGCCGGTTGCAGCAGCAATCCGTCACTTCAGAGACGAATTTGAATGGCACATAAAAAACCCTGAGTTGTCTCAGACCCAGAACTATGGATTGGCACATTATGCTGATCCTATTCCGGCTGTTGAAAAAAATGCATAGATGAAAAAGTTATTGGTTGTCGGCTTAATGATGTCGAGTTTTGCTTTCGGACAAAGGAAAGAAAAAGATACTTTAATAGACAGAAGTATGGAAGCACTTACGGTGGTTCCTGAAAAGAAACCTGAGCCTTTAAGTAAGAAAGGACAAATGTTCGTTTTTTTTGGATGGAACAGGGCAATATTCAGTAATTCTGATATCCGTTTTACAGGAAACGGCTATGATTTTCAGCTGAATAATGTAACAGCTCAGGACAGACCTACCAAATTTGGTATTGTTTATATCAATCCGGGATGGTTTACCGTTGTACAGTATAACTTCAGAGCAGGGTATTTCATCAAGGATAATTTAGCTCTTGTATTAGGTATTGACCATATGAAATATGTAATGGATCAAAACCAGACCGTCAATTTCAAAGGACATATCTCAGATCCTGAATATGCGGCAATGGTACAAAACGGACAGGTAAACCTGGCAGATGAGAAGTTCCTTACTTTTGAACATACAGACGGACTTAATTATGAAAACTTAGGTCTTGAAAAATACCAGAGTCTTATCAACAAAAAAAATGTTGATTTAGTCTGGTCTTACGGAGCAGGTCTTGGTTTTATGTTTCCGAAAAGTAATGTAAAACTTTTTGGAAATGAAAGAAGCGACCGTTTTCACGTAGCAGGTCTTGGTACTGACGTAAGAGCCAGTCTTAACCTTGTTCTATGGGATCACGTAATGGTAAGATTAGAAGGAAAAGCCGGTTATATCAATATGTGGGACATCAAAACCACATTGAATAATAAGCCTGACAAAGCCCAGCAGGATTTCGTTTTCGGACAGATTCTTGCAGGAATCGGATATACATTTAATACGAAAAAATATAAATAACAAAGCCTATTGCTTAACGCATAAAGCTTAAAGCATATCATATGAGCGAAGAAGTTAAAAAATTCAAAATAACTATAGACGGACAGACTACTGAAGTTTTGCCTGGTACTTCTATTCTGGAAGCGGCAAGACAAATCGGCGGTAAATCTGTACCTCCTGCTATGTGCTACTATAGCAAACTAGAGACCAGTGGAGGAAGATGCAGAACTTGTCTGGTGGAAGTTTCTAAGGGATCTGAAGCAGATCCGCGTCCTATGCCAAAACTGGTAGCAAGTTGCAGAACAAATGTAATGGACGGGATGGAAGTAAAAAATCTTACTTCTGAGAAAGCTCAGGAAGGAAGAAAAGCCGTTACTGAATTCTTATTGGTAAACCACCCGCTGGACTGCCCGATCTGTGACCAGGCAGGAGAATGCCACCTTCAGGACTTAGGATATGAGCATGGTGTAGAGAATACAAGAACAGAATTCGAAAGAAATACTTACGAAGCTGATGATCTTGGTCCGAACATCAAACTGAACATGAACCGTTGTATTCTTTGTGCAAGATGCGTATTAACCGCGAATCAGCTTACAGAGACAAGAGAACACGGAATTCTTTTCAGAGGAGATCACGCTGAAATTTCTACCTATTTAAATAAAGCTTTAGATAATGACTTCATCGGAAACGTAATTGACGTTTGCCCTGTAGGAGCATTAACAGACAGAACGGCTCGTTTTGCAAGCAGAGTATGGTTTACAAAACCAATGAATGCTTCTTGTCAATGTGATAAATGTTCCGGAAAAGCTGTAGTATGGATGAAAGGTGACGAAATTGTAAGGGTAACTGCAAGAAAAGACCAATGGGGTGAAGTTGAAGAGTTCATCTGCGATACATGTCGTTTCGAAAGAAAAGCATTATCAGACTGGAATATCGAAGGGCCTAGACATATCGACAGACATTCTGTAATTTCATTGAACCACTACGAAAAGCCAAAAGATGAGCTAAGAGTTTTAGACAATCCGATGGCTAAGGAAATCAGTGAAAAAGACGAAAAATAATTTTAATAAAGACAATTAGATTTCAGACACAGGACATCAGACTTAATCTCATATCTAGTATCTGACATCTCACATCTAAAAATCTTTAAAACAAAAATGGATTTACTTACATTTAAACTTATACTTGTACTAGCACTTTTCCTGCTATCATTAACGATTGCAGCCTACTCTACCTGGGCAGAAAGAAAAGTTGCCTCTATCATGCAGGATAGAATTGGTCCTAACAGAGCCGGACCTTTCGGATTACTGCAGCCTCTTGCTGACGGTGGAAAATTCTTCTTCAAAGAAGACTTTACGCCTGCCAATGCTGAAAAATTTCTTTTCGTATTGGGACCGGCATTAGTAATGTTTATTTCATTAATCACAGGAGCAGTTATTCCTTGGGGTAAAAGTTTAAATATTGCAGGTACTTCTTTTGATCTTCAGGTAGCTAATATTGATGTTGGGGTACTTTTCATCATCGGAATGGCTTCAATCGGGGTATACGGAATCATGATCGGAGGTTGGGCTTCCAATAATAAATATTCATTACTAGGTGCTATCCGAGCTTCTTCTCAGATGATTTCTTATGAATTGGCAATGGGATTGGCACTTCTTTCTATCATTATGATGTCAGGAAGTTTAGATTTAAAAGTAATCACTGAGAATCAGACTCATGGAAAACTATGGGGAATCATTCCTTGGGTTTCCGGGATGAACTGGAATATTTTCTATCAGCCTATTGCCTTCCTTGTTTTCTTTGTAGCTGCTTTAGCAGAAACCAACAGACACCCGTTCGATTTGCCTGAGTGTGAATCTGAATTGGTAACGGGATACTCTACAGAATACTCTTCCATGAAATTAGGATTATATATGTTCGGGGAATACGTGAACATGTTTATCTCTAATGCTTTCATGGTGGTTCTTTTCTTCGGAGGGTATAACTATCCTGGTATTGAATGGGTGACTCAGAACTGGGGTGAGAATACTGCCGGTATTTTAAGTATCGTAGCATTCTTAACGAAAACAGTAATCGGAATTCTGATCTTCATGTGGATCAGATGGACGCTTCCTAGATTCAGATATGATCAGTTAATGCACTTAGGATGGAAAACATTAATCCCAATGGCATTGGTAAACCTATTGATTACAGGAGCTGTAATTTTAGCATTTGCAAACTAAGAAAATTTGAAAATGAGCTGATTTGAAAATTTGATAATGAAATCAAAGTTTTATCTTTAGCCTATCATATTCAATCATCAATATTAAATAATTAAGATAGCAGACAAGATTAGTCTAAAATCTGGTGTCTAACATCTAATATCTATAATTAAATGAAACTTACAAACAGATCAAAAGTTGTTTCCAACAAAGAAATGACCCTTGCTGAAAAAATCTACTTACCTGCTATTTTTACAGGGATGGGGATTACATTTAAGCATGCTGTAAGAACCGTGATAAAGGGTGCTCCCGCAGTATATTCGTATCCGGAAGTACAGAAGCCAAGAACGACTATCTGGAGAGGCCAGCACGTTTTGAAAAGAGACGAAGAAGGCAGAGAAAGATGTACCGCTTGTGGTCTTTGTGCGGTAGCCTGTCCTGCAGAAGCCATTACAATGACGGCTGCTGAAAGAACAAAAGAGGAAAAAGGCCTTTACAGAGAAGAGAAATATGCTTCAGTATATGAAATCAATATGCTAAGATGTATTTTCTGCGGAATGTGTGAAGAAGCCTGTCCTAAATCTGCCATCTATCTTACAGACAGACTGGTAGATGTAGAAACCAACAGAGGTTCTTTTATCTATGGAAAAGATAAATTAGTTGAAAAAATAAATGAAAGGATTGACATCACGACAAGACAATCCGAGAAACAAAAAAATGCGGTAAAATAATGGATCAGTTTTTATTTTTCTTGGTGGCATTTTTAGCAGTGGCAAGTGCAGTTTACTTTGTATTTGCAAGAAATCCTCTATATGCTATTTTGTCATTAATTGTTACGATGTTTTCAATTGCCGGAATGTACATTCTTTTAAATGCTCAGTTCCTTGCAATTATCCAGATTATAGTTTATGCAGGTGCCATTATGGTACTTTTCCTTTACATCCTAATGATGCTTAATCTTAATAAAGGAGACGAAAGTAAGAAGAACAATACTTTAAAATTTGTTGGGGTTTTTACAGCAGGTCTTCTTTTAGTAGGAGTACTGGGAGTATTCAGAGGAGTAAAAGACAAGCACATTGTTGTTGATCATGTAGACAGAGGAATTGGTCTTACAAAAAATCTGGGTAAACTTTTGTTTAATGAATATGTTTTACCGTTTGAGCTTGCTTCCATCCTAATTCTGGCAGGTATTGTAGGCGCGGTATTAATCGGTAAAAAAGATTTATAAAATTATGGGAGAAGTAAATACATTTATACAAAGCATTCCTTTGGATTACTTCATCATCCTTTGTTCAGTATTGTTCTGCTTAGGAGTGATGGGCGTATTGCTTAGAAAAAATGCTATTGTGATTCTGGGCTGTGTAGAGCTTATGCTGAATTCTGTAAACCTTTTATTGGCAGCTTTTTCAGCGTATAAAGGCAACGGCGACGGACAACTTTTAGTTTTCTTCATTATGGTGGTTGCTGCTGCGGAAGTAGCGGTAGGTCTGGCAATTATTGCCATGCTGTATAGAAATACCCGTTCTGTAGATGTTAGTATATTTAATAAATTAAGAGGATAAGAATGGAGAATCTAGTATATGCAATAGTACTTTTACCACTTTTAGGGTTTCTTATTAACGGTTTGTTCGGAAAAAATCTTCCAAAAATACTGGTTGGATCTTTGGCAACAGCTATGGTTTTCGGATCATTCTGTATTGCGGTAAGTATTTTCATGAATTTCAATTCTGAAAGCCAGCCTGTAATCGTAAAAGCTTTTGAATGGTTTAGAGTCAATGGTGTTCAAATTAATTTTGGATTCCAGATTGATCAGCTTTCTTTAATGATGGTAATGATCATCACGGGTATCGGTTCACTGATCCACTTATACTCTATCGGATATATGAGTCATGACAAAGGATTCTATAAGTTCTTTACTTACCTGAATCTTTTCATCTTCTCTATGTTACTTTTAGTGATGGGAAGCAACTACCTGATCTTATTCATCGGATGGGAAGGGGTAGGTCTTTGTTCTTATCTGTTGATCGGATTCTGGTATACCAATGAAGAATATGGTAAAGCGGCAAGAAAAGCTTTCATCATGAACAGAATCGGTGACCTTGCGTTATTGATTGGTATCTTTATGATTGCTTCTCAAACGAACGCTGTAGATTATCTTTCTGTAGCTGAAAATGCTTCAAAATTTGAATTAGACGGAACCGTGATTATCTTTATCACAGCGAGTTTATTCATCGGTGCTACCGGTAAATCTGCTCAGGTTCCTTTATATACCTGGTTACCGGATGCGATGGCAGGACCAACTCCTGTATCAGCGTTGATCCACGCAGCAACGATGGTAACGGCAGGGATCTATTTGATAGTAAGATCAAATTTCTTATTTACTTTAGCACCTACTGTACAGGGAGTTATTTTATTCATCGGATTCCTGACGGCAGCTTTAGCAGGATTCTATGCACTTCGTCAGAATGACATCAAAAAAGTATTAGCCTACTCTACCGTTTCACAGCTTGGATTTATGTTCATTGCTTTAGGTCTTGGAGCGTATACTACAGCGATGTTCCACGTAATGACGCATGCATTCTTTAAAGCATTACTATTCTTAGGTGCCGGTTCTGTGATCCACGCGATGAGTAACGAACAGGATATGCGTTTTATGGGAGGTCTTAAAAAATATATTCCTCTTACTCACGCTACATTTCTGATCGGAACATTAGCGATCTCAGGTTTTCCTTTATTATCAGGGATGATCTCCAAAGACGAAATTTTAGTAGCAGCTTTCGCTAAAAACCCTATTTACTGGGTCATTTTATTTGTTTTAGCGGCAATCACTGCAACCTATATGTTCAGACTTTACTATCTGACATTCCACGGAGAATTCAGAGGTACGGAAGAACAAAAACACCACTTACATGAAAGCCCGTCTAATATGACATTACCATTGATCGTATTGGCTATTCTTTCAGTAATCGGAGGTTTAATAAATCTTCCGCATTTTATCGGACACGGCCATTATGCCAAACTGATGGAATGGTTGAAGCCTGTTCTTACGGAACAAAGCTACAGTCAGATGGAAGCTACTCTTTCAGGAGTAGATTTCAATACTGAAATGATCTTATTAGCAGCGACAGTTCTTATGTTCTTCTCTGTATGGTTTATCGTTAGAAATACCTATGTGAAAAAGAAAAAAATGGCTATTGCAGAAGAAAGCTATACCGGATGGGAAAAGCTTTCTGCTAAAAAATTATATGTTGACGAACTTTACAACGCATTGATTGTAAAAACTGTTGAAGGATTAGGACGCGGTGGAAAAATGTTTGATAAGGGTATCTTAGATCGTTTTGTAAACTTTGTAGGGGATGGAGCTGAAGACAGCGGAAAAGCTATGAAGCGAGTTCAAAACGGAAATGTAGAGACGTATATTCTTATCATGTCTTTAGCTGTGGGAATTATATTAATTGTTAACTTTTTATTACAATAATAATGTCTTGTTTATTATTAACATTATTACTATTACCTCTAGTAGGTTCGGGATTAGTTTTTGCCTGGAAGAATAATTCCAGCAAATATTTGGCACTGGGAATTGCATTGGTACAAATGCTCCTTACATTTTATATACTTTCGGATTTCGATTTTACGCCGACTGTAGACAGTGTATTGCAGCACGAGATCAATTACCCCTGGTCACAATTTATGAAGAGCTCTCTTCACTTCGGTATCGATGGGATGAGCATGCTTCTTTTATTGCTGACAAACATTTTGGCGCCGATCATTATTTTATCTTCTTTCAACGAAAGTGTAAATTACAGAAATACCTTCTATGGTCTGATTCTGTTGATGCAATTCGGTCTTGTAGGAGTATTTACTTCTTTAGACGGATTATTATTCTACATTTTCTGGGAAGTAACATTGATTCCAATTTGGTTTATTGCCGGACTTTGGGGACAGGAGAATAAAAGGTTTGAATTCACTACGAAATTCTTCGTGTATACATTCGTAGGATCTTTATTTATGTTAGCCGGGCTGATCTATGTGTACAACCACTCTGCATCATTCGCATTAACAGATCTTTACAATGCACAACTGAACGAAACACAACAGACTGTGGTATTCTGGTTTATCTTCTTTGCTTTTGCAGTGAAATTACCGGTATTCCCTTTCCATACATGGCAACCTGATACCTATACCTACTCTCCTACTCAGGGATCGATGTTATTATCGGGAATTATGCTTAAAATGGCAGTGTATGGTGTAATGCGTTATTTACTTCCGATTACCCCGCTTCCGATTGCAGGAATTTCAGGGCAGATTGTCATCATTCTCGCGATCGTTGGAATTGTTCACGGAGCATTGATCGCGATCATCCAGACTGATATGAAGAGAATTATTGCTTATTCATCATTCTCTCACGTAGGATTGATGGTAGCAGGTATCTTCGCTTCAGCGGTAGTTACTTTAAAAGGAACTTTCAATGTTGAAGGGGCAGAAGGAGCATTGGTACAGACTTTCGCTCACGGTATCAACGTAGTGGGACTATTCTACTGCTGTGACATTTTATACAAAAGATTTAAATCAAGAGACATCAGACAAATGGGTGGTTTAGCTAAAGTAGCGCCTAAATTTGCTGTTTTATTCCTGATCATTATATTAGGTTCAATGGGAGTTCCATTGACGAATGGATTCATCGGAGAATTTATCCTGTTAAAATCAGTGTATGATTTCAACGGAACTGCAGCAATTATTGCTGGTCTTACAGTAATTCTTTGTGCAGTATACTTATTGAGATTTTACGGAAAAGCAATGTTTGGAGAAGGAGATGCAGCCGTTTTAAGTACAGCAAAAGATTTATCAGGAGTAGAATTTTCTGTACTGGCAAGTTTAGCGGTTTTTGTGATTATACTAGGTATTTTCCCACAACCGGTAATTGAAATGGTGAGTAGTTCAGTGAAGTTTATCTACACGGCGATGGCCAACTAAAAATTAAAAGATTTAAAAATTAAAAAATTAAGAGATTAGAGAAGAGTAAAAGACAAGAAACAGGGAAACAGGCAGGAGATTTTAAATCTGAAACTTTACCCTGAAAGACTGAACTTTAAACTTCAAATCTCGCATCTCAAATCTATATTATGAGTGTTTTAATTATTGTTTTCCTAACGGCAGTTGTTGCGTTATTTTCAGGAGTTTTTGAACAAGGAAAATTCGCAAGATACATTGGGATTTTGGGTTTAATCATTGCATTGTATGTAAGCTTCATGCCTGAATGTTCATTCTTTGATCATTACAAGCATATGTATGAATACAGTGCTAATACTGCATTATTCACTAAAATATCAATTGTAACCACCTTATTGTTATTCTTCCTGGGAGGTTTTGCTTTCAGCAATCACAGAAGCCACCAGTCGGAATTATATGCTTTGATGCTATTTGCATTATGTGGCGGGATTGTTCTTTTCGGATACCAGAACTTAGTCACTATGTTCCTAGGTGTTGAAATTCTTTCTATCCCGTTATATGTAATGGCCGGAGCCAACAAAACAGATCTAAGATCAAACGAAGCTTCAATTAAGTATTTTTTAATGGGTGCTTTTGCGACAGGTTTTTTACTTTTCGGAATTGCGTTCATCTACGGAAGTGCAGGAAGTTTTGATCTCTATAAAATTCATGACTTTGGGGTAGCCAACGCTACGAATGTAATGTTTATCCTAGGGGTATTATTAATCCTTTGTGCATTGGCATTTAAAGTAGCATTAGCTCCTTTCCACATGTGGAGCCCTGATGTATATACGGGTTCTCCTTCATTGATCACTGCTTTTATGGCCAGTGTTGTTAAGATTTCAGGTTTCTTTGCCTTATTCAGACTAATGACCATCGGTTTCGCAGGAGTAACTCACGAATGGATCAATGTTTTAGGAGTCTTCTTAATCATCACTTTATTACTGGCAAACGTTATGGGTCTTGCCCAGACCAATGCTAAAAGAATGCTGGCTTACTCTTCAGTCTCTCACGCAGGATACATCGGATTGGTATTCTTCGGAATGACCAGTCTTTCTACTTATAACCTAGCGTTCTATTTATTCGCTTATTCTTTATCTACAGTAGGTGTTTTCATGTGTCTGATCTGGGTAGAGAAATTAAAGAGAGAAACCTCTTACGGAGCGTTCAAAGGATTAGCAAAAACAGAACCTTTATTAGCTACAGCAGCTGCGATCTCTATGCTTTCAATGGCCGGAGTTCCTCTAACTGCCGGGTTCATGGGAAAATTTGCCCTATTCTCTCAGGCTATGAATGGTGCCGCTTTCTTAGTATTGGTAGCCGTATTAGGTTCAGCATTATCCATTGCTTATTATTTAAGACTGATTGTAGCGATGTTCTTCTTTAAAGAATCAACATTCAAGTCTTCAGAAAAAGTAACACTTACTTACAACATTATTGCGGTAGTAGTTATTGCAACAATTATTATCCTTGGAATCTTCCCGGATCTGTTTGCAAGAGTGTTCGGATTATAAAAAAAGTTATCCACATACTATCAAAAACCTTCCAGTTGATCTGGAAGGTTTTTTTATAAAATTATAGTCTACTGATGGTTTCCTAAAAGGAAAACTCAGGCAAATAATAATATCATGTTTTATTTTTTTAATTAGAAAAATAAAATAAATTTCCCGATAAGTACGGTCTATCCTAAAAGAATAAGAGCTGGAAATGATGTTTTTTTCATAACTTTACTTTAAATTTCAGCTTTGGCTAATCTCTACAAAAAAGACTCCCCCTTTCAGGTTTACATATCATTCAAAAAATACTTGGATGTGCTGGAGCATATCCGCTACAATGACCGTCTGGAATACAGAGTCAACTATGCGGAATCCCTGATTGAGAGTACCAGAAATTTTAAAGAGCTCAAGGAGGGGTTTCAGGATATAAGCCTGCTGGAAAAACACGAAGACCTCATCAAATTACTGCTTGCTGACCTTTTTCCTACCGGTCTTACCCATAATGAAATCAAAGCAGCAAGTATCCCACTTTCCAATATTACATTTAATTATACGGAAAGATTTAAAGCGATCCTTAAAGACGCAGGAAAGGATTTTGAAATAGAACTCAGAAATATTACAGATAACGAATTCTATGTATTCTGTTGTTGCCTGATCCTTCAGAGTTACTTCAAAAAAGATATTAAAAGTACCATCCCGCTTTATTATGATATCCCGAATCAACAGGGAATCATGAAACATTATAAAATAACGGTCAACTCAGATTTCACAGAAATTTATCCTACAGAACAAGCTAAGATTCCATCTGATGAGATTATGGATATGCTGCTGGAAAACCTCGACGATTTTAAATTATGGAAAAAGTATTTTCCCTCCCAGTCATGGGTATTAAAGGGATTTACCATTATTTCTCTTGTAGACTGTACTTCTGAAGTGGCATTATCAGACTTAAAATCAAGTATGATAGAGATTGATCCCGAGCATTTCAATCCGAATGAGAACCTGACTGAAATTTTCAAGTCTTATTTTGATGTTCCGGAATTAAGCTTTGGATTAATGACTTTCAATAAAAAAGAACAGAAACTGGATAAACTCCCCATATATGAAAGCCTTCTGACCAATCATATTCTGGATTTCTGGATCAATACCTTTGATGATGAAACCCGTAAAAATACATTCAGTAATTTAAGTCATAATTCGAAATCAATCGTTGTTTCTGATGTGAACAATCTTGATGAGAACATAAGACAGCTTCCTTCCTTCAGTATTCTGAAAGACAACAATGTCAATAGCTTCATGGTCATTCCTATTATGAAAGACAATGAACTCTTGGCCATCATGGAGTTTACCTCCCCTATCGCGGCTAGTTTTAACGGGTTAAAACTCAGAAAAATGGAATTTTTCACCGATATGATTCTGTTCTCACTGAGCAGATTCTACTTCGAGAAAAACTATCAGATCGAAGCCATTATCCAGCGTGAATATACCACCATTCACGACAGCGTTGTATGGAAGTTCAGAAATGAGGCAGAAAAATATTTCACAGCATCACTTGGGAAGAAAATATATACTTTAAAGGAAATATCATTTAAAAATCTCACTCCGTTATTTGGAGTATCAGACATCCGTTCCTCATCGGAAAAACGTTTCAGATTAATGCTTGAAGATCTTAATCAGCAGATTGAGTGGCTCAATCAAATTTTGATATTAACGAATTCTGATTCGGAAAAATTCATGCTGGCTCTGGATGTTTTTGAAAACGAACTGAATAACGAAATCAAAGCAGATACAGAACAACGCTTTCAGCGATTACTGAGAGAAGAGATTCATCCTTTTTTGCAGGGGAAATTGGAAATGAGAGCTCCCAGAGAGGTAAAATCAAAAATAAAAGATTACTTCCTGCAAGTAAGGGCACAAACTGATTTGTTTTATAACCACCGGAAAAATCTGGATGATTCTATTACTCTTGTCAACCGGAAACTGGCAGATATACTGGATGAAAGCCAGGTGAAAGCTCAACAGATTTTCCCGCATTATTTTGAACGATTCAAGTCTGACGGTATAGAGCACAACCTGTATATTGGGACCACCATCGCACCTGATCTTCATTATACGACAAAGGTTGTTCACAAATTAAGATACTGGCAGTTAAAAACCATCTGTAAAATAGAACAGGAATTCCAGTCCTTTAAGAAAGACCTTCCTATTCCTCTGGATATCGCTTCACTTATTTTTGTGTATAATGAAAAAATAGACATCCGTTTCAGAATGGATGAAAAGCGTTTTGATGTAGACGGTGCCTATAATTCTTACTATGAAATTATAAAAAAACGTCTGGATAAAGCCCACGTCAAAGATTCTTCGGAAAGAATCACAGCACCCGGAAAAATTACCATTGTCTATTTTGGTATGGAAAACCAAAAGGAATATCTGGACTATGTAACAAAGCTACAGAAGAAAGAAATTCTACAGCATGATATAGAATTTCTTAAGGTTGAAGACCTTCAGGGAATTACAGGGCTCCTTGCGTTAAGAGTTTCCCTGGTATCGTCTCTCCACTGATTTATTTGAGAATATTGTTTTTATTCTGTACAGGTATGCAATTTCGGTTATACCCGGAAGGTATATTCTGAGGTTGCACATGAGGATAGAATATGTTGGGCAAAAATGTTTTCTCAAAGCTACAATCGCTTTTTAATAAAACATCTTTAAAATCAGGTTTCTTATAAAAACGATTCCCGACCTGAATTGATGTTCCCCAATTCAATGATGAGAATACCGATTCCGGATAAAAAACATTATTATTAAACCTCGCCTTTTCGGTAATCTCTTTATCAGAAAGAATGTTTATAGTTGATACAGTATAGAAAATATTATTTTTAAACTCTACTCCGCTGCCTTCCCATAAAAGCTTATCTGCAGGGTTCTTAATAAAGAATATATTATCATGTACATATCTTGAAGTGTTCACACTATTCTGAATCAGAAAAAGTTTCCTGGCTTTTAAAACCCCTACATCATTAACACTTACATTATATCGTACACTAATATTTTTAGCATCTTTCATGAATAAGAAAAAGCCACCGTTGTTATCATGAGAATAATTATACTCAAAAATATCTCCATCAGTTGTACTCTGCTCATCATACCCGTCTGCATCAAATGCCATCCCATCGTTCTTACCGCCGCCTTTCAATCCGCAGACTTCATTATATGCGACAAGCGTATTAATACTCCCGATCGTCCATATACCGGCATAGTTTTGCAGTCCGGTATTCATACATACATTATCAACTTTGTTGTAAATAATTTTACATCCTCCGGTCACTCCTGACATAACAATGCCGTCCCCATAAATATTTTCAATTCTGTTATGATCGAATATGATATCTTTCGAACGCGCCTGCATCTCTCGCGAGCCGGAAGTTCGTAAGCCTTCAACAGCACAGTTTGCTATATGACAGTTTTGAACTAAAGCACCGTATATTTTTCCATCAAGAATAATTCCTCCGGAGCTTTTATTATAGTTAGTTTGCCCGTCAGTTGCTGAATTAACATCATGTACATAACAATTTTTAATTGTAATACCACGAACACCATCCTCAGAAATTGTTCCACCAGACACACGAATTCCGGTTAGAGCATAATCAGTTCCTGCAGGAGCTGTATTTGTAATTTCCAGATTACGAATTTCCCAGTAAGATACCTTATTGAGGTGAAGAGTACTTGAATTATTAGTTTTTCCTCCACCATTAATCACTGGCAGAACCTCTCCTCCGTATTTATCAATTGTAATTGGGGAAGCATCGGCACCTGAACCTTTGGGAACAAGCATCTCATTCCATATTCCGCCACTTTTAAAAAGGATTTTGTCGCCAGGAGAAAAGCTGAGTGAATTTATTTTGGCAATGGTCTTCCAGGGAGTACCCGCTCTTGTTCCCGAATTACTGTCATTCCCATCAGGAGACACATAATAAGTAACAGCAACAGCCCTTTCTTTTTTCAAGGCTGCAGTAAGATTTCCATATGAAAAAAAACATGTGATCAATACGATGAAAGAACAGATTCCGGCTTTCATATGTTTTTTCTTTAAACTTTTTTATCACTTACAGGCTTAGAAAAGCCACTCCAAAAGATAATACAGAAATAATAATTCCTGCCATAAAGATCTTATAAGTAATGGATAAAAGCTTATACTTCCTGTCCAGTACCTTTCCCAAATAATATAAATCCTTCACCATAGAATCGTAAATATAATCTCTGTCCTTAATCAGGTCGCGCATCGCATTGTGGTAATCATCAAATAACATCTGCTGGAAATTTCCAAAGAACAGCAGATTTACTTTTCTGTTTGCGATATCCTGAGCCGTGAATGTTGTTTTCGTTACATTGGGTTTAGTAGAAAGAATAGCAAATATAATGGTCAGTACACTGGATAGCAGCAATATAAAACTCGGAAGAATAAGATGCGAGTTTTTAGGTGCATCCAGCTTCGGAACCAGTACCGAAAGGCAGACTGAAATAATAATGGCATTAACGGACAGCAGAATATTGGCTTTACTGTCTGCAATATCACTCAGTCTGGTATGATTATTTAAAGTAACTCTGAATAGCGTATCTACGCTTCTGTCTGATTTTTCTTTATCTTTTTTCCCTTCAGAATTATCTTTCTTGTCTTCTTTTTTACCCTCTTTCTTTTCCTCTTCTTTTTCCAACTTCTTTTCGATCTTTTTAATATTCTTCTTTTTTAAAGGCTCCCAGTTTTCTTTAGCATAATCCGTATAATAGGTATGCCTATTTTTCAGCATATCCAGATTTCCGGTATTCCATTCATTATTGGAGAAACATCTTACATTCGTCAGTTCCCATTCCTTTCTCAAAGCATCAGAAATATCATTATAATCATGTCCCGCAAAATGGCTGAAATCGGCATCTTTTACAATTTTCTCCAGTAAATTCTGAGGCTCATAATTGATTTTAGTGGCCATAATCAGCCTGGCTACATCTGCAATATAATTATCAGGATAATTTTCTTTGGTCAGAAAATCTCTCATAATTTCCACGCCCCTCTCTTCGTGGTTCTGTGCACATTCTATATAACCGGTATCATGAAACCATAGCGCCACAAGCACCTTCTCCTGCTCCTCTTCAGAAACAGGGGTGTTTTTCATGATTTCTTCCGCCTTGTTAACCGTATAAGCGGTATGAATAAAATTATGATAAAAATATACTGAAGATAGCTTATCTTTGAATAAGATTTCAACATAATTTTTCGCTTTGTGTAGAATGCTCATTCCTGAATTTTTGTTAATGTAAATTTATGAATTTATCCTTTAAAACTCATCTAAAAAATACTTCTATTGTTCTGAGAACAGTATTGTCCGCCGGAGTCCTGTATTCCTGCGCAACATATAACGTACAAAAGGGCAAAAACGTATTTGAAATAAAAGATTCCGAAATAAAATCCGAAAATGATTTTAAATTCTTCCTCATCGGAGACGCCGGAAATGCAGATGAACCTCAGGCACAAAAAACATTAAATTTACTGAAAGGTAAACTGGATTCCGCTGATAGCAATTCCATGCTGATTTTTTTGGGAGACAATATTTATCCCAACGGAATGCCTAGAAAAAAGGACAAAGGCTATGCTCTGGCTGAACAAAAGCTCAAAAACCAGCTTGATATTACCAAAAATTTTAAAGGAAAAACATTAGTCATTCCGGGAAACCATGACTGGTACAACGGATTAGACGGACTACAGGCCCAGGAAACATTTGTCAAGAAATACTTCGATGATAAAAAGTCTTTTCTTCCCAAAAACGGATGTCCTATAGATGATATCAACATTTCTAAAGATATTAAATTAATTGTTGTTGATACCGAATGGGCTATTACCAACTGGGACCAGCACCCGGGAATCAATAAAAATTGTGATATCAAAACCCGTGAAGATTTTTTCGATGAGTTTAAAGATCTTATTATTAAAAATCAGGGAAAAAGAATAATTGTAGCGTTGCATCATCCCGTGATCAGCAGCTCAACCCATGCAGGTTTTACCTCCGCAAAGTCTCATCTTTTTCCACTTGGAAGTAAAGTTCCGGTTCCGGTTATTGCCAGCTTTATTAATGTATTGAGGAGTTCCTCAGGAGTAAGCCCCGCAGATATCAACAACCAGCATTATGCAGATCTTGCCAACCGGTTGAAAAGTATTGTTCAGGATAAAGAAAATATTGTTTTTGTCTCAGGACACGATCATAATTTACAATATCACGAAGACAGAAATATAAGACAGATCATCAGCGGAGCAGGCTCTAAAACCAACCCGTCTACCATTGCTGAAAAAACAGACTTCTCTTATGGAAATAATGGTTTTGCCGTCTTAAACGTAAGAAAAGATCAAAGCACAGATGTTGAGTTTTTTTCAACAAAAGATGCCCGTCTGCAAAAGCTCACTCATATATCTGTCATTTCCAAACCTGATGTATTTGTGAATAATTTTCCTAATATACTACCACCAACTGTTACTTCTACCATTTATCCGGTTCAGCTTACTCAAAAAGGAAAGTTTTACCGATGGCTTTGGGGGGATCATTACAGAAGATACTACGGAATTCCTGTTGAAGCTCCCACCGCCAACCTTTCAGAACTGAATGGAGGATACATTCCTTTCAGAGAAGGAGGCGGAAATCAATCCAACAGTTTAAGGCTAAAAGCAAAAGACGGACAGGAATTCGTGATGAGAGGAGTGAAAAAAAGTGCCATCCGCTTCCTTAACAATATGGCTTTTACAAAAAGTACTTTTGGGGAAGAACTCAACGACACATTTCCTGAAAAGTTTTTGTTAGACTTTTATACAACGAATCATCCTTTTACTCCGTTTACCATTGGAAATATGTCGGATAAACTGAATATTTTCCATAGTAATCCAAAATTATATTACATTCCTAAGCAGCAGGCTTTAGGAAAATACAACGAAAACTATGGGGATGAAATGTATATGATCGAAGAACGTTTTTCTTCCGATCCCAAAACATTAGCTTCTCTTGATAATGCCAGGGATATTCTGTCTACCGATGATGTTCTGAAAAACATTTTTAAAAGTCCCAAATATTCTGTTGACAGAGAGTCTTATATCAGAGCAAGGATTTTTGATATGCTCATCGGAGACTGGGACAGACATTCCGATCAGTGGAAATGGGCGGAATATGAAGACGGAGATAAGGTTATTTACAAACCTATTCCAAAAGACAGAGATCAGGCTTTCAGTAAATACGACGGAGCTGCCTTCAAAATTATTATGAATGTACCGGCCATCCGCCATATGAAAACATTTACGGAAGATATCAGCAGTGTTAAATGGTTAAATATGGAGCCCTATCCAATGGATCTGGTATTTTTAAAGAGTTCAACTCAGGAAGAATGGCGGGAACAGGCGAAATACATTCAGGAACACCTTACCGATACCGATATTGATGATGCTTTCCACAACCTGCCAAAAGAAGTGCAGGATGAAACCATTGCCGATATCCAGAAAAAATTAAAAATACGGAAGACAAAGTTACAAACGTACGCTACAGAGTATTATGATGTATTACAGAAAAAAGTTCCGCTTGTTGGAACTGTAAATCCTGATAAGTTTGTGATTACAAAACAAGGCCATTCTGTACAGGTACAGCAATATAAATTAGGAAAAAATAAAGATAAAAACGAGTTGGTTTTTGAAAAGACATATGACGATTCAAAAACCAAAGAACTCTGGATCTACGGATTAGAGGATGATGATGTGTATGAAGTAACGGGTAGCGGGAATCCAAAAATGAATATCAGATTGATAGGTGGATACAATCATGACACCTACAATGTTACAGACGGAAGAAAGGTGAAAATCTATGATTTCAGATCTCAAAAGAACACGTATAATTCCCATAACGCTACAAAGAATATCAGTGATGATTATGATATCAATACCTATAATTATAAACATCCCAAATACAATTCATTTGCCGGCTATCCCAATGCTGATTACAACCCGGATGACGGAGTAATCATTGGTGTTCTGGCTAATTATACAGTCAATAATTTCATCCGCGATCCCTTTACCCAAAAGCATAGTTTAAAAGCGAATTTCTACACTGCTACAGCAGGATTCAGCCTTGCTTATAAAGGAATATTCAAAAAAGCTATTTCAGGCTGGGATTTTAATCTGGATGCGGCTTATACGACCCCTAGATTTTCCCAGAACTTCTTTGGATTGTCTAATGAAAGTGAATATGATAAAGAAAACACAGAAAGAGAATACAACAGAGCCAGAATCTCTAAATTCAATTTCGCTCCTTCCATCTCCAAAAAAAGCTGGATGAATTTTGCCCATCAGATTCAATTGACTTTTGAAGATAATAAAGTACAAAGCAAAGCGGATCGTTTCATCAACATTTCACCGGATGTAAGGCCTGAGGTTTTTGACAGTCAGCAATTTGTAGGAGCCAACTATACATTCAGCTATAAAAATGCAGATAATGTGGCATTTCCTACCCTTGGACTGGAGTTTATGCTTAATGCAGACTGGAAAGCTGCCTTTTCAGACTTTAACCGGAATTTCCTGACCTTAAAAGGAAGATTAGCTATTGATCACAGAATCGATAAAAAAGGAAATTTTGTATTTGCCAATTCCAGCAATGCCTTCTGGATCAATAATAATAATTTTGAATTTTATCAGGCGGCAGCCATTGGAGGGGACAACGGAATGAGGGCTTTCAGAAACGACAGGTTCTCGGGCAGATCTTATTTTACCAATAACTCGGAAGTACGATGGGATTTTGGCAGAATAAGGAATAACATCATCCCTGCCAATCTGGGAATTCTTATTGGTTATGATGTGGGACGTGTCTGGAATGACAATGAAGATTCCAGAAAATGGCACCAGTCTGTTGGAGCCGGAGTCTGGCTGAGCCTTGTAGAAATGATATCCGCAAGATTAAATTATTTCTATGGTTCAGATGGTGGAAGAATCTCTGCCGGTATCGGAATGAATTTTTAATAATATCCGGAAAATACATGTTAAAACACTAATAAAAACAACCCATACGTGGTTGTTTTTTTATGCCGTTGAAAAATCACTTTTCAGACGTTTATCAAAAATAAATAAAATTTAATATTCACTTATTTAATTTACAGATTTTCAGCAATAAAGTAAATATGAATTTCAAACAGGTACCATATTTCAAGCGTTGCATGCTTCACTTATCCATAGATGAATATGTTTGCCGACTTTAAAAAAAATTAAATATTTCTAAAAAATTATATTTGCTTAAAATTATTCAATAAAAAAACACTTCGGAATGAGAAAAAAGCTATTATACATGGCCTTATTTGCTATGTCCATAATTTCAAACGCACAAGTAGGGATCCTTACTCCTACCCCACAAAGCTCTTTACATGTTAACGGTTCTCTTCAGGTCGTAAAAGATCTGAATGTAGGAGGAACTGCAAATACCAGAGGGAATTCAGGAAACAGAGGAGAATTTCTCATGTCAAATGGTACTGATAATGCTCCTGTATGGAGAAGTATTGAATCTGAGAATTTCCTGAAAGTTGTTTTCGTGGGAAACAAAACAACAATCAGTCCCGGTAGTGGAAGTTATACAGGCACACATAGCACCCCGGTCAGTACTCATGAAAATTATTCACAAACCTATGTGTATAACATCAGTAATAAAATTGATAATGCTTATCTGACCTATAATACCAGTACCGGTCTTTTTACCGTAGCCAAACAGGGATACTATAATATTGTGCCCTATATTACCTATGATCTCAATTTAAACGGAAACGGGTATACTGCCGGAACAGCCAATTCTTACATCCAGAGAGTCTCTCCTTCTACAGTAACTCTTTCGGCCCTATCCACCGGTCATGGAGAACGTACCACAGGGCTGAATCACAATCTTTCTTCTATTAATTTTTTTAACGTGGGAGATACATTCAGAATACGCTGTCGTTATACACAGGATTTCAGGCTTTCAAGCGGAAATATTCACATCTCTTATCTGACACCATAACATCTGAAAAAATCCACAATCAGTATTGTGGATTTTCTTATATATTGTAAACAGAACATCTTATTAAAGCGAAAACTTGTATACGTTTCCGCCTTCATTTTTAGCTTTCTCATCTGCAATGATCAGTGTTTTATCATCCGAAAATACAATAGCTTCTTTCTGTGAGTTATGATGTAGAGGAATTTTCTGAATGTTCACCGTACTGAAATTATCTGCACTGAATCCTGTAAGCACATGCACATTCTTATGAGTCAGCAGCACAATTTTATTTTTTGTACTGTTGATTGTCGCGGAGGTAATCGCAGCATCATTGTACCCCCCCTGCAATTTAAGTCTTCCGATTAATTTAGCTTCAAAATCACCTTCCTTATTAGGAACCTTAAATACTAAAAAAGTACCGTCAAAACCTTTACTTCTGTTTTTTGTAAACAGATAAAAATTACCATTCATTTCTACAAATGCTTCACAGTCATACAGCAGATTTGATTTTTTAGGCGGAAAGTCTGTCTGTCCTTCATAATGAAACTTAGTGGTCTGAACTACTTTTGTCGTTTTTTGGGAAGGATCTCTCAGATCGGTTTTCAGAATAGCGAGATCTCTTCTGTCATTATCATTATTTCCAAAATCACCAATATAAATATTACCCTGAGTATCAGAAATAATATCTTCCCAGTCTGTATTTTCGGCATTTTCCACAGGAACTTTGGCAAGCATTTCTCCTTTGTCATTCATCCCGTATACCGCATTTTTATTTCCCCGGTCTTCAATTACCCAAATTGTTTTTTTATCTTGTGACAGCGTAATACCGGATACTTCCTTTAATTTTTTAGGTAAAGAAAATTGTAGTTCTAATTCCCCATTATTAGACGGAGAATTCTGAGCTTTAGGATTACAACTCAGTAAAAAGACAAAAGGTAAGATAAGAAAGCGCAGCATTTTTTTGTTTTTTAACATTTAACAGAAACTAAAGTAGCATTAATTATTCCAAATTCAACATGATAATAGTTGTTTAGCCTTTTCCCAGAGAACATCCATTTCTTCCAGTGACATATCAGCTAGTTTTAAATCTTGTTCAACAGCAAGAACTTCCATTTTCTGGAATCTTGAAATAAACTTAAGATTGGTTCTTTCCAGAGCTGAATCCGGATTAATTCCCGAAATTCTGGCATAATTAATAAGTGAAAAAAATACATCTCCCAATTCCTGCTCTTTTTTATCAGGATCCGTTTCCTCATGAAACTCCTGAATTTCTTCATCTACTTTTTTCCAGGCATCTTCTGCATCATGAAATTCAAAACCGATCCCTTTTACTTTATCCTGAATTCTGTAAGCTTTTACAATACTCGGAAGACTTTTAGGAACTCCTCCGAGAATAGATGTATTACCTTCTTTCAGTTTCAGTCTTTCCCAGTTCTGTTTCACCTCTTCTTCATCTTTTACTTCAGTATCTCCATAAATATGAGGATGACGGAAGATCAGCTTTTCATTGAGAGAATTGATGACATCTGCGATATCAAAACTTCCTTTTTCAGAACCAATTTTAGAATAGAAAACCAGATGAAGAAGTACATCGCCGAGTTCTTTCTTGATTTCCTGCAGGTCTTCCTGCAAAATAGCATCTGAAAGCTCATATGTTTCCTCCAGAGTCAGATGACGAAGTGACTGTAGCGTCTGTTTCTGGTCCCATGGGCATTTCTCACGAAGATCATCCATGATATCCAGTAATCTTCCGAAGGCTTCTAACTTTTCCTGTTTCGTATTCATAATAATGAGTCATTCAATCTTATACAAAGGTAAGGGTTATTTGGGATCCGCTGCAAACGTTTGAATTGAAAGTTGGGAGACAGGAGTTCGGAAGTTCATTACTGAAGGTTTACAAAAAAATGTGATCCCCGGAATACTCAGGTTTCCGATATCAGATAGCCACAATAAACTAAAAAAAATCCTGTCAAGAAAAATCTCAACAGGACTGTATTTTCAATTCAATAAATGAATTATCCTTTTTTAGTGTGTGTACTTTTAGGAGCTGACTTTGCCGCTGAAGTAGCCTTCACTTTTGGTGCAGCAGGCTTTTCTGCTTTTGGTGCAGCCTTCTTAGGAGCTTCTTTTTCTACACTTACTTCTTCTGCAGGCTCGCCTTCTAAAGTTTCCGGTTCTGCTTTTACGAAGCTTTCAGGAGTAATGTATCCTGCTTTCTGAAGAATATTGTACCACTGAGCTAATTTTTTGATATCAGAAGAATATACTCTTTCTGTATCATAATTAGGAAGAGAAGTCAACATAAAGTCTTTCAGATCTGAATCAGAAGATTTGTGAGAAATAGTCTCCTTATAGTCGTTGTTTTTAGCAATATTTTCAAAAACTTCGAACAAAGGAACTTCTTTTTCAAAGGTAAACATCGCGATATTATCCAATAAACTTACCTGACTAGAATTACCAATGCTCACTTTTTTCTTATTGGTAACATCCTCGATAATGAATCCGTTTCTTAATTGAGAAACTAATTTGAAAAGTCCTGGTTTTCCAGAAATTGAAATTATTTTTTCTAACAGCATAATTTTATTTTTTGTAAATTTTGCAACTAGCTTTAGCTTTTTGCTTTTTATTATCTCTTTTTAATCCTTGTTTAAACTATTTTGGAAATCTCATTTTGTAACCAATGCTGACATCACCCTGAGAGATTTTTGTCAGTTTACCTTTTACCAGCTTTTTCTTCAAAGCGCTTAAATGATCGGTAAACAGAACCCCTTCAATATGGTCGTACTCATGCTGAATTACGCGGGCTCTAATATCGGAAAAAGTTTCTGTATGTTTCACAAAATTTTCGTCATAATATTCAATAACGATCGTCCCTTTTCTTTTCACATCTTCTCTCACATCCGGAATAGACAGACAACCTTCATTAAATTTCCATTCTTCTCCTGATTCTTCAAGAATTCTGGCATTGATGAAAACTTTTTTGAACTCTGCCAGTTCATCCTTAATATCTTCATAATCCTCATCTTCTGCAAGAGGGGTTACATCTATTACAAACAGACGGATATCCAAACCGATCTGAGGTGCTGCAAGACCTATTCCGTTTGCACTGTACATCGTTTCAAACATATTATCTACAAGTTCCTGCAAACCCGGATAATCTTTGTCTATATCTTTTCCTACTTTTCTCAAAACAGGATCTCCAAAAGCTCTTATCGGTAAAATCATCTTAATCTTTGTTCTAAAAAATTTTGCAATATAATTGTTGCACTTACTTTATCTATTAATCCTTTTTCCTGCCGCTTTTTTTTACTTTTCCCACTTTGAGAAATGAAAAAAGAGGCCATTTTGGAAGTAAACCTTTCATCAAAACGATGAACCGCAATATCCGAAAATTCTTTCTTAAATACTTCAATGAATTTTAAAATATCGGTTTCCACCTCTGAAATGTTTCCTTTCAAATCTATGGGGAGCCCAATCACTACTTCATCTACTTTGTTTTCACTTACATATTTTTTCAAAAAATCTATAAGAAAACGAGTATCCACCGTATCCAGACCACTGGCTATAAGCTGCATATCATCCGTTGCAGCAATACCACAACGGGCCTTTCCATAGTCTATTGCAAGGATTTGTCCCATAAGTCTGCAAATTTAGTAAAATTTAATGATTTTATTCATAACGCAGTTTTTTTATATAAATCATGTTTTATTCCGTATTTTTTTTTATAATTTTAATCTTCCAAAAAACAGATATATGAAGAAACTGATCCTCGTAAGACATGCAAAAAGCGACTGGCCGGAAGAGACAGAGGACTTTGACAGACCTTTGGCAGATAAAGGTCTGGAGGATGCCATGAACATGTCCAGGTTCCTGAAAAGCCATGATATTTCTATTGATCATTTTATTTCAAGCCCGGCAGTCCGCGCCTTGAATACATGTAAAATTTTCAATCAGACTTACCAGCTTAATTTTTCTACCAATGATAAATTGTATAATCCTTCGGAAAGGAATTTTGAATCCGTCATTTATGATCTGGATGACCAATTAAGCTCAGTTGCTTTTTTCTCCCATAACAATGGAATTTCTAATTTTGCCAATTCCATTTCTGAAGATATTTTCCATTTTCCCACTTGTGGTGTTGCAGGCTTTGAAGTTGATTGTAACTCATGGTCCGAATTTGACGGGGCTAAAAAGAAACTCCTGTTTTTTTATGAACCCGGGAAAATATAACTTGATCTCATTCCTTTTTTATCCGTTAGTATGTATTTTCTTTTTCTCATGTCAGAAAAAAGAAAAAAATTATTTTCAAACCATTGCTGCCAATGATATTCAACTCTCCACTCCCAAGCCCGGAAGCTGGAGATATCATCATGATGAAAAATTTCAGCAGTTTAAAGATTTTCAAAAATCAAAAAAAATAAAACCCGAACCGGGAAAAAAAACAATTTATCTACAGCCTATCGGAAATTTCGATGCGCTTCAAAGAAAGGAAATAGCACGTACCCAAGAATATCTGCAGATTTATTTTCAGCTGGAAACCAAGATACTGCCCGGTTTATCCATTACTGTTTTTCCTAAGTCAGCAAAAAGAATTTCTAAAGAAGGACATGAGCAAATATGGGCAGGCTATGTCCTTGATGATATTTTAATTAAAAACAAACCCAAGGATGCCGTTATTCTTATGGGAATTACAGAAAAAGATCTTTTCCCCAGACCAGACTGGAACTACGTTTTCGGATTCGCTTCTTATGATGACGGTGTAGGGGTAACCTCTATCTACAGATTTGCAAATGGCGGATTAACCGAATCTAATTTTAATGAAAGTTTTTTAAGACTTATAAAGATCAGTTCGCACGAAATCGGACATATGTTTGGGATCAGTCACTGTCTGAATGCCTACTGTGTCATGAACGGAACCAATACCCTTACAGAAACAGATTTTCATCCGGCAAGAGCATGTTCCCTATGTCAGATGAAGCTAAATTCAAGCCTATCCTATAGCCATAAGAAGCGTTTGCTTGAATTAAAAAAATTCTTTGAAAAACAACATCTCAATACGGAACTTTCCCGTACTGAACAGGATCTTACTTTATTTCAGTAATGATTTTTTACTAAAACTTATCTCAAGGAATGGTTATCATATGCCATATATAAAAAGAACGGGCTAAGACCCGTTCCTTTTTAAATTGAGTATCACTACTTTTTCTTCAGATCCAGATCATCAAAATCAAAACTGAAATCGGTCACATCAGAAATAGGTTTCAGTTTTGCCGACACGGCTTTTCCGTTCTCATCATAACTGAAAATAATATAAGCATCCGCATCGTAGCTTCTGTCGTCCCATTTGATAATAAAAGAGCTGTTAGAATACGGAAGTAATTCTCCCTTTAATCTTGGGGAGTTTTTACATGAAATCCGGAATGTGTTTTCCTGCTGTGTAATTTCGACATCGCCAAACCAGATATCATTGTAGGTTCCTGTAAACTGTTCTGCTTTCGGCTGAAGTGCTTTTTCTTTTTTAAACATTTCAGATTTTGCAAAAGCATCTTTCTTTTGTTTACTGTATTCGGTTTCCATTTTAGACACTCTTTCCCCATATGTTTTCAGCCAGTTTCTGTCTTCTACACCCAGGTAAGAATCTTTTACGGTATTGGTAACGGTATTGAAAGCAGCTCCGGATTGTTGGTTCGTTAACACGACAATTCCCAACTTCAGATCCGGAATCAATGTAAATTGTGTAACCGTTCCAATCAGACCTCCTGTGTGCTGTACCTGCTTATGTCCTTTCACATCACTCAGGAACCAGCCTAAACCATATCCGTAAAAACTCGTATCATAAGGATTTTTTGCCGCTACTCTATCAGGAATCTGAATGCTCCAAAGTTGTTGTGCATTTTTATCCGAAACCAATTTTTTCCCGTCTTTAGTCGTGAAATTATTGAGCAGACATTCTGCCCAGGCTGTCATATCTTTAATATTACTCATGATTCCGCCGGCAGCATTCGCTGTTTCATTCCAGTCATGCGGAACAGCAATTGCCTTTCCGTCTACCGGGGCATGAGCATCAATTTTATTAGCTGCCGCCTTTGCTCTGTTATAACTTCCGAAGCTAGAGGTCATCCCTACAGGTTTCATAATTCTCTGTTCAACAAATTCTGCCCAGCTTAATCCCGAAATTCTGTGGATGATTTCCCCGGCAACAATAAACATAATATTATTATAATCTAATTTTGTTCTGAAAGGATTTTCTGGTTTCAGGTATCGTACATTGTGAACAATATCATTTACCGTTAAGTTTCCTCCTTCAGGAAAAAACATAAGATCTCCCTGCCCAAGTCCTAATCCTGCCCTGTGGGTAATCAGGTCTTTTATCGTAACATTTTGAGAGACATACGGATCATACATCTGAAACTCAGGAATATATTTTGAAACCTTATCGTCCCAGTTTAGTTTTCCTTCATCTGCCAAAATTGCCAATGCCACACAGGTAAATCCTTTAGAATTGGAGGCAATTCCCACTAATGTCTGATCATCCATCGGCTGCTTTGTTGTAAGAGAACGGACTCCGAAACCTTTGGAATAGGTAACTTTTCCATCTTTAACAATTCCTACAGACATGCCGGGAACATCAAAGGTTTTCAGGGTATTCCGGATCAGTTCATCCATTTTTTTTTCTTCTACCTGGGCATTAGCCAGTCCTACACTTAAAAGAAAAACAAAAAAAGAAAGTTTCTTCTTCATTACTTTTTAATTTTCCCAAATTTAGTAAATAACATCAAAGCTTCTTTATATTTGCAATTTAAAAGCATTAAAATGGTAGTAAAAAGATTATTGGCTTTCTTATTATTAATGATAAGCTGTAACTTATATTTTTCTCAGGAGGTAACCATTAAAGACAATAAGGTGTTACTGGACGGAAAGCAGATTCTTAAAGCAGAAAAAATCAGTCTTGCCCAATATTCTTTTTTCTCTATGAAAGATGATGATGAAATTTTACTTTATAAATACATGGATAATGAAACGCCAAGTAATGTACGTGATGATTTTTTTATTCTTAATTTTTTAACGGCAAAAGTAAAAGTTGAATCTACAGACCTTGGAAAGGTATCCAACTTTATGAATTCCAGAAAAGGAATGGAAAAAATCGTGAAATGGCTATTACAGGAAAGAGTGCTCAATGAGAAAGGAGAAATCAATCCTGAACGTGTAGCTGTGTTCAAAGAAAAATATGACGAGAATATTACACAAAGAACCCTTAGATAATGACAAAAGTACTTCTTCTTTCCGATTCCCATTCTTATATTGACGACCGGATCCTGGAATATGCCGCTCAGGCTGATGAAGTATGGCATTGCGGAGATTTCGGAAGTATGAATGTCATTGAACAGCTTGAGAAGCTAAAGCCTTTGAAAGGGGTTTACGGCAATATAGATGATGCAAAGATCCGTGCTGAATTTCCGGAAGTCAACAGATTTTTCTGTGAAAATCTTGAAGTTTTAATGATTCATATCGGAGGTTATCCCGGGAAATATACCCCATTAACAAAAGCCGAGATCGCTCACAAGACTCCGAAATTATTCATTTCAGGCCACTCCCATATTTTGAAAGCCATGTATGATGAAAAAAACAGGCTTTTACATCTCAATCCGGGAGCCTGCGGAAAACAGGGATGGCATAAAGTAAGAACCATGATGCGGTTTGTAGTGGACGGTGAGGAAATAAAGGATCTGGAAGTTATAGAACTGGGACCAAGAGTTTAAAAATGGCAGCATTTTAGAATATGAATGTATAAAGTACACGAGAGAGGTAAGATGCATCATGTAATAATTGCTGTACAAAATACATGATACCTTTTATCTTGTACATTATGCAATACAGGGTAAAAGAATAAGGTAAAGAATTATGAAAATCGGAGATACAGTTTCTGTAGTAGATGAGGATTTAAGCGGAGTTGTGACTTCCGTGAAGGGGAATATTGTGGTTTTTAAAGATGAATACGGGTTTACTCATCAATATCCGAAAGAAAAACTAGTCCCTAAAAATGCAGATCTGTATGAAAATATAAGAGTAGTCAGAAAAGCCGAGCCTAAAAAAATAATTTCTAAAAAACATCAGAAAAATCATTTGGTTTTAGACCTTCATTTTCATAATTTAGTCAGAAATCCTAATGATTATGATAGCTTTGAAAGGTTGTTTATTCAGAAGGAGAAATTAATAGAAGTCCTGGAATTCTGCAGAAAAAATAATTTAAAAAGGCTCGAAATCGTTCATGGAATTGGTGACGGAACCTTACAAAGAATGGTGCGGGATGTCTTGGAAAGCCAGGTCAATATTGATTTTTATAATAAGGAAATACTTCATCACCAATCAGGTGCGGTAATGGTAGAATTTCACTAAATTTGCAGGAATTGAATTATGAACGTACTTAATTTACTTTTTACCAAAGACGGATTAATCTATCAGATTGTTAAAAACAAGAGCATTCTGGAGGAAAAATCTTATTTCGTCACAGAAGAAACTCCGGCGAATCTTATTGAAGAAAAACTTGATGAAGTTCTTATCAAACAGCGTTTTGATGAGATTCAGGTCATTTCTGCCTTAAATCATTTCACACTGATGCCGGAAGGGTTTTCAGAACATGAAGCGGGATTTGATCTTATTTCTTTCAATGCTCCTGTTGCCCGGGAAAAAGAAGAACTGATGCTTTCTATTAACAAGAAATTCAATATCCAGTTTTATTATACTTTCCCTAAATATTACTACAAAAAAATAAAAGAACTCGCAGTTCCTGTTCATTTTAATTTTTCCGGGGAAAAGTTTTTGAGTGCTCTCAATAATAAAAACACTAAAGAAATTCATATCAATCTTTATCATAACCAGTGTGAGTTTTTTGCTATCGATCAGAAAAAAATCATTCTGTATAATAACCTGGATGTCAATTCCGAGGTGGACTTCCTTTATTTCATCATGTTTACTTTAAGTAAAATAGGATTCGGAATCAATGAAACCAGTTTTTTTGCTTATGGAGAGACTACAGAAAATGAAACGTTTATTTCCGAACTTCAGAAGTTTGTACGAAACCTGAAGATTGTTTATGACAACGTTCCCAATAAAAATTTTATATTAAATTAAAAAAGGTACTGTGATTACAGTACCTTTTTTGTTTAGAATTATTTAGAACAATGTATATCCCAGAATAATGGAAAAATTTTTATAAGCGGTTTCGTTCTGACCCGGCTTCACAAAATCTCTTTTCGTATGCATATTGAATTCAATGCTGTATCTGTCATTGTATTTATATCCGATTCCCAGTCCCAGATTGACACTGGATTCGATTTTAAACTTTTCCTCAGCATAATAATGCATATTGTATACAATCTCCGAATCTCCCATAGGAATATCAAATATAGCAGAAGCATTAAAAAACAGTTTGGATTTGTCGTTTAAAAAAGCATAATATCTCAGTCCTACAGGAACTTCAACTGAGGAATATTTTACAGAAGCCTTATTAGAAACTTTCTCGCCTAAAATAGTTGTGGTGAATACTTCCTGATCAGCCTTAAAATACTGATAAGTAGGTTCTGCGATTATTGCCCATTTATTATTGTTGAAAGGCAGTACAAATTCAGCTTCCACTCCGATTCTGAAATTGGTTTTGCTTCCGTAATCAGCATTAAAAACATTGTGAGGTGAATTGTTTTTGATCTCCAGCGATGAAAAATTAACTCCGGGTCTTATAGATAAATGAAATAGTTTTTTATTGCTTTTTTCATCAAAACTTTTATATTCTTCGTTGCCGCATGTATTAAACTTAATGAAGAGCGCTTTCAGATCATTTTCTCTGTACTCTACAGCAGAACCGGCAGTCGTATTTCCGCAATCCGATACGTCTTCTAATTGCTTAAGATACGTATTATTTTTTCCTATATGTGAACCAGAGACCATATATCTCTTGAAAACCAAAGGTTCTGTTTTATCTTCTTTCTGATAAAAAAAACGTTCTACATTCTGATTTGCATATCTATACAGTGTATATTTTCCTTCTACTACGGTTTTAAGGAATACTGTCTGCTTTACAAAAAGAGGTTTTGCGTCATCATTCAGAGCATTGATATCATCACTGGAAGTATCTACATCTACTTCTGCCTTTATGTATTTAGCTTTTCCTTCGATTTCAAATCCTTTTATGGTTTCAATGCCATATGATTTTGCAGGCGTATTGGTATCTTGTTGAAATTCAATCTGAGAAGGAGATCTGCTCCAGTCCATATTTTTAATAAGACCTTCTACTTTATTTCCGGCATTATTAATAATATACCCTTTTTCGAATTTGTTTTGAGCTGATAATTTAGCACCTAACATAACACTTAGTAATAGTGTTAAGAACTGTTTATTCATGATTATTCATTTTCTGGGCGCAAAAATAGATATTCTTTCGGAATAAAAAATAATTGGACTCTGATTTCTTTTTATTAGTTAACATTTAGTAATTTCGCTGTCTATAATAATTTCAGTATGTACAGAATCATTTCCGGAAAATGGAAAGCCAAAAAAATTGCCGCTCCTAAAAACTTCGATGTAAGACCCACAACAGATTTTGCTAAAGAAGCTTTATTCAGTATTTTGGAAAACAAATATGATATGCAGTCGATTTCTGTTCTTGACTTGTTTGCGGGAATAGGCTCCATCACTTTAGAATTTGCTTCCAGAGGATGTCAGGATGTGACCTCCGTAGAAATGAACCCAAAGCATACCGCTTTTATTAATTCTACCGCTTCAGATCTTGATATGGCACTTCAGATCAATGTACAAAGAGGAGATGTCTTTGACTGGCTTAAGAAATTCAGAAACAAAAAATCTTTCGAAATTGTTTTTTCTGATGCTCCTTTTGAAATGGAAGAGAAAAAATATTATGAATTAATTTCTTTGGTACTAAACAATAAATATTTAAAAGAAAACGGTGTTCTTATTGTAGAACATCAAAGCCGTATGAAGCTTGAACACCCCAATCTGACAGATACCCGAAAATACGGAAATGTAAGTTTCAGCTTTTTCGAACCTAATAAAGAAAATAATCAGGAAATTTAATTCCTGATTATTTTTTTACACTGGTCCGGAGCTGCTTTTCCCCATCTGGTAATTTCATTCAAAACCGGTAACAGGGTTTTTCCGAATTCCGTCAGCGTATATTCTACCATAAGCGGCGGTTTCTCTGTAAATACCTTTCTGTCGATAATACCGTCATCCTCCATCTGCTTAAGCTGGAGGCTCAGTGTTCTTTCTGTAATCGTAGGAATTTCTTTTCTTATCTCATTATATCTTTTCGCACCATCAATTAAGTGGTATAAAATCACAGCTTTCCATTTTCCACCTATAAACCGCATGGTTACACTGGTACAGCAAGGGTAAGATTTGTTATCTATTGTATACATTTTTATACTATCATTTTTAACCGTTATTGCAAAGTTAATAAACTTAAATTAATTTTGTAACTATAAAAATGATAGTATAAAATTATGACTTTTTTAGAACAAATGAAAAAAAGGTATACTGTAAAAAAGTATAACCCACAGGGAAATATCAGTGAAGAGAAGATCGCTGAATTAAAAGAAATTCTGAATCTCAGTCCTTCATCCATTAATAGCCAGCCATGGAATTTCACTTTCGTTAATAATCATTCTAAAGTAAGGAATCAATTGGCAGAAGCCTCTTACTGGAACAAAGATAAGATTCTGGAAAGCAGCCATCTGATCGTTTTTCAGGTCCTTAAAAATTCTGATGATTTTGAAAAACAGATTGATGGAGTTCTCCCTGAAGGATCAGTCAATTATTATAAAAACTTTGTAAAACCTAAAGGAGAAGAAGGAATAAAATATTGGATGAAACATCAGGTATATTTATCATTGGGAGTATTGCTTTCGGCGTGTGCAGCCATGGGAATAGACTCTACACCAATGGAAGGTATTGAACCGGGTCAGTATGATGATATTCTGAAAAATGAGAAATACGAAACCTTGTTTGCTGTGGCTCTTGGACAGAAAGATGAAGCAGATGCCAATCAGCCCGAACTTAATCCGAAGATCAGACTGAAAGCTGAAAATGTAATTATAGAAGCATAGACTTTTCTTTACACTATAAAAAAAGCAGCCTGATCATCCAGACTGCTTTTTTTATAATACTTTTAATTCCAGATCAATACTTTTACCAAAGAACTTCTTGGAGATCTTTTCAAAGTTTTTGGTCAGATCAGATAAATAGAAGTGATAATTCGGTTTAGGATTATTTTCATTCAGAAGATGATACTTATCCAGGATAATTTTCAGATGATTGGCTACAATATTCGGGGAGTCAATTACGCGAACCCTGTTTCCGTAATACTGTTTAATCTCATCAATTAACAGCGGATAATGGGTACATCCCAGAATCAGTGTTTCAATATTCTTCAGTTTATTATTGCTGAGATAATTGTAAATAATAGCGTGGGTAATCGGATGATTCTTAAATCCTTCTTCAATAGCTGGAACCAGTAACGGTGTGGCCAGTTCATCTACCTTAATCCATTTGTTATGCTTGCGGATGCTCTTTTTATAGAGTCCTGAATTCACCGTTGCTTTAGTAGCAATGACTCCTACATTATTATGAATTTCGTAAGACACTTTTTCAGCAACGGGATTAATGACATCTATCACCGGTACTTTTCCCGCAACAGATTGCATAACCTCATTTAAAGCATTGGCTGTAGCCGTATTACAGGCTATTACAATAGCTTTACAATTTTGCTGAAGTAAAAAATTAGTAATCTTTGTCGAATATTCAATAATCGCTTCCTTAGACTTCTCTCCGTAAGGAAGATGTTTAGTATCTCCAAAGTAAATCAGATCTTCATTGGGAAGAAGTCTTTTGATTTCTTTAGCTACGGTAAGTCCTCCTACACCACTGTCAAAAATACCAATAGGCTGACCAGGTGAAAGGTGCGAATAGTCTTTCTTTTTTGTTTTCAAATTGTAAACTGAAATTTTATACAAAAATAGTGAATAATCGGATACTTAATTAAGATTACTGATCGAAAAATCTTTCGGGTATCTCACTTTATAGCTTACTCTGATTTTTTTCGTTTCAGAAGGAGATATTTTAACGTTCCATGTTAAGAATCCTTTCTCTTTATCAAGCTCTGCATTATCACTTTGCAGAAGCTCAACCTTTACAGATTCATCTTTACTTAGAGGAATTTGATCTTTTATATCAATAGTAATTGCTTCTTTTTTATTGTTTCGAACAATAAGATCATAAGTATATGTTTTTTCCTGATAGGAAGAAAAGAGTTTCTCACTTGCCTTGTCGTTAATTATCTCCTTTCGAACACTTATTCTTTTATCATCGCCAAGAGTAATATTTAATGCATCATCTGTCTGGTTAGGATTTATTTTTGTTTCTCCTATGTACATATTTTCAAAAATCACATTCGCTGGGCCTGAAATAAGATTGTATTTACTGAAATCTTTAACATTTGCTATTAAATAGGCATTAGCTCCCTCTTTGGGCACTGTATAATATTTATATTCTGCAGGAACTTTAATCTGCTTTAAATTAATAAAATGATCTTCATTATTAGATAAGATATCATAAGGAATATCAACATCAAAACTAACATTTAATTGGTTTTCATTAATCTTAAATCCGCTATATCCCACCACAACAACTTCTTCAATCTTCATATTGCTCGAAGCAGTATCTCTTTTCCCTTTTGAATAAGAAACAACCGGCCTTTCTTCTTTTTTGTAAGAATCTAAGAACCAAGGATGCATTGTTGGCGCATTATTATTTCTCGAAGATCTTCCGTTAATTAGAGAAAGTTTTACATCTTTCCAATCAAGCCCTGTATCTTGTTTCACTTTTGCTTTAAAAGTTATATCTAGTGGCTCAGTCAGCTTAGTTCCTTTCACTTCGTAGAATGGCTCCCAAAAAACATTTTCTGCTAAATATCCAATATCTATTTTTGCATTTCCAGATGCACTGCTTGCAAGTTTCAGAACAATAACACCATCAGAAGAATTTTCCTCAGAATTTAGTGATGATTTTAAACGATTTTTTAAATTTTCAAGTTTTAATGTCGCTTCATTATATTTTTTGTTGATATCGAGTTGAGCAATACTTATTTCATTTCTCTTGGTTTTGTAATATTCAGTCAATTGCATGAGTTGAGCAACACTGGATGTATTACTTCCCACTAACAGTGCTTGGTTTTTATCCAAAAGCTCCAGTGTCTTTTCATTCGTTTGCCTCTCGATTCCAATTTTCATGGTAAGATTCTCTAAAATGGAAATACTGTCCTTTATCCTTTTCCCAGTAGGATTATTTCTTTCGAAATAATTTGATTGGTAACTATCCCTATATTGAGCAGAAAGAATAGAAATATTTTTATTGTTAGTATTGATCTGTATAGATTTCTCAACAATTTCATCTGAAATATTGGTAATAACAACTTCCGAATTCCCAGCAGGTAAAGAAACATTCACAGTATTCTGCAACTCAGCAGAACTTTTGTATACATTTACTGCATTGACTTTCGCTTTTGTAAAAATTGGTTTTTGAGAAAAATATAGAGTGCTGGAAAAAAGAAAGAATAACAATAAATTTCTTTTCATAGTTTATAGTTTTTATTTAAAGTTCAACTTCAAATATACACTAATAAATTTTACACCAAAAACAAATCCGAAGCAATTCCATCCGCCATAAACCAATGCTTTTCAGGAATTTTTAAATGATCATTTTCAACAATTAAAATACCTTCCTCTATTTTCTGTTTTAGTTCTGTTTGGAAATGTTCTAATATCTTATCTGAGAATTTGTTTTTTAAATTGGCAAGATCCACTCCCCAAATGGTTCGCAACCCAATCATAATCATTTCATTAAACTGATCTTCCTGAGAAAGAATTTCTTCTTCTTTTGCTAAGACCTTATCATGAAGTTTTTTGATATACTGTTGGTTATTGGCAACATTCCAGCTTCTGACATCAAGCCCGTTGTATGAATGCGCTGAAGGACCTATCCCCAGATATTCCTGATATTTCCAGTATGAAGAATTGTGTCTGGAATAAAAACCGGGTTTGGCAAAGTTGGAAACTTCATAATGTTCAAAACCATTATCCTTTAAAAATTCTGACAGGTAATAAAATTCTCTGTTTTGTTCTTCTTCTTTCGGGCTTTTTACTTTTCCTTTTGAAATCCAGTTTTCCAAAGCTGTCTTTGGCTCAACAGTCAAAGCATATGAGGAGATATGAGGGACTTCGAGAGCTATGGTTTTATGTAAATTTTCCTTCCATATTTCAAGATTGGAAGTCGGGGAACCATAGATCAGGTCGATGCTTAAATTTTCAAATCCAAAATCCTGTGCACGCTTAATAGATCCTTCGGCTTCAGAAGCAGTATGGGCACGGTTCATCAGTTTCAGATCCTCTTCAAAGAAACTTTGTGTTCCGATAGACAAGCGGTTAACAGGAGTTCCTGCTAGCTGTTTTAAAAACTGTTGATTCAGATCATCCGGATTGGCTTCCAAAGTAATTTCAATATCATTCTCAAAGCTGAAATATTTTAACGTTTCATCAATTAAAGAATGGATTTCATCTGCGGAAAGAATGGAAGGAGTACCTCCGCCAAAATATAAAGACTGTAATGTTTTGTTTTGCAGCTCCCCTTTCCGAAGCATAAGCTCAGTTTTCATGGCATGAAGCATTTCATCCTTAGAATTCAGGGATGTTGAAAAATGAAAATTACAATAACTGCACTTTTGTTTACAGAAGGGAATGTGAATATATATCATAAAAAAGCTCTGAAAAAATTCAGAGCTCAAATTTATTTAAATTAAATTGATTAATATCTAAATCCTCTAACATTAATAAAGTTATCGAAGTTATAACCAAGACCAAGCATGAAGCTGTTTCCTCCATACGTCTGGATATCGGATATTCCAAGGTTATAAGTAGCTCCAATCATAAATTTATTGAATCTCACTTTAACAATTGGAGAAATACTCAGATTCTGATTATTAAATCTGTTCTGAACAGTTCTGTAGCTTACCCCAAAAGAGAAAGCGTTAATTTCGTTAGAAAAAGTTGCCATTAAATTCCAGTCGATCATTCTTGTTGAATTGGTATTCAGGTTGATCAATGCTGATGGCGCTAAAGTAATGTTATCTGCAATATTCCAGTTATATCCTAGGTTTAAAAAGAATTTGATAGGGGAAGGTTCATAGTTGTTTACGATAGACGCATCATTACTCAATGCAATATCATTTACGGAAATACCTCCGAATAGTCCTCTATAGGTAGCCGCTAAACCAAAATTGGCATATACCATAAAGATGTTACTTTCTTCTCCTCTTAATAAAGGGTCACCGCCTTCTTCCGTATTAATTTTTGAATAATCAAAATTCATATTATAGAAGTTAACACTTGTACCAAAAGAGAACTGATCTTTTCTATCGCCCTCGCTGCTTAGCGGAATAAAATACGAAGCACCCGCTGTAATTCCCCCCGCAGAAATAGGACCATTGCTATCTCTGAATACAGAAAGACCGGCACCCACTCTATCAAAAATATTCGCATGAATCCCCACTGATTGTACATTCGGAGAATTGCTGAATTTTGAAAATTGTTGTTGATAGTTGGCATTAAGCTGTACGTAGTCTGTTTTTCCGTATTGAGCTGGGTTGAACAGGAACTCACCATCCATAAGATATTGCTGATAGTATGGTAGTGATTCTTGTGCTTTGTATGCATTTGACAAAAGAGCTAAACATACGATAGCATATAGTTTTCTCATAACAAATCTTGATTTCAATTCAACAAATATAAAAAAAATCTCAATATATTTTTAGTTTTCCAAATAAATTCTCCATTTTTTTACGGCATCCGCCATATCTTTGGGCATTGGGCTCTCAAAATATAATTCCTTCTTTGTTGTTGGGTGTATAAAACCTAGGGTATGTGCATGAAGTGCATGTCTTGGCAAAATTTCGAATACATTTTTAATGAATTGTTTATATTTTGGAAGGTTTACCCCTCTTAAAGGCGTATGTCCTTCATATCTTTCATCATTAAATAAAGTATGACCAATATGTCTGAAGTGCGCTCTGATCTGATGCGTTCTTCCCGTCTCAAGTTTACACTCTATCCAGGTCATATATTTAAACCTTTCCAGAACTTTATAATGCGTTACAGCGTGTTTTCCCTGGCTTCCGTCCTCATATACCGACATCTGCATTCTGTTTTTAGGATGCCTTCCGATATGCCCTCTGATGGTTCCCTCATCATCCTGCATATTTCCCCATACAAATGCCCAATAAAGTCTTTTGGTCGTTCTGTTAAAAAATTGCTTTGCTAAAAAGCTTAAAGCATATTCGTTTTTAGCAATCACCAATAATCCGGAAGTATCTTTATCGATCCTGTGAACAAGCCCTACCCTGTCAAGGTCAGATTTTTCACCATTTTTTTCGAAGTGAAATGCTAACGCATTCACAAGAGTACCATCCCAGTTTCCGAATCCCGGATGTACAACCATACCTGCTTCTTTATCTACAACTACCAGATCATCATCTTCATAAATGATATTAACAGGGATATCCTGCGGAATAATTACATTTTCCCTTGGCGGATGAGTAAGCAATACTGAAATCTGATCTCCTGGTTTTACTCTGTAGTTTTGTTTTACCGCAGTTCCATTCACAATAACATTTCCTGCTCTGCAGGTTTGTGAAATTTTATTCCTTGAAGAATTCTGTCTGTAAATCAACAGAAACTTATCAATTCTGAGAGGTTCCTGTTTATGATCAACGGTGATATTAAGATGCTCATATAATCCTTTATTCTCTTCATCAATATCAATGTTGTCAATACTGTTGGAATCTAATAATTCTTCATCTAAAAAATCTTCGTTATCTTCTGACATTGTTTTATATTTTTTACGCAAAAGGCTTCAACATTTTGCAGTTGAAGCCTGTATTTTGTTACTAATAGTTCTACCGTTACTCTACTACTACTTTTTTAGCTTTTGGCTTTTGAGCAGGTTGTTGTCCTGCCGGTGTTGTTGTAGCTGATTTTGCAGGAGTTCCTGCGGTATGATTGCTGCTGTTACCAGCAGGAGTTTTAGATTTTTCCATACCGGATGTTGAAGCAGCCGGTTTGGGAGTTGTTGTCTGAGCTTTAGGGGCTTCAGCTTTTACAGGTTCCGCTTTGGGAGTTTCTTTCTTAGGAACGGGAACAGGTACCACCGGTGGCGCGTAGCTTGGTTCCGAATGCACTTCTTCATATCGTACCGGTGGCAGAGAAGTGTCTACTTTCATTCTGTAAATAGAATTAAGCTGTTCTACCTTTGCTCTCAGCTCTGCCGGAGTTCTTTTACTTGCCCATAGATCAATCTGCATTCCCTGATCACGAACATCCCCTGAAGCCGGATCCTGATAATAAATAATATCAGATTCATCCTTACCTCCGTCTTCATGTTCTACCAGCCCTACTTCAAACATACTTTTGGTAATTACGGCTCTCGCTTCTTTTACCGAAAGGCCTACTACATTAGGGATACTGATATTTCTCATAGGTCCTGTACCTACGACTACATCAATGACAGAAAATCTAGGTAAACGGGTTCCCGGATTGACGGCATTTCCTTTATATAATATTCTTAAAAGGGCATCTTTCTGAATACTAGGCTCATAAATGGTATCTCCGATTTTAAGTCCCACCTGATCTAGTCGTTGGAATGCCAGTCCGGAATATTTATTAATAACATCAGGTACAGCAATCTGAGCCCATGTTCTAGGATTAACTTTTAATCGCACTGTTCTTCCGTCCTTTACACGGGAACCCGGCGCAGGATAGATCTGAAGAACCTGAAAAGGTCTGAACTTAGGATCATAATTAGCACTATCTACTTCATACTCAAGACCTGTGTCATCTAATATTTTAATTGCATCGTGCACAGATTTATTAACTACATTGGGAACAGGTATTTCCTGGCCATGATTTGTGTGGTATTCCAACCAACGGAATGTAAGCCACACCAATCCCACGAAAACGCCGATGGCTACTACCAGATTCAGTAAAACTTTCCAATTGAAAAGTGATTTAAGCATACTTAAAAATACTTTAATTATAACGGCAAATATAGCTAATAATTTTAGAATGCGCTTTTTATTTAACACATTTCATTTTTGATCTTAAAATTTACGGATTTCCCCTATTGCATGACATAAAATGTTTAAATTTGCCTTAATTGATACTATATGGTTATGAACAAAAAAAGCGTTGCCGTAGTAATGGGAGGCTATTCTGATGAATATGTTGTTTCTTTAAAAAGCGGGCAGTTGATTTATGATTCTTTAGACAGAAATCTGTATGATGTATATAAGGTTGTCATCCTTAAAAACGAATGGTATTTTTTAGGTGAAAATGATAAAAAATATGAAATCAACAGAGGAGATTTTTCTGTCACTCTAGATAACGGTGAAACATTAAAATTCGATGTCTGCTTCAATATTATCCATGGTACCCCTGGTGAAAATGGTATTCTTCAGGCTTATTGGGATGCTATCGGCCAACGATACACAGGTTGCGATTTTTATCAGAGCGCCCTTACTTTCAACAAAAAAGATACGCTTGCCGTATTGTCTAAATATGGTATACCTTCCGCTAAAAGCGTTTATTTAAGAAAAGGAGAAAACATCAACGTTGATAAAATAATAGATGAGCTGGGTCTTCCGGTTTTCGTAAAGCCTAATCAATCCGGATCTTCTTTAGGAATTTCTAAAGTAAAAGAGAAATCTGAACTGATAGCGGCTACAGAAATAGCCTTTAAAGAGGATAATGAAATTCTTATTGAGAGTTTCCTTAACGGAATGGAAGTCTCCGTAGGAGTTATTGATTTCAAAGGTGAAACCATTGTATTAGGAATTACAGAAATTGTTCCTACCAATGAATTCTTCGACTATGAAGCCAAATATGAAGGGGCTTCTGAAGAAATTACACCGGCAAGAATTGATGAAGAGACGACAAAAAGAGTAGAAGAAATTGCTAAAAGAGCCTATGATTCATTAGGGATGAGTGGTTTTTCAAGAAGTGAGTATATCTTAATGGACGGAATTCCTTACATGCTTGAAATGAATACCAATCCGGGATTCTCTCCTGCAAGTATCCTTCCGCAACAGGCCAGACATTATGGGATCTCCATCATGGATCTCTGTGGGAACGAAGTTGAAAAAGCGTTTAATAAATAATCAGAAGTTAGAAATTACAGATTAAACGTTAGAGATATATACTCTTACAGCTTATAACAGATAATTCACTATCCAAAATCATAACTCGTACAACATGAAAATTGCTGTTTTCCCAGGGTCTTTTGACCCGATTACACTAGGACATTATGATATTATAGAAAGAGCGGCACCGCTGTTCGACAAATTAATTATTGCCATCGGACAAAACTCTCAGAAGAAATATATGTTTCCTCTGGAAAAGAGGATGGAATTCATTCAAAACTCTGTGGCAGAGTTTCCCAATGTAGAAGTAGACTCATTCGAAGGATTAACGGTAGATTACTGTTTTGAAAAAAATGCCCAATACATTATCCGCGGATTGAGAAATCCGGCCGATTTTGAATTCGAAAAAGCGATTGCCCACACCAACAGAACTTTAGCTCACAAAAAGCTGGAAACCGTATTTTTACTGACTTCATCAGGAAAATCATTCATCAGCAGCAGTATCGTAAGGGAAATCATTACCCATGGCGGAGAATATGAGCTGATGGTTCCGGACTCAGTGAGAGTATAAAGATCACTATACAATGAGTAATAAATAATTGAAAAAACTGATGAGACCCAACTTTGGCTTGAAAAATTATTAAAAATTAGAATATTTAAGTCCGAAAAAAATTTTACATTTAAAAAAAATGTGAAAACCTATAAAAGTTATGACTGCAAATCAATTTAGGTTATCTCAAATTTAAATGGCATAATTTTTATTACTGATTGCTCATTATTTATTACTCATAATCGTATGCACGAACAGTTCAATTTTGCAATAGAAGTACTTGGTACTATTGCCTTTTCCATGTCAGGAAGCTTTGCAGCCATGCAGAAGCGGCTTGATCCGTTTGGAGTACTTATTATTGCCTTTGTGACTTCTGTTGGCGGAGGAACTGTAAGAGATTTGCTGCTGGACATTCCCGTATTCTGGATGCATGATCTTCTGATGTGTGCACTGATTCTTGTCACCAGTATTTTTTCAATGGTTTTCAAATCACTGGAAAAAAATTTCAAGGTAACTTTATTTATCTTCGACAGTTTCGGATTGGGACTATTTACCATCATTGGAATTCAAAAAGGATTAAATGCAGGCATCCATCCTATGATATGTATTGCATTGGGTACTATTACCGGCTGCTTTGGAGGTATTATCAGGGATATCTTGCTGAACAGAATTCCCCTGATTTTCAGAAAAGAGATTTATGCTACGGCATGTATTCTCGGAGGAGCTGCATTTTTACTGATGACCAAATACACTCCGTTATCCTATACTTTTATCCAGATCTTTACGATTTTACTGATCGTTGCTATCCGGACTTTTGCTGTAAAATACCATTGGCAAATGCCTAAGTTTTATGGCTATGATCATAACTCGGAAATGTAAATTCAGTACGATACCAACATAAAAAAAGCACCTATCGGATAGGTGCTTTTTTATTCTTATTCTGTTTTTGTTAGAGGAATTTTCCTCTTTGTCTCATATTCGGGTTGTGCATATGCTTTTGCATGGATGGCATCTTTAACTGATCTTTCATCATTTTGATCTGATCTGTCATCATACCTGCACTGTCCAGTCTCTTAGCTTCTTCCAGTAGTTTTTGTCCTTCCTGTTTTCTTCCTTTAGAAATTGCAGCAGCTGCAAGATTTAAAGTCGCCATTGCACGGTCATGTTTCATATTCAAACCATATTCCAGTGCCTTCTTCATGAAAGGTTCTACCTTCGCAGGATGATCCTGAGCTTGTGTTAATCCCAGCAAATAGTGAAAATATCCGTATTGGGATTGATGAAGCTGGGTCTTATAATCCGTAATTTTAGTCAGCCATTCTGCAGCTTTTTCCATATTCTGTTTTCTCAGTTGCCAGAATGCCAGCAGAATATATTCATTTTTAAAGAAAAGTACAATAGGGAATGCAGCCAAAAGAAAAACGACAACACCCCAACCGATATTTCTCGTAAAAAACATCATATAAACTCCTGTCAGGATAAGAACTGCCGCTATTGCAATTTTTATGTATTTATTCATTATTAAATTTTAGAAGTGCAAAGATAAATAAATTAGAGGTTAGAAGCTAGTAGTTGGAGGCTAGAATTCCTTCAACTATTCACTTTTGATTTTTTCAAAGGTCTGAAAACAGAAATTATAAGCATTTTTCTCATCTTTCTCATGACATACCTCGCTGGTCTTTTTCCAGATTTTACCATCAATTTTTGGAAAAAAAGTATCCGCCTGCAGATCTGCTTTCACCAAAGTGACCTCAAGTTTGTCCACAACAGCCATCGTTTGTTCATAAATAGTACCGCCACCGATTATAAAAACTTCTTCATCAATCTTTTTAGCAAACTTAATGGCTTCTTTGATGCTTCCCACGATAAGAATCCCTTCTTCAAACCAGTCTGCTTTTCCTGAAACAACAATATTCGTACGGTTAGGAAGAGGCTTTCCAATACTTTCATACGTCTTTCTTCCCATAATCACGGGATGCCCTGACGTAATCTCTTTAAAATGTTTTAAATCTTTGGGAAGATGCCAAAGCAACTGGTTTTCAAAACCAATTTCATTCTTCTCTCCCATTGCTACCACTATTGTTGTCATTCAAATATAATTTTCTGCAAAATTAGCACATAATTTGTATATTTGATTAGCACAAAAAATTTAAAAAAATAAACTATGAAAAATAAAGGATGTCTGGGCGCCGGAACTCTTGGTATTGCCCTCCTTATTATTGTTGCTGTTCTGTTCTTCTGGGGAAAAAGCGGCTATAACAATTTTGTTACAAAAGAGCAGACTGTGAATACCAAATGGTCTAATGTAGAAACCGTATACCAGAAAAGAGCCAACCTTATTCCTAACCTGGAAAACACTGTAAAATCGTATTCAAAATTTGAACAGGAAACTTTAACGCAGGTCGTTGAAGCACGTTCTAAAGCAACTTCAATTAACATTGACCCTACGAATATGACGGAAGCCGATATTGCTAAATTTCAGGCCGCACAGGGAGAATTATCCGGTGCACTAAGCAGATTGATGGCTGTAGTGGAGTCTTATCCTAATTTAAAAGCAGACCAGCAGTATATTAACTTCCAGAGAGAATATACAGCTATTGAGAACAGCATCAGAACAGAAACTGTTTACTATAACGAGGCTGCTCAGGATTACAACACCTCTATCAAAACTTTCCCGAATAATATTCTGGCGAATTTTACCAACTTTAAAGAAAAACCATATTTCAAAGCTGACGCAGGGGCTCAAAAAGCACCTGAAGTATTCAAATAATGGGTAATTTCCTTACAAATCAACAGATCACTTCTCTTGTAGAGGCGATACAGTCGGCAGAAGAACATTCTACAGGCGAAATCAGAGTGCATATTGATTCCAATACAGAAGATCAACATGCCAAAACCGCTTTCGAAGTCTTCAAAGAACTCGGTATGGATAAAACCACCGACAGGAATGCTGTGCTTTTTCACGTTAATTTTGAGCAAAAATATCTGACAATCATCGGAGATGTCGGAATTCATGAAAAAGTATCTCAGGCCTTTTGGGATCATCTGCATGACTATATCACCTCTGAATTTGCCAAAGGAAATTATCATAAAGCCCTGAAAAGTGCAATCCTTGAAACCGGCCTTGAACTGAAAAAATATTTTCCTGTAGAAGGAGAAAACCCAAACCAACTTCCAAATGAAATTACGTTCTCTTAAAATAGTATTTTCATTTCTATTTATCTGCTTTTACACTTTTGTATCAGCACAATATACTATTCCCGAAAAGCCGGCGGTCCTGTATCCTGTTTTTGACGAGGCCAATCTTCTTTCTCAACAGGAAAAAGATCAGCTTAACAATAAACTGATCAAATTTGCAGATTCCACCTCAACAGAAATAGAGGTTGTCATCATTAAATCCACCAAAGGAGAAGATGTCAACTTTCTGGCAACCATGTTTGGAGAAAAATGGAAAATCGGAAAAAAAGGGGTCGACAACGGGATTGTTTTTCTTATTGCAACAGAAGACAGAACCATGTCTATCCAACAGGGAAGAGCGGTAGAACAATACTTAACCGCATCTGTAGCCGGACAGATTCTGGATTATATCGTTACTCCCAATTTCCGAAAAGGACTCTGGTATGAAGGAATTAATGGCGGAACTTCTGCCATTATGGAAGCAGTTCAGGGAAAATTCAAACCTGTAGCCACTACAGCACCTTCCGGCAATGGAAGTGCATTGAAAGTGCTGATTATTGCTTTTGTCATTTTCATTATCATTGCTATTCTTTTTGGTAATAAAGGAGGCGGGCCCGGCGGAGGAAACAACGATGATGATGACGTAATTATCACAAGAAGAGGACGCAGAAACTATCCCGGCGGATTTTTCCCATTCCCCGGCAGCTTCGGAGGCGGAGGTTTTGGTGGCGGAAGTTCCGGTGGTGGCGGATTCGGTGGCTTCGGCGGTGGCGGAAGTTTCGGTGGCGGAGGTGCTTCCGGAGGATGGTAATTTCTTAAAAAATCAACAATACACACTATAAATCAGGTCATATGACCTGATTTTTTATTTAAAATCTTAAAATACTACCATTTTTTTGACTTTTATTAACATTAAAATCACATTTACATGTTAATAAATTAATAAAAATCAACAAATACTACCTATTATTCAATTTTTTTTCACTATATTTACTGAAAACAGGATTATGAAGAAGACGCTGGTAGTATTTGCCCACCCTTATCTGGAGCACTCCAATTCGAATGTAGAGCTCATCAATTTCTACGTTCGCCACCAGCATTATACCTTACGAGATCTTTATGAAGAATACCCTGATTTTCATATTGCCGCTTTCAGAGAAAGAAAACGACTTGTCAATTATGACCGGTTTATTTTTCAGTTTCCCCTGATCTGGTTCGGAATGCCTCCCTTATTACGACTATGGATTGATGAAGTCTTTGACCGCGACTGGCTTCAGCCCGGAAAAGACAATCCTTTGGAAAATAAAGAAATTTATATTCTCGTAACCACTGGCGGAAAAGAAAGATCTTTCAGCAAAACAGGAACCTACCAATATACGATTGATGAACTGATCAGCGGGCTTATTGTTTCTTTAAAAGTCTTCAAAGCCGATATCAGACACATTAAGATTGTTTATGAAGCTAATAAACTTTCCAAAAAAGAAATCATTTTACATAAAAAAGAATTTACAGAACTTCTCAACCGATAATGTATGGAATCTAGTTTAGCGATGAACACATTAATTTTTCTGGGTGTAGCTATTATTATGGTTCCACTGGCAAGAAAACTGGGATTGAGCTCTGTGATCGGTTATATTCTGGGAGGAATTATCATTGGACCATATGTTCTGAAACTAACAGGGCATAATGTGGATGATATCATGCATGCCAGTGAATTTGGGGTCATTATGCTTTTGTTTCTGGTAGGTCTGGAACTCGAACCCCGGAAGTTCTGGGAAATGCGTAAGAAAATAATGGGACTCGGGGCCGTTCAAATGCTCCTTACCATCAGTCTTCTTTTTTTGGTATTCACAAGCGTAGGATGGAGGGTGGATACCGCAATATCGGTAGCAATGTGCTTTGCTCTGTCTTCCACAGCAATTGTTCTCCAGACTTTACAGGAAAAAAATAACTTCAATACAACTGCGGGAGAAGTCTCGTTCTCTACCCTACTTTTCCAGGATATCTCAGTAATTCCTATTCTGGCTATACTCCCCATTATTGCCAACTATAAAACGAAACATCATGACAATGAAATTCAGGTTCTGATTCAGAAGCTTCCGGAATGGCTTCAGGCCGGAACGGTAATTATGGGAGTTGCTTTACTGATCCTATTAGGCAGATATGTATTTGTTCCTTTTTTACGATATGTATCCAAGGCCGGAATGACAGAGCTATTGACAGCCTCTTCCCTGTTTTTGGTTATCGGAGTTTCCGAGCTAATGGTTGTTATTGGTCTTTCTCCCGCGTTGGGCGCTTTTCTGGCCGGAGTAATGCTTGCCAACAGTGAATTTCGCCATGAGCTTGAAGCGCAGATTAACCCTTTCAAGGGACTTTTACTTGCGGTTTTTTTCGTAAGTGTAGGCTCCACTATTAATTTTAATATCATTCAGCAGGACCCTTTATTTATCTTCAGTACTGTGTTCACGGTACTGATCGTAAAGTTTGTTGTTTTATACATTATTGGAAAATTTTTCAAAATAGATACCCCTCAGAGTCTTTTCTATGCATTCGCTCTTTCTCAGGTAGGAGAATTTGCCTTTGTACTGATTAACTATGCTTCGGATCTTTACCTTTTAAATCCCAAGTTGAATGCACAATTGATGGCTGTAACTGCAATTACCATGTGTATCACTCCGGTTTTATTAATTCTGAATGACCGGTTTATTACTCCAAAATTTATTAAAGAGATTCCTGAAGAAGAACATGATTTTAATATTCTGGACAGTGATGTGGTTCAAAAAAAGATTATTATTGTAGGATTTGGGCATTTTGGCAGTACAGTAGGACGCCTTTTAAAAGCCAATAAAATATCAGCTACTGTTTTGGATAGAGATTCAGATCGGGTGAAACTGCTTCGGAGTTATGGATTTAAGGTATATTATGGGGATGCCACCCGAATTCCTATTTTAAGAGCAGCAGGTATTGAAGATGCTGAAATCCTGGTACTATGTCTTGATGATCCGGATGATAATATGTTTATTGCAGAACTTGTCCGCGAACATTATCCCGATGTGAAAATTTTTGTAAGAGCTAAAAACAGAATTGATGCCTATGAATACCTCAACAATGGTATTAACAATATCTACCGCGAAACGTTAGGAACTGCTGTGGACATGGCAGTAGATGTCCTTCACGAAACGGGAATGAGAAAATATGCTGCAAGACGTCTTGGCCAAAGGTTTATGGCCATTGATAAAGCCTCTATCCGAAGGCTTGCAAAAATAAAAGAAGAGGATGATATTGCCTTGTTTACCACAAAAGAAATCCTCCAGCGAGAGGAGGAATTATTAGCTTATGATAACCTTAACTTTGATCATAAAAATTGGGATTCTTCCTCATCCCATGAAGAAGATGAGGAAGAATCCCGTGATTGATTTATTGAATATCAACACTTCCGCCGCTACTTTCGTCTTTGCTGATGCTTGTAAGCGGTCCTTTTTTGGCAATATCCACACTTCCACCAGAGGAAGCACTTGCATTCACTGAAGTAACAGCACTGATCTGGATGCTTGCACCGCTGGATGCTTCAGCTTTCACATTATCCGCAATCACTTCTTTCGCTGAAATACTGCTGCCTGAAGATGAATTGATATCCGCATGCTTTGCTTTTCCGGATATATCAATACTTGATCCTGATGAAGATTCAATATCAAGATTCACAGCCCATATTTTTCCGCTGAAATTACCACTGCTTCCTGCATTAATCTCAAAATCATTGGCTTCAAGATCTCCTGAAACACTCGCTGCACTTGATATCTCAATATCTGTTTTTTCCTGAGTAAATTTATCTTTTACATGAATACTTGCTGCTGATCCTGCAATTAGTTTTGTAAAATCTTTTGCATAAATTTTTGCCGTTACTTTATTCAAATTCATAACTCTGATTCCCGGCTTATAATGAATGTGCAGTTTTCCACCTTCATTATCTACAAGAATTTCATTAATAATACTCTGAGGTGCCGAAATAATTACTTTTTCCACATCAGATTTAATAACTTCCGCTTCTATTGCTTGAGAGACCTGTATTTCATCAAAATCACCATTGAATTCTTTCTGCTGGATTGGCCCACTTTCTTTATTGATTACTTTCTCTACCCAACCGTTTTTTTCTCTGTTCTTTTTCTCATGTCTTTCGTTACATGAGGCTAATACCACTAAGGCTGAAAAAATAAAAAATGTCCTTGTTTTCATGTTTATTTATTTTTTAGATTATTATTTATATCTTATTCATTAATGACAACTAAATTAGGAAAAATATTACATTTCTCTAAAAAATACCAGGAAGCGGCCTCTTCTGCTTTTAAGAAATACGCTCTTATTCATTACAATCTTCTATTGTATTTAATCGGAAGTTCCATTTCTTATTTCATAAATACATCTCATGATACAAGTTTTTAATATCTTTATACTTTAATAACAACTATTTTATGAAGAATATTTCATCGGTATTATTAATTTCTGCTTTGGCGTTCAATCAATCTTGTACTACAATGAAAAAAACCGATATTCAACAGGAACTTCCTGCCCCTGATCCATCTTTATCTTCAAATCCTTTCATGAAGAAAAGTAAGCTTCAATATGAAGCTCCGGAATTTGACAAAATTAAAAATGAGCATTTTAAACCTGCTTTTGATTTCGGATTAAAACAACATGAAGCCGAAATTATCAAAATTGCCAACAATCCGGCAGCCCCTACTTTCGAGAATACAATCGTAGCCCTTGAAAAAAGCGGTGAAGTATTAAGAAGAGCACAAATTGTTTTTTCTAACTTAACAAGTGCAAATACCAATCCTACATTACAGGCATTGGATGAAGAATATGCTCCTATTTTTGCAGCACATTCCGATAAAATGTATCTGAATGAAAACCTGTATAACAGAATAAAGTCTATTAAAGAAGACGGACTTGATCCTGAAAGCAAAAGACTGGTACAGTTTTATAAACAAAATTTTGAAATTGCAGGAGCTAATCTTTCTGCAGCTGACAAAGAAAAATTAAAGCAGATTAACCAGGAACTGGCTTCACTTTCTACTCAATATTCCAATAAATTACTGGAAGCGAGAAAACAAGGCGGGGTATTTTTTTCTGATGCTAAAGAACTGGACGGACTTTCTGCCGATGAAATCGCTGCTGCTGCTGCCGATGCTAAAACAGCCGGACAACCCGGAAAATATCTTCTGGCTTTACAAAATACAACACAACAGCCTCTTTTACAAAATTTAAAAAACAGAGCCACAAGAGAAAAATTATTCAAAGCTTCGTGGTCGAGAGCAGAAAAAGGAGATGCTAATGATACCCGGGAAACTATTGAAAAACTGGCTAAACTGAGACTTAAAAAAGCACAAATCCTGGGTAAAAAGAATTTTGCAGAATGGAAGCTTCAGGATCAGATGGCAAAAACTCCGGAAGCAGCAACTAAACTCATGAATCAGATTGCTACTCCTGCAGTAGAAACAGCCGCAAGGGAAGCAAAAGATATTCAGGATCTTATTGATCAGCAAAAAGGTGGGTTCAAGGTAGAACCATGGGACTGGAACTTCTATGCTGAACAGGTCAGAAAAGCTAAATTCGATCTTGATGAAAGTGAAATAAAGCCATATTTTGAAATTACAACAGTCCTTGAAAAAGGAGTATTCTTCGCTGCTGAAAAATTCTACGGACTTACTTTCAAAAAAAGAACAGATCTTCCGGTTTACCATCCTGATGTTGTTACTTATGAAGTTTTTGATCATGATGGAAAATCTATCGCTATTTATTATCTGGACTTTTACACAAGAGATTCTAAAAACGGAGGAGCCTGGATGAGCAACTTCGTTGAACAATCATATTTAATGGGCACAAAACCAGTTATTGTAAACTGCTACAATTATCAGAAGCCTGCTCCGGGAAAACCTTCATTAATCAGCTTTGATGATGTTTCTACGATCTTCCATGAATTTGGTCACTCTATCCACGGAATGTTTGCCAGCCAGAAATATCCATCTCTGTCAGGAACAAATGTTCCGAGAGACTTTGTAGAATTTCCTTCACAAATTAATGAGCATTGGGCTTTAGATCCTATTGTTCTGAAGAATTATGCGGTGCATTATCAAACCAAACAGCCTATTCCTCAAACCCTGGTAGAAAAAATCAAAAAAGCGTCGACTTTCAATCAGGGATATATGACTACCGAACTGGTTTCTGCTGCTGAATTGGATATGGACTGGCATACAGTAAACAACGAAAATCAGTTTATTCCTGTTCTGGATTTTGAAAAGCAATCTTTAGCCAGTCATGGGTTTAACCTGGCAACAGTACCTCCAAGATACCACACGCCTTATTTTGCTCATATCTGGGGCGGCGGATATTCAGCAGGGTATTATGCCTACTTATGGTCAGAAACACTGGATAATGATGCATGGGAATGGATCAGTAAAAACGGAGGACTTACCCAAGAAAATGGTGACCGTTTCAGAAAATATATTCTGTCTGTAGGAAATTCTGTAGACCTGAACCAGGCATTCAGAGATTTCACAGGACATGATCCGGATATCAAGCCATTGTTAAGAAACAGAGGTTTTATTAAATAATAGATACAGAAGCAGTCTTTACAGATTGCTTCTTTTATTTTCCGCCAGTACGATTATCAGAAGAGTAAAAAAGCAGATCTGTTTATCCTGATATTCCTTATTTTTGCAGCTTAGAATTTTTAATACCAGTCAATATATGAATTGTCCCTGCTGTTCAGGAAAATCTTACGAAGAATGTTGTAAGCCTTATCATACCGGAGAAAAACATGCGCCTACTGCCGAAGCATTGATGCGTTCCAGGTTTTCAGCTTTTGCCATTCCCAACGGTGACTATTTAATGGAAACTACCCTTCCCGGAAAACGGAAATATCATAATAAACGGGATCTTCAGGAATGGGGGGAAATCAATGAATGGACCAGGCTCGAAATTATACAGACTCCTGCTCTTAATCATGTAGAGTTTAAAGCTTATTATACTGATCAGGACGCTCATCCGCAAATTCACCACGAGTTTTCAGTGTTCCAGAAAATGCATGAACGCTGGTATTATGTTTCAGGGGAATTTTTAGATGAATAGATACTATGAAGAAAAATTTTATTTACACATGCCTGTTTATGGTATGCAGTCTCAGTTTTTTCAAAGCACAGACCGAAAGAGACAAAAATGAGGTTTCAGCGGCTGTCACTGATATCTTAAAAGGTTTTCAGACTAAAGACGGTGAGATGATCAATAAATATGTAGACCAGACCTATGGAGTGGGTGTCCTTTTTAAAAGTGGCGGAGATCTAGGATTCGTTTTAAATGAAGATATTGATTTCAGTATGCCACTGGGATATATTCAAAAAACATGGAATATCAGAAACCAGTTTCCAATACAATTTGGTGATGCCAACGGTGGATATGATACAAAAAATAAAAGATGGATAAAAGAAGGTTTATTTGTTCAGTTTAACTCTAACGCTGTTAATGATTACGTCAATCATTTTTTAGATAGAGAGTCTTTAAAAGATCAGCCTGTCTTTAAAATCAATTCAGATTCCAACAATGTGGTTTTCGTAACACTTGCTGAAAACAGCAAAGAAAAAGCTCCCATCAACGGGTTCAGATTTGTGATGACTAAAATCGGAGGTAAGTGGCTCCTTACTTTCATTGATGTCACAGAATATAATGCAGACTAAAATTGCGGGATAAACTATCAATAAAAGATTTCCCCTCTAACAGGAAAATATTAACAATAAAAGACGCTATTCTGAAGAAAGCGTCTTTTGTATGTTTTGGGCTAAAGCCAATGGAATTTTTTTCCGTTTTTAAACGGGCTAAAACCCGTTTCTATTGAGCAAAAAAATGTCCGAAAAACCGGACATTTATATAATTTTTAGTGAGCGTCTGTTCCGTCAATTCCATGAGCATGACCATGTGCCAATTCCTCTTCTGTTGCAGGACGTGTATTCAGAACTTCCACCTGGAAATCTAAAACTTTACCCGCCATTGGGTGGTTTAGGTCTGCTACAACAACTTCCGGTGTTACTTCTACTACGAATGCCTGAAAATTATTTCCCTGATTATCAGACAAAGGTAAGATTGCTCCAATTGGAGGCACTCCTGATTCTTTAAACATATCGATAGGTAGCTGTGCAATAGCATCCGGCTGTCTTTCCCCGTAAGCTTCTTCAGGCTGAATAGTAAAAGCCGCTTTATCACCAGCTTTTAAACCTAAGATATTTTGTTCAAACTTTGGAATCATCATTCCTACACCGTACAAAAATGTAAGTGGATTTTCTGCTGTTGTTTCTTCTACAAGAACCTTACTTCCATCTGCTTCTATTGTGTGTAGGATGTATTTTACAGCTACAACGTGATTGTTTTCAATTGTCATATTTTTCTTTTTTTTCGTGAGTCTTTTCACGATTAATGATACAAATATACTGTTTTTTGAAATGATTGTTTCAGAGGAAAGAATCTTAAAACCTCATCCTGTTTTACTTTCCTGTCTTTTCATCGCGTTTCTTTTGTCTCAGGACAAAAAGATACAAACTCTCTACTTTGGTTCTTGCCCATGGTGTTTTTCTCAAAAACTTCAGAGAAGAACTGATACTTGGGTTATCTGTAAAACATTTTATATTAATCTGCTCACCCAGTTTTCCGAAACCTTCGTAGTATTCTACCAGTTCTTCCAGGATGGCATCAAGTCTTTTCCCGTGTAAAGGATCTTTTGATTTTTCTTCCATAACACAGTAAAATTAAAACATTTTATCAGACTTAGCGACTAAAATTGTTTACAGTCTTAATCTTTAGTATTTTTGATAAAGCTATTTTTTACCCATAAAAAATATTTTGCAACACATCATATGAGCAAAAACAACGAAGCAAACAGGAAAAAAAACAAAAAGAAAATTGATCAGAAAAAACGTAAAGTACAAAATGCAGAAGCAGAAAGGAAAGCACGGTTAAAACAAATCCGGGAAGATTTTAAAGCCAGAGAAATCGATAATGAACTATAAAATCATTTTGGTTACCAACAGGATTATTTTGAATAAATGATCCGAGTAATTCTGTTCTCTTATTCTTTTCCTGTTGATAATCTGAAATTTTCAGTTTTTGCCGCCCATGTTTTATCGGAAAAAATCCGATAGTACACTTCATCATCTATATATTTGAACCTTTGTCTTTTTGTTCCTTACCTTTACAGTATGAAAATTCTGCATACGGCCGACTGGCATTTAGGCAAACGACTGGATCGCTTTTCCCGACTGGAAGAGCAAATACCGGTTATGGAGGAAATTATAGGAATAGCTGATGAAGAGAAAGTAGATCTTGTTCTCGTTGCCGGTGATCTTTTTGATAGTTTTAATCCGGGTGTAGATGCTATTGAACTTTTTTATAAAACACTGAAGCGTTTATCTCAAAACGGAAAGCGCCCTGTCATAGCTATTTCGGGGAATCATGATTCTCCCAGCCTTATCAGCGCACCGGATCCTTTAGCAAGGGAATGCGGGATTATTTTAATAGGGCATCCGAAAGCTGAAGTTCTTCCTTTTGATACAGATTATTTTAAAATCTCAGAATCCAGACCGGGATTTATTGAATTAAGTATTCAGCATCTCGGCTTTCCGGTAAGGGTTCTCCATATGCCTTTTGCCAATGAAATCCGTTTAAAGGAATATTTTGGGGAAAATAAAGAAGAGGAGATCAACAAGGTACTGTCAGAAACCTGGAAAAAACTTGCTGATGAGTTCTGTGATGAATCGGGAGTCAATCTCCTGACTGCTCATTTGTATATGAATAAAAAAGACGCCGAAATTCTGGAAGAACCTGAAGGGGAAAAGCCTATCAAAATCGGAAATGCAGATCTTATTTATTCAGATATTATTCCTGATCAGATTCAATATACAGCCTTAGGCCATCTGCATGCTTTTCAAAATATCGGAACGGCAGAAAAACCCGTTATTTATTCATCATCTCCTTTATGTTACAGCTTTAGTGAAGCAGGGCAGAAAAAATATGTCTCGATTATTAATGCCGAACCCGGAAAACCCGTCAGTTTTGAAAAGAAAATTTTGAAAAGCGGGAGAAGTCTTGTACGAAAGACCTTCACATCCGTAGAAGACACTATTTGGTGGCTTAAAGAAAATCAAAATACATTTATTGAACTGACTCTCGAAAGTGAAACTTTTTTAACTGCCGATGAAAGAAAGCGGATCCATCAAACCCATAACGGAATTGTACATCTTATTCCAAAAGTAAAAAGCCAGGTAACAACTGATCAAAAGGAGCATGAAATAAATCTAAATCAGGATATAGGAGTATTATTTAAAGATTATTTCAAATCTAAAAACGGAGGCCAGGAAGCCAATGAAGAACTGATCAATTTATTTAATGAAATATTAAATACCTAAGCTATGATTCCTATCCAACTAACCATTGAAGGGCTGTATTCTTACCAGGAACGCCAGACTATTGATTTCAGAAGTCTCACCGAAGCCGGATTATTTGGTATTTTCGGGGCGGTAGGCTCCGGAAAATCATCTGTACTTGAGGCTATTTCTTTTGCATTATATGGCGAAACGGAACGTCTGAATCTGCGTGATAAAAGAGCTTATAATATGATGAATCTGAAGTCAAACAGCTCTTATATAGCGTTTGATTTTGTGAATTATGAGAATAAACTTTTCCGTGCTTCCCGTGATTTTAAAAGAAATTCAAAAAAATTTGAGGAAGTAAAGCCCAATCCCGTTACTTTTTATGAGCATATAAATGGCAAATGGGTTCCTCTGGAGCATTCGAACGCGGAAAACATTATCGGTTTAAGCTATTCCAACTTCAAAAGAACCATCATCATTCCGCAGGGACAGTTCAAAGAATTTCTTGAATTGGGTGCCGCGGAAAGAACAAATATGATGAAAGAAATCTTTCATCTTCAAAAGTTTGATCTTCAAAACAATGTTTCCGCACTTAATACAAAAAACAGGTCGGAGCTCGATCAGCTGGAAGGTCAGCTGAAGGGTTTTGAAGAGGTTAATGGGGAAAAGATTCAGCAAGAAAAAGAACTTTTAGCGGAAGAACAAAAAAAGCTGGTTCAGGCCAATGAAAAGTTTGAACAGATTTCTCATACTTATCAACAACTGAAAAATCTAAAAACTGATTTTGAAAGTTTAAAACAAAACAGGGAAAGCTTCAGTAAACTATCCGAACAAAAGTCCCGGATGGATGCTTTGGAGATACAAACGGAACTCTATGATCGTATTTACAGAGTTTTCAATCCTTTGATTATTGAAAAAAATAAGCTTTCTAAAGAGATCGCGGATAAACAGATTGAAAAGGAAAGCCAAAATAAAAATTTACGGGAAACTGAGAAAAGTTTCCATATCATCAAGGAACAGCTTTCTGTTCTTGAGCCGCAGTTTAAAGCATTAGACCAATCCAGAATACGGGAAAATGATCTGAGCCTTATTGTACAAATTCTCAAATCTTCTGATGAGATCAAAATTCTTAAAGAAAGGACTCAAAAAGGTTCTGAAAAAGTAATTGAGGTTGAAACCGCCAGGGAAATTACCCAGAAAAAAATCATTGAATTATCTAAAAGCATTGAAGTTTTAAAAGAACAGAAAATCGATGTGACTTTACTTACCTATGTCGGCCATTGGTTTATTCAACATAAAAATTTAAAAAAATCAGAGCAGGAACAAGCTGAAAAAAATAAAAAAATACATCAACAGATTGATTTCGTTTCCGAAGAGCTAAAGCTATTTAACTTTAAAGACAGCTTTAAGGAAGACTTCAAAGATGAACGGGAAATTCTGGAAACCAGGAAAAAAGAATATTCACAAAAGCTGGATCATTTAAAAGTCCAGAAAGAACTTTCTCATTTTGCCAGCGCCCTTCACGATGGAGAAAACTGCCCGCTTTGCGGATCTAAGGAACATCCTCATATTGTAGAGTTTCAGGATGTACATACGGAACTTCAGGAACTTCAGGGAAAGATCTCTGCAACAGAACAGGAAGTGCTAAAAATTCAAAAGCAGGAAGCTGAAATTGAAAAAATTCTGGACAGAAAAAAAATATTTGAAGAGCAGTTTATTACAGAGCAAAAATCGTTACATCAAATCCGGAAAGAGACTGAACATCATATTCAGCAATTTATATGGAAACAATTCAGCCCTGACCGTGAAGATGAATTCGAGAAAAAAAGAGCGGATTCTTTTGCTTTAGACAAAAAGATTGAAGAAATCGAACAGAATATTACTTCAGAGCGCGAAGCATTAGATAAAGAAGCTAAACTTTCAGAAAAGTATAAAACAGCGCTTGAAACTTTTAAACTAGAAGAGGCTACAAAGCAGGAACAGATTAATATGAACCGTTCTAATCTTAAAATTCTAAGCTGGAATGATTATGAACAGGAGAACGTCTCTGCAATTGAAGAAGCGTATCAAAAACTGGTACAACTCAATACTGAAACGGAACATAATTATCAGAAGGCCTCTCAACAGGAAAAAATTCTGGCTCCAAAACTGGCGGAACAAAAAGCCATTGTCGGTCAGGCTGAAAAACAAATTTCAGAATTGGAAAAAAAGATTTCAGATAATAAGGCAACCATTCACAAAGCATTAACTGAACAGCATTTCACAGATTTTAAAGAAATCGAAAACATTCTGCTTCAGCAAATCAATATTGAGAATACCAGAATCCAAATTCAACAATTCAAAATTGATTTTGAGACCTTAAAAAAAGTTATTGAAGGAATGGAGCTAAAGCTTAAAGATCTTTCATTCGATGACGAACAATTCTCTTTAACCGAAAAGCGATTCAGCGAAACTCAGCTTGAATTGAAACAAATCAATGATTCTGTTGTTAAAATGAATGCTGAAATAGAACGATTGGAGAAAGAGTTTCATAAAAAAAGAGAGCTTCTTAAACAGCTTACAGCTCTTCAAAAACGTTCTGACAATCTCAAACTGATGATGAATCTATTCAAAGGGGCAGGTTTCGTACAGTATGTATCCTCTATTTATCTGAGACAATTATGCGACCATGCCAATGTACGCTTCCACAGAATGACCAGAAATCAGCTGAGCCTGCAGCTTAATGAAAATAATGAATTTGAAATTATTGATTACCTCAACGAAGGACGAAACAGAAGTGTAAAAACACTTTCGGGAGGACAGGCTTTTCAGGTATCTTTAAGCCTTGCTCTGGCTTTGGCCGAAAGTGTTCAGGCTAATGCACAGGCTGACAAAAACTTTTTCTTTATTGACGAAGGTTTTGGAACTCAGGATACAGAATCTGTCAATATTGTATTTGAAACTTTAACCAATCTGATGAAAGAAAACAGGATTGTAGGAGTAATTTCACATGTGGAAGAACTTAAAGAAAAAATTCCGACTGCACTCAATATTATTAAAGATGAAGAAAGAGGAAGCCTGATTGAGATTATTTAAGAGCTAAAATTCAGTTTTATAATATAAAAACCGCCATTGAAAATTTCACCGGCGGTTTTATTTTATAGATTTTGAATACGGGGCTTCACTTCTTTCCCGAATAACTCAATAGATTTCATCATCAAATCATGTCCGGGATCTCCTACATCCATCTGCCCTGTAAACCTTGTAATCCCAAACTGCTCTTTCATATAGGCAATTTTATCAGCCACTTCCGCTGAACTGCCAATAAATAAGGCACCATCCTTTCCTCTTTCCTTTTCATACTGCATTCTGGTGTAAGGATCGCAGCCTTTAGGAATCCTAATCCTGTCCATACGTGATTTATATTTGTGAAAATACTGATTGATCACATTCTGATCATTACTGACAAAAGTATGTGAGCTGACCGCAACCTGCCTATTTGTAACATCATGTCCTGCTTTCTGATATTCCTGTTTGTAAAGTTCAATCAGATTTTTAAAATGACTATGCATACCACCAATGATAGCCACTACTAAAGGCATTCCCAATTGGGCAGCATCTAAAAAAGACTGCTCCGTTCCTCCAACAGCTCTCCAAATGGAAAGTTTTCCATTATTTTTTGCTCTCGGATAAACGGTTTGGTTTTCCATGGGTGCTCTAAGTTTTCCTGACCAGCTTACATTTTCTTGCGAATTAATCTTTAATAATAACTCCAGTTTTTCATCAAAAAGCTCTTTATAATCATCCAGAGAATATCCATATAGTGGAAATGATTCGACAAAACTCCCACGCCCTACAAATACTTCAGCCCGTCCGTTAGAAATCAGATCCAGTGTTGAAAAATCTTCGTAGACTTTTACAGGTTCTGAAGAGCTTAATACAGTAACTCCACTCGCTAATCTTATATTTTTTGTTACACCGGCTGCTGCGGCCAAAATCATTTCAGGAGATGAAACAGCGTAATCCTCACGATGATGTTCCCCCATTGCGAAAACATCAATTCCCACCTCATCCATTAATTTTACCTGTTCCAGTATTTCGTAGATTCTAGTTCCTGCATCTCTATATTTACCGGTTGCCTGATCAAAAGCCAGGTCCCCAAACATACCTATTCCTAATTCCACATTGGTACTTTTTTATCTTTAGATCTTATAAGAATAAACTATCCTCATAAAATCAAATAATTTTTTTACTGCTGATATAAATTAACAAGTCTATAAAAGTGAAATAAAATATACACAACAGCATATTGAGTGATATCTCTAAAGTATTGATTTGATATATTTAATCAATACAATTGATCTTGTTCTCCATAAAACTCACGGCAAAGGTATGAAAGCGCACTGAATAGTTAAAAAAAACACTTGGATAAAATAGTTTTTAAACATTTGTACTTTCATTTCTCATTCAAATTACCAATGTTTATTATCAGAAGATTTTTTTTATAAAAGTAAAGTACAATAAAAAATCGCCGTTGAAAATCTCAGCGGCGATTATTCTTTATACATTCTTAATGAGAGGCTTTACATCTTTACCGAATAACTCAATAGACTTCATCATCAGATCATGAGCCGGATCTCCGACATCCATATGCCCGATGAATCTTGTGATCCCGAAAAGTTCTTTCATATAAGCAATTTTATCTGCGACTTCTGCCGGACTCCCGATAAATAAGGCGCCGTCTTTACTCCTACCTCCTTCATACTGCATTTTAGTGTAAGGTGCCCATCCTCTTGATGCTCCTATTCTATCCATCTGAGCTTTATATGTATGAAAATAGCCGTCGGTCACACTTTGATCCTCACTCACAAATGTATGTGAATGAATTGCTATCTGCATTTTGGAAACATCATGCCCCGCTTTTTGATATTCCTGTTTATAGAACTCAATCAGGTTCTTAAACTGGACAGGCATTCCTCCAATAATGGCTACGACTAAAGGCATTCCCAGCTGAGCGGCACTTAGTACGGATTGGGGTGTTCCTCCTACAGCTCTCCATATCGAAAGCTTTCCTTCATTTTTTGCTCTTGGATAAACCGTCTGATTCTGCATCGGAGCCCTAAGTTTTCCGGACCATGTAACATTTTCTTCAGAATTAATCTTTAATAATAACTCCAGTTTTTCATCAAAGAGCTCCTCGTAATCATTCAGAGAATACCCGTATAAGGGAAATGATTCAATGAAACTACCGCGGCCGACAAATATTTCAGCTCTTCCGTTTGAAATCAGATCCAGTGTCGAAAAATCTTCATACACTTTTACCGGTTCCGAAGAACTCAACACCGTAACTCCACTGGCCAGTTTTATATTTTTGGTCATACTTGCTGCTGCTGCCAATACCATTTCCGGTGATGAAACGGCATAATCCGGGCGGTGATGCTCTCCCATTGCAAAGACATCCAGCCCAGTCTCATCCATCAGTTTTACCTGCTCTAATATTTCGTGAATTTTAGTTCCTGCATCTCTATATTTCCCGGTTGTCTGATCAAAAGCCAGATCACCGAACATTCCTATTCCTAATTCCATATTGTTGATTTTAGTTATACAAAATTACTTCAATAAAAAGCCAAAAGCATTGATCTTTGTTAAGATCGGAAAGATACCGGATGAGATGAGTTTTCACCACCTATCTTAAGCCTTTCATAATTGACTGTAAATAAAAACTCCAACCGGAATGGCTGGAGTTTTTATTTTATTTTTTAAGATACAGATCAAAATAGTCTGTTATTTTCTGCATCAGATGAACCCTGTCCTTCCCGATCACATTATGCGGATGGCCCGGATAAGTAAAGTAATCCAGCTGAACACCATTATCCACAGCAGATTTGATGAATTTAATCGAATGCTGCCAGACAACAACATCATCCTGCGCTCCATGGATCATTAATAACTTTCCTTTCAGATTCTGAACTTTGTCTAAAAGATTAGCAGTGGCATATCCCTGCGGATTTTCCTGTGGTGTATCCATATATCGCTCACCATACATAATTTCATACATACTCCAGTCGATAACCGGTCCTCCTGCAACGCCTACTTTAAATACATCCGGCTTACGAAGCATAAAACTTGTCGTCATAAATCCACCGAAGCTCCATCCATGAATTCCCATTTTCTCTCCATCTACGTATGGAAGGGATTTCAGATAATCCACCCCTTTCATCTGATCATTCATTTCTGTTGTCCCGAGATTTCTGAAAACAGCCTGTTCGAACTTCATTCCACGGTTAGAAGATCCTCTTCCGTCCATCGTGAAAATAATATAACCATTCTGAGCCATATATTCATACCAAAGATTTCCGGAAGCCGGGAAACTATTCGTAATTAGCTGTAAATGGGGACCATTGTACAGGTAAACAATGGTAGGATATTTTTTATTCGGATCAAAATTCGTCGGAAGAATAATTTTTCCATATAAAGGAGTACCATCATCAGCTTTTAATTCCACATTTTTAATTTCCGGTCTCTGATAATTTTTTAATGTATTTTCAGAAGTAAGGATATTAGTAGACTTTAAACTTGAGGTATTAATAATGTTTCCTATTCTTGGAGTATTGGCATTGCTATACGCATCATACAGATAGCTTCCGTCATGACTCAATGTTCCGATATGCATTCCCGCCTCAGTGTCGAGTCTTTGCATCTTGAAATTCGTCCAGTTGATTTTATATAAATGTCTTTCCAGAGGAGTTTCTTTTGTTGAAGTAAAGAAAATTTCTTTTTTCTTCTCATTAAACCCTAGAATATCAGTAACCAGCCAATCTCCTTTTGTAATTTGGGCAACCAGCCCTTTTTCTAAATTATAGTGAAACAAGTGGTTATATCCGGTTCTCTGGCTTTGCCAGATAAAATCTGTATTCGAATTCGGGAAAAAGGTAAGCGGATGTTGGGGTTCTACATATTTTGAGTCTGATTCTTCAAATAAAGTTTTTACCAATTCTCCGGTAGCCGCATTATACTGATTCATTTTCATATGGTTCTGCCCTCTGTTCAGAACCGCTATAAAAATATATTTTGAATCCGGGCTCCATGTAACTGCGGTCAGATACTGATCTTTTTCGCCGTCTACTTTTAAGAAAGTTGTCGACTGGGTTTTGATATTGAAAACTCCTAGTGTCACCTGATGAGAAGCCTGTCCTGCCATCGGATATTTGATATTGTGATTCACCGCCGGGGTCACAGACCAGTCAATAATCGGATAATCAGCAACCATAGACTGATCCATTTTGTAGAAAGCCAGACTTTCCGAATTGGGAGCAGGAAAAATTCCGGTATCAATTCCGAATTCATTTCTGTGAACAGCCTGACCACTGATGATATTTTCATTAGCTTCATTCGTTACAGCAATGGTTTTCCCGTTCTTATTAACGAACAGGTTATTCTTTGCTGTAAAAGCGAAAGTCTGGCCGTCACCAAACATTTTAATATTGGCAGCATCTTGATCTATGGTCGCCTGACTTTTCACTTTCCAGTCATTACCTGACTTTTCAATCCAGAACATTTTATCTTCTGTATTGAAATACCCTGAATTGCCTGCAAACTTGATTGTGGGTACAGCCTTGAGCGGGCTATTGGCAAACTGTCTGTTCAGTTGAGTCAAAGATACCAATGTATCCTGTTTATTCGTTTTAAGATCTGTCATCAGATATCCTCCTTTTACGGACTGGATAAATGATTTTCCGTCTGCAGACCATGAAAATTGGGAAATATTTTTCACGGCAAGGTTGGTTCTCATCCCATTTACAGCCTCCGCCATTGTAAATTTCTGTGTCTGGGCAAATGCAGTATTCCCCAAAACCAGCATCAATAAAGAAAATTTATATAATTTCATTGCGTAAAATTGAATCCACCAAAAATAAGAAATAAAAACCACCCCGTTAAGAAATGTTAAAATAAAACATTCGTAAAATAGAATTAATGAAGTGATTCAAATTATTTCTTAACTTAATACTAGATTTTTACAGATAGAAAGAAGGAAATGAAAAATTAAAATAAAGGGATTAAAAACCGGAAATTCATCATTACAATTTCAAAACTTTTCAACTATTATTTCATTTCTTATCCTATATCAATGTTTTGCATATGCTCCCTGTTCTAAATTTGCATCATTAATAATAACAAAAAATACAAAATACAATGGCAACAAAATGGATTTTAGACCCAACGCATAGTGAAATTACTTTCAAAGTAAAACACATGATGATCTCTAACGTAAAAGGAAGCTTCAGAACTTTCACTGCTGAAATAGACTCTGAAGATGAATTTTTTGCAAACGCAAAAACTACAGCTACTATTCAGACGGATTCTGTTTTTACCAACAACACAGACAGAGATAACCACTTAAAGTCTGCAGAGTTCTTCAATGCTGAAGTACACCCGACCATTACTTTTGAATCTCAGGCATTAAATAACTCTGTAGTTGGAAACCTTACTATCAATGGAATTACAAAACCTGTAAATCTTGACGTAGACTTCGGAGGAATCAATGTAGACCCATGGGGAAATACAAAAGCAGGATTCTCTTTTGAAGGAAAAATCAGCAGAAAAGACTTCGGACTTAACTGGAATGCAGCTCTTGAAGCAGGAGGTGTAATGGTAAGTGATGATGTAAAAGTTGCGGGTGAATTACAGTTTGTAAAACAAGCATAATTAATAATATACAATATAAGAGGTTCAGGGATTTGTCTAAAAGCCTTGAACCTCTTATTTTTTCATAATCTTCCATATTTATGAATCTCCACGATCTGCAAAATATCAGTGAAAACTTTCAAAGTACACAAAGAATGCCTGTTTTATTTCTGGGGCACGGCTCTCCTATGAATGCTATTGAAGAAAATCAGTTTGTTCAGGGATTCCGGAAAGCAGCGACAGAAATTCCGAAACCCAATGCTATTCTGTGTATTTCGGCACATTGGTATACACCGGGAACTTTTGTTACCGCTATGAAAATGCCTAAAACGATTCATGATTTTTATGGTTTTCCAAAAGAATTATTTGATGTACAGTATCCTGCTCCGGGAAATCCTGAACTTGCCCGTGAAGCTGCGGAATTACTACTTCCTGCAGAGGTTGAAGAAGATCACAACTGGGGACTTGACCATGGGGCATGGTCTGTCATTAAACATATGTATCCTGAAGCAGATATTCCGGTTATACAGCTAAGTATAGATTATACCAAGCCTCCGCAATACCATTATGATCTGGCTAAAAAACTCCATCGGCTTCGTGAAAAAGGAATTCTGATCATCGGAAGCGGAAATATTGTTCACAACCTTCGTCTTATCGACTGGAAAAATATCAATACCGTAGGAGCCGGATGGGACTGGGCGGCAGAGGCCCGTGAAAAAACCAACAACTGGCTTGTAGACGGTAATTTCCAGCCTATTATTGATTACCAGAAACAAGGAACATCCCTGCAATATGCTGTTCCTACTCCTGATCATTATCTCCCGCTTATGTATACCTTAGGACTGAAAGATCAGTCTGAAGAACTGGCGTTGTTTAATGATGAACTTATCGGGGGTTCATTAAGCATGACCAGCGTGAGAATCGGATAAGTCTTTTATAAAACAATTTAATTTCAGCCACGAATGCAAAAATAAATGTGTCTGTAATAAAAAAATAGGTGATCTCGCTATGGAAATAACCTATTCTTTTTTATTATATATTTTTTTACTGAACCGCTTTGAGAACATTAATGTTTCCGTAGCCATAATCAGAATTCACAGTCGGATAATAAGTAGCAGACTGTCTCATTTTATTAAGCACCTGATCTCTTGTCCATGAAGGATTTTTAGCCCATACTAGTGCCGCAATTCCTGCCGTAGCAGCAGTAGCCACCGAAGAACCGCCTACATAATCAGCTTGTCCGTTATAGTAACTTAACACCGGGACCGTATTTCCTGATGCTCTTTCCATCTGAAAAGTAAAATCTATTTCACTTCCTTTGTGGCATACATCACATTTCTGATTGGATGTTCCTTCTTTTACTCCTGTTATGGCTTGTGTTTCCGGCATCCAGGCTGGGAAAATAACCCCTACAAAACTAGTAAAACTGGTAGATGTTCCTCCGGCACAGAAAATTAATTTCCCTTTAGAATAGGCATATTTTACTCCATCTTCAATTTTTCCCACTGAAAAAATATGTCCCATTGACATTGAAATAATTTTCACGGCTGTATTATTTCCTAATTCTGTAAATGCTGTTTTCACGGCTGTTTGCTCACTGGATGTATCCAGTACTACATTGGCAGCGGCACGGTAAGCAATTAAATTAGCATTATAGGCGACTCCTACTGGAAGCCCTGCATTATTTCTCGGAGCCGTCATTACAGATGCCATCTTTGTTCCGTGCCCGCACTGATCGGCAGCACCATCAGCATTGTAAACCCCGTATTTTGTAATTGTTCTGCCCGATGAAGCTCCGTTATTAAAACTATTTCCAAGTAATGTCTGATCAGGAGAAACCCCTGTATCTACCAAACCTACTGTAATTCCTGCACCGGTACTATAGTTCCAGGCATCAGGAATATTATGCTTTGTAAATGCCCATGGAATTTTTGCGCTTGGAGTCGTTGAAGTGTAATCTGCTGCATCCAGTGTTGTGGATGAAAATCCACAACCTGACGAACCGCTGCTTGATGATCGGGCTGCTGTATTGTATTTATTTTCATTTTCAAAATAATGATAATCTCCCGGCTCCAGATATCTGAGCGTTTTCATCTGACGAAGCGCATTGATTGTTTCTTCGCTTTCAATGATAACATCTATTTGATTAAGATATTTATCCGAAGCTAAAAGTATGGTTCTTTCATCTTTCCCTTCATATTTTTTGAGCACGGATAAAATTTCTGCTTCCATATCTTTATTATTGGCCGATTTACTTCTGTCGAAATCATCTTTAGATTCGCCAAATCCGATGGAAGCCATTCTGTTTCCACGAAAAATAGCACTCCAGAGGAAATGATCAGATTGTTTACTCCAGTTGAAAGAACCGGTACTTTTGATGGATGTATTAATTCCTTCATTGATCTGTTTGGCTGTCAAAGGATCTTTTTGGCTCATTTCTGTTTTCGGATTTTCGTTTTGAAGACCCTCCGTATTACACGAGCTTAATGCAAAAAAAATTGCCAGCAGGAATACACTTTTTTTCATATGTTATAATTTTGGTTGAGACCAATATAACACTTTACTGAGAATTATTTACTTTTTTAAAATGAATTTTACATTATAAGAATATTAATGATACTTTCATCATTAAATTCACAAAAAATTAACAAAACTTATAGTGCTTTTTCATAACATACACTTGTCTCTACTCCTCTATATTGTCCATAATTGGGAATCCGATAAAAACCACTTTTTTCATAGACGGAAATAGCATGGGTTAATTCCTGAGAGGTTTCCAAAACAGCTTTTTTAAATCCCTGTTGCTTTGCCCAGTTTTCAAGCTCTTTTACAATAGCAGAAGCGAGTCCTCTTTTTCTGAATGCCGGATCTGTATACATTCTTTTGATTTCAACAGTATCGTCTGTCAGTGGTTTGAATGCTCCACAAGCTGCGGGAACTTCATCAATATAAGCTACGATACAATATCTGATCATATCAATTGTATTGAACTGCTCAAAAAAAGCATTCTTTTCTCCGTTATGTACAGCAAGAGCTGCATCAAGAAATTGTATCAGGTATTGAAAGTCCGGGTTCGCAGAATCTGTTTGATATAAGATCATAATCATTCATTAAAATAAAAATGGTAAAAAAAATAAAAGCCTCCTTTCGGAAGCTTTCTATTATTTCAATTAGTTAACAACAAATTTTCTTTCGTTAATCAGTGCTGCAATAGCCAGCATATCCTGACCAATCAGTCTGTCATCTTCCAGTTTGGAAACTTTAGAACGAAGAACATCAAAGTTTTCTTCAATGATTTTAGCACATTTTGAAGGTCTTCTGAATTCAAGCCCCTGTGCTGCAAACATTAATTCAACAGCCAGAATGTTAACCAGATTTCCAAGAACCTGATTGAATTTTCTTCCTGAAATACTTCCCATAGACACATGATCTTCCTGTCCTAAACTTGTAGGAATAGAGTCTGCTGATGCGGGAAAACATAGTGTTTTGTTTTCTGTAACCAATGCTGCAGAAGTATATTGGGGAATCATAAATCCTGAATTTAACCCTGAGCTTTCTGTCAGTAATCTTGGCAGCCCATATTTTCCTTCCAGTAATAAGTAGCTTCTTCTGTCGGAAATATTTCCTAATTCTGCCGCAGCCAGTGTAGCATAATCTAAAGGTAAAGCCATCAATTGTCCGTGGAAGTTACCTCCGGAAATGGACTCTTCGGCACTAAGTACAATCGGATTATCCGTTACTGAATTTAATTCTGTTTCTGCCATCGTTCTAAGATGTTCAAAAGCATTTCTGCTTGCTCCATGAACCTGTGGCACACATCTCATGGAATAAGGATCCTGTACTCTTTCACAGTCTTCGTGGGCTTTCATATTTTCAGATCCTTTTAAGAACTTCAGCATTCTTGCCGCTACCTTTTTACTTCCTTCAAAAGGTCTGATTTCGTGAAGTTCCTTTTTAAAAGGGCTTGCAGATCCTCTATAGGCTTCAATACTCATCGCAGCTGTCATATCTGCAAGATCCAGCAGGTATTCAAATTTTTCCAGGCCTTTAATGGCATGAGAAAGAATAAACTGTGTTCCGTTGATCAGTCCTAATCCTTCTTTTGGGCCTAATGTCAATGGCTCAAGATTATGCTTCTTCAATACTTCCATGGTATCGGAAAGCTGATCTCCTTCCCAAACCTGTCCCAGTCCCAATAAAGGCAATACCAGATGGGCTAAAGGAGCAAGATCTCCGGAAGCTCCTACAGAACCCTGTTCAGGAACTACAGGAATGATATCTTTCTCAAGCATCAGAATCATTCTCTCAATAACATCCAGAGAAACTCCTGAAAATCCTTTTGACAAAGCATGTACTTTAGCAATCATCATAATCTTTGACAATTCTTTATCAATTGGTTTTCCTACACCTACGGCGTGAGAGATAATCAGGTTATATTGTAACTGAGCTGTTTCATCAGCCGATATCTTAGTATCACACAGTGGTCCGAAGCCTGTATTGATTCCATATACACATCTATCGGATTCTACTATTTGCTGTACGTTTTTCTGAGATTTTAAAATTTGTTCTTTTGCTGCTTTGTTCAGCTTGGCTTTATTAGGTTTTTTACAGATTTCCAGAACATCATGGAAAGTAAAAACATCTACTCCGTATATCATTTCTAAAAAATTTCCTTAAAATTAAGCATTTAACAATAATTGGAAAAACTAAATTTTCACCTTATAAAGTTTTATTAAAATAAGTGATTTAATTTATTATTTTTACCGCCTAATTAACAAACAATAATACATGAAACTTAAATCTTTACTTCTTGCATTGTGTCTTGCAGGAACTGCTTCTTTCGCACAGAAAGTAAAATATTCTAAAGAAGAAATCAAAAAAATGGAAACCTATCTCTTCAACGAAGGCTTCAATATTCCCTCTCCTAAAAAGACTTCTACTATTATTTTAAAAGACGGAAGCATTCACAAAGGATTTTGTAATAAAATCGAAACCAAAAAAGGACAGATCTACGAAGTAGCCATTAAAGACAGTGCTACAAAGAAGAACGGCATTTTTAATGCAGACGAAATCAGTGAAATGTATGTGTATCCGAGCAATGCTGAGAAAATTGCAAAAGTAGCCAAGTACATGGGAAACATCAGAAACTTCGGAACCAAGAAACTGACAAAGAACACAAATAATGACAGAATTCATTTTGTGAATCAAACGGTTTCCCTGAAAAATAAAAAAGATGATAAAGAGTTTCTCATGCAGCTTATCAATCCTGAGTTCAGTGAAATCATTTCCGTTTATCACGATCCGAGAGCTAAAGAAACTACGGGTTTTTCTGTAATGGGTTCTCCGCAGCTTGGCGGTGGAGTTATCAAATCCTATTACGTAAAAAAAGGAAATAAAATCATGTGGCTTCACAAAGATGATTTTGAAGATAATTATGATTTTCTTTTCGGTGATAATGCAGAATTTATGAAAAAATATCCTAAAAAATCTGCTGAATGGGATTACTTCAGTTTCCTTATCAGTGAATATACTGCAATGAGCAACGGATAATCTCCCTCAAGTAAATAAATTAAACCTGCAGATCATTCTGCAGGTTTTCTTCTTTTTAAATATAGAAAGTTTCCTTAATTTTGTTATATGAATCCTTCTTTAGAATTACAGCTCAAAACCTTACCTTCCGAACCCGGCGTTTATCGTTATTATGATAAAAACGATCAGTTATTATATGTTGGGAAAGCAAAAAATTTAAAGAAAAGGGTTCTTTCCTACTTCAATAAAAATCTTTCAGGATACAGAATCAAAATAATGGTCAGTAAAATCCAGCGCCTGGAGACCACCATTGTAAACAGTGAATATGATGCTCTGTTGTTGGAAAACAATCTGATTAAAGAGCAGAAACCTTTCTACAATGTTATGCTGAAAGATGACAAAACCTATCCATGGATTTGTATTAAAAATGAAGATTTCCCAAGAATATTTCTGACCCGCAATATCATTAAAGACGGCTCAGAATACTATGGCCCCTATGCGAAAGTACGTCCGGCGAAAATTTTGCTGGATACCATTAAACATATTTATAAGCTCAGAACCTGCAACCTGAATCTTTCTCCGAATAAAATCGCTGAAGGAAAGTATAAAGTCTGCCTGGAGTATCATATCAAAAACTGTGAGGGCCCTTGTGAAGATCTTGAGACTAAGGAAGAATATGATGAAAAGGTGGATGCTATTCGTGGAATGATTAAAGGAGATTTCCGGAAAGCAAAAGATTATCTGGTAAATCAGATGATGAAACTGGCTTCAAATCTTCAGTTTGAAGAAGCACAAATTATCAAGGAAAGACTGGATATTCTAGAGGATTACCAGGCTAAAAATACGGTTGTAAATCCTAATATTGACGATGTGGATGTTTTTGGAATGACCAGCGATGAAACGGCAGCTTATGTTAATTTCTTCAAGATAAGAAACGGAAATATTATCCAGAGTTTTACGACAGAAATCAAAAAAATTCTTGAGGAAACCGATGAAGATATTATGGAAGAAGCTTTGATCGAAATCCGCCAGAAATTTAGTTCGGATTCAAAGGAAGTTCTGCTTCCTTTCCATTTATCTGTTGAAATCCCCAGTGTTAAGCTGATTGTTCCGAAAGTAGGTGATAAAAAGAGAATTGTAGAACTCTCTGAAAAAAATGCAAAAGAATACCGTCTTGAAAAACTAAAACAGGTTCAGATCGTTGATCCTGAAAGACATACCAACAGGATTATGGCTGAAATGCAAAAGCTTCTCAGAATGCCTGTAGAACCAAGACATATTGAGGGCTTTGATAATTCAAATATTCAAGGAACCAATCCTGTTTCCGCTTGTGTAGTTTTTAAAGACGGCAGGCCCAGTAAAGCGGATTATAGAATTTTTCATCCTAAAACGGTGGAAGGTCCCAATGATTTCGCTACAATGGAGGAGGTTATCTACCGCCGCTATAAAAGAATGCTGGATGAGGGTGAAAACCTTCCTCAGCTGATTCTGATTGATGGAGGGAAAGGACAACTTTCTTCTGCGGTAAAGAGCCTGAGGTTATTAGGCCTTTACGGAAAAATTACAATTGTAGGGATTGCTAAAAGGCTCGAAGAAATTTTCTTCCCCGAAGATCCTATTCCATTGTATCTGGACAAAAAATCTGAAACACTGAAAATCTTACAAAGAGTAAGGGATGAAGCTCACCGATTTGGGGTCAAACATCACAGAACCAGAAGAAAAAACTCAACGATAAAATCTGAACTGGAAGAAATTCCCGGAGTCGGAGAAAAAACGATTGAACTGCTGCTATCTAAGCTAAAATCAGTGAAAAGAATTAAAGAAGCAAATCAGGAAACATTGGAAGAGATTTTAGGAAAAACTAAGGCTAAGGTTATTTGGGAATTCTTCAATGCTAATTGATCACTCTCTGAGCAAACCGCATTTTCTGGCATTATCTCAACCAGAGACAAAATACATAAAATCCCTTAAACATTAATAGAAAACACAATAACAAACGGTAAATAATAAAATATTTATCTAAAATATATATTATTTATATTTTTTTCGTAATTTAGTATAGCAATTCAATACACTGTGTAATAAAAAACTATGAATGGTTTTTCCTATAACAGTGTTGCAGAATAGATCAGAGACTATCATTACGGAGAAAACACATCAGCATATATGAATATAAAAGGCTCTTTTTCAAGAGCCTTTTATACGTATTATTTGTGCAAAGCGGAACAGCTAATTATTTTCCTACAAAAACTTCTTTTGAATATTTACCATCTCCCTGAGGAACATCAATAACAATGTTTCCATTTTCAAGATAACCTATCGTTGTGTTTCCATTTTCCATTTTTACGATAAATACATCTTTTCTCGAAGAGGCTTTAAAGTTGGCAAAAGGAACTGAACTTCCAGATTTAGCCAAGATAAACTGATTACCATCAATTTGTATTTTCTGTAAATCAAGTTTTCCGTTCGAAAAGTTATTTGCTGAAACAACTGAAGGAGAAGTAACAACTTCTGAAACAGATGCCTGAACATTGTTGCTTTCTGCTACAGAAGTCTGAGCCGGTAATATCGCAACAGGGTTTGAAACAGCAACTTTAATCAAGGCTTGCTTTAAAGCATCCTGTAAACCTTCCTCAAATTCTTTTATGTCCGAACTTCCTTTAGATTCCAGAACAACTTTACCTTTACAATCCTTCAGTTCAAGCGTTACTTTATTTTTAAATAAGCTTTTGTCCTTCTGAAGATCAGCACTCAGTACATTACAGGAATTTCCTCGTGCCTCTGAAGGCCATTCATCTTTATCTGTTGATAAAATCACATATTTCTTGCCCGTTAGAGATTTGGTTAAATAATTTACCAATCCAAAATCTTCCTTTTTAAAGCTTTCAAATGTCGCAGGAACAGATACATATTTATAATCTGAAACCTTTTGACCCAAAGCCAGTGTTGAACAAACTGCCAACATTACAACTGATATCCTTTTCATTTTATTATTTTTTTTAATCATTTCTGAATGCTCCCATATCCAGTTTCAGAGAGAAAAAATTAGAATAGAAATTAGAGCCTCCTATTCCTGAATTGGTAATAGCATAATCAAGAGTAAGCCCTCGATATTTTATCCCGATACCCGCACTTGGCTGGAAAGAGACTTTTCTTTTAAGATCTTCTATATCTGTAATCGACTGGAACCTGTTGATCCCTAATCTCACAAAAATCATTTTCTGATATCCAAGTTCAGCGCCTGCATAAGGGCTTATACTCGCAAAATCTGTTGAAATTAATGAAGCTGTTTTAGCAAAATCCACGTTGATTCCCGCTTCAGGAAGTACATATAAACTGCTGTTAATTTCAAATAACTTACTGGCACCGGCATTAAGTTTAGGCATGGTAAGCTCCATTTTATTTTTAGGCGCCGGGTTAAATTCTTCACCGTTAACGATTGTGGATAATTCTTTCTGATTAACACTCCAGAAGTTAACTGTTGTTGTAATATCACGGATCATCCCTCCAAATTTCCAACCATTATTTCCTTTATAAATAGCTCCTACATCAAATCCAAAACCATAGCCGTTGGCAAATTTACCTACATTTCTATAAACAATCTTTGCATTCACCCCTACATCTAAATTAGGATTTCCGCCAGGCCTGAAAGCATAAGACAATATTGCAGCATAATCAGCCTGGGAAAATTTTGTTATTTTATTATAATCAATATTTCCTTCAGCATCAATCATCTGGGTGGTATTCAAAATATTATCTACCCCAAGTCTCACTACTGAAACACCAAATACCCCCTCTTCCATTACTTTTGCATAAGCCAGATAATCATACTTAGCAATGGATTCGAAATATTCTGCGTGCATTGCTGCTCCTTGCCAGTCTCTGTCTATAGACATTAAACCTGCAGGGTTCCACATTGGAGCATATACGTCATCCTGATTGGATATTACCGCTCCTCCCATTGCCAGACCTCGCGCACCAGCTCCGATATTTAAAAATTCATTGGAATACTTCCTGATAATCTGAGATTGGGATAGCCCATACAGCAGTGAAAATGCAAGTAAAAAATATTTCTTCATCATATAAATTTGATGCTAGTTAAAGTTTTTTGTTTTTCCTGGCTTTAATTAATCCATTAGCGATGATAGCCAGTATCATAACTCCTGAGGCGATATAAAATATAGGACTCATATGTTCTGATTCCCCAAAGATAAAAAAAGCTAGTATAATTCCGTAAACCGGTTCTAAATTAACTGTTAAAATTAAAGTGAAAGGCGAAATATACTTCATTAATTTCACCGATTCCAGCATCGGGAAAGCAGTGAAAACACTTGCCAATAAGCATATTAACGCCAGATCTCTGTTGTTTATTTCATTCATTTCAAAGATTTGACCTGTCAGCAGGTAAAAAACCATTAAAATAAACCATCCACAGAAAATTTCATAAAATATAATATTCCCGGAACTTGTTTTTCCAAACATTTTTCCGTTGAAAACTGAGAATATTGTTCCGAAAACCGCACACATAATTCCGTAAATAATGCCTTCCTTATAATGAAATTCGGTTTTAAAAATCAGTAATATACAGGACACAATCACCACTCCCATAATCACCTCAGAAATATCCACTTTTCTCTTAAAAATAATAGGTTCTAGTATCGAGGCGAAAAGTGTAGATAACGACAGGCAGCTTAATGCTATGGAAACATTGGAAGCTTTGATGGAATAAAAAAAGCAATACCAGTGAAGCGCCATGGCAAAACCTATAGCAGCCAGCTGAAAAAATATCTTTTTTGAAACCTTGATGCTTTCCTTTTTATATACCCTTATAAATAAGAAAAGAAAAACGGCAGCAAATAACATTCTGTAAAATACCAGTACCTGAGCATTTGCATGAATCAGTTTTCCTAAAATTGCAGTGAAGCCCCATAAAAATACAATTAAGTGCAATCTGAAAAGTGCCAATTTATGCATAACCTATCTTCTTTAAATTTTTAAGATGCAAATTTACAAATAGGCTTTTATAAATCTTACAAAAAATATAAATTTACAGTAATAAAAAAATGAAAAATGAAGTTTTTTAATCATTTTTCTTTCTAATGAATAATCAGTTTTATTAATTTTCTGAAAAAACAGTGACAAGAATATGATATCATCCAGATATTAAGATCAAAACTCAGCGCACCGCTTTACAACCTGTTGAAGATCTATACATAGATGATATTGTAGAACATTTTACAAATGAGGTAACGAGATATATGTCTTTTAATCCGCAAGGTAACAGGGAGGACATTATCCGCTTCATCGATGAATCCCAAAAAAATTATTACAAAATACAGACGTGGTGATGGTGGCTCTGGATATACATGGAGATTGTATAGGGTGCTGCGGCATTCATAACATAACAGAAGAATCTATTGAACTTGGATTATGGTTAAAAGTGAGTGCCCAAGGTAGAGGATTAGGAAATGAAATTATAACGGTACTTATCGAATTTCTGGAAAATAATTTTATTTTCAAGTATATTTTATATCCTGTAGATGAAAAAAATATACCCAGTAAAAAAATTCCGGAAAAACTCGGATTTATACAGGCTAAAAAATACAAGAAATTTAAAAATGTAATCACCGATCTTACAATTTTAGAATATAGAAAATATTACAGACATTAAATTATAATCAACAAAAAACCCTGAAAATGTGTTAAACTTTCAGGGCCTTCAAATAATAAACTATTAAAAAAATAAACTAGGAACAGAGTATTTTGCAGAGAATATAATCTCTGTTACTCTGATGTAAAGTTATACAAAATATAGATGATGTAAAAATATTTTTCTGTTAAAAAATTCACAATTTTCTGAGTACCAATATATTAAACAAGTGTTTTACATCAATTCATATTCCTTATAAAAATAGTATCTTTAAGCGTAAAAAATTGAAACTTTATGGATATTGAATTCAACAAACGAGAAGATCAAAACAGATTACGACTATCAGAAATAAATCGTTTGCTTACCGAAATAAAAAAAGGCGGCGGTGAAAAAAGGCTTCAAAAGCTTCGTGAAGAAGGAAAGATGACTGCGAGAGAAAGAATTGAGTATCTTCTCGACAAAAATTCAGATTCCATAGAAGTAGGAGCATTTGCCGGATATGAAATGTACAAAGAACATGGTGGCTGTCCTAGCGGAGGGGTTGTCGTAGTGATTGGTTATGTTTCCGGAAGACAATGTATTGTAGTAGCTAATGATGCGTCTGTAAAAGCCGGCGCATGGTTTCCTATTACCGGAAAGAAAAATTTAAGAGCGCAGGAAATTGCCATGGAAAATAAACTTCCAATCATTTACCTGGTAGATTCTGCAGGAGTTTATCTTCCGATGCAGGATGAGATATTCCCTGATAAAGAACATTTCGGAAGGATTTTCAGAAATAATGCTAAGATGAGCTCAATGGGAATCATTCAGATTTCGGCTGTTATGGGTAGCTGTGTGGCCGGTGGAGCTTATCTTCCTATTATGAGTGATGAAGCTATGATAGTGGATAAAACAGGCTCTATTTTCCTTGCAGGAAGCTATCTGGTAAAAGCTGCTATTGGAGAAACCATAGATAACGAAACCCTTGGCGGGGCAACTACCCACTGCTCGATTTCAGGAGTTACGGATTACAAAGCAAAAGATGACAAAGATGCTTTGGACAGAATTAAAAATATTATGAAATCTGTAGGAAGTTCCGAAAAAGCAGGTTTTGACAGAATAGAGAGTTTTGCACCTAAGCAAAACCCTGAAGATATCTTCGGAATCATGCCCGTTTCAAGAGCAGAACAGTATAATACTTATGATATCATTAAGTGTATTGTGGATAACTCAGAATATGAAGAATATAAACCTGATTATGGAAAAAGCATCATCTGCGCTACAGCAAGAGTGGATGGCTGGTCTGTAGGAATTGTAGCCAATCAGAGAAAGATGGTGAAGAACGGCAAAGGAGAAGTACAGTTTGGCGGAGTAATCTATTCTGATTCTGCAGATAAAGCAACCCGGTTTATAGCAAACTGTAATCAAAGAAAGATTCCTTTAATCTTTCTACAGGATGTAACCGGATTTATGGTAGGTTCAAAATCCGAACACGGAGGAATCATCAAAGACGGAGCTAAAATGGTAAATGCAGTATCTAATTCTGTTGTTCCCAAATTCACAATCATTACCGGAAACTCTTACGGAGCAGGTAATTATGCAATGTGTGGAAAAGCTTATGACCCTAGACTGATCGTTGCATGGCCTTGGGCAGATCTGGCTGTAATGGGAGGAGCACAGGCAGCAAAAGTACTGGCTCAGATTCAGGAATCTACATTAAAAAAACAAGGCAAAGAGATCACAGAAGAAGAACACAACGAAATTCTGGATACCATTTCAAAAAAATATCAAAGCCAAACAGATGCTACTTACGCAGCGGCAAGATTATGGACAGATGCCATTATTAATCCAGCCGATACCAGAAAATGGATATCTATGGGTATTGAAGCAGCTAACCATTCTCCTATTACGGAAAAGTTTAATCTGGGTGTGATACAGGTGTGATCATTCCATATAACTAAAAAACGTCTCAATTTATATTGAGGCGTTTTTTTATGCATAATAAGATCCGTACAGATGAATAATGATAGCACCCATCAATAGGAACGGGCTTTAGTCCGTTCAAATAAAAGACAATACCATTCACCCGGGATCTGCGGGATCATGATTTTTTAGAACCAAGAACCAAAAACCAAGAACCAAGAATGAAGAATGAAGAATGAAGAATGAAGACGAATAACGACGCTACCATCAATAGGGACGGGCTTTAGGCCTTTCAAATCATAGATGGCCTCGTACGGCAAGTATAAAGCAAAAAAAATCCTTTATCATAAAGATAAAGGATTTTTAAAAATAAAATAAAAACTGGCGGCGGCCTACTCTCCCGCGTTAGCAGTACCATCGGCGCTGGTGGGCTTAACTTCTGTGTTCGGAATGGGA